>JAESGW010000136.1_pt1 | contig 164318 bp, 198 predicted proteins | sample 9269791 | NCBI WGS metagenome assembly JAESGW01 (sample SAMN16773120, study PRJNA677053) | algae metagenome | isolation source: Aphanocapsa lilacina HA4352-LM1 and co-occurring heterotrophs from near cave... | place: USA: Maniniholo cave, near Haena, Kauai, HI | collected 2009-07-28
ACAACTTCTGCCTCACGCAGCTTGCCGATAATCTCTTCCGGGCGATGCTTCTTGGTCGGCATTCATAATCTCCTTCGTCATCCAAAATATCATCAATTTTGGACCACTCAGAAGGGGGCAGATCATCTCGCGTGTTTCCGCGACCAGAAACATCGCGTCGGTCACCGGCATCAGCCGCATGGCAGCTCTCCCCCACTGTTTATGCTGCATCTTTGTGACGCAGCATGACATCGGGTGCAGGCGAGTCAAGCGGCCTGCCGTGGCAGATAGTTGACAAAGTCAAGTAATTGGCGCATCGAATCGCCATGCCATCGATCAACCTTCACGAGCCGGACGATCGCGCGCCGGCACAGGGCGCTGCCACCGCCGCGCTGCGCCGCTTCAACCGCTTCTACACGCGCTTTGCGGGGGTGCTCGGCCCCGGTTACATGGGCAGCGACCTGTCGCTGATCGAGGCGCGCATCCTCTATGAAATCGCCACGCGCCAGCCGGTCGTCTCGAAGCGGATCGTCGAGATGCTGTCGGTCGATCCCGGCTATCTCAGCCGCATCCTGCGCCGTTTCACCCAGCACGGCTGGATCGCGCGGGCGCGCGGCGCCGACGCGCGCGAGCATCCGATCCGGCTGACCGCCGCCGGCGAGGCGCTGTTTTCCGAGCTCGATCGTGTGACCGCCGCCTCGACATCGGCGACGCTCGCGCACCTGTCGCGTACCGAGCAGGCCGGGCTTGCCGAGCGGCTGGAATGGATCGAGGCGCGGCTGGCGGGTGCGCCGCTGCCGCCGCCTGCGGTCCGCCCGTGGCGGCCGGGCGACATGGGGCTGATCACCGCGCAACAGGCGGTCTATTATCGCCAAGCCTATGGCTGGGGCGACGCGATGGAGGTGCTGATCGGCGAGATCACGAGCCGCTTCGTTCGCGATTTCGACGCCGGCCGTGAACAATGCTGGGTCGCCGAACGGCATGGCGAGCTGCTCGGCAGCGTCTTCGTCGTGGCGGATTCCGACAAGGTCGCGCGGCTGCGCCTGCTCTACGTCGACGCCGCGGCGCGCGGCCATGGTCTCGGCCGCGATCTCGTCGGGCGCTGCATCGCCTTCGCGCGCGCGGCGGGCTATGCCGAACTGGTGCTCTGGACGCACACGGTCCTTGCTCCGGCGCGCGCCATCTATGCGGACTATGGCTTCGCTATCGAAACGGTCGAGACGCACGACGAATTCGGCAAGCCCGAGCAGAGCGAACATTGGCGGCTCGCGCTTTAGAGCCTCACGCTCCCGATCCTGACAACTGGTGTGGGGCCGGCGTCCGCGCTATTGGGCGCCGATGGCCAAGCTCTATTTCTACTACGCCAGCATGAATGCCGGCAAATCGACCACGCTGCTCCAGGCGGATTTCAACTATCGCGAGCGCGGCATGGAAACGATGCTGTGGACCGCGGCGCTCGACGACCGTTACGGCGTCGGCCAGGTGACGAGCCGGATCGGGCTGATGGCCGAAGCGCATAAATTCGATCCCGAGAGCAATTTATGGGCGGCGGTGGGCGCCGAACATGCCGAGCGCCCGCTCGCCTGCGTGCTTGTCGACGAGGCGCAATTCCTGACGCGCGCGCAGGTGCTCGACCTCGCACGGCTCGCCGACGAGGCGGGTATTCCCGTGCTCTGCTATGGCCTGCGCACCGATTTTTCGGCCGAGCTCTTTCCCGGTTCGGCGGCGCTGCTCGGCATTGCCGACGCGCTCGTCGAACTCAAGGCCGTGTGCGAGTGCGGGCGCAAGGCGACGATGAACCTGCGCGTCGACGAAAACGGCCGCGCGGTGGTCGAGGGTGCGCAGACCGAAATCGGCGGCAACGACCGCTATGTCGCGATGTGCCGGCGGCATTTCATGGCCAAGCGGCGCGAAGCTGCCGAGGCGCCAAGGGAGGTAGGCGCCAATGCTTGACCGCCTCTATGCCGAACTCGCCGACGGCGACCTTCGGCTCGTCAAGCTGACCGAAGCGCATCGCGAGGCGCTGCGCGCCGCCTGCGCCGCCGACGCCGATGTCTGGACGATCTATTCGTCGAGCTTCGGCCCCGGCCATTTCGACAAGAGCTTCGATACGCTGACCGGGGGCGGGGGCCGGATGCCCTATGCGATCCTCGACGGCGACCGGCTCGTCGGCATGACCGCCTGGCTGCGCCCCGATATGTCGGCGCAGACGGTCGAGATCGGCAACAGCTTCATCCACCCCGATGCGCGCGGGACGGGGTTCAACGGCCGGGTCAAGCGCCTGATGCTCGACCACGCCTTCGCCGCCGGGATCCGCCGCGTCGAATTCCGCATCGACGAGCGCAACAAGCGGAGCCAGGCCGCGGTCGCCAAGCTCGGCTGTACGAAGGAAGGCGTGCTGCGGTCGGAACGGATCACCTGGACCGGCCATGTGCGCGATACCGGGCTCTGGTCGCTGCTGGCAGGTGAATGGGGAACCGGGGGCGCCTGAACCGCTCCCAACCCCGGGGTCAGCGCCGGTTCAGGATCGATCTGCTAGGGCGCGCGTCGAATGCCGGGCGGGACAGCAGAAGGACTCGACATGAAACAGAAACTCGCACTCTCCCTGGCCGCCATGCTGCTTCCCCTTTCTGCGGCGGCGGCCAACGAGCCCGTCAAGGAACCGCGCGAGCTCGGCGTCGAATCGGGCATCGTGTTCCCGAGCGACAGCACGATCCGCAACTGGCAGGCCGACCGCGAGCGCGGCATCTGGATCGAAGGGCGCCGCGGCGAATGGTATTACGGAACCTTCGCGGGAATCTGCCGCGACGTCGATTTCGCGCAGGCGATCGGCGTCGAAACGCGCGGCGCCGGGCGGCTCGACAAATTCGCGTCGATCATCGTCCGCGGCGAGCGCTGCATGCTCTCGTCCTTCGTGACCTCGGCGCCGCCGCCGTCGAAGCGCGACAAGGCGAAGGATATCATGGGCGAAAAGCCCGCCGCAAATTGACAATTGCTGCCCGGCGCGCCTAGCGGCGCGGGGATGAACGGCTGGATCATCCTCGACAAACCCGTGGGGCTCGGCTCGACGCAGGCGGTGGGCGCGGTGAAACGCGTCTGCCGCGAAGCGGGGCTGGGCAAGGTCAAGGTCGGCCATGGCGGCACGCTCGACCCGCTCGCGTCGGGGGTGCTCCCGATCGCGCTCGGCGAGGCGACGAAGCTTTGCGGGCGGATGCTCGATGCGAGCAAGGTCTATGACTTCACCATAAGCTTCGGGACCGAGACCGCGGGTCTGGACGCCGAAGGCGAGGTCGTCGCGACCAGCGACGTGCGCCCGACCGCGAACGAGATCGCCGCAGTGCTGCCGCGCTTCACCGGCCCGATCGAACAAGTCCCGCCGGCCTATTCGGCGATCAGGATCGATGGCCAGCGCGCCTATGACCTCGCGCGCAAGGGCGAGGCGGTCGAGATGAAGGCGCGCAGCGTGACGATCCATTCGCTTCGTCATGCCGGACTTGATCCGGCATCTATTCCGGCGGGCGAAGAATGGACCCCGGATCAAGTCCGGGGTGACGAGGGAGGGGAGGGGCTCGATGAGATCACCCTCTCCGCGCACGTCTCCAAAGGCACCTATATCCGCAGCCTCGCACGCGACATCGCACACGCCGTCGGCAGCGTCGGGCATGTCACGATGCTCCGCCGCACGAAGGCCGGTCCGTTCGACCTGTCACAGGCGATTTCGCTGGACAAATTGAACGCATTCGGCCAAGGGGCCGCGCAATCAGAAATATTTCTGCCGCTTGAGGCAGGGCTGGTCGACATCCCGGCTCTGAACCTTTCCCCGGAAGCGGCAGGGGCGATCCGTCAGGGTCGTGTCTGGACCGGGGTAAGCGCGGATGACGGGCTCTATTGGGGAAGGGACAGCGATATGCGTCCCGTCGCCCTGGTGGAGGCTTTGGCGGGAACGCTGAAGGTCGTCCGGGGCTTCAATCTGTAAACAAGGATGTTCGAGGAAAAGAGACTATGTCGATTACCGCCGAGCGCAAAGCCGAAGTCATCAAGGACAATGCCCGCGAAAAGGGCGACACCGGTTCGCCGGAAGTCCAGGTCGCGATCCTGACCGACCGTATCAACACGCTGACCGATCACTTCAAGGCGCACCACAAGGACAACCACAGCCGCCGCGGCCTCCTCATGATGGTCAACAAGCGCCGCAGCCTCCTCGACTATCTGAAGAAGAAGGACGAGGCCCGCTATCAGGCGCTGATCGCGAAGCTGGGTCTTCGCAAGTAAGAATTTCTGGCGGCCCCGGACTTCCGGGGCCGCTGTCATATTGGTCCCGCGAAATATCGCCGGACCGCAGGGCCGCTCCCGCATCCGGCGGGACCGCCATCGGGGCAGACAGACGCCCTACACCGCCCCGGGCCGGATTGCCCGGAATCAGAGGCCCCGCCCGGCATCGGGCCCGGCGGGCGAAGGAAACTCCATGTTTGACGTGAAAAAAGTATCGATCGAGTGGGGCGGTGAAACGCTGACCCTCGAAACGGGCAAGGTTGCCCGCCAGGCCGACGGCGCGGTGATCGCGACGCTTGGCGAAACGGTGGTTCTGGCCGCCGTGACCGCTGCCAAGACGGTCAAGGAAGGGCAGGATTTCTTCCCGCTCACCGTCCATTATCAGGAAAAATATTCGGCCGCCGGACGCATTCCGGGCGGCTTCTTCAAGCGCGAACGCGGCGCGACCGAAAAGGAAACGCTGGTTTCGCGTTTGACCGATCGTCCGATCCGTCCGTTGTTCCCCGAAGGTTTCTACAACGAAATCAACGTCATTGCCCAGGTCCTGAGCTATGATGGCCACAACGAACCCGACATCCTCGCGATGATCGCCGCGTCGGCCGCGCTCACGATTTCGGGCGTGCCCTTCATGGGTCCGATCGGCGCCGCGCGCGTCGGCTACCTTGACGGCGAATATATCCTGAACCCCACCGACGCGCAGGTTGCCGAAGGCGACCTCGATCTCGTCGTCGCTGCGACCTACGACGCCGTGATGATGGTCGAATCCGAAGCCAACGAGCTGTCGGAAGAGGTCATGCTCGGCGCCGTCCTGTTCGCGCACGACGCGTGCAAGGAAATCGTCAAGGCGATCGTGAAGCTGGCCGAACAGGCGGCCAAGGAACCGTGGGACATGGCGGAGCAGGCCGACCTGTCGGCTGCCAAGGACAAGCTCAAGAAGCTGATCGGCAAGGACATCGCCGCCGCGTACAAGCTGACCGACAAGTCGGCCCGCTCGAACGCGCTGAACGAAGCCCGCGCCGCCGCCAAGGCCGCCTTCGCCGACGCGACGCCGCAGGACCAGATGGCCGCCGGCAAGCTGATGAAGAAGCTCGAAGCCGAAATCGTTCGCGGCGCCATCCTCAAGGACGGCAAGCGCATCGACGGTCGCTCGACGACGCAGATTCGTCCGATCGTGGCGGAAACGCACTTCCTGCCCCGCGCGCACGGCTCGGCGCTGTTCACGCGCGGCGAGACGCAGACGATCGCGACCTGCACCCTTGGCACCAAGGATGCGGAACAGATGATCGACGGCCTGACCGGCCTGTCCTACTCGAACTTCATGCTGCACTATAACTTCCCGCCCTATTCGGTCGGCGAAGTCGGTCGTTTCGGGGCGCCCAGCCGCCGCGACATCGGCCATGGCAAGCTGGCATGGCGTGCGCTGCACGCGGTGCTGCCGACCAAGGACGAGTTCCCCTACACGATCCGCATCACCAGCGACATCACCGAGTCGAACGGCTCGTCGTCGATGGCGTCGGTCTGTGGCGGCAGCCTTGCGATGATGGACGCCGGCGTTCCGCTGAAGCGCCCGGTTTCGGGCATTGCGATGGGCCTGATCCTCGAAGGCAAGGATTATGCGATCCTGTCGGACATCCTCGGTGACGAAGACCACCTCGGCGACATGGACTTCAAGGTGGCCGGCACGTCCGAAGGCATCACCACGATGCAGATGGACATCAAGATCGCGGGCATCACGCGCGAGATCTTCGAAGCCGCGCTGAATCAGGCGAAGGACGGCCGCGCGCACATCCTCGGCGAAATGGCGAAGGCGCTGGGCGAAGCCCGCAGCGAGCTGTCGGCGCACGCGCCGCGCATCGAAACGATGCAGATCGACAAGGCAAAGATCCGCGACGTCATCGGCACCGGCGGCAAGGTGATCCGCGAGATCGTTGCGACCACCGGCGCCAAGGTCGACATCGACGACGAAGGCCTGATCAAGATCTCGTCGAGCGATCTCGACCAGATCGAAGCGGCGCGCAAGTGGATCTCGGGCATCGTCGAAGAAGCCGAAGTCGGCAAGATCTATGACGGCAAGGTCGTCAACCTCGTCGATTTCGGTGCGTTCGTGAACTTCATGGGCGGCAAGGACGGCCTTGTGCACGTGAGCGAAATCGCGAACGAGCGCGTCGAGAAGGTCGCCGACGTCCTGTCCGAAGGGCAGGACGTCAAGGTCAAGGTCCTCGAGATCGACCCGCGCGGCAAGGTTCGCCTGTCGATGCGCGTCGTGAACCAGGAAACCGGCGAAGAACTCGAAGACACCCGCCCGCCGCGCGAACCGCGCGGTGACCGCGGCCCGCGCCGCGACGGCGGCGACCGCGACCGCGGCGATCGCGGCCCGCGTGGCGGCGGTGGCCGTGACCGCGATCGCGGTCCGCGCCGCGAGCGCAGCGAAGGTCCGGAAGACCAGGGCCATGTGCCCGACTTCCTGAAGGACTAAGCCTTCGGTTACCGGAAAAATGAGAAGGGGCCGCGAAAGCGGCCCCTTTTTTTGTCGCCGATTGGGGGCTGCCGCCGCTCTTTCCTTCGTCATCCCGGACTTGATCCGGGATCCATAGCCGCACCGTCGTCGTTGACCCCGGATCAAGTCCGGGGTGACGATGATGGAGGGGCCGAAACCGGTCGCATCCCTGACGGATCAACCCTGCCGCTGTCGCCAGTCGGCGTAGAGCTCGGGCTTGCCATCCAGCCGAACGGGCAGGTGACGGATATCCATCGCCTGCTCGGCAAAGGGTTTGGCCAGATCGTCGTAGATCGCCGCGGTCGACAGGCCGTAAGGCTCGCCGTCCTCGTTCGAATAGGCGTAGGTTACGGCTTCGATCCCGGTGAGGCGCATCGCCGCCAAGCACATCGGACAGGGGTGCCCGCTCGCGAAGACCGCGCAGCCGCGAAGGTCTGCGCCCAGCGTCTCGCTGGCAAGCCGGATGGCGTTGAGTTCGGCGTGCGAGGTCGGGTCGCCGGTCTCCAGTATCGCGTTCACTGCCCTTGCGACGACCTTTCCGTCGCGCACGATCACCGCGCCGAACGGGCGGCCGCCTGTCTCCGCATTGGCATAGGCAAGCGCGATGGCGTCGCGCAGCCAGGTTTCACTGTCGTCCGTCATCCGCCCTTTGCTCCGGTCCGAGTTCGGCGTTCAGGAATGCCACGATCTTCGGCCAGCTGTCGATACGCGCGGCGGCATTCCCTTCGGCCGTCCCGCCGAGCTTGCTCCATTTCTTCGCGGTGGCGGCATCGGCGAACGGCGCGCCCATCACGCCATGCCCCGCGTCCTTGTAGCGCAGCACCACCGGCGCCGGTGCCCCCGCCTTCGCCGCGCGCGCGACGATCTGGTCGGTCATCGGGCAGCTCGGCCAGAGTTTCTCGGCTTCACCGCACACGAGCATCAGCTTGCCCTTGAACCTTTCGACCGGGATGATCGCCGCCGGGTTCCTGTCCAGCGCTTTCAGCCCGTTCACGAACACCGGCATTAACCCGTCGCTGCCTGGCTGCCCCTTGTAGGCGAGGTGGGGGAGGGGCTTGCCGCCTTCGCTCCACGACGAGCTGAACGATCCGAACATGTAATTCTCGCCTGTCATGCCGTCCCAGACGACGCTCGACGGCATGCCGAGCACCGCCGCCCGGATGCCGGGATCGCGCGTCGCGACGACCAGCCCCGCTTCGGCGCCCTTCGAATAGCCGACGATCCCGATCCGCGCGGCGTCGGTTCCGGGTTGCTGCTTCAGCCAGTCGAGCCCCCTGGTGAAATCCTCGAGCGGGATATTCTTGAGCTTCGCCGACTTGCCCGGCGCATTATGATAGGCAAGCTGGAGTGTGCTGTAGCCTTCCGCCTGCAACAGCAGCGCGAGTGCGCGCATGTCCTTGCCGAGCCCGCCTTCGGACCCCCCGATCAAGAGGATCGCCGGATGTGGACCGGTGCCGCTGGCGGGGTAATAGTTCGCGAAAATGCCGCTGCCGGCAATCCGTTGCCCCGTCGGGCCAGCGTCGGCGATCTTCGCGGGCGGTGGCGGCTGGGTCAGCATAAAGGCAAAGCCGCCGCTGCCGATCACGACGAGCGCGCCGAGCACACCCAGAGCCATTTTCCACCTGCGCTTCATGGCCGCCCTCCCTGCTGCCAGACTGTGTTATTGATATATAACAGTTCGTGCATATGCAAGATATGCAGAAAGGCGCGCGGGACGGTGCCCCGCGCGCCTTCGCCGGCCGGAATATCGCGACGTCAGCCGAACAGCCGCTCGGCATATTCGGTGCGCAACCGGGTCCAATTGTCCCAGTGCGGCGCCGCCGGCGACCCGCTGGTGCGCGCCTCGAGCACGTCGAGATGCGCGTGCCAGCCCGCGCTGATGTTGAGCCGCACCTCGGGATCTTCGATGCGCTTGTGGACGATGGTAAGCAGCACCTCGTCGCCCTTTTCCTCGAGCGTGAAGGTCACGCCGCCGGTGCTGCCCCAGCTGATCGACAGCAGGCGCGGCGCGTCGATCGCGACGACCTCGCACAGCATCCTGTGTTCGTCGCCAAAGCCGTCGGGGCGCGTCCCGGGGGGGTCGGTGAGTTCGTCGTTGCGCCACACCAGTTCGACCGGGGCGCCGACCCTCGTCTCCATCGCGCCCGCAGCGAGCCATTGGCGGCGCAGGTCGCTGTCGGTCAGATAGGCCCAGATCCGGTCGACCGGACCGGGGAGCAGGCGGGCGATCGTCAGCGTCGCAGGCTCGCTGAGCAGGCCATAGCGGTCTTGGTCAAGCATCGTCGTCATCGTTTTTCTCCTTCTTTCCCGGGGAGGGGTTTCTTCGGGGGCGGGGCCCCGGCGTCTTCCGCGCGCAGCATCTTTTCGAGCGTATCGAGGCGATCGGTCCAGAAGCGGCGATAGATGCCGATCCACCGGTCGGCGCGCATCAAGGGGACCGGTTCGAGGCTGCAGACATGGGTGCGCCCGCGGATATCGCGGCGGACCATCCCGGCGTTTTCCAGCACCTTGATATGCTTCGATACCGCCGCGAGGGACATCGCAAAGGGTTCGGCGAGCTCGCCCACGGTGCGTTCGCCGGCTGCCAGCTCGCCCAGCATCGCGCGCCGCGTCGCGTCGCCGAGTGCGTGGAAGATCGTATCGAGCGTGTGCGAATCATGTTCAACCATGTGGTTGAATATGAAGCATCCGATTTAATTGTCAACCGATCGGTTGAATTATTGTGCGTCGACCCCGGCGATGCGGTTTCCGGCATCCTCGCGATAGAGCGACCAGTCGGCGGGGCATTTGTTCACGGCCTTCGGCAGCCCCTGCATCCCCTCGGTGACCCAGCAATCGTTGAAGATCGAGCAATAGCAGGCACGGACCTTGAGCTTCCACCGCTCCTTGTTGAACCTCTGCCAGACCTTCTCGGACTCCGGGGTGCGCGGAAAGCTGACGAACTCGATGGTTTCACCCGGCCGTGCGGCGATCCCGGTCGAGGGCGAGGTGGAAAAGCGCAATTCGGGCTTGTCTGGTCCCGTACAGCATGTCCCGAGCAGCTCGATCGGGGTGGTCATCGGCTTGCCTTCATAGCGGATTTCAATGGGGCCGAGGATCGCGGGACCGACGCCATTGTTCGTCAGCGTCAGCGCAATATCCTGATTGCCGTCCTTGTCGCCATTGCTCGTCCCGAAGGTGACGAAGGGCATCACGCCGCCGGTCTGCATCTTCTGCGTCGCGTCGGCCTGGGCGAAAGCGAAATAAGCGAGCGCGAGCGACGCGATCAGGGCGGGCAGGCCGATCATGAAATGCGCGATCGTGATGAGCGGCAAGTAACGCAGGAGGCGCGAACCGATTTCGGCGGCCCCGGGGGATGCCGGTTCGGGCGCGGCATCGGGTTTCGGCGTCTCGGTCATGGGTCTCTCCATTTGGGTCCCGCTGCCTAGCCCGACTTTTCGGTTTTTCCAATCGGCGGTATTATTGACATTGGTTCGCAATAGCGACTAGGGCGCCCGCTGACACTTAAACTGTGGGGGCCATGATGAAAATTCGCACCAGGATCCTGATGAGTTGCGCCACGGCGCTCGCGCTGGCGAGCCATGCCGCGCACGCGCAGGAGGGCGAGATGGAATCGACCGGCGACATCGTCGTCGTTGGCGCGCTGACCGATGTCGAGATCGACCGTGAGGAAATCGAGATCATCCAGGCGAACGACCTCGCCGACCTGTTCCGCGGCGTCCCGTCGGTCTCGGTCGGGGGCGGCATCGGGCTGGCGCAGAAAATCTATGTCCGCGGGCTCGAGGATTCGCTGCTCAACGTCACGATCGACGGCGCGCCGCAGCGCGGCACCTTGTTCCACCATATCGGCCGCGTGACGATCGAACCCGAACTGCTCGAAACGGTCGATGTCCAGGCGGGGCCGGGCGAGGCGACCGCGGGCTTCGGCGCGGTCGGCGGGGCGATCCGTTTCCGCACGCGCAATGCGGTCGACATGCTGCACGACGGCCGCGACATCGGCGGCATCGCCAAGGCGGGCTGGTTCAGCAACGACGGCTACAAGCTCAGCGGCACCGTCTATGGCCGCATCGCGGGCGACATCGGTATCCTTGCTTCCTACGTCCATGTGAACCGCGATCCGTACAAGGATGGCGACGGCGTCCGCCAGCTCGCAACGGGTGCCGAACAGAATCTCGGCTTCGTCAAGATCGGCGGCGAACTGGGCGGCGGGCACCGCGTCACCGCGAGCTATGAACAGCGCCGCGAAAGCGGGCGCTTCGGCCAGCGTCCGAACTGGCCCGTCTTCGCCAATACCCGGTTGTTCGACGCGAAGGGCAAGCGCCAGACCGCGGTGCTCAACTATGGTTATGAAGGCGACAACGGCGTCGGCATCGAGGCGACCGGCTATTGGACGCGCACCAATTTCTCGCAGAATCGCGACGATCGCTGGGGCCTCTACGGGGCCGAGATCGAAACCTGGGGCTTCGACGTGCGCGCCAGCCTCGCGATCGCGAACCACGATATCACCGTCGGTGCCGAACATCGCCGCGACCGGGTGACGAGCGAATATCTCGGCGCGCCCGCGATGTGGCAGCCATGGGCGTGGGACCCGAACGTCGGCCGCTTCGCCGAAAAGGGCGCCTTGATGGGCGTCTACATCCAGGATCATTGGCGCGTGATCGACCCGCTGCTCGTCAGCTTCGGTGCGCGTTACGATGCCTATGACCTCGACCAGGTCACCTATCGCAAGGGCGCCCAGAGCGACGGGCTGAGCTTCAACGTCGGTGCCGAGTTCGAAATCCTGCCGGGCCTCAGCCTCAATGCCGGCTATGCCGAGGCGTTCCGCGGCAAGGAGATCGGCGACGCCTTCACGCTCGAAAAGAACCCCGCGTGGCTGTCGATGTCGCCGACGCTGCGTCCCGAACGCGTCGACAATGTCGAGGGCGGTGTGAAATATGACGCGGGGGGCTTCACCGCGTCGGCGGTCTATTACGAGATGACGATCAGGAATGTCATCCTCGACCAGCTCGGCCGCGACCGCGCCGCGCGGCCGCTGCAGGACGCGGTCTATTACGAGAATGTCGGCACGTTCAAATCGAAGGGGCTCGAACTGCGCGCGGGTTATCGCACCGGGCCGTTCAGCCTCGATGGCTATTACAATCACTATGATTCGCGCCTGAACGGCAACCGCATCGAGGGGTACGAGCATATTGCGCTCGGCAATTCGCTGGGCGACAATTGGGCCGTGACCGCGGGGTATCAGCCGAGCGATTATTTCAACTTCCGCGCCAGCCTGACGCGCTTCGAGGATCTGGACGACATCGAGGTGCTGTTCCGCGAAAAGCAGCTCGGCTTCGTCTCCCGGACCTATTTCATCGACAAGCCCGGCTATACGACGGTCGACCTGTTCGGCAGCTGGCGCCCGTTCGGGACCGACCGGCTCGAATTGCAGGCGGCGGTCTATAACCTCCTCGACAAACGCTATATCGCGCACGCCAGCACCGCCGATTATGGCCAGCTCGGCCTCGCCGACTATGCGATCGTCTCGGGCCTGCCCGAACCGGGGCGCAACGTCCGGCTGACGGCCTCCGTCCGCTTCTGATGACGGGCGCGGCTGTCCGGCCGCGGCCGCGTCACGCCTTGAAGCTGTGGCATCGCTGGTTCGGCCTTGTCGCCGGGCTGTGGCTCGCGCTGCTCGCCGTTACGGGTATTGCCGTCGCCTTCTACGACGAGCTCGACAGCGCGCTCAACGCCGATTGGCGGACGGTGCCCGCATCGGCGACCCGCGCCCCGATCGGTGATGTCGTTGCGGCGGCGACGCGCGCGCTACCGGGCTTTGCGCCGAACATGATCGAGCTGCCGGGCCATGCCCGCGACAGCCTGTGGATGATGGGCCGCGCGCCCATCGACGGATCGCCCCGGCCCGTGCAGGTCTTCGCCGATCCGCGTGATGGATCGATCCTCGGCTGGCGCGAAAGCGGCGCGATCAGGCTCGACCGGCGCCATGCGATGGACATCGTCTACGGCCTCCATATCGACCTGCTCGCGGGGCCGTGGATGACCTGGTTCTTCGGGCTCGTCTCGCTCCTGTGGGTGGTCGATCACGGTATCGCGGCGGCGCTGTCGTTTCCGAAGGGCATGCACTGGCTGCGCGCCTTTCGCACCGGGGGGCGCCGCGGCAGCCTGAAGCGGCTGTTCGATTCGCACCGCGCGTGGGGCCTCTGGTTCCTGCCGGTCACGCTCGTCCTCGCGGTCACCGGCGTGACGCTCGCGTGGCCCGACGACAGCCGCGAGGCGGTCGGGCTCGTCTCGTCCGTCACCGGGCGCCTCCATGAAAGCATGGCCGACGTCCCCGAAGGCGACGCGCCCGCGATCGGCATCGACGCCGCGATCGCGAAGGTCACCAGCACCGCGGGCGGACGCGTCCACAGCGTCCGCATTTTTCCCGATCATGGCGTCTATGCGGTGCGGACCTTCGACACGCGCGACCGCGACGATCAGGGGCGGCTGTGGCATTATGTCGCGATGGACGACGGGCGGATCGCCGGCGTGCGCCACGACAATGGCTCGACCGCCGGCGACGAATTCTTCGCGTGGCAATATCCGCTCCACTCGGGCAAGGCCTTCGGGCTCGCCGGGCGCCTGCTTGTCCTGTTCGGCGGCGTCGTAACGCTCTGGCTCTGTCTCAGCGGGGTCAGGCTCTGGTGGCGCCGCCGGCGGCAGCGGCGCTGAAAGCACTCGCATCGCGCGCCCGGTTGCGTTTATGATCGGCACCATGCTGACGATATTCCTTACCGCGCTGGCGCTCGCTACCCAGCCCCCCGCCGTTCCGCCGCAGGCGACGCAATTGCCGCCGCCGGTGCTGCCGGTCCCCGCGCCCGTCACCCCGGTGGTCGAGGCCGACACGCGCCCTTATGTGGCACTCGTCACCGACGTGGGCACGATCATCGTGCGGATCGAGAATAAACGCGCACCGCTCACCGCCGCGAATTTCCTCCGCTATGTCGACGCGAAGCGGATGGACGGGTTCAAATTCTACCGTTCGACGAAAAGCTGGGGTCCCGCGAACCAGCTGATCCAGGCGGGCAATCGCGGCGATGCGCGCAAGAATTTCCCGCCGATCGCGCACGAGCCGACGAAGGCGACGGGGCTGACGAACTGCAAGGGCGCGCTGTCGATGGCGCGGCTCAACCCCGGCGACGCGACGACCGACTTCTTCCTGCTGCTCTCGGACATCAAGGGCTTCGATTCGGATGCGGCGGGCGGCGACGGCGCGGGTTTCGCGGTGTTCGGCGAAATCGTCGCGGGAGCCGACGTCGTCGCGGCGATCTTCAACGCGCCGATCTCGCCGACTGCGGGCGAGGGTGTGATGGTCGGCCAGATGCTCGACCCGCAAGTGACGATCAAGACCGCGCGCCGCGTGCCCGCCCCCGCAGATGCGCCAAAGGGGTGCGTCGTCAAGGCGCCGTAAACCTGCGCCCGACCCCCATCATTTATTTTGCGTTCATCCGCGCTGTGGCTATACCGCGCGCATGACTCGATTTGCCCCCTCGCGCGCGCCCTTCGCCCGACCGTCGCTGCGCCTGCTCGCCGCCGCACTCGTCATCACCCCCATGCTGGCGGCCTGTGCCGGGGGCGGCAATGTGAAGAAGGATACGCGTTACGTCGCGCGCGACGTCAACACGCTGTACCGCGCGGCGCAGGACCGGCTCGATCGCCGGCAGTACGGCCTCGCCGCCGCGCTGTTCGACGAGGTCGAGCGCCAGCATCCCTATTCGCCTTGGGCGCGCCGCGCGCAGCTGATGAGCTCGTTCAGCTACTATATGGACCGCGAATATACTCCGGCGATCGAAGCCGCGCAGCGCTTCCTCGCGATCCACCCGGGCAACAAGGACGCGCCCTACGCCTATTATCTGATCGGCCTCAGCTATTATGAGCAGATCAGCGACGTCACCCGCGACCAGAAGATCACGCAGCAGGCGTCGGCGGCGCTCGGCGAAGTGATCCGCCGTTACCCCGACAGCCGCTACGCGTCGGACGCGCGTCTCAAGGTCGACCTGGTGCAGGATCACCTCGCGGGCAAGGAAATGGAAATCGGCCGTTTCTACCAGCGCAGCTCGAACTGGCTCGCGGCGTCGATCCGCTTTCGCGAGGTCGTCGACAAATATCAGACGACGAGCCACGCCGCCGAGGCGCTTTACCGCCTGACCGAATGCTATCTGGCACTCGGCATCCCGGCCGAGGCGAAAAAGTCGGCCGCGGTGCTCGGCGCCAACTATCCGGGCAACGAATGGTACGAGCGCGCCTACAAGCTGATGCAGAAGCACGCGCCGAGCGCCTGATCGCGCCGGGAATAGATTCTGCCTTTGTTCTGCGGTAAGGACGGCCGGTGCTGACCGCTTTGTCCATCGCCAATATCGTGCTGATCGAACGGCTCGACCTCGATTTCGAGGCGGGGCTGGGCGTGCTGACCGGCGAGACCGGCGCGGGCAAGTCGATCCTGCTCGATGCGCTCGGCCTCGCGCTCGGCGCGCGCGCCGACAGCGCGCTGGTGCGGCAGGGCAGCGGACAGGCGCAGGTGACCGCGAGTTTCGTTGCGCCGGCGCCGGGGACCCCGCTCGCGGCGCTGCTCGCCGATAACGAGATCGCGCTGGAGGCGGGCGAGCCGTTGCTGATCCGCCGCTCGCTCAAGGCCGACGGCGGCAGCCGCGCCTTCCTCAACGACCAGCCTTGTTCGGCTGCCTTGTTGCGCGAAATCGGCGGTTATCTGGTCGAAATCCACGGCCAGCACGACGACCGCGGCCTGCTCGCGCCGGCGGGACATCGCGCGCTGCTCGACGCCTATGCGCGCGCGGACGCGCGGGGCGTCGCCGCGGCCCACGCCGCCTGGCGCGCGGCAGAGGAAAGGCTCGACGCAGCAAGGACCGCGATTTCCGACGCCGCGCGCGACCGCGAATGGCTCGAACATTGCGTCGCCGAACTCCAGGCGCTCGCGCCGCAACCCGGCGAGGACGCCGAACTCTCCGAAGCGCGCGCGGCGATGCAGAAGGGCGAACGGCTCGCGGGCGATCTCGGCGCGATCATGGAGGCGTTCGCGGGCAGCGAAAGCGGTCCGGCGTTGCTCCGCGGCGCCGCGCGCCGCCTCGACCGCCTCGCGGGCGACCATCCGCTGCTCGCCGAAGCACTCGCGGGGCTCGACCGCGCGATCATCGAAGCCGACGAGGCCGAAGCCAGGCTCCACGAAGCCGCGCGCGCGATGGAATATGACCCCGAACGGCTCGAAGCGACCGAGACGCGGCTGTTCGAGCTGCGCGCGATGGCGCGCAAGCACAACGTTCAGCCCGACGAACTCGCCGAACTCACCGGCACGCTCGCCGCGCGGCTCGACGCGATCGAGGGCGGCAGCGCGGGGCTCGCGAAGCTCGAAGCCGCGGTCGCCGAAACCGCGGCCGCCTATACCCACGCCGCGACCGCGCTCTCCGGCCAGCGCAGCAAGGCCGCGGCGCGCCTCGATATTGCGGTTGCGGGCGAGCTGGTGCCGCTGAAGCTCGATGCCGCGCGCTTCCAGACCCTGATCGAACGGCTGCCCGCCGAACGCTGGGGCGCCGACGGCATCGACCGCGTCGAATTTCTGATCTCGACCAACCCCGGCGCGCCCTTCGCGCCGCTCGCCAGGATCGCGAGCGGCGGCGAGCTTTCGCGCTTCATCCTCGCGCTGAAGGTCGCGCTCGCCGAGGAGGGCGGGGCCGACACGATCATCTTCGACGAAATCGACCGCGGCGTCGGCGGTGCGGTCGCGAGCGCGATCGGTGAGCGGCTCGCCCGGCTGGCGGGCGCCGGCAAGCAATTGCTCGCGGTGACGCACAGCCCGCAGGTCGCGGCGAAAGGCGCCGCGCATTTCATCATCGCCAAGTCGAGCGAGGGCACCGTCACGCGCACCAGCGTCCACGAACTCGACGAAGCCGGCCGCCGCGAGGAAATCGCGCGGATGCTGTCGGGCGCCGAAGTGACCGACGAGGCGCGGGCGCAGGCGGAGCGGCTGCTGGAGGTCGCGGCATGACCGCGCCGCACCCGCTCGACCGCCCCGTCTGGAGCATGCTCACCGGGCGGCAGGCGCATCTTGCCGAAGGCGATGCGCGCGCGGTGCGGATCGATCGCGGCTACGGCGTGTTCGGTGTCGCCGCCGACACCGGTCCCGCCGCGCAGGCCGCACTCGCCGCGCTGGTCCCGGACGATGGCGAAATCTGGATCGTCGAGGGCGAGCGCTGGCCGGTTCCCGCGGGCACGCGCGAGGTAAAGCGCGCCATACTCGCGCAGATGGTCGCCGAAGGTCCGCCACCGGTGCCGCGCGAGGGCGAGGCTGCGATCCTGCCGCTCGGCGACGACGACGCGCCCGAAATGACCGCGCTCGCCGATCATGCCAAGCCCGGACCTTGGGGCCCGGCAACGCATCGCTACGGTCCGTTTTTCGGCATCCGCGAGAACGGCCGCCTGCTCGCGATGGCCGGACAGCGCATCCTCGTCCCCGGCATGGCCGAGGTCAGCGGCGTCGCCACATGGGCGGATTGCCGCGGACGCGGGCTGGCCCGCGCGCTGATCGGCCATGTCATGCGCGAAATGGTCGCGCGGGGCGAGACGCCCTTCCTGCACAGCTATGCCGACAATGCAGGTGCGATCGCGCTCTACGAATCGCTCGGTTTCCGTATCCGGCGCGAGGTGCATGTGCTGGTGATCGCGAAATGATGAACCGGCGCGACTATATGGCCGCGATGCTGGCGATGGCCGCTGCATTGCTGCCCGCCACGAAATTGCGCGCTCTGGAGGACGTCATGGAAGAAGCCGACCCGCAATATGGCCTGCTCGGCCAGATGATGGCGCAGCCCGGTCAGCGCGCGGCGCTCGTCGCGATCCTGTCCGAAAGCACCGGCGCGATGCCCGGCAACATCGCCTGGGTGATCGGTGAGGACAGCGCGAACCCCGACGCGATCTGGATCGTCGAACTGTGGGACAGCAAGGCATCGCACGCGGCGTCGCTGAAACTCCCCACGGTGCAGGAAGCGATCAGGAAAGGCCGCCCGCTGATCGCCGGATTTGGCACTCGCGCCGAATTCAAGCCGGTGGGGAGAGCATAACTAAGCCCCTCCCCTTCAGGGGAGGGGTTGGGGTGGGGCTATGAGTCGTACGAAACGCAACGATGTTTTGCTGAGTTATGCGCACAGGATGCGGCGCCAGCCAACGGAAGCGGAAAAGCGCTTGTGGCGCTACCTCTCCGGCGCCAAGCTGAATGGCCACAAGTTCCGGCGTCAGGCGATCTTCGGTTGCTACGTCGCCGATTTCTACTGCCCACAGAAAAATCTCACCGTGGAGATTGACGGCGACACCCACATTCTCGAGGCAGATGCTACAAGAGACGAGGCATTGCGGGCCCAAGGCATTGAGGTGGTTCGCGTGACTAATGAGGATGTGCTGACGAATATGGACGGGGTTCTGGAACACCTGCTGGTAAAACTCGAAGGCTGCGTTGACCGATGGCCCCACCCCAACCCCTCCCCTGAAGGGGAGGGGCTTTCGGAATGACCGAAATCGAATCCCTGTCGCAAGCCGAAGCCGCCAACGAATTGATGCGGCTGGCGAAACAGATCGCCTATCACGGCAAACGTTATCATGCCGAGGATGCGCCCGAGATTCCGGACGCCGAATATGACGCGCTCGTCCGCCGCAACAACGAACTCGAAGCCGCTTTCCCGCAGCTGATCCGCGCCGACAGTCCGAACAACCAGGTTGGCGCCGCGGTCGAGGCGTCGCCGCTCGCCAAGGTTGCGCACCGGCAGCGGATGATGAGCCTCGATAACGCCTTTTCGGGCGAGGATGTCGAGGAATTCGCGGCGCGCGTCCGCCGCTTCCTGAACCTCGGCGCGGACGAGGTCGTCGCGCTGACCGCCGAGGACAAGATCGACGGCCTCTCGTGCTCGCTGCGCTATGAAAAGGGCAAGCTCGTACAGGCCGCGACGCGCGGCGACGGCAGCGTCGGCGAGGATGTGACGCCGAATGTAGCGACGATCGCCGACATACCACAGGTGTTGAACGGCGAGGTCCCCGACGTCTTCGAGATTCGCGGCGAAGTCTATATGGCGAAGGGCGATTTCGCGGCGCTCAACGAACGGCTGCTCGAAGAGGGCAGGGCGCTCGCGGCGCAGCGCGAGCAGGCGTTCGATCCAGCCACCGTCCGCCAGTTCGCGAACCCGCGCAACGCCGCCGCCGGGTCGCTGCGCCAGAAGGACGCGAGCGTCACCGCGTCGCGCCCGCTGCGTTTCCTCGCGCACGGCTGGGGCGAGGTGAGCGCACTTCCCGAGGCGACGCAAGGGGGTATGATGAAGCGGATCGAAAGCTGGGGCGTCCCCGTCTCGCCGCTCCTGAAGCGCTATGAATCGATCGCCGACATCCTCACCCATTATACCGAAATCGAGCGCCAGCGCGCCGAGCTGCCCTATGACATCGACGGCGTCGTCTACAAGGTCGACCGGCTCAACTGGCAGGCGCGCCTCGGCTTCGTCGCCAAGGCGCCGCGCTGGGCCATCGCGCATAAATTCCCCGCCGAGCGCGCGCAGACGACCCTCGAAGCGATCGACATCCAGGTCGGCCGCACCGGCAAGCTCACGCCGGTCGGGCGCCTCGTCCCCGTCACCGTCGGCGGCGTCGTCGTCTCGAACGTCACGCTCCACAACCGCGACGAGATCGGCCGCCTCGGCGTGCGCCCCGGCGACCGCGTCGTCATCCAGCGCGCGGGCGACGTGATCCCGCAGGTCGTCGAAAATCTCAGCCGCGAGGAGACCCGCGCCGCCTATGTCTTTCCCGATCATTGCCCCGTGTGCGACAGCGAGGCCGTCGCCGAGGAGGGCGAGGTCGATGTGCGCTGCACCGGCGGCCTCATCTGCAACGCGCAGAAGTTCGAGCGCCTGCGCCACTTCGTCAGCCGCGGCGCGCTCGATATCGAGGGCCTCGGCGAAAAGAGCATCGCCGAATTCCTCGAATTGGGATGGCTCGACAAGGGGCCCGCCGACATCTTTCGCCTGAAAAGCCACCGTGCCGACCTGCTCGGGCGCGAAGGGTGGAAGGAAAAGTCGGTAGACAATCTCTTCGCCGCGATCGAGGCCAAGCGCGCGCCCGACGCCGCACGCCTGCTTTTCGGGCTCGGCATCCGCCACGTCGGCGCGGTGACGGCGCGCGATTTGCTCAAGGGGCTCGGCGATATCGCGCGGCTGCCCGCAAAGGCGGCCGAGATCCACGCCTGGCTCGAAGAAAATCCGCAGGGCGAGGTCGAATCCGACGGCAAATACGCCGCGCGCAAGCTCGAAGCGATCAAGACGATTCTCGAAGTGCGTGCCGACGGCATCGGTCCCGCGGTCGCCGAGGCGCTCGCCGATTTCTTCCACGAACCGCACAACCGCGATCTATGGGACGACCTCCTCTCCGAAGTCTCGCCGCCGCCTTACGTCGTCGAAACGCGCGAGAGTGAAGTGTCGGGGATGACGGTCGTCTTCACCGGCAAGCTCGAGACGATGAGCCGCGACGAAGCGAAGGCGCAGGCCGAAGCGCTGGGAGCGAAAGCTTCGACATCTGTTAGCGCCAGGACGAACTTGGTTGTGGCTGGACCAGGAGCTGGTTCGAACCTTAAAAAGGCTAGTGACCTCGGCATCCAAGTAATTGACGAGGCGCGATGGGCGGAGATCGTTGCAGGGGCGAGCTGATATGAAGGATGAGGAATTCTATAACCGCGTAGGCGGCGAACGTATTGAGTCTCGGCAAATCGACGAACTTATCGGCCTGTGCCGTGGAATGGCGGCTGATGGTTCAATCAATCAGCTTGAAGCGGAGTTTCTCCAAAAGTGGCTTGCGGCCAACATAGCAATTAGTGGCCAGCCGGTAATTCAGACTCTCTATAATCGGGTATCCGAAGTTCTTGCCGATGGTCGTCTCGAGGATGATGAAGCAAAAGACCTTCTCTCGACCCTTGATCAGCTGTCGTCTCGAGATTTTGAGCATGGAGAAGTGCTCAAATCATCTGACCTGCCGCTATGTGACCCGGCTCCTCATCTCGTCTTTGAAAATCGACTTTATTGCTTCACCGGCACATTCAATTTTGGTCGTCGCGCAGCGTGTGAGAAAGCCGTTTTGGCGAAGGGTGCGCAATCCGGAAGCCTTACAAAAAAGACAGATGTTCTTGTCGTCGGCGTTTATGCGACCGAATCTTGGAAGCATTCGAGCTTTGGGAACAAGATCATCAAAGCCTGCGAGATGAGAGACGAGGGTGTTCCCATTTCAATCGTTTCTGAAACACACTGGCAACGATATCTGTGAGCGCGTGCGCGCCATCACAGACGGTGCGACCGGAATGCTGTGAAGGGGCGACATGGCAAAGCGTGATTATCTGAACAATCTGATGCGCGACCTCGAATCGCATACCGAGGTGCGGCGGTTCGGCAGCGGCTGGCTGTCGGGCTTCTTCGGGCTGCTATTTGCGATCGCGGGTTTCTTCATGGCGGTCGCGCTGCGTTTCCCCGACTGGTTCGCGACCCCCGAACTCGAAATCATCAAGCATTGGGGCGGCTTCCGCGGCGTCGTCCACGCAACGCTCCTGATCAGCTACGGCCTTTCCTTGCTCAGCCTGCTGCTCCGCCCGCGCAAGGTGCTCGGGCTCACCGCGCTGATGATCGGGCTCGCGGCGATTCTCGTTGGCGGGGCGAACGTCCAGCCGCAGGAAACGCGCGACTGGGGCATCTTTTTCGGGCTCGACTTCTTCGTCGTGAACCTGCTCGTCACCGGCTTCATGTTTGCACCGCTCGAGCGTGCCTTCCCGCATCGTCGTACCCAGCGGCTGTTCCGCACCGAATGGCGCGAGGATCTGTTCTATTATCTCGTCAGCACGATGTTCGTGCAGGTGCTGGGCTTCCTCGCGCTCGCGCCCTCGACGATCATCAACGAGAATACGGGCAACTGGGAGGCGTTCCGCGCCGGGGTCGCCTCGCTGCCGTGGATCGTCCAGTTCGTCATCGTGCTCGTCGCGTCAGACATGGCGCAATATTTCTTCCACCGCACCTTCCACCGCTACCCCTTCCTCTGGGGTTTCCACGCGGTGCACCACAGCGCGAAATCGATGGACTGGCTCGCGGGCTCGCGGATGCATTTCGTCGAGATCATCCTCCTGCGCTCGATCACCTCGCTGCCGCTCTTCACTCTCGGCTTCGCGCCGTCGGTGATGCAGGCCTACATCGGCTTCGTCTATGTCTGGTCGTCGCTGCTTCACGCCAATGTCGGGGGCAGTTTCAACCGTCTCGGGCACTGGATCGCAACCCCGCGGTTCCACCACTGGCACCACGGGCTCGAGCGCGAGGCGTTCGACGTCAATTTCGCGATCCATTTCCCGTGGATCGACAAATTGTTCGGCACCTTCCATTTGCCGAAGGACCGCTGGCCCGAAAATTACGGTATCCCGGAGGATGTACCCAAACATTATTGGGGCCAGTTCCTCTACCCGTGGACGCGCACCGGCAAGAAGATCGACGAGACGCCGGCCGAATAGCCTGGGGCCGAATAGGGCAATCTGTCCGCTTGCCAGCCGCGCGGGCGCGCCATAAGGCGCGCAGCGTGAGCCTGCTCGCCGCCTTCCGCCGTCCCGGCATCCTGCTGCTGTTGCCGCTGCTGCTCGCGCTGGCTGCGCGCGTGCTCGTCGCGCCGGGCTGGATGATCGAGAGCGACGCCGGCGGTTCGATCACCGTGCGCATCTGTTCGGACCCCGCCAATCCGGGCGGGACGATGACGATTCCGCTCGAAAAGACCGGCGATCACAAGGCCGGCGAAGCGCAGCAGCATTGCCCGTGGGGCGCGCTCGCCCATGTACCGATCGTTCCCGATCTGCCGGTCCTCGCCGCGGCGCAGATGGCCGCGGACCCTGTACCCGTCGCCGCGCGCGCGCTCGGCTTCGCGCCGGGCATCGCCTCGCCGCTACCGCCGAGTACCGGACCCCCTTCCCGGGCGTAAATCCGTCACCCCGGCCCTTCGACTGCCTTGGCAGGCGCTCAGGATAAACTTCAGCCTTTGGCTGAAGGCCGGGGTCTCGACTTGGCGTCCAGACGCACCGAGGAGATCCCGGCCTTCGCCGGGATGACGGTTTGAGCTGCCGCGCGACCTTCGCGCGGACCCATGCCTGTATCCGGGGAAGAAATTTCCAATGACAAGATATGCTACCCGCGCGGCGCCGTTGCTGGCGCTCGCCACCTGCCTTGCCGCCGTGCCCGTCCATGCCGACGAGGCCGATTCGACGATCATCGTCACCGCACCGACCGCCACCGATGCCGCCGAGGCGCGCGCCGCGCGCACGCCGGGCGGCACCGACGTCGTGTCTTACGAAGACTATGCCGACAAATCGGTCGTGTCCTTGCGCGATACGCTCGCTTTCTCGCCCGGCGTCTACCTCCAGACGCGTTACGGGCAGGAGGTGCGCATCTCGGTCCGCGGCTCGGGCCTCTCGCGCGGTTTCCACATGCGCGGGCTGACGCTGCTGCAGGACGGGGTGCCGATCAACCTCGCCGACGACAATGGCGATTTCCAGGAACTCGAACCGATCTTCTTCGATCATCTCGAAGTGTATCGCGGCGCCAACGCGCTGCGCTTCGGGTCGGGCACACTCGGCGGCGCGATCAACGGCGTGACCCCGACGGGGCGCACCGCACAGGGCATCTATTTGCGCGCCGACGCCGGCAGCTTCGACAGCGTGCGCGGGCTCGTCGCGGCGGGGGTCGCGAGCGATAGCGTCGACGTATGGGGTGCGATCAGCGCCGACCGCTCGGACGGCGACCGCGACCATGCGAAGCGGCGCAGCCTCCGCTTTCAGGGCAATGTCGGGCTGAAGCTCAGCGACGTCGTGAGCACGCGCTTCTATGCCAGCATCAACAACATCGACCAGCAGATCCCCGGCGCACTGACGATGGCGGACGCGCTGTCGACCCCCCGCAAGGCCAATGCCGGCGCCGTCGCAGGCGATCAGGGGCGCGATATCGACTCGCTGCGCCTCCAGAACCGCACAAGCTTCGACTGGGGGGCGTTTGCGCTCGACGTCGGCGGCTTCGTCAATGCGAAGTCGCTGCATCATCCGATCTTCCAGCTTATCGATCAGAAGTCGGTCGATATCGGCAGCTTTTTTCGCGCCGACTATGCGACCGGGCCGGTCGAGGTCACCTTCGGCGGTGAAATCCGCCGCGGCAGCACCGATGCGCGCCAGTTCGTCAATGCGGGCGGGCGGCGGGGTGCGCTGACCTTCGACGCCGACCAGAAGGCGCAGACCGCGACGCTCTATGGCGAAGTGCGCGTGCGGCCCGTCGAGGCGCTGACGCTCATCGCGGGCGGCGTCTACGCCGACGGCTGGCGTAAGCGGATCGTCAATTTCTCGGCCACGCCCGCGACCGACGGCCGGATCGACTTCGACGCCTTCTCCCCGAAGTTCGGCCTGCTGTTCGAGCCCGCCGCCGATATCCAGTTCTTCGCCAACACCAGTCGCTCGGCCGAATTCCCGGGCTTTGGGGAGGTCTTCCAGACGATCGGCACCCCGCCGACGAGCACGGTCGTGTCGTCGATCCGTCCGCAACGCGCGTGGACCGCCGAGATCGGCACGCGCGGCACGCGCGGTTTCGCGAGCTGGGATGTCGCGCTCTATCGCTCGACGTTGAAGGGCGAGCTGCTGCAGTTCACGACCAACAGCAATATCCCGGCAGCAACCTTCAACGCCGACCGCACGCTCCATCAGGGTGTCGAGGCCGGGCTGGACCTCGCGCCGACCGATTGGCTGCGCTTGCGGCAGGTCTACACGTACAGCGACTTCCGCTTCCGGAACGACAGCCAATTCGGCAACAACCGCCTGCCGGTCGTGCCGAAGCACGCCTGGCGCGCCGAATTGCGGATCGGCAGCGACGCGCTGCACATCGCGCCGAACCTCGAATGGGTCCCCGACGGGCCGTTCGCCGATTACCGCAACCAGGTCCGCACGCCGGGCTATGCGCTGATCGGCGTCACCGGCGGGGCGACGATCGCACAGGGCGTCGACGCCTTCGTCGACGTGCGCAACGTCACCGGCAAGAAGGCGATCGGCGACATCAGCGCGGCGATCGCCGTCACGCCCGCATCGGCGATCTATTACCCCGTCGAACGCCGCGCGGTCGCCGCCGGCATCCGCGCGCGCTTTTAGGGAAGGGGCAGGGGATGACCGACAACAACCGGGTTCCGCTCTATCGCACGATCTGGCGCTGGCATTTCTACGCCGGGCTGTTCGTCATCCCCTTTGTCCTGATTCTCTCGGCGACGGGCGCCGCCTATCTGTTCAAGCCGCAGATCGACCGGTGGGAAGAGCGCGCATGGCGTGACCTGCCGACGGCGCACGCGGTCGACGCCGACGCACAGGTCGCCGCCGCACTTGCTGCCAACCCGGGCGCGCGTTTTCATTACTACCGCGTCGCCGAAGCCCCCGGCGATGCGGCGGTCGTCCATATCGGCCTGCCGGGCGGGGGAATGCGCGACATTGCCGTCTCGCCCCAGGGCAAACTGATCGGCGCAGCAGACCCTGACCGACGCATCTCGGCTTGGCTGTCGCGCATCCACGGCACGCTGCTGATCGGCCGCACCGGCCGCCTCATCGTCGAGCTCGCTGCGAGCTGGGCGATCGTGATGATCCTCACCGGGCTTTATCTCTGGTGGCCGCGCGGACGCGGCGCCGCGGGCGTGCTTTGGCCGCGGCTGACGCTCGGCGGGCGCGCGGCGCTGCGCGACCTCCACGCCGTCACCGGCTTCTGGGTCTCGGGTCTCGCACTCATTCTCCTCTTCACCGCCCTGCCATGGACCGAGGTATGGGCGAGTGGTTTCCGCAGCGTCCGCGCCGAAATGGGCTGGGTGTCGGGGGTGCAGGACTGGAAGGGCGGTGCGGACCCGCACGCCGCGCACGACCATCATGCGATGGCGGCGGCAGAACCCGCCGGACCGTTACCCCGCACGCGCCTCGACTATATCGTGCTGCGCGCCCGCACAGAATGGATGCCCGCCCCCGCGATCATCCAGCCGCCGGGCGCCCCCAATGCGTTCGGCCCGCCCAACGGCAATGTCTGGACGCTGACGACGCTCACCCAGAACCGGCCGCAGGTCCGCAAGGTGAGCTACGACCCCGAAACCAGCCTCGAAGTGTCGCGCAGCAGTTTTGCCGACAAGCACGCGATCGACCGCGCGGTCGGTTACGGCATCGCATGGCACGAGGGGCAGCTTTTCGGTCTCGCCAGCCAGTTGATCGGCGTTGCCACCGCGCTCGCGCTGTTCACCCTCGCGATCTCGGGCTTCCTGATGTGGCGCCGCCGGAGGCCCGACGATGCGCTCGGCGCGCCGCCCGCCGCGCGCGATCCCGCGAAACTCAAGGGCGTCGCGGCGCTGATCCTGATCCTCGCGGCGCTGCTGCCGCTGCTCGCCTGCTCGCTGATTCTCCTCTGGATGATCGAGCGGCTGGTGCTGCCGCGCCTGCCGCGCACGGCCCGCTGGCTCGGCATTGCGGCGAAGGCCCCCGCGCGCCTATAGTTACCGCATGGCCCGCCGCCTCCACCTGCTCGCCGCCCTCGTGGCCCTGCTTCTCGCTCCCGTCGCCTTGGCGCAGGAGCGTGGGCCGGTGGTGCTTGCAGCGGCAAGCTTGCAGGAATCGCTGACCGAGGCGGCGAACGTCTGGGCGGCGAAAGGCCATGCCAAACCCGTCATCTCGTTCACCGCCTCGTCGGCGCTCGCGCGGCAGGTCATCGCAGGGGCGCCCGCCGACCTGTTCCTGTCGGCCGACGAGGAATGGATGGACGCGGTCGCAAAGGCGGGCTTGCTGCGTGCGGGCACGCGCACGACGCTGCTCGGCAATCGCCTCGTGCTGATAGCGCCCGCGGCAAGCAAGGTCCGCCTGACCCCCGTGCGCGGCTTTCCGCTCGCGAGGGCGCTGGGCAGCGGCCGGCTCGCGCTTGCCGACCCCGCCGCGGTGCCCGCGGGCAAATATGCGAAAGCGGCGCTGACCCATCTTGGCGTCTGGGCGGCCGTTGCCGCCAAGGTTGCTCCCGCCGAGAATGTCCGCGCCGCGATGGCGCTCGTCGAACGCGGCGCCGCGCCGCTCGGCATCGTCTATGCGACCGATGCGCAGGCGTCGAAGGCGGTGCGGATCGTCGGCACCTTCCCCGCGTCGAGCCACCCGCCGATCCGCTATCCCGTCGCGCTGCTGAAGGCGTCGCGGCACACGGATGCGGCGGGCTTTCGTGCCTTCCTCCTCTCGAAACAGGGCCGCGCGATCTTTGCGCGCCACGGTTTTTCAGCGCCCTGATGCTCTCGGCCGAAGAGTGGGGGATCGTCGCGCTGTCGCTGAAGGTCGGCGGCGTCGCGGTGCTTGTCACGCTTCCCGTCGCCTTCGGCCTTGCATGGATCCTTGCGCGCTACCGTTTCCCGGGACGCGTCATGCTCGACGCGCTCGTCCACCTGCCGCTCGTCCTGCCGCCCGTCGTCACCGGCTGGCTGCTGCTCATCGCCTTCGGTCCTTTCGGCCCGATCGGGCGCTGGCTCGACAGCTGGTTCGGCATGAGTTTGATGTTCCGCTGGACCGGCGCGGCGCTTGCCGCGGCGATCATGGCGCTGCCGCTGATGGTGCGCGCGATGCGGCTGTCGATCGAAGGGATCGACCGGCGGTTCGAGGGCGCGGCGCGGACGCTCGGCGCGAGCCCCTGGCACAGCTTCTGGACGATCAGCCTGCCGCTCGCGCTCCCGGGCATCCTTGCCGCGCTCGTGCTCGGCTTTGCGCGCTCGATCGGCGAGTTCGGCGCGACGATCACCTTCGTCTCGAACATCCCCGGCGAAACGCGGACGCTGCCGCTCGCCATCTATTCGGCGCTGCAGGTGCCCGGCGGCGAAGCGATGGTGACGCGCCTCTCGCTGCTTTCGGTCGCACTCTCGCTCGGCGCGCTGATCCTCTCCGAATGGCTCGTCCGCCGGACGCATGGCGAAAGGCAGCGGCATGGCGATTGATATCGACGTCGCCCGCCGCCTCGGCGACCGGACGATCGCCGCGCGCTTCACCGCCGGGCCGGGGCTGACGGCGCTGTTCGGGCCGTCGGGTGCGGGCAAGACGAGCATCCTCAACATGGTCGCGGGGCTGCTGAAGCCCGACCGCGGGCATATCCGGATCGGCGAGCGCACGCTGTTCGGCGAAGGCACCGACCTCCCGCCCGAGCTGCGCCGCGTCGGCTATGTCTTCCAGGACGGGCGGTTGTTCCCGCACCGCCGCGTCCGCGCGAACCTGACCTACGGCCGCGACCTTGCGCTCGCGGCGAACCGCTGGATGGGGCTCGACGAAGCCGTCGCCTTCCTCGGCATCGGTCCTCTGCTCGATCGCTGGCCGCACAGCCTGTCGGGCGGCGAGGCGCAGCGCGTCGCGATCGGTCGCGCCTTGCTCGCGGGGCCGGAGATCCTGCTGATGGACGAACCGCTGTCGTCGCTCGACGCGGCGCGGCGCGGCGATATCATGGTGGTGATCGAACGGATTCGCGACGAGCTCAAACTACCGATCCTCTACGTCAGCCACGACCGCGCCGAGGTCGACCGGCTCGCGACATCGGTGGTGCCGCTCGATTGATTCCCCTTCGCCTCGCGGCAGGGCGGATCGGTTTCACTTGAAACCATTTCTGTGATAGAAAGCAGGGTATGAAAAACCCCGACACCCACGTCCACGATATGCCGCCGCCGGGCGCCGCGGCCGACTGGACGATATCGCAGGACTGGGACGCGTTTTCGGCCGACGAGCATGCGATGTGGGACCGGCTTTTCGCGCGCCAGTCGGAGATGCTGCCCGGCCGCGCCGCCGATGCTTTCGTACGCGGGATCGACGTGCTGCGCCTCGAAAAGCCCGGCATCCCCGATTATCGCGAGCTCAACGCGCGGCTGATGGCGGCGACGGGGTGGCAGGTGATCGCGGTGCCGGGGCTCGTCCCCGACGCGGTGTTTTTCGATCATCTCGCGAACCGCCGCTTTCCCGCGGGCAATTTCATCCGCACCCCCGAACAGCTCGATTACCTGCAGGAACCCGACGTTTTCCACGATGTCTTCGGCCATGTCCCGATGCTCGCAGACCCGGTGTTCGCCGATTACATGGCCGCGTACGGGATGGGCGGGCTGCGCAGCCTGAAGTTCGACGCGTTGAAACAGCTCGCGCGGCTGTACTGGTACACGGTCGAATTCGGATTGATCCGCGAGGCCGGCGGCCTCAGAATCTATGGCGCGGGCATCGTTTCCTCGTTTGCCGAAAGCGTCTTCGCGCTCGATTCGGACAGCCCGAACCGCATCAGCTTCGATCTCGCGCGCGTCATGCGCACCGATTACCGGATCGACGATTTCCAGCAGAATTATTTCGTCATCGACAGCCTCGACGAGCTGCTGGGCACGACGGTGAACACCGATTTCGCGCCGCTCTATGCCGCCAACGCCGCGCTGCCGCCGATCCCGATCGCCGATATCGTGCCCGGCGACGAGGTGATCACGCGCGGCACGCAGGATTATGCGACGGCGAAAGCCTGACCTCCCTCCCGCTTGCCGGGAGGACTGTCGACAAGGTCACCAGCTCCCGAAGCTGGCGTCCGACGGGCTCGCGCGGTGGAGCGCGCGTTCCTTGCGGCGCCAGCCGTAGCGGCGGCGCTTGACCAGCAGCAGGCACGGCCACTCGGCGCTGCCGCCGCGCGCGGCGAGGCGAAAGCCCTGCGCGCGGTACGCGGCGAGCACGGGCTCCATCTGGCGTGCGATCAGCCCCGCGAGGATCGCGTGGCCGCCCGGCGCCGTCGCGGCGGCGATATCGGGGGCGAGGGTGATCAGCGGTCCGGCGAGGATGTTCGCGATAACAAGGTCGTACGGTGCGCGGTGGCGGATCGCCGGATGATCGGTCCCCGGTGCAACCGCGAGCGCCAGCCGCCCGCCGCCGCGGCCGAGCGGCACCCCGTTGATGCCCGCATTGTCGCGGGTGACGAAGATGCTCGCGGGGTCGATGTCGGACGCAATCACCTTCGCGCAGGGCCATAGCGCCATCGCGGCAAAGGCGAGCAGGCCCGTGCCGGTGCCGACGTCGGTGATATTGCGCGGGGCGGCGCCGGCCCGCGCGAGCCGGTCGAGCATCGCCAGGCATCCGGCGGTCGTGTCGTGCCCGCCGGTCCCGAACGCCTGGCTTGCGTCGATCAGGAAGGGCGTCGTTCCCGGCGGAACGCGGTCGGCATAGCTGCTCGTGTGGACGAAGAAGCGCCCCGCCTGCACGGGTTCGAGCCCCTGCTGGCTCAGCGTCACCCAATCCTCTTCGGGCAATTGCGCGACATGCGGCGTCCTGCCTTTCGCGCTCGGGATCAGCGCCTGCAACAGCTTCAGTAGCGCGGGCGCCGGCCTGTCGTCGACATAGGCGTCGAGCTGCCACGCGCCCGCGTCCTCGTCGATCTCGCGCGTCACGACGACGGGCGCCTCGGCAAGCGCGTCGAGTTCGGGGATTTCACCCGACAGCGCTTCGGCTTCGTCGCGGGTGCAGGGGAGCGATACGATCCAGCTCATGGCCTACCGCACATAGCTGGCGCCGTTCACGTCGAGCACCGCGCCGGTCATCGACGCGGGCGCGTCGAGCGCGCACCAGCGCGCCATCTCGCCGACCTCGTCCGGCATGGCGACGCGGCCCAGCGGAATGTCGGCGAGCAATTTGTCGCCGCCGCGGCTCGCCAGATAATCGTCGGCCATGCCGGTCATCGTGAAGCCGGGACAGATCGCAAAGGCGAGGATGCCATCCTTCGCATAGGCGCGCGCGATCGTCTTGGTCATCGCGACCATGCCCGATTTCGACGCGGCATAATGCCAGTGTGCGGGGCTGTCGCCGCGATATGCGGCGCGGCTCGCGATATTGACGATGCGGCCGGGAGCGCCGCGTTCGTGCCAATGCAGCACCGCGTGGCGGCACAATTGCGCGCTCGCGGTCAGGTTGACCTGCATCGTGCGGTTCCAGTTCGCAAGCCAGTCGGCGTTGGGGTCGCCCAGCGGGTTGCCCTCGAACACCCCGGCATTGTTGACGAGCACGTCGATGCGGCCGTCCAGCCGGTCGAGGCTTGCCTGCCACAGCCGGTCGGGGACGGCGGGATCGGACAAGTCGCCATCGGCGCTCGACAGCGCGACAACCTTGGTCGCGCCGCTGGTCAGCGCCCCGGCGATCGCGGCGCCGATGCCGCGGCTGGCGCCCGTGATCAGGATATGCGTCGTCATGCCACCGCCTTAGGCAGCGGGGCAGGGCTTGCCAAGCGGAGAGGGCGGCTCGCTATCCTCATCCGTCATCCCGGCGAAGGCCGGGATCTCACCCTCGCCCTTTTACGCGCCGGCGAGACCCCGGCCTTCGCCGGGATGACGATGAAAGGACGAGATCGGGTTACGCCACGCGGCGGCTGAATTCGCTCGCGGCCTGTTCCAGCTGCTGCAACCGGCCGCCCATCTTGGCGAATTCCTGGCTCAGCACGCTGATCTCGCTCGCGACCATCCCCGAATCGTTGCGGATGCTCGCGATCGTCGACGACATCGAATCGGCGGCCAGCGCGGTTTCGTCGACCGCGGCGGTGATCGAGGTGACCGTCTGCGCCTGCGCGTCCATCGCGTCGCGGATACGCTGCGCTGAGGTCTGCACCTCGATGATCGTCTGCTGGATCGACTGGTTGGCCGACACCGATCCGCGGGTCGCCTGCTGGATCGCGGTGATCTTGCCCGCGATATCGTCGGTCGCGCGCGCGGTTTCGTTGGCGAGGCTCTTCACCTCCTGGGCGACGACGGCAAAGCCGCGCCCCGATTCGCCCGCGCGCGCCGCTTCGATCGTGGCGTTCAATGCGAGGAGGTTGGTCTGGCCCGCGATCTCGCGGATCAGGCCGAGGATCGATTCGATCGATTCGGCATGGTGCGACAGCGTTTCGGACATCGCGACGGCTTCGCCCGCCTGTTCGGAGGCGCGCGTCGCGACGCTCGCCGAGGCTTCGACCTCGCTGCGTGCATCCTCGATCGCGCGGATCAGGCCGGCCGCGGTCGAGGCGGCCTCGCGCATCGCCATCGCCGACTGTTCGGACGCCGCGGCGACTTCGCTCGTCTTCGCGATCATGCCCTTCGCCGCCTGGTCGGCCGACGCCGCCTGCCTCGCGAGCTGTTCGCGCACGCCGTCGGTGTCCTGCACCAGCGAGGCGATCGAGCGGTCGAAATCGCCCGCGAGCGTCTGCCGCTCGCCCGAAATGACGGCGCGGTCCAGCTTTTGCGCATAGCGATGCATGATGTCGAATTCGAGCAGGCCCAGCCGGTTGATCGCGTTCGTCAGCCGCGCCAGCCGCTCGGCATCGCCGAGGCACGCCTCGACGACATATTCGATAGTGAGGCGCTGGCTTTCGGCGATGCACGACATCACCGATGCGAGCGGCAGCTTCACGCGCCGCGCCATATGCGTGTTCTGGCAGGCGATCGTCGCGACCTCCTGTCCGGCGGCATCGGCATATTTGGCGAAGGTGTGGCGCGCGCTGCCGCGAATATAGGATTCGAGAAGCTCGCCCTCGACCTCGCGGTCGACGCTGGGCAACGCGTTGAACGCGTCCCAATAGGCTTTCGCGACCGCTTCCTCGCGGCCGGCGATGATGATGTGGATTTCCGCCGCGTTGGCGGCAAGGCGACCGTCGAGGTCGTAAAAGGGAAAGCGATCGGCCATCGGCACCGGATCGATCTGCTGCTTATGAATCGGATTTTCCTTCACCATGATCCTGCTTCCCTGATCGATCCCATAAACGCCAAGGATCTGCCGCCCGCATGCGTCCGCCAAACTGGTGAACGGGATATGCGATGAAAGTGGTAAAAGCGGCGTTAACCAGCGCGCGAAGTTTTGCGGCTCAGCGGCGCTCGTCGGCGGCAGACGGGGCGGGCACCGGATAGCCCTCGAACGCCTTGATCGTGCGCAACGCAAAGGCGCTGTGCATCGCCGCCACGCCGGGCAGGCGCGACAGGCAGTGACGGTGCAGCCGGTCGAAATCGGCGACATTGCGCGCCGCGACGCGCAGCCGGTAATCGGACGCGCCCGACAAGAGTTGGCATTCGAGGATTTCGTCGAAGCTCTTCACCGCGCTTTCGAACGCCGTCAGCGCCTCCTCGCTCTGCGACGTCAGGCTGATGTCGACGAACACGTCGAGCCCGAGCCCGATGCTTTCGGGGTCGAGCCGCGCGGTATAGCCGGCGATGATCCCCGCCGCCTCGAGCGCGCGGATGCGCCGGTGGCATGCCGACGCCGACAGCCCCACTTTTTCGCCCAGCTCGGCGGCGGGGCGCGGGCCGTGGCGCTGGAGCAGGTCGAGCAGTTTGACGTCGATCCGGTCAATCATTGTGCGTCCTTGGTTCATTTCACGCAAAAATCATGCATGTTTGTCGCGAAACCGGGATGGATATGCAAGCACCTCGCGCGCCTTACCTGCTATATCCGCGACAGGAAGCCGCGGCGACGTAACGGAAAGGTCGAACCAGCGGCGCGACGCAATGGAGAGCGAAGCATGATCATCGGCACCCCCAAGGAAATCAAGAACCACGAGTATCGCGTCGGCCTGACCCCCGAAAGCGCGCGCGAACTCATCGTTCACGGCCACCGCGTGCTCGTCCAGACCGGCGCGGGCGAGGGCATCGGCGCGCACGACCGTTATTATGTCGAGGCGGGCGCCGAGATCGTGCAGAGCGCCGCCGAAATCTTTGCGCAGTGCGACATGGTGGTGAAGGTCAAGGAACCGCAGCCCGCCGAGCGTGCGATGCTGCGCGAAGGGCAGATCCTCTACACCTATCTCCATCTCGCCCCCGATCCCGACCAGACGCGCGACCTGATGAAATCGGGCGCGGTGTGCATCGCCTATGAAACCGTCACCAGCCCGCACGGCGGCCTGCCGCTGCTGAAACCGATGAGCCAGGTCGCGGGGCGCATGTCGATCCAGGCCGGCGCAACGGCGCTCGAAAAGGCACATGGCGGCCGCGGCGTGCTCCTCGGCGGCGTCCCCGGCGTGGCGCCGGGCAAGATCTGCGTGATCGGCGGCGGCGTCGTCGGCTTCAACGCGGCGCAGATGGCGGCAGGCCTCGGTGCCGACGTCACGATCCTCGACCGCGATCCCGAAGTGCTCGAGCGCGTCGGCACCTTCTTCGAGGCGCGCGCCAAGACGCGGTTCTCGAACCGCGCGAACCTCGCCGAGTGTGTGGCCGAGGCCGATCTCGTCATCGGCGCGGTGCTGATCCCCGGCGCCGAGGCGCCGAAGCTCGTGACGCGCGAGATGCTCGGGACGATGCGCCCCGGCTCGGTGCTCGTCGACGTCGCGATCGACCAGGGCGGCTGCTTCGAGACGAGCCACGCGACGACGCACGCCGAACCGACCTATGTGGTCGACGGCATCGTCCATTATGCGGTCGCCAACATGCCCGGCGCGGTCGCGCGCACCAGCACTTATGCGCTCAACAACGTCACCCTGCCGCACGCGCTGCGCATCGCCGATCTGGGGTGGAAAGACGCTTTGAAGCGCGACGTGCATCTTGCGCAGGGTTTGAACGTTTGGAATGGTAAGGTGACGTTCGAAGCCGTAGCCGAAGCGGTCGGAACCGATTATGTGCCTGTCGAACAGGCGCTTGCCTGAAAAAAAGGACGATTGAGAGACGATGACCGACCAACTGCAGCCTCCCCCGCCCGAAGAGGAAGAAGAAAATGAAGTGCTGCGCGCCGCGCGCGAGCGGCAGCAGCAACGCGAGGCGGCCGATCGGGCCGAGGCCGCCGACAAGGAAGCGGCGAAGGGCAAGCGCGGCTGGAAGACCGCGGCGGCGGCGGGCCTCGGTATCGGCTCGGCCGCGGTGATCGCCGCCTTGCTTTACGCGAACCGCGGCAAGATCAAGTGACGCATTTCCTCGCGCGCTGACCGCGCGTGGTCCGGAAAATGAACAGCCCCGGCGCCGACCGGGGTCGGGAAGGGCGGCCACGTGCCGCCCTTTTTCGTGCCTTGCCGGCGGCCACTTCGGGGTTGAGACCCGACGCTCCCGATGACGAAGCGGGAGTAATATGTCGTTTCAGGCGCCACCGCCGCCCCGTTCAAGGCAGCCCGATATCCTTGCCCTTCGGGTTGGTGAAGCCGTCGAGACCGAGCATCCAGACGTCGCCGTCGGGCATCGCGATCGCCATGTCGAGCGGCACGTTGTACCGCACGAAATAATGGATTTCGGTGGGTTGCTGGTCGAGCAGATGGCTGACGATGAAGAAGGCGGGTTTCGGGACGTCGGGCTGCGGCCGCGAATCGATCATCATGCAGCTTTTGAGATACGGCCGCCATGATCGTACCTTGCCGTCGGGGCCGACCGTAAAGCGATAGTGCCCGCCGAGCGGGAAGACGCCCGATGTCGTCGATGCGGACATGATATAGGCACGGATGAAGCCGTCCTTGTCGGGCGGCAATATGACGCTGTTCGGGTTCCCTTCGGTGCACAGGCCGAGTCGTTCTTCGCCAAACCGCTGGTTCGCCGCATCGCGCGCGTCGACCATCCGGTTCGCGAGCGCGGACAGGCTGGTATCGGCCCCGGCGGGCACCAGCCCGCCTTCGACGACCTTCGAATCGCGCACGACATAGCGCGCCACGGCGTAGCGCGGCCCGTCGCGCCGGGCAAAATAGGTGACGAGCAACGTGTCGCCTTCGTGCGGCTCGACGATCCAGCCACGAAGGTCGGGATGGTCCGCAATCCGGATCGCGGCCAGCAGCGCGTCGGTGCTGTGCCATGCCGCCTGATCGTAGCGGTAGATTTGCTTGCCGAGTTCCATCGCCTCGGCATTGGCGGCCGTTTCGGCTTCGGTGACGTCGGCGAACGCGGGCGGCGCGACCAGCGCGGCTCCCAGAAAAGCCATGACATTCGCGATCCTGCGCATTCGCCTCTCCCCCTCCGGCCCGATCAGCGTCGCAAATATCGCGTCCTTGTGCAACACGGGCGCGAAGCAAAATATTCCGCGCCGGCAATGCGTTGGCTGGCGGCGAAGGGCTTGCTTCCGGGGCGTCTCCCCCTATCGTCGCGCCCAACCCTTCCTGACCCCGGAGATCGATCGATGCGTGCAACTGCCTTGTTTTGGGCCCTCCTCGCGGGGCTCGGTTCGATCCAGCCGGTCGTGGCCGCGGAGAGCCCGTCCCGACTTCCCTGGAGCGCGCCGGCCACGACGAAGGTCGTGACCGAGGAGCGCCGCTTCACCAGCGGCGATGCCGAGCTGTCGGGAACGCTCTACCTGCCGCAGAGCCGCAAGCCGGTGGCGGCGGTGGTCGTGACGCACGGCGCGTCGTCGCCGCTGCGCGCGGCGTCGCTCTACGATCATCTCAAGACGGCGTTACCCTCGCTCGGGATCGCGGTCTTCGTCTATGACCGGCGCGGATCGGGCCAGTCGGGGACAAAGACGGCGGGCGGCGACTTTGCCGTCCTTGCCGACGACGCCATCGCCGCGGTACGGAGCCTCAAGGCCGACCCGCGCATCGACGCGAGGCGGATCGGCACCTGGGGGCTCAGCCAGGGCGGGTGGATTTCGCCGCTCGCGGCGTCGCGCAGCCCTGATATCGCCTTTGTGATCGCGGTATCGGCGCCCGTCGTGACCGCGGATGTGCAGATGCTGTTCTCGTCGACCAATCACCTCCGGGCCAACGGTCATTCGCAGGCCGAAATCGACCAGATGACCGCGACGCGCAAGGCGGTCGACGACTATATGCGCGGGTCGGGAAGCCGCGAGGCGGCGCAGAAAATGATCGATACGGCGAAGACGAAGCCCTGGTTCAAATACACCTATATGGGTGAAACCGTGCGCGACCGCGCGGTGTCGGGCTGGCGCCGCGAAATCGAAAATGACCCGCTGAAGAATTTGATGGCGGTCAAGGTCCCGACGCTTGTCCTCTACGGCGCCGACGATGCGGTCGTGCCGGTCGCCATTTCGGTGGAGCGTCTGGACGCCATCGCTCCGCAGATGCCGAAGATGAAGGTGCACAGCGTCGCCGGTGCCGATCATGCGATGCAGATGTCAGTCGACCGGACCATCTCGCTTGATCCGAAGCACGACGGCACCGAGCGGCCGGATTCGTCCGAATATCTGGCGGTTCTTGCGAGCTGGCTTGCGATGCAGGGGCTCGTCGCGACCTGATATGCCCCGAATGCCGCCGATTTTTTTGCCTACGCTCCTAAGCAATTGCATATCGCGGCGGGAAGGCTTAACCGGCACCGCATCGACCGTTTAGAGTCAAGACAGGGCTGATATGGCTGGCAACGAACCGAGTGCGCGTCCGCGCTCCCCGCATTTGCAGGTATATAAATGGGGCCCCGCAATGGCGGTCTCGATCCTTCACCGTGCGAGCGGCGACGGTCTCGCGATCGTCGGCGCGGGGATGTTCCTCTGGTGGCTCGGCGCGCTGGCCGCGGGTCCCGACGCCTATGCGGCGTTCGTCGCCTGCGTATGGCACGATCCCGACGCCGGAACCTTCCACCAGATTACCAATATCCTCGGCAAGATCGTGCTCGTCGGCCTGACCTGGGCTTTCTTCCAGCACCTCTTCTCGGGTCTTCGCCACTTCGTGCTCGACACCGGCGCGGGTTACGAGCTCAAGACCAACCGGCTGTGGTCGAGCGTCGTGATCGCCGCGGGCGTCGTCGCGACCACCCTGACGTGGTTCTATATCCTGGTGGAGGCACTCTGATGGGCAACGGAACGCATCTCGGCAAGGTCCGCGGGCTCGGCTCGTCGGGGCACGGCTCGCAGCACTGGCTGCAGCAGCGGTTGACCGCGCTGGCCAATATCCTGCTCGTCGGCTTCCTGTTCGTGTCGCTGGTCCGTCTGCCGCTCGGCGATCATGCCGCGGTGCTGCGCTGGGCGTCGAACCCGGGCGTAGCGCTCGCGCTGATCCTGATGGTCGTCAGCGTCTTCTGGCACCTGCGGCTCGGCCTGACCGTGCTGATCGAGGACTATGTCCATGGCGAGGCGACGCGCCTGTTCGCGCTCGTCCTTTTGAACTTCTACGCGATCGGCGGCGCCGCCTACGGCATCTTTGCCATTGTCCGTATCGCGCTGGCGCCCGCCGCCGGGCTCGCTCCTGGGGGCATGTAAGATGACTGAAGCCTACAAGATCATCGACCATATCTACGACACCGTCGTCGTCGGCGCCGGCGGCTCCGGCCTGCGCGCCACGATGGGCAGCGCCGAAGCGGGCCTCAAGACCGCGTGCATCACCAAGGTGTTCCCGACGCGCAGCCACACGGTCGCGGCGCAGGGCGGGATCGCCGCCAGCCTCGGCAACAACAGCCCCGACCACTGGCAGTGGCATATGTACGACACCGTCAAGGGCTCCGACTGGCTCGGCGACCAGGACGCGATCGAATATATGGTGCGCGAAGCGCCGAACGCGGTCTATGAACTCGAGCACGCGGGCGTGCCTTTCAGTCGCAATCAGGACGGCACCATCTATCAGCGCCCCTTCGGCGGCCACATGCAGAATATGGGCGAAGGCCCGCCGGTGCAGCGCACCTGCGCTGCGGCCGACCGCACCGGCCACGCGATGCTGCACGCGCTCTATCAGCAGTCGCTGAAATATGACGCGGACTTCTTCATCGAATATTTCGCGCTCGACCTGATCATGGAAGACGGCCCCGACGGCAAGGTCTGCCGCGGCGTGATCGCGCTGTGTATGGAGGATGGCAGCATCCACCGCTTCCGCAGCCAGGCGGTCGTGCTCGCGACCGGCGGCTATGGCCGCTGCTATTTCACCGCCACCTCGGCGCACACCTGCACCGGTGACGGCGGCGGCATGGTGCTGCGCGCCGGCCTGCCCCTGCAGGATATGGAATTCGTCCAGTTCCACCCGACGGGCATCTATGGCGCGGGCGTGCTGATCACCGAAGGCGCGCGCGGCGAAGGCGGTTATCTCACCAACTCCGAAGGCGAGCGTTTCATGGAACGCTATGCTCCGTCGGCGAAGGATCTCGCGTCGCGCGATGTCGTGTCGCGCTCGATGGCGCTCGAAATCCGCGAAGGCCGCGGCGTCGGCCCGCACAATGACCATATCTATCTGCACCTCGACCATATCGATCCCGCGGTGCTCGCCGAGCGCCTGCCCGGCATCACCGAGAGCGGCAAGATTTTCGCGGGCGTCGACCTGACGCGCCAGCCGCTCCCCGTCGTGCCGACGGTCCATTACAATATGGGCGGCATCCCCTGTAACTATCATGGCGAAGTCGTGACCTTGGGCAAGGATGGCCCCGACACCGTCGTCCCCGGCCTGTTCGCGGTCGGCGAAGCGGCTTGCGTGTCGGTCCATGGCGCGAACCGTCTCGGCTCGAACAGCCTGATCGACCTCGTCGTCTTCGGCCGCGCGACGGGCCATCGCCTGAAGGAAATCCTGACCCCGGGCGCCGCGCAGCAGCCGCTGCCGAAGGACAGCGCCGACCTTGCGCTCGCGCGCCTCGACCATTTCCGCAACGCCAATGGCGGCTCGCCGACCGCGGAAATCCGTGACCAGATGCAGCGCGCGATGTCGCAGCACGCCGCGGTGTTCCGTACCGACGAGCTGATGGCGGAGGGCAAGGAAAAGCTGACCAAGACCTATCAGCGGATGAACGACGTCCACGTCACCGATCGCAGCCTGATCTGGAACACCGACCTCATCGAAACGCTCGAGCTCGACAATCTGATCAGCCAGGCGACGGTGACGATGCATTCGGCGTTCAACCGCAAGGAAAGCCGCGGCGCCCACGCGCACGAGGATTTCCCGAACCGCGACGATGCGACGTGGATGAAGCACACGATCGGCTGGTTCGACGGCTGGGGCGGCAAGGGCGGCGGCGTCCGTCTCGATTACCGCCCGGTCCACGAATATACGCTGTCGGACGACGTCGAATATATCAAGCCGAAGGCGCGCGTTTACTGACGGGCAGGGGAAGGGAACCGGCGCCGTGCGCCCGTTCCTAGAACCAGCCTTCGAAGCGCTCGAACAGGTTGACGTCCGAGAAGGGCCGGTCGACGTTCTGGCCCATGATCCACAGCTTCTGGCACGCGATGGCAAAGAACATCAACGCGATCGTCCAGACGATAAAGGTCTTGCGGGCGATCCAGCGGCGCTCGGCTTCGGCCGCCTTGGCGCGCGCCTTGTAATCGATCCCGAGCTCGCCCTCGAACTCGGCGACCAGCCGGGCACGGCGAGTCCGCGAAATATTCGCGATACTCTCGTTCCGGTTGTCCACCATCGTCGATCGGCGTTTCGCCATCGGGTCACCCTGGCCAAGCTAGTCCTGCTGCCGGACATAGCGCCAAGCCCCTGCCAATTGGTTAATCCGCCCCGGCGCGGCGAGGGCGCGCAGCACCTCCCCCACCACGGGGTTGGGGGCGGATTTCAGATGGTGACGACCAGCTTGCCGACTGCGCTGCGATCACCAAGCTTGGCGATCGCCTTGCCGCCATCGGCCAGCGCAAAGCTCTCGGTGACCCGCGGATTGATCTTGCCCTGTTCCCACAGCTGGAACAGCCGCGCGATATTGGCGCGGTTGCGCTCGGGTTCGCGCATCACGAACGCGCCCCAGAAGACGCCCGCAACGTCGCAGCTCTTGAGCAGCGTCAGGTTGAGCGGCAAGCGCGGGATCCCGGCGGGGAAGCCCACGACGAGATAGCGGCCCTCCCACGCGATCGAGCGTAGCGCGGGTTCGGCATAATCGCCGCCCACCGCGTCATAGATGACGTTGGCGCCATTGGGTCCGACCGCCGCCTTGAACTTCTCGGCCAGCGCCTTCGACGCATCCTTGTCGAAGGGCTGATAGCCATAGACGACGACTTCGTCGGCGCCCGCCCGGCGCGCGACGTCGGCCTTTGCTTCGCTCGAAACCCCCGCGACGACACGCGCGCCGAACGCCTTGCCCAGCTCGACCGCAGCGATGCCGACCCCGCCCGAGGCGCCGAGCACGAGCAGCGTGTCGCCCTCGCCGATATGGCCGCGGTCGACGAGCGCGTGGATGCTCGTGCCATAGGTCATCAGCAGCGAGGCCCCTGCGGCGAAGTCGTGCGCCTCGGGCAAATGATAGACATTGTGCCCCGATACCGCGACCGCTTCGGACATGCCGCCGTTGCCGCAGCCCGCGATCACACGGTCGCCGACCTTGAACCCGGTCACGCCTTCGCCGACCTCGGCGACGAGACCCGCGACTTCGCCGCCGGGGGCAAAGGGGCGCTCGGGACGGAACTGGTACTTGTCCTCGATGATCAGCACGTCGGGAAAGTTGACCGCGCAGGCCTTCACGTCGATCACGATCTGGCCCTTGCCGGCGGTCGGGCGCGGCAGTTCGCCGAGTGTCAGCGTTTCGGGGCCGCCGGTTGCGGTCGACAAGAGAGCCTTCATCATCTTCTCCTCTTATGGTGTTCGGTGAGCCTTATGCTGCCGGGCGCATCCACGGCCGATCGGCGTCGAGCTGCTTCTCGTAGGCGTCGATCGCGGCGTCGCTCTTTTCGGTCAGCGAAATCTCGTCGAGCCCTTCGAGCAGGCACTTCTTGCGGAACGGGTCGATCTCGAAGCTGAAGCGGTCCTGGAATTGCGTCGTCACCGTCTGATGCTCGAGGTCGACGAAGACCGGGTCGGTTGTCGCGACCTCCATCAGCCGGTCGATCGCCGCCTGCGGCAATACGACCGGCAGGATGCCGTTCTTGACCGCATTGCCCGAGAAAATGTCCGAGTAAGAGGGCGCGATCACGACGCGGATGCCGAGGTCGCCGAGCGCCCATGCGGCATGTTCGCGGCTCGACCCGCACCCGAAATTGTCGCCCGCGATCAGGATCGGCGCGCCCTTGAAATCGGCGCTGTCGAACAGATTGTCGGGATCGGCGCGCAGGCTTTCGAACGCGCCGCGGCCCATGCCTTGGCGCGTTGTCGTCTTCAGCCAGTGCGCAGGGATGATGACGTCGGTGTCGACATTCTTGAGCCCGAACGGGATCGCGCGGCCTTCGACCTTGTCGAGCGGGGTCATGCTGCGGCTCCCTTCATTTCGCGGCGGCAGGAAAGGCGGGCAGCTTGGCGACGTCCGCAGGTTCGTGTTGAATGATGACCGTCGCACCCTGATCGGCCGCCATTTTCTTGAAACGGGCGAAGCTCGCGAGCGTCTGCTGGCGGTCGGTATTGAAGCGCGGCACCCGGTCTCGAGCGTAATTTCCGGCGAAATGCGCGAAGTCGCCGGTCAGCAGCACCGGGCCGGTCTGCTCGAGCTTGACGAGCAGGCTGTGATGCCCCGGCGTGTGCCCGGGGGTCGACAGCATCACGACGCTGCCGTCGCCGAAGACGTCTTTGTCGCCATCGACCGGCTCGACCTTGCCGCCGCCGGTGATCCATGGCGCGAAAAATTTCGGATCTGCCCCCTCGGGTGGCGACTTGCCGGTCAGCGCCGCCCAGTCGCCGGTGCCGACCAGCAGCGTCGCCTTTGGCAGGTCGGACAATTGGCCGACGTGGTCGTAATGATAGTGGCTGACACCGACATAATTGACTTTCGCGGGGTTGACGCCGAGCGCGTGCAACTGTTCGCCGAGCGATTTGCCGAACTTGAACCCGCTCTCGGGATCGTCGCCGGCGGCGCGTGCGATGCCGGTGTCCCATACCAGCGTCTTGTCGCCGTGGCGGATCAGGTAGCAGCTGCCGACCAGTGCGAGCTCCAGGTCTTTCGACGCGCCGCTGTCATCAAAGGCGTCGAGCGGCCAGGGTGCGCTCGCGGTTCCGCATTCGAGCCGTGTCAGGCTGACCTCGGCGGGCGCGGCGGGCGCGTCCCCGGCGCTGCCTTGACATGCGGCGAGGGCGAGCAGCGGGGCAGCCGACCAGCCAATCTTCATCGATCGAACTCCAGTTCGCGAACGTCGGTGAGCCTGCCGGTCACCGCTGCCGCCGCCGCCATCGCCGGGCTGACGAGGTGGGTGCGTGCGCCGGGTCCCTGACGGCCGACGAAATTCCGGTTGCTCGTCGAGGCGCAGCGTTCGCCCGCGGGCACCTTGTCGGGGTTCATCGCGAGGCACGCCGAGCAGCCTGGTTCGCGCCATTCGAGGCCCGCGTCGGTGAAGATGCGGTCGAGACCTTCGGCTTCGGCCTGCGCTTTCACCAGCCCCGAACCCGGGACGACGATCGCCCATTTGACATTGTCGGCCTTGTGGCGGCCCTTGATCACCGCCGCGGCGGCGCGCAGATCCTCGATGCGGCTGTTGGTGCAGCTGCCGATGAAGATATTCTCGACTGGCACATCCTGCATCCGCGTGCCCGGCTCGAGGCCCATATAGGCGAGCGATTTTGCGGCCGCGGCCTGCTTCGACGGGTCGGCAAAACTTGCGGGATCCGGGACGGTGCCGGTGATCGGCACGACGTCCTCGGGGCTGGTGCCCCAGGTGACGCTCGGCGCGATGTCGGCGGCGTCGATGACGACACTCTTGTCATAGGCCGCGCCCGGATCGGTCGCGAGGCTTTTCCACCAAGCGACCGCGGCATCCCAATCGGCGCCCTTCGGCGCATAGGGGCGGCCCTTCAGATATTCGAATGTCGTCTCGTCGGGCGCGATCAGGCCGGCGCGCGCGCCGCCCTCGATCGCCATGTTGCTGATCGTCAGCCGGCCCTCGACGCTGAGCGAGCGAATCGCGCTGCCCGTATATTCGATGACATGCCCGGTGCCGCCCGCGGCGCCGATGACGCCGGTGATGTGGAGGATGATGTCCTTCGCGCTGACGCCGGGGCCGACTTCGCCTTCGACGCGCACTTCCATCGTCTTCGACGGCTGGAGCAGCAAGGTCTGCGTCGCGAGCACATGCTCGACCTCGCTCGTCCCGATGCCGAAGGCGAGCGCGCCGATGCCGCCGTGGCACGCGGTGTGGCTGTCGCCGCAGACGATGGTGGTTCCGGGCAGCGAAAAGCCCTGCTCGGGCCCGACGACATGGACGATGCCCTGCTCGGGCGCCGTCGCGTCGATGTAGCGGATGCCGAACTCGGGCGCGTTCCTTTCGAGCGCGGCCAATTGCGCCGCGCTTTCGGGATCGGCGATCGGCAGCTTGTTGCCGTTCGCGTCGAGTCGCGCGGTCGTCGGCACATTATGATCGGGCACGGCAAGCGTGAGGTCGGGGCGGCGCACCGTGCGCCCGTTGGCGCGAAGCCCCGCGAACGCCTGCGGGCTGGTGACTTCATGGACGAGGTGGCGGTCGATGAAGATCAGGCAAGTGGCGTCGGGGCGCTGTTCGACGACATGCGCGTCCCAGATTTTCTCATAAAGGGTGCGGGGCCGGGTCATGCGGTTCACTTAAGCCTGCGCGACAACAATGCAAGCGAGTGGCGATCAAAAACGCAATTTTCGGTCGCGAGTTTCCCGCGGTTCCGACCCTTTCGTCACCCCGGACTTGATCCGGCGTCCACAGCATCGGCCGCAGGAATGGATCCCGGATCAAGTCCGGGGTGACGAACGAGGGGAGGTGGCCTCGCGTGAGGAACCGGCCTATAATCCGCCCATGTCGACGCTCGCCATCATCGCGCTTATTCTCGCCACCGTCGCGGCGATGGAGGGTGTTGCCTGGGCGAGCCACAAATATATCATGCACGGCTTCGGCTGGGCGTGGCACCGCGACCATCACGAACCGCACGAAAAGATGCTCGAAAAGAACGATCTGTTCGGCCTCGTCGGCGCCGCGATGAGCATTTCGATGTTCGTCGTCGGCAGCCCGATGATCATGGAGGCCGGTGCGTGGGAGCCCGGAACGTGGATCGGGCTCGGCATCCTCTTCTACGGCATCATCTACACGCTGGTGCACGACGGGCTCGTCCACCAGCGCTATTTCCGCTGGGTGCCGCGGCGCGGCTATGCGAAGCGGCTGGTGCAGGCGCACAAGCTCCACCACGCCACGATCGGCAAGGAGGGCGGGGTGAGCTTCGGTTTCGTCCTTGCGCGCGATCCTGCGAAATTGAAGGCCGAATTGAAGGCGCAGCGCGAGGCCGGAATCGCGGTGGTGCGCGAGGCGCTCGCCGACTAGGCGGTCCGGTAATCGGCGGTAATCACCCCCGCTGCCATCAGTTCGGCCTCGTGGCTTTCCTCGCGCCAGGTCTCGAGCAGCGCCTGCCGCTCCCACTCGACCATCGCCGGATGCGCGAGCATATGATCGACCCACGCCTGTCCGCCGCCGACGTCGAGGCCATAGGTGCGGATGCGAAAGGCGACCGGGGCGAAAAAGGCATCGACGGCGCTAAAGCGGTCGCCCGCGAGAAAGGGGCCGCCGAAACGCGACAGGCCTTCCTCGAACAACTCGCGGATGCGCGCGATATTGATCCGGAGCGCGCCCGACGGCGGCTTCGGCGTGACGCGGACGCCGACATTCATCGTGCAATCGTTGCGCAGCGCCGAAAAGCCGCTGTGCATTTCCGCGGCGGCGCATTGCGCCCACGCGCGTGCATCGGGATTGACGGGCCAGACGCCCTCGTGCCGGTCGGCAAGGTAGAGCGCGATGCCGAGCGAGTCGTGGACCGTCCGCCCTTCGTCGAGCAGCACGGGCACCTGCCCGGTCGGCGAGAAGCTGCGGAATTCGTCATAATTGATCGGGTTGGTGAAGGGCTCGATATGGTCCTCGAACGGAATATCGAGCGCCGCCATCAGCACCCACGGGCGCAGCGACCAGCTCGAATAATTGCGGTTGGCGGTGATCAGCACATACATGCTTCGCGCTCCTGTGCGACGATGGGGGAGGTATAGTCGGGGTCGTGCGCGAACGGCAGCGGCGTGCCATCGCGCAGCGCGGTGAGCACGCTGCCGAAATCGCTCTGCGCGCGCCAGCCGAAGCGGCGCTCGGCACGCGACGGGTCGTAGATGCGGTCGATCGTTTCGGGAAGCACCCAGCCCTTGGCGGCATAAAGCTCCGCCGCATCGGGATGATGGCGCGCGATCACTGCGCGCGCATCGCGGGCGAGTTCTTCGGCTTCCGCGCGCGCGAAAGGCGGCGGGGCCGAGAGGATGAAGGTGTCGCAGCCGATCGACGGCGCAGCCTCGAGCGCCGCCAGATGCGCCGCGGCGGCGTCTTCGACGGTCAGGCGGCGGTTCAGCAGTTCGTTCGCCTTGAGGTTCGGGCCGCTCGGGACTGCGTGCGTATCGTCGTCCTCGGGAAAGAAGCGTCCGGTGCGCAGGATCGCTACCGAAATCCCGTGTTCGCGGTGCACCAGCTTCACCGCCTGCTCGGCGGCGAGCTTGGTGATGCCATAGATGTTGCGCGGTTCTATGGGCGCGAAATCCTCGTCCATCCACCACGCGCCGCCCGCGCCCGCGCCTTCGCGCACATCGGCGCGCACCATTAACGAGGTGGTCGAGGTGAAGAGGAAGCGGTCGTTGCCCGCCGCCACCGCGGCCTCGATCAGATTGAGCGTGCCCCCGACATTGACGTCGACGAACGCCTGCCGCGGATAGCGGACGATATCGGGCTTGTGCAGCGCGCCGCCGTGGATGATCGCCTCGATGCCATGCTCGCCCATCGTCCGGTCGATCAGCGCGTGGTCGGCGACGGTGCCGATGATTTGTGTATTCGCCCCGGGCACCACGTCGAGGCCGGTGACCTCGTGTCCCGATCGGGTCAGCAGCGGAGCCAGATAGCGCCCCAGCCAGCCCGACGAACCGGTCAGCAGCACGCGCATCGATGATTCTCCTCCCGGTCCTGGACGCGCGCCTCTTACACAGGCAGCGGTTAGCGGGGCAAGCTCGCTTGCCTGTTTGCCTCCGCGACGACCGGACCGGTCCCGGCAGCGCCGCCCGTCACCGGGGGCAGCTCGCCGAGGTCGAGCCAGCGCGCATCCTCACGCTTGTGATAGCTGTCGATCACCGTGAACGGGATGCGGAACGGAAATCCCCAATCGCTGTTCCACAGGACGACGACGCCGGTCTGCGTGGCCGGTTCGAAAATCATCGTCGCGCGATAGCCCGCAACCGCGCCCGAATGGCCCTCCAGCCTGCTGCCCGCATAGGTAAAGCTCCGCCAGCCGAGGCCATAGGACGCATCATCGGTGGCCTGACGCAAGGCGCCGCCATAGAGCCGCGCCGTCCCGACGCGGGGGCGATGGGCAAGTTGCAACACCGCGGCCGGCAGCACATCGGGGCGGCTGCCCATCATCGCCTGCATCCAGGCGGCGAAATCGACGATGTCGCTTTCGACGCCCGCGGCGGCGGGAACGCGCCAATAGGCTTCCTTGACCGGGCGGACTTGCGCGCCGCGGTGCGGTTTCGCCCAGTCCTTGGCGCCCGTCAGCCGCTCCATCCCGTAGCCCGCGCTGACCATGCCGAGCGGGCGGAAAAACCGGTCCTCCACCGCATCGGCGAAAGGCTCGTTCGCCGCGCGCGCCAATATCTCGCTCGCGGCATCGAAGGCGATATTCTGATAGGTATGGCAGGTGCCGGGCTCGCACTGCAGCGGCGCAGCGGCAAGGCTCGTGCGCAGAAGCTGGGGGCTCTGCCCTTCCTCGAGCTTCTCGTCATAGGCATTTTTGGTGAGGCCGGTGCGCTGGGCGAGCAGATCGTCCAGCGTGACGCGGGCCTCGGCGCCGCCGGGCAGGCGCAGCGACGTGCGCCATTGCGAGACCGGACGGCCCAAGTCGACGGCGCCGTCATGGGCCAGCGCGGCCGCCAGGGCACCGGTTGCGGTCTTGGAAACCGAGGCCCAACGAAACAGCGTATGCGCTGTTACCGGCGCGCCCGTCGACTTGTCGGCGACGCCATAGGTGCGGACGAAGCGCAATTCGCCGTCTTCCACCACCGCGACCGCCAGTCCGGCCATCTCAGGCCGCTGCGAAAGGTCCGACAATTGCCGGTCGAGCGCACGATAGTCGATGCGGCCGCGCCATTCGGCGGGGGTGTCGGGCAGGTTTTCCGGGGCCTTGATCGGGATCGGAACGCTGGCAAGGGGGTCGCTCCCGCCAAAGGCGTGAAGACCAAACCAGCCCGACGACACCAGTGCGGCGACCGCGATCAGAAAAATAAAAACGCGCTTCATGAACCCGTGACTTGGATAGCGACCCTGTATTTGGCCGTTGTCTTAGCCTCGACGAGCTCCGCCGTCACCCCCGGAGCGGGTCAGGGTGAAAGATGGCGCCAGGCCTTGAAGGTCCCCACGGCGTAAACCGCACCGTAGGAAAATACGATCAGCGAAGACCAGATCGCGAAGCTGTCGGTATGCTGCGGCCGCCAAAAATGGAGGGGCACAAAAATAAGCCCGCGCAGCAGATAGATGGCCGTAATGACGATCAGCCCCGTTCGCAGCAGCGGCAGGCGCGCGAGCGAACCGGCGCCCGAAAAGGCATAAGCAGCCCAGATCAGCAGGATCGCGCCGATCGCGAGCGTGATCAGCGTCGGCCGCAGGTCGCCGCGCGCCGCCGCGCGCGCCATGCCCTCGCCCGCGCCAAAGAAGCGATACCAGTCGGGTCCGCCGAAAATGCACGCAATGTGGAGCAGGGCCGCCGCCACTGACAGCCACCCGCCGACGATCAGCCAGCTGGAACCGGGATTGGTCGCGACATCAGGCAATATAGTGCGCCGTGGTCTTTTCGGCGACGTCCTCGGCCGTCACCCCCGGTGCCAGCTCGATCAGCCGGAAGGGGCTGTCATGGTCATCGCGTTTGAACACCGCGAGGTCGGTGATGATCATGTCGACGACATTCTTGCCGGTCAGCGGCAGTGTGCATTCGGGGATGAATTTCGGGCTGCCGTCCTTGGCATTATGTTCCATCACGACGATGATCTTCTTGACCCCGGCGACAAGGTCCATCGCACCGCCCATGCCCTTGATCATCTTGCCCGGAATCATCCAGTTGGCGATGTCGCCATTCTCGGCAATCTCCATCGCGCCGAGCACGGTGAGGTCGATATGCCCGCCGCGGATCATCGCAAAGCTGTCCGACGAGCTGAAATAGGCCGACTGCGGCAGCTCGCTGATCGTCTGCTTGCCCGCATTGATCAGGTCGGGATCCTCGTCGCCCTCATAGGGGAAGGGCCCGATGCCGAGCATGCCGTTCTCCGACTGGAGCGTCACCGTCATCCCGGCAGGAATATGGTTCGCGACCAGCGTCGGAATACCGATGCCGAGGTTGACGTAATAGCCGTCCTGCAGTTCCTTCGCGGCGCGCGCCGCCATGTCGTCCCGGGTCCAGGCCATTATTTCGGTTCCCATTCGCTTGTCGTGGAGAAGATGTCGCCCCAGCCCAGTTTTTCCCACGGGCCATAGACGGGGTTGGGGAAAAGGAACCAGCCCTTGTCCCAGAGTGCGTTGGCGGCGGTGCCTGTTGAGAGCGCCATGCGCTGCGCGGCGGGCAAATCCTTGATGTTGAACTGCTGGCTGAAGTCGCCAAGCTGGTCGCCGCCCAAAATGATCACGCAATATTTCGACGCAATCGTCGCGCGGCGTCCGTCCTTGCTCGACCCGCCGGCATCATCGCCCATCAGGAACAAAGTCTCGCCATGCCTGAACTCGCCGAGCCCGGCGGCGCGCAGCGTCTCCTCGCTGCCCCTGGCATTGGCGGCGCTGCGGTTGGTGTTCGCGATGACGGTGATGCCGGCGGCGCGGAGCTTGTTCACCATCTCGACCGTGCCGGGCATTGCGGCCGCCTTGCCGGCACCGGTCTTTTCCCACTGGTCCCAGATTTTCGGATCGAACGCCGTGTCCTTCTCGGCGAAATAGCGCATCGGGCCGAGGTTCCAGATCAGCGTCTCATCGGCGTCGAACACCGCGGCGAAGGGCTTGGTGCCGCACGGCTCGAATGCCGGCGCGTCCATCGTCGCGCCTGCCGCGAGCACAACGCTGTCCTTCGGCCGCTGCTTGATCCGTCCCACGCCATAGTCGGCGATCCGTGCGTTCGTCGCGCGCACTGCCACGGCAGCCTCGGGCGAGCCGTAAAGATATTGCAGCGCGACCGGCGGCTTGGCGGCTTCGGTCGGAGCAGTGGGTAGGGGGGCCGTTGCTACTTCGGCCGGCGCGCCGGCGCAGCCGGTCAGTAGGACCGCTATCGCAAGCGTAAGGGACGGGCGAGGCATCAGCTCAATTTCCCGTAGTTTTGGACCGTGTCCAAATCCGTCCACGGTGCGTCACGTTCGTCATCCAATCCTGCCCAAATGCGATCTAGCATTTCGGACTCGGTGCTTCCGGTGAGTTGGGGAAAGGCCCTTGCTCCGTGACGGACCGCATCCACCATCAATATTCCGAACATCTCCGGCGTAGCAAGCCGGTCAGGCTGAATGAGGCACGTGGCCGGGCCCCCGTTTTCCACCCACATCCGAACGACTTCGATCGAATTGTCGAGGAAGTCATACTCGTCGACAGACAGCGCATTCGCGATCCGCCCGGAAATGGGTGGCGAGTTCATCACGCCGCCTCGCGCGGGCGCACCGTCCGGAACTCGATCTTCTTGTCGTAGGGCGCGCCGACGATCATCCGCTTCACATAGATGCCGGGCAAATGGATGCAGTCGGGATCGAGGCTCCCGACCGGCACGATTTCCTCGACCTCGGCGACGCAGATCTTCGCTGCGGTCGCCATCGGCTGGTTGAAGTTGCGCGCGGTCTTGCGGAAAATCAGGTTACCGCTCTCGTCGGCCTTCCACCCCTTGATGATCGCGAGGTCGGCGAAGATGCCGCGTTCGAGGATATAATCCTGCCCGTCGAAATTCTTCACTTCCTTGCCCTCGGCAACGAGCGTGCCGACGCCGGTCTTCGTATAGAAGCCCGGGATGCCCGCGCCGCCTGCGCGGCAACGCTCGGCAAGCGTGCCCTGCGGGCAGAATTCGACCTCGAGCTCGCCCGCGAGATATTGCCGCTCGAACTCCTTGTTCTCGCCGACGTAGGAGGAGATCATCTTTTTGACCTGCTTGGTGCGAAGCAGCTTGCCGAGCCCTTCGCCGTCGATCCCGGCGTTGTTGCTCGCGAAAGTGAGGTCTTTTGTCCCGGCATCGCGGATCGCGTCGATCAGCCGTTCGGGAATGCCGCAAAGGCCGAAACCGCCCGCGCAAATCTGCATGCCGTCGAAGAGAAGCCCTTCGAGCGCGGTCGCGGCGTCGGGATATTGCTTGTTTGCCATGCACGGCCTCCTCACCTGATATCGGGCGACATTGGCGCATTTGATCCATCAATTCTAATTGTTCTAATTTTAGATTATACATAAATGATGTCTATCAATCGCGTCTCGCTCTATCATCTCGAAACGCTGCTCTGGATCGACCGGCTCGGCACCTTTTCTGCGGCTGCAGAGCGGCTCAACACGACGCAGCCGGCGGTGTCGGCCCGCATGCGCGAACTCGAACAAAGGCTGGGTACCGCCTTGTTCCGACGCGACGGGCGCGCGATGTCGCTCACTGCGGCGGGGCGCAAGCTGGTGCGCGACTGCGACCCGCTGCTGCGCGACATGCAGGTCGCGCTGCTCGGCAGCAGCGGATATGGCGAGGCGAGCGGGGTGGTGCGCATCGGCGCGGGCGAGATCGCGGCGGCGAGCTGCCTTCCCGCCTTCGTCGCGGAATTGAAGGCTGACATGCCGGGTGTCGGGCTCGAGATCGAAATCGACCTCACCGCGAATTTGATTCAGCAGCTGCTCACCGGGCGCACCGACATCGCCTTCGCCGCCGGACCGATCGCGCATCCGGCGCTGAAGACCCGCCCTATCGGCGACGTCGAGCTGGTCTGGCTCGCCAGTCCCGCGGTCGCATCGGCCTTTGCGGCCGGCGAAGCCGCGCTCCCCGTCTGGTCGCTCGCCAGCCATTCGCCGATTCACGGGCGGATGCGTGAGGCGATCGAGGCGTCGCGCATCGCGCAAAAGTCGCTCAACCTTTGCAACAACGCGCGCACGATGATCGACATCGCGAAAGAGGGCGGGGGCGTCGGCATTTTCCCGCAGCCGATGGTGCGCGGCGAAATCGGCGGTGGCTCGCTGGTCGAAATCGACGGCATGCCGGCGCTTGCGCCGGTCGAGTTTCACGTCGCGATGCGCGTCGCCGATACCGAACCCGTCCTCACGCAAATCTTCGAGCGTGCGGCGGAGCTGAACCTCGCCGAAGCCTCAGGGTAGAGGCATCTCCAGCGCCGCCGACAGGTCGGCGAGCGCCTGTTCGCCGCTCGTTACCTTGATCGCGTGCATGCCCAGCTGGCTCGCGGGTTTGCAGTTGATGCCGAGGTCGTCGAGATAGATGCATTTGCCGGGCTCGACGCCCAGCGCATCGCACATCATCTGATAGATGCGCGGATCGGGTTTCCGCACGCCGACCTTGCTCGATTCGATGACATGGTCGAAGCGCGTCATGATCGCCGCGACTTCGGCGGCCAACGCTTCGCTGCGTGCCATGCCAGCGCCCTTGCCGCTCGGCACGTTGTTCGTGATGCAGCCGATGGCGAACCCCTTGGCCTTCAGCGTGTCGAGCGCCGCAACCATGTCGGGGCGCACCGCGCCGGCGAGGACCGCGAGCACCGCTTCGCCTTCGAGTTCATGCCCCAGCGCCTTTGCTTCGGCAGCGAACAGCGCATCGAACGCCGCGGCGTCGATCTCGGCGCGCTCGAATTTCGCCCAGGCGTTGCCGTCGGGATCGGCAGCGTTGACGCGGCGAACGAAGTCGCGCGGCAGCCCGCGTTCTTCCTCGAGCCGGTTGAAGGCTTCGAAGGGCGAGGCGGTGATGACGCCGCCGAAATCGAAGATGACGTGACTGTATCCGGACATGGCGCGGCTAGAGCGAGTTTTGCCCCCCGCGTCAAACGGCATGGCGCCGCCGGCGCTATTTCCTTACGCGCGTTCCCGACCAGCTCGCATCGTCGATCGTCAGATCGAGCCGGTCGGGCGAACGCACCGTGTCGAGCAGCAGCACATGCGGCCCGCTCGCCGCAAGGATCGCATCCATCGCCTTTTCGATCGGGATGGTGACCGTCGGGATGCGCCGATAGTCCGATTTGATCTCGATCTTGTTCGGGCCGACGCGCGTGACGGTGATCGTCACGCCATCCTTCGACGAACCGCGCGCATCCGACGCGACGGCGCCTTCATAGGTGCCGGCGATCCGGTCGGCGAGATCGGTCTTGCGCTCGGCGGCCGGCGCGAGCGCCCCGGCGGAAACGACCGCCGCGGGCTGCATCAGGCTGGCGGCGACCAGAGCGGCAAAAGCGAGGGAGCGGGGCATGGTTGGCATCCTTTCATCGGCGAAACGAAGGCTGCGACCGGCGCTGGTTTCAGGGCGTGACGACGATTCCCGTCTTGGGGTCGGCGGCACCCGACAGCATCTCCTTATAGGCGGCAAGGGCTGCCTCGCCGCCGTTCCGCTTATCGACCTTCGCGAGCCGCGGCGCAACGTCCATGAAGGCGAGCCACGCCTCGGCGATCTTCTGCCCGAACGCCGCCCCACCCCAGTCGGCGATGCGTTTCTGGCTGCGGCCGGGCGCGAAAAAGCCCTGGCGCTCGGGGCCGGGCAGCCCCTCGGCATCGGTCTGCGCGTCCCAGTGCGACTTGCCGACGACGATCGAGGCCTTGAGATTGTTTCCGAAATGGCTGTGCACGCTGCGCGTCACCGCGCCGTTGCCTGCCATGTCGACGAGTGCCGCGGGCGTCGCCGCGTTGAGCGTCATGATCTGATCATAGCTGATGACGCGGTCATAGATGCCCTGCGCGGCGAGTGCATCGACATTGGCGGCGCTGGTCAGGCCGATGGTTTCGGGCCGCGGCTCGGGCCGCTGCCTGATCGAGAAGCCGAGGCCGATCGCGGTCTTGCTCGACGCACTGGCGATCAGGATCTGCCGGACGCCATAGTCGCCCTCGTCCTCGAACTGGTCGGCGATGAGCCAGCCGGTCAGGAAGAGCGGGCGAAACACCGGCCAGTAATCATGGTCGGCGGCGCGATAGCCCTCCAGCGCCTCGATCCGCTGATAATTGTTGTAAATGGGGGGAAGGGTGGTGCGGCGCGGCGTGACATCGGTGAAGCCGCCGCCGCCGGCCTTGCCGACATCGAGGACCGCATCGCTCGCCATGGGATAATAGCCGTAGAAGCGGTCACCGACCGCGACGCCCTCGGCGGCGCTTTCGGTGACGGTCGCGAAGCCCCAGACGGGCAGGCGGCCGGGCGTATCGCGTGTCGCGAAGAAATCCCAATAACCCTGATCGTTGCCGAAGAGGCCGGCGGGCTTGCCGAACACCGCATAGGTGATGTTGTTCGCCGTCATCGCATAGCTGTCGAGGTGGACGCGAATTTGTCCGGGCGCGAGCGGCCCGCCGGCATCGGCGACCAATCGGGCTTGCGTGATATCGTCGCGATCGATGTCGATCGCCCAACTCGCTCTGCTCATGTCCGGACCCCTCCGATTGGCTTGCCCGCGAGTGCGGGATGGCCGATAATCATACAGATGGCGGCGCCCCTGACAATCGCGGTCAAACGCATTCACGAACCGGCCGGGCCCGGCGACGGCACGCGTTTCCTTGTCGACCGGCTGTGGCCGCGCGGCGTGTCGAAGGAGAAGGCAGCGCTCGCGGCGTGGCTGAAGCCGCTGTCGCCGAGCGACGGGCTGCGCAGGCGTTTCCACGGCGAGACCGCCGATTCGGACGCAGCATGGGATGCATTCCGGCTCGACTATTTTGCCGAACTCGACGCGGGGGGCGAAGAGGTGAGGGCGGCGCTGTTCGTGCTCGATGCCGCAGCACAGGCTGGGTCGGTGACCTTGCTCTACGCGGCGAAGAGCGAGGAGCGGAACAACGCCGTCGCGCTGCGGGAGTGGCTGGAGCGGCGTTGAAACCCTAACCCGTCCGCCCTGAGCTTGTCGAAGGGCCGTCCTTTATGTGGCAACCTCAAAAGAAAGAGCGGTGCTTCGACAAGATCAGCACAAACGGTTTTTGGGTGGCCAGTCCTAGCCCACCGTCGTCCCGAGCAGCGATCCGATCGCGATCGTTACCGCCATGGCCATCGCCCCCCAGAAGGTGACCCGGATGACCGGGCGCAGCATCGGCGCATTGCCCGCCCACGCGCCGAGGGCGCCGAGCGTCGCGAGGAAGACGAGCGACGCCGCCGACACCGTAAGGGGCAGCGTATCCCCCCGATCGACCAGCACCGTCGCGAGGGGCAAGGCGGCGCCGATCGCAAAACTCGCTGCGGAGGCCGCCGCCGCTTGCACCGGCCGCGCCGCCATCGCGTCGGTCATCCCCAGCTCGTCACGCAGATGCGTGTCGAGCGCATTGTGCTCGGTCAGCTGCACCGCGACCTGCTCGGCGAGCGCGCGATCGAGCCCGCGCTCCTGATAGATAAGCGTCAGCTCTTCGAGCTCATATTCAGGGTCGGCCGCGAGATGGCGTTTCTCCAGTTCGACGTCGGATCTTTCGGCATCGCCCTGCGAACTCACCGAAACATATTCGCCCGCCGCCATCGACATCGCGCCCGCGACGAGCCCCGCGGTGCCGGTGACGAGGATCGATGATTGCGAGGCCCCCGCCGCCGCGACACCCGCGATCAGACTGGCGGTCGAGACGATCCCGTCGTTGGCGCCGAGGATCGCGGCGCGCAGCCAGCCGATCCGCGTGACGGCGTGGGTTTCGGCATGCATGGCGGTCTCCCTGTGCGGGGAGGCGCCATGACCGTCAGCGGGCGCGCTCCGACTTCAGCCCTGCTGCCGCGATCCCGGCGGCGGCGCAAGCGGCATCGTCGGCGGGCGCCTCGCCCGACGCCCCGACGCCGCCGAGGCGCGTGCGGCCGTCAGCAGAGAAGACGGGGATTCCGCCCGCGACGGTGACCACTTGCGGCGCGTCGGCGAACCCGGGCGTGCCCTTGGCGGCCTCTTCCATCCCGCTCGTCGCGAAACCCCACGCCGCGACCGCGCGCGCCTTTTCGAGCGAAAATTCCATGCTGCCATAGCCGTTGCCGTCCATCCGCCACGCCGCGACGAGCTGCCCGCCTGTATCGACGACCGCAATCGCGTGGCTCTGGCTCTTCGCGCGGGCGTGTGCAGCACAACCCTTGACGATCGCATCGGCCATGGCCGCGTCGAGCGTCTGCGCGCTCGCCGGTGTTGCCACCAGCAGCGCCGCTATCGACAAAATCCGCATTCCCACCTCCCTGTCGGGCGCGGAGTCAGTACGGCAATTGCAGACCCGGCCTGGCCCAGCGCGTCTTCACGAGCCGACCCGTGCCCGACAGGGTGATATAGGCGTCCTGCCGGTCGGGCCCGCCGAAGGCGATGTTGGTGGTGAAAATATCGTCGGTCGCGACAAATTCGACGAGCTGTCCGTCGGGGCCGACGACCGAAATCCCGCACTCGCCGATCGTCGCGACGCAGATATTTCCGTTCGCCTCCATCGCGAGGCTGTCGAAGAATTTATAGCCCGCGGGACGATAGAGCGGAATGCCGGGCCCGCCCGGGCCGGCGCTGTCGTCGACCTTGCCCGGCGCGATAATATTGAACTGGGTCAGGCGGCAGGTGTAGGTTTCGGCGGCATAGAGCTTGGTCCCGTCGGGCGAGATGCCGATGCCGTTGGGATTATAGCTCGGGAAGATCACCTCCTCGATAAAGCTGCCGTCGGCTTTCGCGTAAAAAATGCCGACGATGTCGTGGACGCGCCTGGCATAATCCACCTTGCCATGGTCGGTGAACCAGAAGCCGCCATGCGCATCGAACATGATGTCGTTCGGGCCGCGCAGCGTGACGCCATGGTCGCCCGTCTTGTAAAGGACTTCGACCTCGCCGGTGTCGATGTCGATCCGCTCGATCCGCCCGCCCGAATAGTCGTCGGCGATGCCATGCGGCGCAAGATAGCCGTTCGATTCGACATAGTTGAACCCGCCGTTGTTGCAGCAAAAGAGCTTGCCGTCGGGGCCGACCGCGAGGCCGTTGGGGCCGCCGCCGGGGGTCGCGATGATCTCTTTCCTGCCGCCGGGCCAGCAGCGCGTGATGCGTTTCGCTTCGATTTCGACGACGATGATGCTGCCGTCGTCCATCACGACCGGCGCTTCGGGAAAGCGCAATCCGTCGGCGATCAGTTCAAACTCGGCCATCCCCATCTCCCTTGCGTGTCCGCACTTGCTGTGCTTTGCGGCCATCATGCCCGTTCGCACGCTCTTCGCCACCAATTTCTACGAAGCCGATATCGGCACGGGAGACCTGCTCGAAGAGCTGGAGGAGAGTAGCCGCGTGTTCGCCGAAGAGGATGGCGCGGGGCGGCGGTGGAGCCGCGACCACGGCTATAAGGGCTATACGAGCTACGCGAGCCTCGGCGACCTGCCCGAGCGCGATCCCGCCTTCCACGACTTGAAGCGCCTGCTCGACAAAGAGGTCAAAGCCTTCGCCAAAGCGTGCCATTTCGACCTCGCCAAGCCCCTCAAGCTCGACAGCCTGTGGGTCAATATCCTGAAACCCGGCGGCACGCACAGCGGTCATATCCATCCGCACAGCATCGTGTCGGGGACCTTCTATGTCGCCGTCCCGCCGGGATCGGGGGCGCTCAAGCTCGAAGACCCGCGCCTCGCGATGCTGATGGCCGCGCCGGGCCGCACCGACGACGCGCCCGAACATCTTTTGCCGTTTATCTATGCCGAGCCCGCAGCGGGCCGCGTCTTCCTGTGGGAAAGCTGGCTGCGCCACGAAGTGATGCCGCATTCGGGCAAGGGCGAACGGATCAGCATCAGCTTTAACTATCGTTGAGCCGGTCCTATATCGCCGCCATCCCCCACTCCCTGGCAAAGGATCTCTCATGACCGCGACCTACGACGCCGACCTCCAGCTCTTCATCAACGGTGCCTGGCGGAGCGGCGAGGGGCGCGACGAACGGCCGGTCTATAACCCCGCTACCGCGGGCACGATCGCCGGACTGCCGGTCGCGACTGCAGCCGATCTCGACGAAGCGCTCGCCGCGGCCGAACGCGGCTGGCCCGTCTGGCGCGCGAAGACCCCCGACGAACGCGCCGCGCTGATGCACAAGGCGGCGGGGATCATCCGCGAGCGTGTCGAGCATATCGCGACCTTGCTGACGCTCGAACAGGGCAAGCCGATCGCCGAGGCGCGGGGCGAGGTGCTGTCGGCGGCGGGGCTGTTCGACTATTTCGCCGAGCAGGGCAAACGCATCGAAGGCCGCGTGCTCCAGCGTCCGGCGGGTCAGCGCGCGATGGTCACCAAACATCCGGTCGGGCCGGTTGCAGGCTTCAGCCCGTGGAACTTCCCGGTCAATCTGATGGTCAAGAAGATCGCCCCCGCGCTCGCCGCGGGCTGCGTCGTGATCGCGAAGGCGCCCGAAGAAACCCCCGGCTGCACGAGCGCGATCATGCGCTGCATCGCCGATGCGGGCATCCCGGGCGACGCCGTCCAGCTCGTCTATGGCGACCCCGACATGATCAGCCGCCATTTGCTCGCGAGCCCCGTGATCCGCAAGGTCAGCTTCACCGGATCGACCGCGGTCGGCAAGCATCTGATGAAGCTCGCCGCCGACGGGGTGAAGCGGATCACGATGGAGCTCGGCGGCCATGCGCCGGTGCTGGTGTTCGACGATTGCGACCTCGAGGCCACGCTCGACAAGGTCGTGTGGCAGAAGTTCCGCAACGCGGGACAGGTCTGCATCTCGCCGACGCGTTTCTATGTGCAGCAGGGCATTTACGACGCCTTCGTGAAGGGCTTTGCGACACGCACCGCGAAGGTGAAGATCGGCAGCGGGCTCGACGCCGATACCCAGATGGGCCCGCTTGCCAACGCGCGCCGTATCCCCGCGCTCGAAGCGCTGGTCGCCGACGCCAAGGCCAAGGGCGCGCGCGTGATCGCGGGCGGCGAGGCGACCGGCAACGGCTATTTCTTCCAGCCGACCGCGATCGCCGATGTGCCGATCGAGGCCGACGCGATGGTGAGCGAACCCTTCGGTCCGATGGCGCTGATCCGGCCCTTCGCGACCGAGGATGAGGCGCTCGAACAGGCGAACCGGCTGCCCTACGGCCTTGCGGCCTTTGCGTTCACCGAGAATGGTCGCCGCATCAACCGCATCGTCGATCGCGTCGAAAGCGGCATGGTCGGCGTCAACAGCTTTGTCATCTCGACGCTCGACACACCGTTCGGCGGGATCAAGGAATCAGGTTTCGGCAGCGAGAGCGGCCCCGAGGGGCTCGACGGCTATCTGGTGACCAAGGCGGTGCATATTTACTGAGGCAAAACCCAATCCGTTCGTGCTGAGCTTGTCGAAGCACCGTTCTTTTCTTTGACGTCGCCAAAGGAAAGAGCAGCCCTTCGACAAGCTCAGGGCGAACGGGTTTTGGTAAACTCAATCCCGCTCCAGCGCCACGAAATCGCGTTCCATCGGCGCGAGATGCGCGCCGCCGTCGACGAAGATCGTCTGCCCGGTGACCGCCTCGGCGCGTGCGAGATAGACGACCGCCTCGGCGATCTGCGCGGGCGTCGGCAGCGCGCCGAGCGGCATACGCTTCGCCAGCCGTTCGACCTGCGCCGCCGAATAATCCCCGGTCGCCATCGTCAGCCCCGGCGCGACGGCATTGACACGCGCACGATTCCCGAACGCGATCGCCAGCGTCGCCGTCGCCTGCCACAGCGCCGATTTCGACAGGCTGTAGGCGATCTGGTCGGGCACCGGATGGATAACGCGCTGGTCGACGATGTTGACGATCGCGGGGCGTCCCTCGCTCGCGGCGACGAGCGCCTTCGCGAGCATCACCGGCGCATGGTGGTTGACCTGCATCATCCCGGCGAGCGCATCGGCCGACAAGTCGGCCCATTCGCCCTCGGCGAACAGCGCGGCATTGTTAACGAGCAGGTCGGGCGCGCGACCGAATTTCGCGATCACCGCAGGGATCAATGCGTCGACCGCCGCCGGATCGGCGAGGTCGGCGGCGAAGCGGTGGCTGCGCGCACCGGTCTCGGCGAGCGCTTCGGCAAGCGCGGAATCGGCCTCGCCGGGGCTGCGCTTGTGGATCGCCAGCGCATAGCCTTCGCGGGCAAGCCGGGCCGAGATGGCGGCGCCTACGCGGTGGAGACCACCGGTTACGAGCGCCAGCTTCTGCGTCACTTCCGCACCCGCCGCATCGTGATTCCGATCTCTTCGCCTTCCTCGGCGATCGCAAGCTTGACGATCTTGACCTCGACCTCGTCGACCTTTTCGTCCTGAAGGAAGAGCGTGTCGATGATATGGTCGGCGACGCTTTCGATCAGCACGAAATGCACGTCCTTGGGGATGCCCTCGGTCGCGGCGAATTTCAGGTGCATGTAGTTTTTCGACGCACTGAGCGGTGTCACCGGATCATAATGGTCGGCCATCGCGAGCCGGGCGCGCACCGAGATGCGCAGCGGCTGCGGCAGGTGCGTTTCTTCGGAATAGATGCCGGTCAGCACGTCGACGGTCAGCCCGTCCACTTCCAGCCACAATGTATCGGTCACAAGAAATTCCTGTCCGTCGGGGGTTTGCAACCGCGCGCCCGGTCCCTAAAGCGCCGCCGCATTAGCGAAAGGGTACGCGTTGGTCGAGTTACTTCCATTGTCCGATATCGAGCCGCAGGCCGTCGAGGCTCTCCTCGACGCCGCTTTCGGGACGGATCGCTTTGGACGAACCGCCTACCGCATCCGCGCAGGCGTGGATGCGGTGCCCGCGCTCAGCGTCGCCGCTATCGAGGATGGTGCGCTGGTCGGCACGATCCAGTGCTGGCCCGTTGCGCATCATGCCACCGACGGGGCGGTAACGCCGCTCGTGATGGTCGGCCCCGTCGCGGTGCGCCCCGACGTCCAGCGCGGCGGGCATGGCCGCACGCTGATGGCGCATATGCTGGAAGCGGCCGAAACCAAGGCCGACAGCGCGCTGATGATGATCGGCGACCCCGAATATTACGGGCGTTTTTTCGGTTTTGACGCCGATGCGACGGGGGCGTGGGATTTGCCGGGCCCGTATGAGAAACGGCGCCTGCTCGCACGGGCGGTGAACGGGCACAATCTGCCGACGGGCGCGGGGATGATCGGACCGAGATGAGATCGTCGCCCCTGCGAAGGCGACGTTGACGGTCGGGGTTGCACCCGCGGCTCTTCCGCCTATGTCGGATGGATGGTCAGCCCCGCACCCTCGCTCCCGAAAGATTTTTCGCGGCTGTCGCTGACCGAGGTCGCCGAACTGCTTGCGGCGCGCCAGTTGCCGCCGGTCGAAAGCTGGCACCCCGAACGCGAGGGCGACAGCGCGATGGAAATTCGCGCCGACGGCAGCTGGTATCACGAAGGCGGCCGCATCAACCGGCCCGCGATGGTCCGGCTTTTCTCGACGATATTGCGCCGCGAGCCCGATGGCAGCCATGTGCTGGTTACGCCTGCAGAGAAACTGGCGATCGCCGTCGAAGATACGCCCTTTCGCGCGGTCGAAATGAAAAGCGAAGGCGAGGGCAAGGCGCGGAAGCTCGTCTTTCGTCTCGACACCGACGATCTGGTTATGGCGGGGGCTGATCATCCGCTGACGTTCGGGGCTGACCCCGACGATCCCGATCCGCGGCTGCATGTGCGTGGTGCTGTCGGCAACGGGCTCGAGGCGCGGATCGACCGTGCGCTCTACTACGATATCGTCGAGATGGCCCTGGCCGAAGGGGGCGAGCATCCCGCGATCTGGTCGAACGGCGTGCGCTTCCCGCTGGTGGACGCCTGATGCTCTCCGAAAAGCTGCGCGCGGCGCTCGACAATCTCTTGCCGCACGCGGGCGAGGACGAAGCCTATCTCGGCACCCCGACGCTGCGCGATGCCGCGGTGCTCATCGCCTTCACCGACCGGCCCGATCCCGGCGTGATCCTGACCCAGCGGCCGCAATGGCTGCGCAGCCATGCGGGGCAGGTCGCCTTTCCCGGCGGCAAGATCGACCCCGGCGATCGCGATGCGGTCGATGCGGCGCTGCGCGAGGCCGAGGAAGAAATCGGCCTCAACCGCCGCGACGTGATGGTGGCGGGCGTGACCGAACCCTATCGTTCGGGCAGCGGCTATATCATCACACCTGTCCTTGGCGTCATCCCGCCCGACCTGCCGCTCGACCCCAATCCCGACGAAGTCGAGGACTGGTTCGAGGTGCCGCTCGACATCCTGTTCGATCCCGACAATTATGCGCGCCAACATGCGAACTGGCAGGGGCACGACCGCCATTATTATGACATGGACTGGCAGGGACGGCGGATCTGGGGCGTGACGGCGGGAATCATCATCAATCTGGCGCGGCGTTTGCCGGCGGGGTGGCACCGGTGACGGTGCTGCCTGACGCGGAGTGGCGCGTACAGCCGGGATTGCGGCGCATCGTTGCCGCGCTGGCGGCGGATGGCGGTGCGGTCAAGGTGGTCGGCGGCGCGGTGCGCGATACCCTGCTCGGCCTGCCGGTGACCGACATCGATCTCGCAACCCCGCTGCTCCCGCAGGAGGTGACGCGGCGGCTCGAAGCCGCCGATATCAAGGTCATCCCGACGGGCATCGCGCACGGCACCGTCACCGCGATTGCCAGCGGCGATCATCACGAGATCACGACGTTGCGCCGCGACGTCGAAACCGACGGGCGCCGGGCGACGATCGCCTTTGCCGATGACTGGCGCGATGATGCGGCGCGGCGCGACTTCACGATCAACGCGCTTTATGCCGATCCCGATACGGGAACCGTCGACGACTGGTTCGGCGGTCTCGGCGATCTGCGAACGGGCTGCGTTCGCTTCATTGGCGACGCCGCGACGCGGATCGTCGAGGATCACTTGCGTATCCTCCGCTTCTATCGCTTCGCGGCACGTTTCGGGCACGGCGCGCTCGATCCCGCCAGTCACGCCGCGGTGGTGACCGCGCGCCAGTCGCTCAAGAGCCTGTCGCGCGAACGCATTGCCGACGAACTGCTCAAGATCCTCGCGCTGCCCGATCCGCGCGCAATCATTGGACAAATGGCCACCGACGGGATTTTCGCGGTGTTGTTGCCCGAACTCGATGCGGGCTTTGCCGCCGCGCTCGACCGGTTGCTCGCCAATGAAAAGGCGGCGGGGGCGGCCGTCGCGCCGCTGCGCCGCCTGTCGGCGTTGCTTCCCGCCGACGCGGCGATGGCCGAACAGGTTGCGAGCCGGCTGCGCCTGTCGACGCGGCAGCGCAAGCATCTCGCCGCGCTTGGCGGCAGCCGCCCGGATGTGGCCCGGCCGGTTCGGCAACTTGCGCACGCGATCGGCGTCGACGCGGCGCGCGATGTCCATCTGCTCGTGGGCGATCCCTCGGCGGTGCACGCGCTTTCGGGCTGGGATGTCCCCGAACTGCCGCTGAAGGGCGGCGACATCGTGGCGCGCGGGATTGCGGCGGGCCCCGACGTCGCCCGCATCCTGAAGGCGGTCGAGGCCGCGTGGGTCGCGGAGGATTTTCCGGATGCTGCCAGAGTTGCCGAGCTTGTCGATCAGAAGATCGGCCGCGCGAGCGACTGACGCCAGTAATCGAGCGCGGAGGTGCTATCCATCGGCCGCGCGAACAGGAACCCCTGCCCGAAATCGCAGCCGAGCGCCGACAGCAGCCGCGCCTGGTCGGCGGTCTCGACGCCCTCGGCCGTTGTGCGCATTCCGAGCACTTCGGCGAGGCTCTGGATCGTGCGGACGATCGCCACCTTGTCGCGGTCGTCGACCATATGCTCGACAAAGCTGCGATCGATCTTGAGCACGTCGATCGGCAGGCGCTGGAGATAGGCAAGGTTCGAATAGCCGGTGCCGAAATCGTCCATCGCGACGCGCGCGTCGAGTGCTTTCAGTTCGCTCAGCACCGACAGCGCGAGGTCGGGATCGCCGATGATCGCGCTTTCGGTGAGTTCGATCATCAACCGCTCGCCGCCGATCCGGTGCGTCTCCAGGGCCTGGCGGACGACCGCTGCGACATCGTCGCGTACCAGCTGGATCGCCGAGACGTTCACCGAGAAATAGGCGTCGACGATGGCGCCGCCATTCTGCCTGTCCCATTCGGCGAGCACCGCCGCGGCCTTGCCGATCGCCCATTGGCCGAGCGGAACGATCAGCCCCGAATCCTCGGCGATCGGAATGAATTCGGTCGGCGAGACCGAATGGCCGTTGCTGTTGTCCCAGCGTGCGAGCGCCTCGAACCCCGCGACGCGGCCGCTAGCCAGCTCGATCAGCGGCTGGAAGGCGAGGTGGAGCCGATCCTCCTCGATCGCGTTGCGCAGCTCGGTTTCGAGCCCGAAACGATTGTCCGACAGCATGGCGGCTTCGGGTTCGTAGATTTCGATGCGATCGGTCTGCTTCGCGCGTTTGAGCGCGATTTGCGCATGACGGATCTGATCGGCGACATCGGTGTCAGCTGCCGGCTGGATCGCGCAGCCCAACGCGCAGTCGACGCTGACCTTGAGCTCGCCGATCCGGAACGGATGATCGAAACAGCCGCGGATGCGCCGCGCCATTTCGCGCACGTCGGCGCGGCCCCCCGCGACACGCGATGAAATGGCGAATTCGTCGCCGCCCGTACGCGCCAATATGTCGCCGCTGCGCAGGCTCGATTTCAGCCGCCGCGCGACGGTGATGATGAGTTCGTCACCCGCCATCGGGCCGATATGTTCGTTGATGCGCGAAAAGCGCGCGAGGTCGAGCAGCAGGATCGCATGATCGGTGCCGCCACCCTCGGCGCGCGGGCGCTGTTCGACGAGTTCCTCGAACCCGGCGCGATTGGGAAGCCCGGTCAGGCTGTCGGAGACGAGTTCGCGGCGCAGGTTGCGCTCGGTCATCATTTCCTGCGTCCGGTCGATCAGCGTCAGCAGGTACAGCCCGTCGTCGCCCGATTCGGTCGGCAGCGGGCCGATCGATCCGCGCAGATCGCGCGCAGCGACGCCTTCGCCGAGCTGGCACGAGAATTCCTGCGATTCGTCGGGATATTGCGATGCGCGCTCGATGGCGCGCAGCAGTTCGATCGGCGCGTCGACGCCGACGGGCGATAGGTTCAGCCGGTCGAACGCCGTGTTGCTGGCGTGGAGCCGAAAATTGCCGCGCGCCATCGGTCGGATGAGCGCGGCCGGAACCGGTAGCGCGTCGATCCAGCCGACAAACAACAAGGGCCGGTCTTCGCCGGTTCTATCGATAGGCATAACAGCGGGTTTTGAGCGACCTTTCCCCATTGCCCCATGCCTAGGTTACGGGAAGTAAAGAAGCTATTTACGGCTACATGGAAATTCGGTCAGTTGAAGCGATTATTCCGGGGAAAACCCGTCGGCGGCATCCGTCCCGCGGCGCCGCGGGCGACGCGCCAGGGGACGAGGTCGGTTTCGGTCCGTGTGCGCCCGGTGTCGCCGCCCATCGCCCAGCTTAACCCTTCGGCAAAGGCGAAGCTGACCGCGTCGGACAGGCCGCCGTCGCGGTAGCGTTGCAGCATCACGCCCTGACCGCGCGCCATCACCGGTACTTCGGCGAGCGGGAAGACGACGAGCTTGCGGTTCTCGCCGACCGCCGCGACGCTGTCGTCGCTGGCCGCAATCGGGCGGACGACGGCGAGTGCCGCCTTCGGCTTCAGGTTGACGACGTTGCGGCCCTTGCGCGTTTCGGCAACCACTTCGGCCATTTGCGCGATGAAGCCATGGCCGCTCGACGAGGCAAGCAGAAGCCGGCCCTCGGCGGTCGCCGGGATCATTGCGACGATTCGCGCCTCGGGATCGATGTCGACCATGAGGCGCAGCGGCTCGCCGAAGCCACGCCCGCCGGGCAGCTTGTCGGCGCCGACGGTAAAGAAGCGCCCGTCGCTTGCCGCGATCAGCAGCTTGTCGGTCGTCTGCGCATGCGCGGCGAACAGCAATTCGTCGCCTTCCTTGAACTTGAATTCGCCCCACTGGTCGGCGGCGACATGGCCGCGCTGCGCGCGAATCCAGCCGCGTTTCGACAGGATGACCGTGACCGGCTCCTTCTCGATCATCGCGTCGAGCGGAATCTCGCGCGTCGGGGCGGCTTCGGCGATCGTCGTGCGGCGCGCGCCGAGCAGGGTCTCAAGCCCGTAAACCGCGCGCAATTTCTCCAGATCCTTGCGCAGCCGCGTCTTCTGCCGCGCCGGACTCTCGACCAGCTTGACCAGCTCTTCGCGCTCGGCGGTGAGGTCGGCCTGCTCGCGCTTCAGTTCCATTTCCTCAAGCTTGCGCAGGCTCCGCAGCCGCATGTTGAGGATCGCCTCGGCCTGCCGGTCGGTCAGGATGAATTCAGCGATCATCACCGGCTTCGGCTCGTCCTCCGTGCGGATGATCTCGATAATCCGGTCGAGGTTAAGGAACGCGATGATATAGCCCGCGACCAGCTCCAACCGGTCGTCGATCTTCGCGATGCGGTGCTGCGCACGGCGGACGAGGACGACGATCTGGTGCGTGAGCCATTCGGTGAGCAGCTGGTGCAGCCCCATTACCTTCGGCGTGCGCGTCGCGTCGAGGACGTTGAGGTTGAGCGCGAACCGGTTTTCGAGGTCGGTCAGCCGGTACAGGCTTTCCTTAAGGATGTCGGGGTCGACATTGCGGCTCTTGGGCTCGATGACGATGCGCAGATCCTCGGCGCTTTCGTCGCGAACATCCTCGAGGATCGGCAATTTCTTGTCGGCGATCAGCTGCGCGATCTGCTCGATCAGCTTGCCCTTGGCGACACCGTACGGAATTTCGCTGATGACCAGCTGCCAGGTGCCGCCGGGCTGCTTCTCGATCCCGCTGTCTTCCCAGCTACCGTCACCGAGCTTGCCGGTCGAAAAGCGCGCGCGGACGCGGAAACCGCCGCGCCCGGTTTCATAGGCGTGGGCGATCGTCTCGGCGCTGTCGACGACGATACCGCCGGTCGGAAAGTCGGGCCCCTTCACATGGTCGAGCAGTTCGGCCAGTTCGGCGCGCGGATTCTCGATCAGCACCAGCGCGGCGTCGATCACCTCGGCGGCGTTATGCGGCGGGATATTCGTCGCCATGCCGACCGCGATCCCGCTCGCGCCATTGGCGAGCAGGTTCGGGAACAGCCCGGGCATGATCTCGGGCTCTTCATCCTCGCCATTGTAGGTCGGCTTGAAATCGACGGTGCCCTCGTCGAGCCCCTGCATCAGGTCGACGGCGACGCGCGTCAGCCGCGCCTCGGTATAACGATAGGCGGCGGCATTATCGCCGTCGATATTGCCGAAATTGCCTTGGCCGTCGACGAGCGGATAGCGGAGCGAGAAATCCTGCGCGAGGCGGACCATCGCGTCGTAAACCGCGACATCGCCGTGCGGGTGGAATTTACCGATAACGTCGCCGACGACGCGCGCCGATTTCTTGTAGCCTTGGCTTGGGTCGAGCCGCATCGCGCGCATCGCCCACAGCAGGCGGCGGTGGACGGGCTTCAATCCGTCGCGGAGATCAGGAAGCGAGCGCGCGGTGATCGTCGACAGCGCATAGACGAGATAGCGTTCGGACAGCGCGCTGTCGAACGGGGTGTCGATCATGCCGGGGACGGGGTCAGAAGGAGGAAGATCGTCGGTGGTGCTGGCCATTGTCGGGAGCCGATAGCAAGGCTGGCGCGTCAAGGCAAAGGCTTGCGTTGCTGCCGCGGGGCACTAGCTTGGGGTTTCCACCGGGGAGGGACGGTATCTTGAACGAAACTGCTGGCGTCGTTCGCAAAAACATCTGGTCGCGGGCGAGCGAGATGGCGCAGCAGGCGCCGCCCGAACGCAATCGCTACGTCGATTTCCTCCGCGCGCTGTCGATCCTTGCGGTGGTCGTCGGCCACTGGCTCGTCGCGGCGCCCTATATGAAGGACGGCGCGGTCGAGGGCGGACATCTGCTCGGCATATTGCCGTGGACGCAGTGGCTGACGTGGGGATTCCAGGTGATGCCGCTCTTCTTCCTCGTCGGCGGTTTTTCGAACGGGATGTCGTGGGCGGCGACGTGGCGGAAGGGCGGCTCTTACGAAAGCTGGTACAGCGGGCGGCTGCAGCGGTTGATCAACCCGGTGCTGCCGCTGTTCCTGATCTGGACGCTCGTTGCGATGTTCGGGACGCTTGCGGGGATCGAGCGCGGCGTCGTCGCGATGGCGGCGCAGCTTGCGCTGATCCCGGTGTGGTTCCTCTCGGTTTATCTGATGGTCGCGGCGGTCGTGCCGCTGACGTGGCGCATGTGGAAACGCTTCGGCTTCGCGTCCTTCTGGATGCTCGTCGCCGGCGCAGTCGCGATCGACGTCGTGACGCTGCGCTACGACGTGCCTTATGTGAATTTCCTCAACTTCGCTTTCGTCTGGCTCGCGATCCACCAGCTTGGCTTCGCGTGGAGCGAGGGGCGGCTGACGCCGGGCAGGGCGCTGCTGTGGGGCATCGGCGGGCTGATCGCGCTGGGTCTGCTCGTCCGCTTCGGACCCTATCCGGTCGCGATGATCGGGGTGCCCGGCGCCGGGCTCAGCAATTCGATGCCGCCGACGCTCGCGCTGCTCGCGCTCGGCATCGCGCAGGCGGGCTTCGCGCTCGCGCTCGAACCCGCGGGACGGCGGATGCTCGATAACATCCGCATCTGGACGAGCGTCGTGCTCGTCAACGGCATGATCATGACGATCTACCTCTGGCACCTTACCGCCTTTGTGCTCGTGATGGTTGCGGCGTGGCTGCTCGGCGGGATCGGGCTCGATGTGGCGCCGGGCAGCGCGGCGTGGTGGCTCGCGCGGCCGGTCTGGTTTGCGCTCTATATCGCAGCGCTGTTCCCGCTGATCATGGCGTTTGCGCGCTACGAACGCGCGAGCGGCAGCGACAAGGACGTGCCGCACTGGCGGCTGATCGTCGGGCTGCTGCTGATTTGCGCAGGGCTGGGCGCGACGGCGGCTATCAGCATCGCAAGTCCGCTGGGGGTGACGGGGGTGCGGCTCTGGCTCGTGGCATTGCCGTTTGTGGGCGCAGCCGTTGCGCAGTTCGGGCCGGTTCATAAATTGACGCAGTCGCGGACCTGATAGTCCGCTATGGGTTGGTGAGCGGACGGTCCTGAACCCCTCCTCTTCAGAGGAGGGGCAGCGAGACTTACGAGCTTGCTCGTTAGTCGCAGCGGGGTGGTGCCGAGGTCCTTGCGCGCTGTCGCGCGCCACCACCCCAAACCCCTCCTCTGAAGAGGAGGGGCTTACAACGTCCGCAACCGGTCGAAAGCTACCATCTCCAAAGGGCATCAAGCGGTACGGATAGAAAATCTGAATTGCAAATGACTCGCAATAACATATAAGCCCGCCGGCGCCGCCTCATGCGCGCTGGAAAGGGATTCGATGTACGCCTTTGTCGACCGGCCGGTGGAAAGCCTCTGCAACGGCGGGCGCTTCCTGCTCTGGGCAATGCGCCGGTGGGTCGCGGCGGCCGAGCGCGGCCAATGTCCGCCGCAGCTGTTACACCGGGGTTTCGTCGCGGTCGACGCCGCGGGCGCGCTCCCCGATTTCCATATCGCGATGGCGCTGCTCGGCGGCGATGCGGTCGAAACGCTGCTGCTTGCGCCGATGCCATGCCTCCAGATTTCAGAGGATGAAGCAATTCTGCTTGGACTCTGGCGCGATTTTTCGCTTGGGAATGCCGCAAATGCCCGCGCGACGCTGGCCTTGCTCGCCGAGGGAGACAGCGTCGGCCCGATCGCCAAAGCGATGGGCGCCGCGATCGACAGGCTGGTCGCGGCGGGATTCGATATGCCGGCCCTCGCGGCCGGCACCATGACACATCAGGAAAGTCCAAAGTGATGAGTGACCGTATTGCCGAAGCTGCAAAACTGGCCCCCTCTGCCTCGCTGACCGTCGAGGAGGTGCGTTCGGTGCGCCACTGGAACGAGCATTTGTTCAGCTTCACGATCACGCGCCCGCCGAGCTTTCGCTTCCGCTCGGGCGAGTTTGTGATGATCGGCCTGCCCGGCGAGGGGCGTCCGCTGCTCCGCGCTTACTCGATCGCGAGCCCCGCCTATGCCGACGAGCTCGAATTCCTGTCGATCAAGGTGCCCGACGGCCCGCTGACCTCGCGGCTCCAGAAAATCCAGCCGGGCGATCCCGTCTATCTCGGCCGCAAGCCGACGGGGACGCTCGTCGCCGACGCGCTGACGCCCGGCCGGCGGCTGTTCATGCTCTCGACCGGCACCGGGCTCGCGCCCTTCCTCAGCCTTGCACGCGACCCCGATATTTACGAGCGGTTCAACCAGATCGTGATCGTGCACTGCGTGCGGCAGGTCAGCGACCTCGCTTTCCGCGACGAGCTTGAATGCCAGCTTGCGGGCGATCCGCTGGTCCAGGATCAGGCGCTGCTGCAGTTCCACTATCTGCCCACCGTGACGCGCGAGCCCTTCCGTACGACGGGCCGCATCGATGCGCTGATCGACGATGGTTCGCTTTTCGGCCACCCGCTGACGGGCCCGACCGCCTTCGATCCTGCCACCGACCGCATCATGATGTGCGGCAGCATGGCGATGATCCGCGACCTTCAGGCGCGTTTCGAGGAACTGGGCTTCAACGAAGGATCGAACGCCGCGCCCGGCGACTTCGTGATCGAGCGCGCGTTTGTCGGCTGAACGGGAACGGAGTCGTCGCCCCCGCGCAGGCGGGGGCCGCTAGCGGCCTAACCCGCCGGTGATGTGTCAGGCCGACAACGGCCCCCGCCTGCGCGGGGGCGACGATGATGAGCGTTCGACGCGATAGGCTAAGGCTTGTCGGCGTAAGCCTTCACCAGATCGAACATATAATCGCGCCCGACATAGACCGAGCGCACTTCCATCCGCTCGTTCAGGCCATGCGCGCCATTGCCGTCGGGGTCGCCCCACATGCCGGGGATGCCATAGGTCGGGATGCCGACCGCGCCGAGGAAGGTGGCGTCGGTATAGCCGTTCGCCATCGATGGGATGACCTTCAGCCCCGGCCAATATTTGTCGACGAGCGTCTGCATGGGTCCGATGATTTTCGGGTCGAGCGGGGGCGCGGGGGGCGCGGGGCGCTTGGGTGGGAGCTGGGTGATCGTGACGCCCGGATCGCCGATCACCTTCGCCAGCTCGTCCCTGATCGATTCGATACTGTGCCCGGGGAAGATGCGGCAGTTGATGTTCGCGCCCGCGCGCTGCGGCAGCGCGTTCGGCGCATGCCCGCCGTCGAGCAGGGTCGCGACGCAGGTCGTGCGCAAATTGCTGTGCAGGAAGGCGTCCTTGTTGACGATCGCCTCGGCGGCCTTGTCGGCGGGGTTCCTCGCCAGCGCGACCATCGCCTTGCCCGTCTCGTCGCCGCGCGCGGCGCCGGCTTCGGCGAAGAAGCGTCGTGTCGTGTCGGTCATCTCGACCGGAAAGTCGTAATCGTCGATCTTGGTCAGTGCGCGCGCGAGTTCGTAGATCGCATTGTCGGGCACCGGCGCCGAGCTGTGGCCGCCGGGGTTGCGGGTTTCGAGGCGGAAATTGGCGAAGGTCTTTTCGCCGACCTGCACCGACTGGCCGAGCACCTTGCCCTTGCCGTCGCTGTCGCCGCCGCCGCCCTCGTTGAGCGCGAATTCGGCGTCGATCAGGTTGCGCCGGTTCGCGGCGAGCCATTCGACCCCGTTGAACGCGCCATTGGTTTCCTCGCCGCAGGTCAGTGCGACCTTGACTGTGCGTTTGGGCTTGTATCCCGCCTGCTGGAAGCGGATCAGCGTGTCGACCCAGACCGCCGCCTGCGCCTTGTCGTCGGCGGTGCCGCGGCCATAGAAATAGCCGTTTTCCTCGACCATGACGAACGGGTCGCGCTCCCAGTCGGCGCGTTTTGCCTCGACGACGTCGATATGCGCGACGAGCAGGATCGGCTTCGCAGTCTTGCTGGTCCCCGGATAGACGGCGACGAGACCGCCTTCCTTCGGATTTTCGGCGGTCGCGAATAAAGTAAGCTGGCTGTCGGGAAGCCCCGCCGCCTTCAGCCGCGCCGCCATGCGTTCGGCGGCGAGGGTACAGCTGCCCGACGACAGCGTCGTATTGGTTTCGACCAGCTCCTTGTAAAGGTCGCGGAAGGCGAGCTGGTCGGGACGCGGCGCCGCTTCGGCGGCGATCGCCGGCGCGGCAAGCAGCAAGGTGGACGTCAGCAGCGCGGACAGCGATTTCATCAAATTCTCCCCTGTTTTGTGGATGAAGGGAGCAGAAAGACCGCGTCGCCGCAAGCCGCGATGCACGCACCGCTTGCACAGCGTCTGGCTTTCGCGCAATCCCGGCCAAGGGAGAGGACCAAGCGTGACAATGATCGATGACGGCCCGCCGGGGCTGGTGGCGCGCGCGGTGAGCCGCTTGCTGCTTCTGCTTTACCGGATGCGCGGATGGAAAGCGGAAGGCACCGTCCCCGAAGCGCGACGCTTCGTCCTGATCGCCGCGCCGCACACGAGCAACTGGGACTTCGTCAATTTCCTCGGCCTCGCCGGCGATTTGGGCATCAAGCCGCATTTCATGGGCAAATTGTCGCTGTTCCGCTGGCCGCTCGCGGGCTTCATGAAACAGATGGGCGGCGTCCCGGTCGACCGGCGCGGCGGCACCAATGTCGTGCAGCAGATGGTGGACGAGTTCGCGCGCCGCGCCGAGTTCATCCTGACCGTCGCGCCCGAGGGGACGCGCGGCAAGACCACGAAATGGCGGACGGGATTCTACCAGATCGCGCTCGCGGCAAAGGTGCCGCTGGTCGTCGGCTTTATGGATTACGGCAAGAAGACCGGCGGGCTCGGCCCGCTGATCTGGCCCACCGGCGATTTTCGCGCCGACATGCTGAGGGTTCTCGAAATCTATAAAAACTGCGTTCCGGAGTTTCCCGAGCGTGCGGTGCAATCGATCGATGATATAGTCGGGCCCGACGAGGAACGGGACATGCGCGCATGAATGATGCCCTTTTGCTGCTGGCGATCAATTTCGCCGGATTGCTCGGCGTAATCCTGCTGCTGTGGGGACTCGCCGTCACGATCCGCGACGTGTCCTTCATCGACGCCTTCTGGGCGTTCGGCATGGTGCTGCTGGCGTGGGGCGCGGCGTGGCAGGTCGGTGCCGAGGCGCCGCATGCGAAACTGCTCCTCGGCCTCGTATCGCTCTGGGGGCTGCGGCTCGCGATCCATCTGACGATCCGCTGGGCGACGCATGGCGAGGACCCGCGCTACAAGAAGATTCTCGCGCACACGATGGCGACGAAGAAATGGGGCTGGGCGAAGACCGCGCTACTCACCGTCTTCCTGACGCAGGCGCCGCTGCTGTTCATCACATGCCTGCCTGCGCAGATTGGCATATGGGCGAGCGCGGGCGACCCGGCGGCGAGTGTGGGTATCATCGGCTGGATCGGCGCGGCGGCGGCGCTGGCCGGCATCGCGTTCGAGAGCATCGGCGATGCGCAGCTCGATCGCTTCCGCAAGGACCCCGCAAACCGGCGCAAGGTGCTCGACACCGGCCTGTGGCGCTACACGCGCCATCCCAATTATTTCGGCGACGCGCTGACCTGGTGGGGCATCTGGTTCGTCGTCCTCGATCTCGGCTGGGGGCCGGCGCTGGCGAGCGTCATCGGCCCGTTTTTCCTGACCTTCACCCTCACCCGATGGTCGGGCAAGGCGCTGCTCGAAAAGGGGCTGCACAAGACGCGGCCCGGCTATGCCGACTATGTCGCGCGCACCTCCGGATTCATCCCGTGGCCGCCAAGGGCGCGCTAGACGGAGGCTTGGGCGGCGAGGCGACCGCGGCCGACGTCGGCGCGCTGGGCGACGCGCCGCGCATCCGCACGATCCTGACCGAAGCGGCGCGCGAAGGGCGTAGCGTCAGCTATTCGGAGTTGCTCGGCGACCTCGGTTTTCGTTTCACGCGGCCGAAAATGCGCGCGCTGTGCAAGACGCTCGGCGAGGTCGACCGGCTCTGCGCGATGGACGGCGAGCCCGACCTTGCGGTGCTGGTGGTGCGCGAGAGCGACCGCCTGCCGGGGCAGGGCTGGTGGGTCGGCGGGACGGCGCTGCTGCTCGGCTATGACGGGCCGTGGGAAGGCGCGGCGGCGGCGCGGTTTATCCGCGCGCAGCAGCAGCTGGCGTTCGATTATTGGGAAGCACGATAGCGGTTCTCGATTTCGGGCACGCCGCGGGAAATTGAAGATTGTTATTCGGGCCGGCGCCGCGCAAAGACCGGGAATCCAAGCCGCATCGACCATCGAAAGACCGAAATGTCGCCCATAGTCATCGGTCTTCTTCTCGCTTCCGCGCTCATTCACGCCATCTGGAACGCCATCGTCCGGAATGGCGCGGATCGTTTCTGGTCGCTGGCGGTCATTTGTCTGGTCGGGGCGGTCGCGGCCTTGCCCTTTGCAATGGCCCTGGGCGTGCCTGCTCCTGCCAGCTGGCCCTATCTCGGCCTGTCCGCCTTGCTGCAGATCGGATATTGCCTGTTTCTCGTGAGGGCCTATCGCGACGGCGACCTGTCGAGCGTCTATCCGATCGCGCGGGGAAGCGCGCCATTGCTGGTCACGCTTGGCGCGGCGCTGATCGCGGGCGAATGGCCCGACACGGCGGGGCTCGCCGGCATTGCCTGCGTCTCGGCGGGCATCATCCTGCTCGCGCTCGGAAACAACCGCTCCGATCCGAGGTCGACGATCGCCGCTTTCGCGACCGGGATCTTCATCGCCAGCTATATGGTCGTCGACGGGCTCGGCGTCCGCCTGTCGGAAAGCGCGACGAGCTACGCCGCGTGGCAAGCCGTCGTGGCCGGGGTGCTCATCCCGCTGTCGTTCGTCGTCATCAGACGGCATGCGCCCGGCTTGCCGCGCGGCAGAGAGGGGATGCTGGTCATCGGGGCCGGGATATTGGGCACGCTGGGTTATTGTATCGCGGTCTGGGCGATGAGCCGAAGTCCGATGGGCGGCGTTTCGGCGATCCGCGAAACGAGCATATTATTTGCCGCGCTTATCGGCACATTCGTGTTGCGCGAACGAATGACGCTGCAAAAAGCCCTCGGGGCGTTGATCGTGACGGTGGGCGTCGTCTGCCTCTCGGCGGGATAGCGAACCCGCTCGGGGCAAGTTCCGGGCGTCTTACTGCTCCCGGTCGCTCGTCCACACGCTGCGGCCGAAATGCGCGGGCTGGGCGGCGCCGAGGATCAGCCCCGGGCGGCGCGCGGGCGCGGTCGGCGGCGGTATGATCTCGAACCCGTCGGCGACGGCATGCGTCGGGGAAATGCCGCCAAATGCGGCGCGTAGCAGACCGGTATCGATGGGGCGGTCGGTTTCGATGCCGAAGCGTTTGTCGACGACCCAGCGGACGGTGCCGAGCATCGGATCATGCCCCGGCAGAAATACGGTGATTCGTTCGCCGATGTTGAGCGCGGAGGGCGCCTGCCCGCCGATGCCCGTTTCGGACACGTTGCGGATCGTCACATCGAACTGCCCGAGCCGCGCGCACGCAAGGGCGCCCTTTACCAGGCGCGACTGGCGCGGCTGGCGCTTGTCGGGAGGAACGGATGAGGCTGGGGACGCCTCGGGACTGGACATGCGCGACTCATTTTCTTCCGCCCGACCCCCACGTCGGCCGATCATTTTGGTCCCTCGTCACGCGTAAGGGAGGAAGGTAAATAATCGTATAGCGTCTTCGGTAATTATTTTGCCGGCGGCAGGCCGCCGAATGTGACGATGCTCTGGCTGCCGTCCGCCGAAAGCGCCGAAACGCCGAAGAAATGATCGTCGACGATGACGCCGGGCAGCATGACTTCGGCCGGGGCATCGGACGAAACAACGCGGCTATCCGACCAGTCGCTGCGGTCGGCGCGGCGCCAGTGCAGGCGATAGGCGGCCGCGCCCTTGACCGGCGTCCACGTCACCGTGGTGTTCGAGCTGACCGCGCCGTCGATGCTGACGCTGGCGGGTGCGGGCGGCGCGTCGGCGAGTTCGCGCGCGAGCGCGACGTTGAGTGCGGTCACGCGCGCCAGATAGGGAAAATCCATCTCGTCGACGGTATCGCCATATTTGCGACCGTTTTCGGTGCGCAGATCCTGATGCTGATGGTCGTAATCCTCGATCCCGACGGTGAAGCGGATCGCCGGATAGCCGAGTTCGAGCGAGGGCAGGTGGTCGCCGCCGCGGCGAAAGCGGTCGGGGCGGCGCACCGCGAGCACCTCGAGCCCGATCGCGGGGTTGTTCTCTCCCGCCCGGATCGCCGCCTTGGCGAGGGCCCGCGAGGGGCCGTCATCTTCGCCGCCGATGCCGCGCCGCGCGAGCTGCGCCGCGAGGTCCTCCGACGCGCGGATGCCTTCGCTGAACACGCGCACCCGATTGTCGACGATCGCGCCGTCGGTACCGTGCGTGCCGCCGACGATGTCGTTGTTGAGCATCGCCGTGACCTGCCAATTCTGGTCTTTGGCATGTTTGGCCAGCAGCTTGCCGCCCCACAGCCCCTGTTCCTCGCCCGACAGCAGGGCATAGACGATCGTCGCGCGGTGTTTCTGCTTCGACAGCAGCCGCGCGGCCTCGATCACCAGCGCGGTGCCCGACGCGTCGTCGTTCGCGCCGGGGGCGTCGGCGGTGAAATTCATCGGATCGGTGACGCGGCTGTCGATATGGCCGGCGATCATGATCACATGCGCGGGGTCGCCGCTGCCCGGCTGGATCGCGAGGACATTTTCGACGATCACGCCGGCGGGTGCGCGCGGTCCTTCAAAACGGTCGGCGATGCGGGTCACCTTCAGACAGCCGCCGCAGGCTTTCGAGATGCGCTCGAATTCGCCCGCGCCCCAGTTGCGCGCGGCGCCGATGCCGCGTTTCGGGTCGGTCGCCGACGACAATGTGTGACGGGTTCCGAAAGACACCAGTTTCTCGACCGAGGCCTTCAGCCGGGCGGGATCGGCGGCGGGGGTTTCATCGGTCGCGAAGGCCGCGACCGGCGCGGTGAGCAGCAGGGCGGCGAGCAGGGCGGCGAACGGGCGGGGCTTGTGCATGCCACTTCATGGCGTTCGTCCGGCGCCGATGCAAGCGGCCCGCCGCGTGCCGGAGCACGGGCGGGCCGCGAGTTGTCATCCCGGGACGGGCGGCTGCTTAGCCGAGGCCCGAGAAACGGATGTCCTGGACGCGGCCATAACGCACGTCGCAGCTGAACTTGCCCTTGTCGTAATAGCCGCCGCGGCCCCAGCGGTTGCCATAACCGTCGCGGACAATGACGCGGCCCTTGACGCGGTAACCGTCGCGCTTGCGGTCGATGCTGGTGACCTCGGTCACGTCGGTGCGACCATAGCGGCGGCTGCCGCGCTCGACGGCGTTCACGCACTGGCTGACCGCGCGGCGGCTATTGCCATAGCGGTTATAGTCATAACCATAGCCGTAGCGCGGGTCGTTGTAGCGGTAGCGGTCGCCATAACGATCATCGTAACGGCGGTCGTAACGATCATAGCGATCGTTATCGGACGCCGACAGGATCGCGGCGAGGCCGCCGATGACGACCGCGCCGGCGATGATTTCGCCCGCGCTGATCCCGTCGCGGTCGCGATGGTCGCGGGCAGCGGCGGGGGCGGCGCTCATCAGCATCGCGCCGGCGGTGGCCGCACCAATTGCGGCCCTGGTCAGGTTGGTCTTGATAGCCATGGTTCGGTCTCCTCAAAGCGCAGGCGGCACGTTCGCGGCCTGTTGGGGATGGTTTTACCGATTCGGCCGTGACAGGGTGCTGAACTGGGCGCTTATCTGGGGTTCAGACTTGGTTTTGCTGGCGTTCAGCAACGAAAGGGGCCGCACCACCGGAAGTGACGCGGCCCTGCGCAAGACGGGGGCAGCGGAGCGTCAGCCGAAGCTGACGTCGACGACGCGGCCATTGCGATAGCTGCAGCCGAAGCTCTTCACTTCTCCGTCGGATCGCGATGCGGTGCCCGTCACGTACCAGCCGCCGTTGTTGGCCTCGGTGCCCGTGATGCTCTCGACGCGGGCATCGTCGCCCATATCACCCTCGACCGCCCAGCTGCACGCATCGGCGGCGCGCGCTTCGCCTTCGCCGCGGCCATAGGCGCCGGGAACGGCATCGTTCGGCACCTCGGGTTCGTAGCGCGGCACGTCCTGCCGGTTGTCGTCGCGCCAGGGCGGGTCATAACGGTCGTCGGGGCGATAGTCGGGCGCGCGGTCGCGCTTGTCCTTGCTCGCCGCGCTGGCGATCGCGGCGATGGTGCCGATGATCAGGAGGCCGCCGAGCACATCGCCGGTGCTGATCCGGTCGTGATGGCGATAGCCCCAGCCGCCGTGGCGCCCGCGCGCTTCGGCGGGCACGGCGCTGAGGCCGACCGAGGTCAGGACGATCGCGGCCGCGGTGGTGAGGCTGGTCAATTTACGCATCGAGGAAAACTCCCCTTCGGCAGGCCCCGGACGGTCCGGCCTGCAATGTCATCGCCCTACGCCTGCGATGCTTTCGCGCCGCTGAACCGTTGCCGGGACACGGCGAGCCGAGTGCATGATACCGAAACGGCCCGCCATCGGGATGATGGCGGGCCGTGGGATCGATACAGATGACCAGACCTGTTTCGCGTGAATATCAGCAGACGCAGCGCGGCTTGGGTCTCGGCTTCCACTTTTTCTTGGCGACGTAGCGTTTCCGCACCGGCACATTTTCATAATAGGTGCGCGTGCTCGTCTCGACCCTTTCGGTCACGACCGGCGCGCCGTTCGTGATGATCGTCGTGACCACGACGCCGGGGGTGTAATAGCCATAGCCGTAACCATGGCCGTAGCCGCTATGCTGGTAAGTCGTCGCATAGCCACCGGGGTGGTAGCCGCCGGGATAATAGCCACCTTGGTAATGGCCACCCTGGTAACGGGCGCGGCGGCTCGACCACCATTCGTCGCATTTCTCCCTGTCGGCGGCGCTCCCGATCGCGCTGCCCACCAGCGCGCCGAGCCCGCCGCCGATCAACGTGCCCGCGGTGCGGTCGCCGCGTCCGGCAATGCGGTTGCCGGCGATGCCCCCCACGAGCCCGCCGACAACCGCGCCGCCCACTGTGCCCCCCCGGCCACAGCGGCGTTCCATTTCGGCGTCGTAACGCGGGTCGTACCCGCCGCGATAGTAAGGATCATGGGCGGGCGGCGGCGGATAGCCGGCGCCATGGCCCTCGACCGTGCCTTCATAGCGGCCTTCGTAGCGGCGGCCCTCGGACGTTTCATAGGTGCCGTCCCAGGTGCCGGTCCAGCGCCCTTCGGCGTCATAGCCCGAGACGCGGCGATATTCGACTTCGCTGGGCACGCGGTCGGGATAGCCGGTGTAGACGCGCGCCTCGGGATCGTCCGGATTGCCGTAATCGAGCGACGGCTGTCCGGCGCGCGCGTGGCCCGCCAGCAACAACGACCCTGCGGCCACCCCCAACAACACAAACGTGCGCATGACAAGCTCCCTGTTCCCTCGGCCTGAACCGATTGGTTAACAGCTTGTTAGCAAAATCAGCGCCTTTTCGCGAATCCGTTAACCCTGCGAATCCCGTCCCATTTTGGGTCAGGAAGTCGCGGGCGCGAGCGCCGCCGCGATGCGCGCGACGAGCGCCTCGGCGCCCGCTTGGTCGTCGGCGGTAAAGCGCGCGGGCAGCGGGCTGTCGAGGTCGAGCACGCCGACGAGGCGGTCGTTCGCGACCACCGGGACGACGAGTTCGCTACGGCTGTCGGCGTCGCACGCGATGTGGCCGGGAAAGGCGTGGACATCGTCGACGCGCTGGGTCGCGCGGAGGCGCGCGGCGGCGCCGCACACCCCCTTGTCGAGCGCGATGCGGATGCACGCAGCCTTGCCCTGGAACGGACCGAGGACGAGCTCGGTCCCGTCGAAGCGATAGAAACCTGCCCAGTTGAGGTCGGGGATCGCCTGCCAGATCAGCGCCGCGACATTCGCCATATTGGCGATGCCGTCGGGCTCGCCCGCGACCAGCGCGGCGGCGGCGTCGCCCGCCTCGGCCCACAGCGCGGCGGGATCGGTCGCGGTGAAGGAAAGGGCATAGGACATTATTCCACGCCCAGCCCGGTCCATTTCGCCGCAAAGGCATATTTGTCGGCCGCCTCGGCGATGATCTTGTCGGTCGGCTTGCCCGAGCCGTGGCCCGCGCGCGTTTCGACGCGGATCAGGTGCGGCTTGTCGCCCGCCTTCGCATGCTGGAGCGCCGCGGTATATTTGAAGCTGTGCCCCGGCACGACGCGGTCGTCGGTATCGGCGGTCGTCACGAGCACGGCGGGATAGGCGGTGCCGTCCTTGATATTGTGGTACGGCGAATAAGCGAGCAGATTCCGGAAATCGCCTTCCTTCGACGGATAGCCAAAATCGTCGACCCAATAGCGGCCTGCGGTGAAGCGGTCGAAGCGCAGCATGTCCATGACGCCGACGGCGGGCAGCGCCGCCGCGAACAGGTCGGGGCGCTGGTTGGTCACCGCGCCGACGAGCAGGCCGCCGTTCGACCCGCCCTCGATCGCGATCTGGCCCTCGCCCGCGATCCCTTGCGCGATCAGATATTCGCCCGCGGCGATGAAATCGTCGAAGACATTCTGCTTCCTGTCGAGGCGGCCCGCGTCGTGCCACGCCTTGCCATATTCGCCGCCGCCGCGCAGGTTTGCGATCGCGAGCACACCGCCCTTGTCGACCCACGCGAGTCTGGTCGGCGAAAAGCCCGGGGTCATGGAAACGTTGAAGCCGCCATAGCCGTAAAGCAATGTCGGCGATCCCTTGCTGCGGTCGAGGCCCTTTTTCATCACGACGAACATCGGCACCTCGGTGCCGTCCTTCGACTTGTAAAAGCGCTGTTCGACACTGAAATCGGACGGTTTGAAGGTCAGCCTGGGCTCGGCGAAAATCTCGCTCTTTCCGGTCGCCGTGTCGAAGCGGTAGATCGTCGTCGGGCGCGCGTAACTTGAAAATTCATAAAAGGTCTCGGGGTCGCTCGACTTGCCGCCAAAGCCCTTGGCCGCGCCGATGTCGGCGAGCCGGATGTTCGCGACCGGCTTGCCGTCCAAGGCGACCATCCGCGCTTCCGACTTCGCATCGCCGAGGTAGGAGAGGATGATGCGGCCCCCGACGCGCGAGGCGCCGACGAGTGTCGCCTCATTCTCGCCGACAAGCTGGGTCAGCGCCGCGGGTTTCCTGATGTCCATCGATACGATGCGTCCGCGCGGCGCACCCTTGTTGGTGACGAAGGTAAAGCGCGTGCCTTCGTTGGTCACATATTCCCAGTTGTTCGCATAATCGTCGACGAGCGTGATCGGCTTCGCACCCGGCTTGCCGATCTGATGGAGCGTCAGGCCATAGCGTTCGTCGGTGCCTTCGGACGAGACGACGAGCAGATACTGGCCGTCGTCGGTGACCACCGCGGCGTTGTTGAGCTTCGGCTTGTCGGGGGTCGCGTGGATCAGCACGTCGGCGCTCTGCGGGGTGCCGAGCTTGTGGAAATAGACGCTGTGATTTTCGTTCAACGACTGGAAGGCTTCGCCCTCTTTCGGCTCGGGGAAGCGCGAATAATAAAAGCCGCTGCCGTCCTTCGCCCAGTCGAGCGCCGAAAATTTGACCCAGCGCACCTCGTCGGACAGGTCCTTGCCCGTCGCGACGTCCTTGACCCGGACGATGCGCCAGTCGGTGCCGCCGTCCTGCACCGAATAGAGGAGGTGCCTGCCATCTTCCGAGGGATTCCACTCGCCGAGCGCGGTCGCGCCATCCCTGGCCCATGCATTGGGATCGATCAGTATGCGACCCTCTCCCTTCAGCCCCTCGCGGACGTAAAGCACCGACTGCGGCTGGAGCCCGTCGTTGCGGGTGTAGAAATAGCGGGTTCCCGCCTTGGTCGGCAGGCCGAAACGCTCGTAATTATAAAGTTCGGTCATCCGCTGCTTGAAGCTGTCGCGGCCGGGCAGCGTTTCGAGATAGCTGTCGGTGACCTTGTTCTGCGCCGCGACCCAGGCGGCGACCTTCGGGTTGACGCGCACGTCGTCCTCCAGCCAGCGATAGGGGTCGGCGACGTCGACCCCGAACTGCGGGTCGACCGTGTCGCCGCGCGCGGTGTCGGGATAGGCCAGCGTTGCCGCCGGCGCTGCGGCCGCGTCGGCCGCCTGTGCTGCGGTCGGGGCCGTCATCAGGAGGGCGAGCGCCAGCGGGGCGGACAGGTTTCTACGGGACATGGCAAGGCGACCTCATCGTCTGGGGAAATTATCGTGCGCCAGTATGTAAGGATGGCAAAGGCCGGGGCAAGCGGATTGAAGCGATAAACGGCATTTGATCGCGCATTTTCATGCGGGCTCCAATGCCCCGCGATAGCCGGCGATCCGGCCGGCAAGCGGCATCGAAATATCGACGTCGAAGCAGAATTTGCCGCCGACCTCGCTTTCGAAACTCGTGCCGTACGGCATCAGAAAGCGCGGCATCGGCACGCCGAACGCCGACCAGCGGCGCGGGACGAGATGCAGGCGGCCGTCTTCGGCGACGAGCGCCATCGCGAAGCAAAGCGGGCCGAAGCGTTCGACGAGCAGATGATCATTCCTTCCGGTGCCGCGCGACTGGAGCGAGGAAAAACGCCGGCCGCCGAAATCGCGGGTCCAGCGCTCGCCGTCCCGGTCGGGCGCGAAGGCCACCGCGACCGGCACGCGCGCGGCGGCCTTTGGAAAGCCGATGATCGCCGCGGCGAGGCGCGCGAACGGCCCGGTGCCGCGGCGGACTTCGGCATGGCCCTGCCACCGGCGTTCGGTCGTGCTTCCGTGCAGTTTGCGGAGCGCGGGCGGCAGCGTGTCGAACGCGTCGCCAAGGATTCCCCGATAGAGCGGGGCTTCGCACTCCTCGCTGCTGCGAAAGCCCATATGGATCGAGCGTCCGGCGAACAGCGCGGCATAATCGGCGAGGGTCAGCGCATCGACGCTCGACCGCGCGCCGGGGTCGGGACGCGCGTCCGCCACCAGCTTGCGCACGATCGCCTCGATCGCCATCGACGGGATATAGGGACCATCGTCGCCCTCGGCCAGCAGATGCCAGCTGCGCTCGACCGGCTGGCCGTCGGCCAGTCCGCGCGCGCGGATGAACATGCCGCCGCGATGCTCGCCGAAACGCATCCGGTTGAGCACGGCATAAAAGAGGCGCGAAAAGGGTTCGAGCGAGGGGAGGCGGAGCGCCGCGCGCGTCTTTGCGAGGAGGTTCAGGATGCGGTGCAATATCTCGGGCACCGGCCCCGCGCCCATCCAGATATCGGTGATGGCGGGCCAGGCGCGCGGGATGAGCTGGAGATCGGGTACGTCGACCAGCGAGAAATGGATACTCCGCAGCGGCAGCCGGCCGGGAACGGCGACGGTGAAGCGCAGGCTTTCGGCGAGCCCGATGCCGTGCGCGTCACGGCCGCCGCGCCGCAATTTGACCGGTGCGCCCGCATAGCCGACGACCGCGCGCATGACGTTGAGGCCGATGCCCGCAAAGGGCGAGGGCGCGATCCCGCCCTCGACGCTGCGAATGTCCATCGTTTTCGCCATTTCGCGCAGCACCGCGCCGGTCAGTGCGGGAAAGCTGCTGACCCCCGACAGGACGAACACGCCCGCCGCCCTTGCCCGTTCATCGAAGCGGTCGATGCCGGACACGAAATCGGCCCCGTCGGCGAAATCGAGATAGTCGATGCCCGCCGCGATGCACGCCTCGACGACATGATAGCGCTCGGCGCCATAATCCTGGAACGGCCCTGAGGCGTCGACGACGAGGTCGGGCTGCAGGCGTGCGAGTCCCCCGCCAATATCGCGGCGATCGAGCGCTTGCGGGTGCACGCGCGGCGCGCCGCGATACGTCGCGCAAAAGGCCTGCGCGCGCGCAAGGTCGCGGCCGCAGATGAACAGGTCGAGGCCGGGAAGGTCGGCGAGCAGTTCGGCGAGGCGTCCGCCGAACACACCATAGCCGCCGAGGATCAATATCTTCATGGGGCGAGCCCGATGCCTTTGCTGGTCACAGGATGCGGCCCCGATATTCGGGCGGCGCCACCCAGCAGGTCGCGCGTTTTCCAAACAGCCGATAGCGGTGCCGCGCGATCCACCGATACACCGGATCGCGAAGGAAGGCCGGGATGAGGCGGACGATCGCGAAAAGCCGCCATGGCCAGCCAAGCCCTTCGTAGATCGCAAGCACGGCGTCGCTGTCGCGCCGCACACGCGCGCCTTCGATCAGGAGGATGCTCGTCGGGTCGTGCGGATCGAGCCCGTGCGCCCGGCACATCGCGGCGCCAGCCGGCGCCTGGATCGACGCGAGGCGGAACCGGCCGCGCTTGTCGTGGCGCAGCACGAACTGCGCATTCGCCGAACAGAGCACGCATTCGGCGTCGAACAGGATGATCGGGCCCGCCGCGTCAGGCATCGCGGAACCGCGCATGCTGGTTGACGAGCTCGCCGAAGCGGGGGTGCGTAACCTTGAGATCGAAGGCGAAACGGCCGCTGCCGAGATGCTGGTGCGTCACGACCGTCGATCCCGGTGCCAGCCAGCGGGGGAGGCGAAGGCGGTGGCGGCCGAGCTGCCAGAAATAATGGTCGGAGGCGAAAATCAGCGCGTCGGCTTCCGCCCGGACGGTGAGCACCATGCCGAAACCGCCACCGATATGCTCCTCGAGCCCTGTCGGTCCGGCGAAGCTCTTGGCACTGCGGATCAGCTGCGGATATCCGCGTCCCCGCCCGTAGAGCCGCGTCCAGTACTGGCCGCCGCCGGCGCGGTCTTCGCACACCGCGACCATCGCGGGGGCGGGGCCGCCCGAAGCCAGGGGCAGCGGGGCGCCGATCAGGCGGCAGAGCTGGGCGAGCAGCCAGCCGGCGGCGGAAAGCCGCGTCCAGACGATCTCGCCGCTGTAGGTCGCGGCGACCGGTCCCGCCAATCGCCTGGTGAAACGGCGGCGTACATCCTCGGGCAGGTCATCCCACGCGGCGCGCGCGACCAGCCGGCGAAAGCGATAGTCATAGAGCGGGTCGTCGGCAGGCACGCGCGGTGCGGGCGCTGCGTGATCGGGTTCGCGTTTTGCCCCGCCCCACATCGCCATTTCCTCCTATGCCTCCCGGCCTTTGCCGGGGCGCCAGTTGATCAGCTTCGTCACCCCGGCGCCCAGCCTGATCAGCCGCATCAGCGCCGGTTTGGGGACGTTCAGCATCTCGTCGTGCCAGCGGCTCATCGTCGTCACGAAATCGAGCATGTCGGCGAGCCGCGCCTTCGCGTCGGCACTGAGGCCGGGGTCGGTCGCCGCGCGCGCGACGCAGGCTTTCAGCGCGGCCTCGGCGGGATCGACCTCGCGCGCCTTGCGGCCCGCGGCGATCCGCGTGACCATCTCCCAGATATCCTTTTCGGCGGTGAAATGGTCGCGCCGGTCGCCGAGCAGGGGGACACGCTCGATCAGCCGCCAGCCGAGCAATTCCTTGATCGAGTTGGAGACATTGGAGCGCGCGAGGCCGAGGCGGTCGGCGATCTCCTCGGCGTGGAGCGGGCGGTCGGACACGAACAGCAGCGCATGGATTTGCGCCACCGACCGGTTGACGCCCCACTGTCCGCCGAGATTGCCCCAATGGAGGATGAACTCGGTTGCCGCCGGGGACAGGTTCGACTCATGTTCCGATATTTCTGTCATAACAGAAATATCGGATATAAAGGATTTAACGTCAAGCGCTTTCCGGGTGGCGACTATTGATCGGTTGCTGCTGTCGCGTCCCGTCTTGTTTCGTCATCCCCGCGAAAGCGGGGACCCAGAGCGTGCGTGGGCTGACCCCATACTGGGTTCCCGCTTTTCGCGGGGATGACGAAAGTGGGGAATGGCCGCAATCCACCCAAAGTCGAGGGCCACTTATCGTGGTGGTCGCATCTTGTGGCCTCCATCAGGTCATCGCCCGAACCACAGGATTATCGATTGGGGAGCGCGTGCCCTACTTCTTCAACCCGATCTCGCGCAGCCGTTCCTGCAGATAGTCGTCCGCGGTGATCGGCGTCGGGTAGAGGTTGGGATGCGACGCGTCGATGCAACCTTCGAGCGTCTCGATCGGATAGTCCGAACGGAAGTGCAGGAAGAAGGGCATCGAATAGCGCGCGACACTCGCGCGGCCTTCGTCGGGGTTGCGGACGCGGTGGGTGGTCGAGGGCAGCTTGTTGTTGGTCAGGCGCTGGAGCATGTCACCGACATTGACCGCCATCGCCCCCGGCGGGGGCGAGACGGGGAGCCAGCTGCCATCCTTGTCGAGGATTTCGAGCCCCGCCTCTTCGGCACCGAGCAGCAAGGTGATCGTGTTGATATCCTCATGCGCTTCGGCGCGGATACCCTTCGCGGGCGCCTCGACCGGCGGATAGTGGAGCAGGCGCATCACGCTGTTGCCGTCGGCGACGGTGTCGTCGAAGAAATCGGGCGCGAGGCCGAGATAGCGCGCGATGCCCGACAGAAGGCGGGCTCCGACGCGGTCGAATTCGGCGAACAATTTGTCATAGGCGGTGCGGAAGCCCTCGACTTCCTTCGGCCAGACATTGTTCGGCTGCTGCGCGGCGAGGCGGTGGCCCGCGGGCAGGTCGCGGCCGACGTGCCAGAATTCCTTGAGGTCGACTTCCTTCGCGCCCTTGGCGATCTCGGTCCCGAACGGCGTGTAGCCGCGCGCGCCGCCGCCGCCGGCGATATGATAGGCGCGCTTCGTCGCTTCGGGGAGCGCGAAGAAGGCCTTCGCCTTCGCCCAGGCGTCGTCGATCAGCGCGGGATCGATGCCATGGTCGGTGATCATCGCGAAGCCGAAGCGTTCGAACGACGCCCCGAAATCCTTCGCGAACTGGTCGGCGGGGAGCGACATGGAAATGACGGGAACGGCAGCAGTCATGCGAGGGATATCCATTTGATCAGGGGCAGCGCCGGTCGGGCGCGTCATGAGTCGCGATTTAGGCGCTGTGCGCCCACGGTTAAAGGGAAAAAGGCGGTTTCGCAGCGCGCATCGCTCGGCTAAGTCCCGGTCCATGAGCAAGCAATACTGGCTGATGAAATCCGAACCCGACGCCTATGCGTGGGAGCAACTCGTCAAGGACGGCACGGGGATGTGGGACGGGGTGCGCAACCACACCGCGAAACTCAACCTGATGGCGATGAAGGTCGGCGACGAAGCGCTCTTCTATCACAGCAATATCGGCAAGGAATGCGTCGGGATCATGAAGATCACCGAAGAAAGCTTCCCCGATCCGACCGCCGAAAAGGGCTCGCCGTGGGTGGTGGTGCGCGTTGCGCCCGTCCGCGCGCTCGCCCATCCGGTGACGCTCGCCGCGATCAAGGCCGACCCGAAGCTCGCCGACATGGACCTGATCCGCCAGTCGCGGCTGTCGGTCGGGCGCGTGACGCCCGCCGAATGGAAGCATATCCTGAAAAGGTCGGAGAAGCCCGAGGGTTAGGCTTCTTAGCCCCTCCTCTGAAGAGGAAGGGCTTATTGCGCGTCAGCGCAGCGTCACCTGCAGATGCTTCGCCACCGACGGATAGAGCGGATGGACGAACTCGCAGCCGTAATTATTGCCGTCGGCGCGGCGGACGATCGCCTCCAGCGGCTCCAGACCGGGCAGGTTCACCCAGATATGTTTGCCGAGCTGCGGCCGGAAAAAGGTCACCATGCGAAAGCCGGTCGACGACAGGTCGAACAGCTCGACGTCGAAGGGGTTCAGCCCCGGTTCGCGGTAGCGCGCGCGGCCCTGGACCGGCGCGCGTTCGGCACGGCGCGCCGTGGGCGCCTCTCTGGCTTCGATGGTGCGATTCCCCAACACGGATTTGGTCCCGGTGCCTGTTGCTTGATCCGCCCGCTTTTAGGTGTCCACTGGTTACCTCAAAGTGAAGCGATATGGTGAAATTCGCCTATACCGGCGGGGCATCACCGACGGTCATCAGCTGGCCGGGGAAGGGCGCAGCGAGCGCCACGGCGGCGCGCCATTCGCCCCCGAGCCACGTGGCATAATCCGCGGGGTGCAGGATCACCGGCATCGCCTTCGGCTGATGATGCGCGACAAGCCGGTTCGGCTCGGTGGTGAGGATCGCGAAGCACGGCCAGTCCTCACCCTGGCGCTGGATACCGGCGAAGGCAAAGACGGGGCGCGACGGTACCGAAAACCAGTGCTGGCGCCGCGCCCCGCCGCTTCCCGACCAATAGGAAAAGGCGGTCACGGGGACGAGGCAGCGCAGCTCGGCATGGCGCAGCGTGCCGATCCAGAAGGGGCTTTCGAGGTTGCGGACCGCGGTGACCGGCCGGTCGCCCTGCGGCGGCGGCGGGACGCCCCAGAGCCGGGGGCGCAGAAAGCGCCGCGATCCGCTGCGCCCGTCGCTGACGATCACCGGCGCGGGACGGCCCGGCGCGACATAATCGCCGGTCCACGGATCGTCGCCCGCATCGGCATCGAAAGCCGCGGCGATCGTGCCGGCGGCAGCGTCGAGGCGATAAAGGCTGGTCATCACGCTACGGTCGCGATGCGCCGGGCGGCTGTCAACCGGGCCTTGCGCGTGCGAGGGCTAGCGGGGGATTATTTGTCCCAAGGGGATTTTTCGGTGCTGTCGCGGGCGCCGCTGTCGCTTGCCCGGTCGGCGGCGCGATCGGCGGCAACGATGACGCCCGCGCCCATCATGCCGCACCCGACGAAGCTCAGGATGCTGAGGCAGCCGAGGCCCATCAGGATCGATTTCAGTATTTCGCTCATGTGCGGCTCCGCTGAACTGGTCGCGGTCCGCTCTAGCGCGGGAGTGTAAAAATGCGGTTTACTCTGTTGGTCTTACACGGCCGCGTCCGGCTTTCACCGTGCTGCGCGCTTTCTTGCTGTCGACGCGGCGCGCCTTGGCCGCCTTGCTCGGCCTGGTCTTGATGCGGCGTTCGGGGCGGACCAGCGCGGCGTCGACCAGCTCGTTCAGCCGTGCGCGCGCGTCGGCGCGGTTCGCTTCCTGCGTGCGGAAGCGTCGGGCGAGGATGATGAGTTCGCCGTCGCCGGTCATCCGGCTGCCCGCGAGCGTTTTCAGCCGCTTGTAGGCATCGGGGTCGAGCCCCAGCGCATAGACATTGACGCGGAGCTGGCACGCGGTCGCGACCTTGTTGACATTCTGTCCGCCCGGCCCCGTGCCCGCGAGAAATTTCTCGGCTATCGCGCTTTCGGGGATCTCAGCCACGGGTCGGCGAGGCTCCCTCCGGCGCGGCAAAGCCCAATGCGAGGAAGGTTTCGGGGAAGGGTGCCTCGGCAATTATTGGCGGCTTGACGTCACGTTTTACCACCAGCCGTTCGGCATGGAGGAGCGTCCGGGTTCTGGTGCCGCCGCGGCCGTAGACGGGGTCGCCGACGAGCGGAAGGCCGAGGCCCTCGAGCGCGTGGACGCGCAGCTGGTGGGTGCGGCCGGTCTCGGGGCGGAAGCGGAGCAGCGCGCGGCCTTCGACGACGCCAAGTTTCTCCCAATGCGAGACCGAGGGTTTGCCCTTCGGATCGCCGACCATGCGCCAGCCATCTTCGGCGGTCGACACTTTGGTGAGCGGCAGGTCGATCGTGCCGCCGTCGCCGTCGGGCACGCCGTCGACGATCGCGAGATACTGCTTCTCGACCTCGCGGCCCTCGAACGCGCGCGTGAACCGGCCATGCGCCTTGGGATTGCGTGCGAGCAGCAGGCAGCCCGAGGTGTCGCGGTCGAGCCGGTGGACGGCGAGCGGCCAGCGCTTGAAGCCGAAGCGCAGCAGGTCGAGATGGTTTTCGAGGCTGATGCTGCCGTCGCGCGGGGCGTCGACCGGAAGGCCGGCGGGCTTGTCGATGACGAGGGCCTCGCCGTCGAGGAAAAGGACACGATCTGAAAGGAGCATGGCGCGCTATAGGCGGCTGACCTCTTAGTCGAAAGCGTAAACGTCCATCGCGAGCAGGCCATAGGTCACGCTGCGATGTAGTCGTTCGGCCTTGAACGGTGCCCCGCCCGCGCCCATCGCAACAAACAGCGGCAATATATGGTCGGGCGTGGGATGATTGTCGGCGCCGTGCGGGGCACGCTCGACGCTGTGCAGCACATCGTCCACGGCACCGGCCGCCATGCGATCGGCGATCCAGTCGGTGAAGCCGGTAACCCACGCCGGCGCCGGGGCGTCGATCGGCAGGCGGGCCGCGAACAGCGCGCGCAGATTGTGCGTGATGCTGCCCGACCCGATGATCAGCACGCCGTCGTCGCGCAAGGGGGAGAGCGCCTGACCGAGGGCGAAATGCCATTCGGGCGAGGCGTTCGAGGCGATCGACAACTGGACGACGGGGATGTCGGCTTGCGCGTAGATCAGCGACAGCGGCACCCACGCGCCATGGTCGAGCCCGCGTTCGGGGTCGGCGGTGACGGTCAGGCCGTGGCCGGCAAGCAGTTCGACGATGCGCGCAGCCAGTGCCGGGTCGCCCGGCGCGGGATAGCGCATCGCGAAGAGTTCGTCGGGGAAACCGCCGAAATCGTGGATCGTCGGCGGGGCGGGCGACGCGGTCACCGTCGCCCGGCCGCGCTGATACGCCGCGTCATGATGCGCCGACACGACGAGGATCGCGCGCGGGCGCGGCAGCTGGTCGCCCAGCCCGGCGAGGAAATCCCGCGCCGGGCTGGGCTCGAGCGCCATCATCGGCGAGCCATGCGAAAGGAAAAGGCTCGGGAGACGGCGCACCGGTTCAGGCTGCCTGCTTCAGTTCGCCGATGGCCGCGGTCGCGCGGCCCACCGCGTCGCCGTCCATCATATGGCCGTCGGCGGCGATGATCGTGACGTCGGTGATGCCGACGAAGCCGAGGATATGCTTGAGGTAACCGCTCGCGAAGTCGACTTCGCTGCCCAGCGGCACGCCGCCCGAGGCGAAGACGATGAAGGCGCGCTTGCCCGTCAGCAGCCCTTCGGGGCCGGCTTCGGTATAGCGGAAGGTGCGGCGCGCGCGGGCGATCAGGTCGACCCATGCCTTGAGCGAAGCCGGGATCGCGAAATTATAGATCGGCGCGGTGATGACGATCGTGTCGGCGGCCTCGAGCTCGGCGATCAGTTCGTCCGATCCCGCGAGCACGGCCTTTTGTTCGTCGCTGCGCGCCGCTTCGTCGGTGAAGTTGGCGCCGACCCAGCTTTCGGTGAGTAGCGCGGGCGGGGTGGCGTGCAGGTCGCGGCGGGTCACGGCGGCGCCATAGCCCTGTTCGACCAGGCGGTTCACCAACTGGTCCGCGAGCGGACGCGTCGTCGAACCTTCGTTGCGGGCACTGGCGTCGATGCGAAGAATATGGGTCATGTCGGATACTCCTTTTCACGTTCATGCGGAGAGGGGGTGCCGCGAGCCGCCGTGTTTCGGGGGAGCTCGCGGCACCGGTTGGGCGGCCGCCGGGGGAGGGGGAGGGCGGCCGCCCCGGGGCTTGTCAGAGGCTGTCCACGAGCACCAGTTCGGCGTCGTCGACGGCTTCGACCGTGATCGTGCCGACATCGCGGAGCGCGATGCCGTCGCGCGGGTCGGCATCCTCGCCATTGACGCGGATGCGGCCCTTGGCGGCGACCAGATAGGCGTGGCGTCCGGATTCGAGGTCGTAGGAGACGCTCTCACCCGCGTTCACCGTTGCCGCCGCGACGCGGGCATTGGCGCGGATCGGCAGGGCGTCGTCGCCCTCGATCCCGCTCGCCAGTGTCACGAACTGGCCCGACCGGTCGGCCTGCGGAAACTGGCGCGCCCCCCAGCCGGGATTGCCGCCGTCGCGGTCGGGCATGATCCAGATCTGGAACAGCGTGGTTTCCTCGTCCTCAAGGTTGAACTCGCTGTGCGTCACACCCGTGCCGGCGCTCATCACCTGGACGTCGCCCGCCGCGGTGCGGCCGGCATTGCCCATCGAGTCGCGGTGGCTGATCGCGCCGGTGCGGACATAGGTGACGATTTCCATGTCGCGATGCGGGTGCGGGGGGAAACCCGACTGCGCCGCGATGGCATCGTCGTTCCAGACGCGGAGCGCACCCCAGCCCATCCGCTTCGGATCGTGGTAGTTCGCGAAGGAGAAGTGATGACGGGCGTCGAGCCAGCCGTGGTCGGCGTGGCCCAGCGTGTCGAATTTGCGGATGTCGATCATTGGCCTTGTCCTTTCTTTCATCGCCAGCCCGGAGCGTCGTGCCCGGCGGCGTTCGTCTGTTGAGGACAAAATAGGCGTTTGGATTGTTTCTGAAATAGCGTAGATGGAAAACCATCGTTTCCATTCAGGGGCTATTGCGTGGCGCTTCCCGATTATGAAGGCTGGGCCTGTTTTGTCGCCGTCGCGGACGGCGGCAGCTTTACCGCCGCGGCGGCATCGCTCGGCCTGTCGAAGGCGAGCGTGTCGAAGGCGGTGACGCGGCTCGAGGCATCGCTCGGCATCACGCTGCTGCACCGCAGCTCGCGCGTCGTGACCGTGTCGACCGCCGGAGCCGGGCTGCTCGACGAGGCGCGCGCAATGGTCGCGGCGGCGACCGCGGCGACCGAGGCGGCGCGCGGCGACCGCGTCGACCTCGCGGGGCCGATCCGTCTCGCGGCGCCGATGAGCTTCGGGATCAAGGTGCTCGGTCCGCCGCTGGCGGTGTTCCTCGAACGGCATCCGGCGGTCGAGATAGACGTGCTGCTGAGCGACGCGCGCAACGACCCGGTGGCGGAGGGCATCGATCTGACGCTGCGCATCGCGCCGCTCGCCGATTCGAGCCTGCTCGCGCGCACGATCGCGCCCGTCGCGGCGTCGGTGATCGCGAGCCCCGCCTATCTGGAGAAGCACGGGGTCCCCAAACATCCGCTCGAACTGTCGGGGCACCGGCTGATCGGTTACGGGCACCGCCAGCGCGCGATGCCGCTGCAATTCCATCGCAAGGGCGAGGAAGTGACGGTGCTGCCGACGGGGCCGTTGTTCGCGAACAATGGCGACATCGCGGTGCCGCTGGTCGTCGCGGGCGTCGGGATCGCGGTACTGCCCGACTTCATCGCCGCCGACGAACTGGCGTCGGGGGCGGTGGTGCCGATCCTGACCGACTGGTCGCGGCCGCAGGCGCATCTGCACCTGCTGTCGCCGCCATCGCGGCTGCGCCCCGCGCGCGTGAAGGCGCTTTCGGATCATCTGGTCGACACGCTGAAGATCAGCTGCACCGGCGCACACGCGCAATATCTGGCGCTTCACGGCGGCTGAAACGCGGTCGAACCAGTGTTGCAAATTGGCCGCGACTCGTGGACTTCTGCGGGTTAAATCAAAATTAACCTTTTCCCTTCATTAGTTTCATGGTTAATGTTCCGGCAGTCCTGCAACGGGGGTTGGTCGGTGACATCCTTGATGGTCATGCGGCCGGTTCGCGGGATTATCGTGGGAAACAGTCAAGGGGTGCCCAATGCGCGTACTGCTGATCGAGGACGAGCCGACGACCGCGAAAGCGATCGACACGATGCTCACGACCGAGGGCTTCAATGTCTATACCACCGACCTCGGTGAGGAAGGCCTGGACCTTGGAAAGCTCTATGATTACGACATCATCCTGCTCGACCTGAACCTGCCCGACATGCACGGCTATGACGTGCTGAAAAAGCTCCGCACCGCCAAGGTGCAGACGCCCGTGCTGATCCTGTCGGGCATTTCGGAAATGGATTCGAAGGTGCGCTCGTTCGGTTTCGGTGCCGACGATTATGTCACCAAGCCGTTCCACCGCGACGAGCTGGTCGCGCGCATCCACGCGGTCGTCCGCCGCTCGAAAGGCCACAGCCAGAGCGTCATCAAGACGGGCAAGCTGGCGGTCAACCTCGATACCAAGACGGTCGAGGTCGACACGACGCGCGTGCATCTGACCGGCAAGGAATATCAGATGCTCGAGCTGCTCTCGCTGCGCAAGGGCACGACGCTCACCAAGGAAATGTTCCTGAACCACCTGTACGGCGGCATGGACGAGCCCGAACTGAAGATCATCGACGTCTTCATCTGCAAGCTCAGGAAAAAGCTCGCGCTCGCGTGCGGCGGCGAAAATTATATCGAGACGGTCTGGGGCCGCGGTTATGTCCTTCGCGACATCGACGACGAAGGCAACGAGGTGCGCCGCGTCGCCTGACACGGCGTCCTTTCGCACGAGTTAACCGAGGGAACCCGGCGCGGAGCGATCCGCGCCGGTTTTCTTTTGCGCGGTTGGGGCGAGGGTGCGTCGGCGAATGACCGGTTTCGACCGGTAGCTGCCCTTCCTTGCATCGTCATCCCGGACTTGATCCGGGATCCATAGCTGCGCCGTCGTCGTGGATCCCGGATCAAGTCCGGGATGACGATGCGAGAGTAGGTTACCGTCCGCTTCCCATCCCGAAGCAGCCCCCTACCCCGCATGAAAAAGGGCGGCAGTCCTTGCGGACGCCGCCCCTGATCCTGTGCAAGGAGGTGAAGCTTATGCTTCTTCCAGTGCCTCGTCATACTGTTCGACGGGACCCGAATCCTGACCCTTGGCGTCGACGTCGCGGTCGACGAATTCGATGATCGCGATCGGCGCCGCGTCCGAGGCGCGGATGCCGGCCTTGATGACGCGCGTGTAGCCGCCGTTGCGGTCCTTGTAGCGTTCGGCGAGAACGTCGAACAGCTTCACCAGCTGCGCGTCGTCCATCAGACGGCTCATCGCGAGGCGGCGATTGGCAAGGCCGCCGCGCTTGGCGAGCGTGACCAGCTTTTCGATATAGGGACGCAGTTCCTTCGCCTTGGCGACGGTCGTTGTGATCTGCTCATGCTTGATGAGCGAGGCCGACATGTTGCGGAACATTGCCGTGCGGTGCGCGCTCGTGCGCTGCAGCTTACGGCCACCCGATTTATGACGCATAATACATTCCTTCGTTTGTCAGAGGGGCCGTTCAAGGTACCCCAAGCCAGGTCGATGTGCGGGCCGACCCATTCCCGTTGTTGCTTCCCTCTCCCGTCGGGAGAGGGTTGCGAAAACTTGCCAGCTTGCTGGCTAGTTGCAGCTGGGTGAGGGGATGGGCCCTGTCGCGAGAGCGCCGAACCCCTCATCCAACTTCGCCTAGCCAGCAAGCTGGCAAGGCTGCGTATCCTTCTCCCAATGGGAGAAGGTCTATTTTTTAACCCAGCAGCTCCTGTTCGAGCTTCTTGGCCATTTCCTCGATATTCTCCGGCGGCCAGCCGGGGATGTCCATGCCGAGGCGCAGGCCCATCGACGACAGCACTTCCTTGATTTCGTTCAAGGACTTGCGGCCGAAGTTCGGGGTGCGGAGCATTTCGGCTTCGGTCTTCTGAACGAGGTCACCGATATAGATGATGTTGTCGTTCTTGAGGCAGTTGGCCGAACGGACCGACAGTTCGAGCTCGTCGACCTTCTTGAGAAGGAAGCGGTTGAGCTGGTTGACGTCCGATTCATCGGCGGTGGTCGGCGATGCCGCCATGCCGATGAGGCCGCTGTCGTTCATCGCTTCTTCGAAGTGGACGAAGACCTGGAGCTGGTCCTGGAGGATGCGTGCGGCGTAAGCCACGGCGTCTTCCGGGGTGACCGTGCCGTCGGTTTCGACGGTCAGGTTCAGCTTGTCATAGTCCAGTTCCTGGCCGATGCGGGCATTGTCGACCTTGTAGGCGACCTGACGCACGGGCGAGTAGAGCGAGTCGACCGGGATCAGGCCGATCGGCGCGTCGACCGGACGGTTGGCGGTCGCGGGGACATAGCCCTTGCCGGTGTCGGCAACGAGTTCCATGTTCAGCGTCGCACCGTCGTCGAGGTGACAGATAACGTGGTTCGGGTTCATCACCTTGATGTCGCCCGACACCATGATGTCGCCGGCCTTGACGGTCGCGGGACCGGTCGCCGAAAGCTGAAGCCGCTTCGGGCCTTCGCCTTCCATCTTGAGCGCGATCTGCTTCACGTTGAGCACGATGTCGGTGACGTCTTCACGCACGCCGGCAAGGCTCGAGAATTCGTGGAGCACATTCTCGATCTTGATCGACGTGATAGCCGCACCCTGGAGCGACGAGAGCAGCACGCGACGCAGCGCGTTGCCGAGCGTCAGGCCGAAGCCCCGCTCGAGCGGTTCGGCGACGAAGGTCGCCTTGCGCTTGCCGTCGCTGCCAGCCTTGATTTCCAGGTTGCTGGGCTTCTTCAATTCCTGCCAGTTCCGGATATTGACAGTCATGGACTTCCCTTTGCTTTGGGCGGGACGGGCAGGGGTCGACTGCCTGTCCAGCGAGGATTTGGTACGGGGCGCTCCGGCGGAGCGCGCCCGAAGAGACGTCAGACGCGGCGGCGCTTGGCCGGGCGGACGCCATTGTGCGGGATCGGCGTCACGTCGCGGATCGACGTGATGTGGAAACCGACCGCCTGCAGCGCGCGCAGCGCCGATTCACGACCGGCGCCGGGGCCCTTGACTTCGACTTCCAGCGTGCGGACGCCATGTTCGGCGGCCTTCTTGCCGGCGTCTTCGGCGCAGACCTGCGCCGCATAGGGGGTCGACTTGCGGCTTCCCTTGAAGCCCATCATGCCGGCGCTCGACCAGGCAATTGCATTGCCCTGCGCGTCGGTGATGGTGATCATCGTGTTGTTGAAGGTCGCGTTGACGTGGGCGACGCCCGACGAGATGTTCTTGCGTTCGCGCCGACGAAGGCGCTGCGGTTCACGAGCCATGAGTAATTCCTAACCTAATCCTGAATGGCCGGTGGCGGGCGGTTCGCCGCTGCCCCGGCAGGGGAAAGAAACAAGGAAGCGCGCGCGCCCGTCTGAGAGAGGGGCGGACGCGCTCGACCTTATTTCTTCTTGCCGGCGATCGGCTTGGCCTTGCCCTTGCGGGTGCGCGCGTTGGTGTGCGTGCGCTGGCCGCGGACCGGAAGGCCCTTGCGATGACGCAGGCCGCGATAGCAGGCGAGGTCCATCAGGCGCTTGATGTTCATCGCCGTGTTGCGGCGAAGGTCACCCTCGACCGTGTGGTCGGCGTCGAGCGTTTCGCGGATCTGCAGGATTTCGGCGTCCGAAAGGTCCTGAACGCGCCGCGCGTGGTCGATGCCCAGCTTGTCGGCGATGTCGACGGCGGTCTTGCGACCGATGCCGTGGATGTAGGTGAGCGCGATGATCACGCGCTTGTTGGTGGGCAAATTGACGCCCGCAATACGTGCCATGGGGTACTTTCTCCTGCTCCACAGGGCCGGTGGCAATCGGCCCCATCTCAAAGCGTCTGATTTTCCAACGCAAAAAACGGACCACGATGCGCACGCAGGCGCTTCGCCGTCCGGTCAGGCTGTCGGAATGGTCGCGCAACTAAGGTGAGTCGCCCCGATTGTCAAGCGAAGTGCGGTGGTCTGCGCCGCAGATCGACGGTCAGGACGGCGATGTAAGAGCGATGGCGCGTTCGTGCAAGCGGCCTACGACGGCGCGATGGATTCCGGGGGCGCACGCGATGACGCCGAAGGCCTGCGCGCGCGGGGTGTTGAACTTCAGCGGCTGACCGAAGGCGTCGGTCACCGTCGCCCCCGCTTCGGCGGCGATCAGCGCCGCCGCGGCAACGTCCCACTCGAAGCCCCAGCGCAGTGTCGCGACCAGATCGGCGCGGTCGTCGGCGACGAGCGCCATGCGCAGCGCGATGCTGTTCGGCTTGGTTACCATGATCAGGTCGCGGTCGATTTTGGGCAGGCTGTCGGCGGGAACGCGCGAGCCGTCGAAGATCATCCGCCGGCTCGCGCGGAGCGTCTCGCCGTTCAGGGTTGCGCCCTTGCCTTTTTGCGCGACCCACAGTTCGTCGAGCGCGGGGGCATAGAGCACCCCGAGTTCGGGCGCGCCGTCGATGACGAGCGCCACCGACACGCACCAGCCCGGACGGCCGCGGATGAAATCGCGCGTGCCGTCGATCGGGTCGACGCACCACATCGCGCGGCACGACAGGCGGTCTTCATTGTCGGCGGTCTCTTCGGACAGCCATCCCGCCTCGGGCACCATCGCGCCGAGCACCGCCTTCAGCCGCGCATCGACCGCAAGGTCGACGTCGCTGACCGGGTTGTCGTGCGACTTGTGCCACACATTGACCGCTTGTCCCTCGCCGCGCCAGCGCGCCATCGCCATGTCGCCGACCTCGCGGGTCGCCGCGATCACGGCTTCGAGGTTGCGGCCGGGCAAGGGGTCAGCTCGACGCGACGGTCATGCCGTCGATGCGCAATGTCGGCGCGTTGGTGCCGTGGCGGAATTCGAGGTCGCTGGCGGGAATCAGCGCGGAGAACATGTCGATCAGATTGCCCGCGATGGTGAATTCGGCAATCGGCCCGGCGAGCGCGCCGTCCTTGATCAGGAAACCCGACGCGCCGCGGCTGTAATCGCCGGTCACCGGGTTGACGCCCTGGCCGATCAGCTCGGTGATATAGACGCCGTCGGCGATGCCATCCATCAACGCGGCGGGCGTCACGCTGCCCGCGGCGAGGTGGAGGTTGCTCGCGGCGACCCCCGACGCGCCGCCGCCGCGGCTCGCATGGCCGGTCGGCGTCAGGCCGAGCTGCCTCGCCGAGGCGGTATCGAGCAGCCAGCCCGTGATCCTGCCATCGGCGACGAGGTCGCGCGCCGCCGTCGGCAGACCTTCGCCGTCGAAGGCGCGGCTGCGCAGCCCGCGCGGGCGGTGCGGCTCGTCGCGGATCACGATGCCGCTGTCGAACAGGACCCGGTCTTCCTTGCCGAGCAGGAAGCTGGTGCCGCGCGCGATCGCCGGGCCGGCGATCGCGCCGAGCAGATGGCCGACGATGCCATTGCTGACGCGCGGATCGAGCACCACCGGGACCTTGCCGTTCGGCGCCTTGCCGGGGTTCAGCCGCGCGACTGCGCGGGTGCCGGCGCGCGTGCCGATGTCGGCCGCGCTTTCGAGGTCCGCCAGATGATGCGCGCTGTGCCAGCCATAGTCGCGCTGCATCGCGGCGCCTTCGCCGGCGATCACGCTCGCCGACAGGCTGTGACCGCTCGACCCGTAGCCGCCGGCGAAGCCGTGGCTGGTCGCGAGCGCGAAGCGCGTGCGGCTGTGGCTCGCGCTGCCGCCTTCGCTGTTCGTGACGCCTGCGACGGCGCGCGCGGCTTCCTCGACCGCGAGCGCGGCTTCGCGCAGTGCGGCGGGGTCGGCGTCGCTGTTGTCGTCGAGGTCGAAATCGGGAGTCGGCCCCTTGAACAGCAGTTCCTCGGGGGCAAGGCCGGCATAGGGGTCCTCGGGCGCCTCGCGCGCCATCGCGACGCAGCGGGTGACCAGCTTGGCGAGTTCGCCCGCGTCCATGTCGGCGGTCGACACGCTTGCGCTCCGCTGGCCGACGAAGACGCGCAGCGAAATATCCTGCCCCTCGGACCGCTCGACATCCTCGAGCGCGCCGAGCCGCATCGAGACCGATGTGGCGGCGTTGCAATAATAGAGCGCGTCGGCGGCATCGGCGCCGGCTTTCGCGGCGGCATCGCACAGCATCTGCGCGCGATCGAGGGCTTCGGAAACGGTCAGCATCGCCGCGCCCTATACGGCGCGCGGGCCAGCGTCAAACCCGGGTGAGGGCGATTAGCGCGCGATCGCCGCGATCGCGTCGGACGCGGCCACCGCGCCGCTGATCCACAGGAACGGCAGCGTCAGCGCAGCGACCCAAAGGCGGCGGACATCGCGGCGGAACCGCGCGTGGAGGCCCCAGCTGGCGAGCGCCTGGCGGCTCAGGTGATACCAGCGCCGTTCGGTCGAACGCGCGACGGGCAGCGCCAGCGCCAGCAGTATGACCAGCGCGACGATGATGAGCGCGGAGGGCGCCCCGGCGGCGACCGCGCTCATGACGAGCCAGATCTGGAGGGCGGCGAAGGCGAGGAGGGCGGCGGCGGCATGCCATGTCATTCGGCGGCCCAGACTCCGTGCCGGTGGCACGCTGACTGCCGTGCGCCTCCACAGGCGCGGTCCGAATGCTGATGCCATGTTACAGCCCCCTAGGCTGGCGATTCCCAGAACCGCACGTTTTGCCCCAAAAATTCCCAAGTCAAGACAGGTTGGCAGCGATTCGTTAATTTTTGCATTCGATTCATCGCGGAATCGCAACGTAATCGGGCCGGGGCGCAAAATTTCTGCAAAAACGGCCCTATTCATCGCCTTGCCGGCGCACAAATGCGGTCAATGGTCGAGCCCGGTGCGCGGTTGGTCGACTTGCTTCCCGGGCTGGCGGCGGTAGCGTCTAGGTCTTGTCCGTCCATTTCAGGAAACCGGGGAAATCATCATGCGTCATCTCGCCGTTCTGGCCGCCCTTGCCTTGCCCTTGGCACCCGCGCTGGCTGCGGAAGGAGACGCGCTGGCGGCCGAACCGAAACCCGCCGCGCTGGTCGCCGACGGTGTGCCGGCGGTGCCCGCGGCGCTGGCGGCGGCGACCCGCCCCTATCTTGAATATCGCACCGCGGCCTTCGTTGGCTGGAACCCCGCCGACCGGTCGATGCTTGTCGCGACGCGTTTCGGCAATACGGCACAGCTTCACCGCGTCGCGCGGCCGCTCGGCCCGCGCGAGCAGCTGACCTTCGAGGCCGAACCGGTTTCGCATGGCGGCTGGGCGCCCGGGACCGGCGATGTGATGCTGGTCGAAAAGGACATCGGCGGCAGCGAATTTTACCAGATTTTCGCGATGAAGGATGGCCGACTGACGATGCTGACCGACGGCAAGAGCCGCAATTCGCTCGATGCGTGGAGCAAGGACGGCCGCCTCGTCGCTTTCACGTCGACCCGTCGCAACGGCCGCGACAATGATATCTACGTCATGGACCCGCGCGATCCCGCCTCGGCGCGGCTGGCCGGGCAGGTCGACAGCAACGGCTGGTCGGTCGCAGGGTTCGCGCTCGACAAGAGCTGGGCGCTCGTCCAGCGCTCGGCGTCGGTCGAAAAGACCGACCTGTTCCGTCTCGACCTTGCGAGCGGAAAGATGACGCCAGTCGGCGATCATGCGAAGAAGATCGCGTTCAGCGGCGCCGCCTTCGCGCCCGACGGCACGATCTGGGTGGCGAGCGACGCCGGCAGCGACGTGCAGCGCCTCGGCACGCTCGATCCCGCGACCGGCGCGTTCACGCCGCGCGGCCTCGCGGAAAAATGGGACGTCGAGGCGTTCGACATCTCGGGCGACGGGCGATTCATCGCCTATGCGGTCAACGAGGCGGGGGTGAGCCGGCTGCGCGTGCTCGACGTCGCGAGCGGGCGGGCGCGCACGGTCGACGCACTGCCCGCGGGCGTCATCGGGCATATCGACATCGCGCCGTGGGGCGCGATCGGCATCGGTTTCACCTCGGCGCGCAGCGCGGCCGACGCCTATAGTATCGACCCCGAAACGCTCGCCGTGACGCGCTGGACACAGAGCGAGACCGGCGGGCTGGATGTCGCGCGCAACGTCGAACCCGAGCTGATCAGCATCAAGAGCTTCGACGGCACCGAAATGTCGGGTTTTCTCTATCGCCCCGATCCCGCGAAATTTCCGGGCAAACGGCCGCTGATCATGCATGTCCACGGCGGGCCCGAAAGCCAGTGGCGCCCCGAATATCTCGGCAGCACCAACTATATCGTCAACGAGCTGGGGGTTGCCTATTTCTACCCGAACGTCCGCGGCTCGACCGGTTATGGCAAGCGCTTCGTCGGGCTCGACAACGGGCCGTTCAAGCGCGAGGACAGCGTCAAAGACATAGGTGTGTTCCTCGATGTGCTCGCCAAGGACACGCGGCTCGACGCGTCGCGCTTCGGTCTGACCGGGCGCAGCTATGGCGGTTATATGTGTTACGCCGCCGCAACGCATTTCGCCGGCAAGCTGCGCGCGAACCTGTGCGTCGTCGCCATCTCCGACTTCGTGACCTTCCTCGAGAATACGCAGGAATATCGCCGCGATCTGCGCCGCGTCGAATATGGCGACGAGCGCGATCCCGCGCAGCGCCGGAAGCTCAAGGAAATCTCGCCGCTGACGCGCGTTGCCGACATCCGCAAGCCGCTGTTTGTGGTCACCGGTGCCAACGACCCGCGCGTGCCCGCGTCCGAGGCCGATCAGGTCGTGGCCGCGGTGCGCAAGGGCGGCGGCACCGCCTGGCATCTGGTGGCGACGAACGAGGGGCACCAGTGGGGCAAGAAGGAGAATGTGGACTACACATTCTGGTCTTCGCTGCTCTTCTGGCAGACATATCTGCTGAACTGACGGCGGGCGTCACCCTGCGGCGAATGCCGGGCGCGACCGCTCGCCGGAAAGCCGGCTCAGTTTTTCGGCGGAACCGGCAGTTCGGCCGCGTCGGCCTCATCGGGCGCCGTGGGTGCGGGCACCTGCCCGCTCGCCTGGCGTTCGAGTTCCTCGGCCGCTTTCTGGCGCTCGGCGAGCGCGCGTTCCTCGGCGACCACGGCGGCTTCGACCTCGTCCGCGGCGGCGTCGATTCCCGCAATGCGCTTGGCGCGTTCGTCGGCGATCATCGCCTGCCAGTCGGTCTTGTCGGCCGCCTTCTGTTCGGCGCGCGCGCCCGCGAGGAGCGCCTGCGTGCAGCCGGTAAAGCCGCCGAGACCGGTCGGCGAACAGCTGTCGGTGCCGAAGCGGCCGACGCGTTCGAGCGCGACGACCTTGTTCGCCCACGCCTCGTTGCGCACATCGAGCGGGTTGCCGCGCAGCATCGGCGGCACGCGATAGCGCTCGGTTTCGGGCAGGCGATTACACACGACGATCTCGTCGGGGCTCGACTGTTCGCACTTGTCGTTGCCATAGACGATGACCTGATTGATCTTTTCGGCGTCGACCGACTGCTGCTGGGCCGCGGCGGGCAGGGCGGCGGCGCCACCGGCGAGGATCAGCGCAAACAGGGGGAGGCGGGTCATCGGATCTTCCTTTGTCGTTTCAGGCGGCATGGCAGCCGCTATCTGCATCCGTCGTGAACGGCGACGGCATTATTCTATCAGATACGTTTCGACAGCGCGATGGCTGCACGGCAACCCGCCCGAATGGCGAGGCTGAGGACCGGATAGCCCGGTGCGCTTTCGGCGCCCGCCGCCAGCGCGGCTTGCTTGTGCTCCAGTTCCTCGGCGCGGAATTCGTCGACCGCGGCGCTGAGTTCGGGGTCGCTGTCGCCGAGTTCATCGAGCTGGTGCCGGTAATGGCGGTCGATCTCGGTCTCGACCGCGGCGGTGCACGCCATCGCGGCGCGCGGCCCCATCGCGGCGGTCACCGCGCCCAAGGCAAAGCCCGCGACCTTCCAGACGGGCTGGAGCGCGGTCGGGCGCACGCCGCGCCGCGCGATCATGGCGTCGAAGAATTTGCGGTGCCGCTCTTCCTGTTCGGCCATATGCGCGATTTCGCGCGCCATCGGGTGGCGGTCGCCCATCACCGCAAGCTGGCCGGCGTAGATGCGCGTCGCACCATATTCGCCCGCCTGGTCGACGCGGATCATCGATGCGGTGCGCCGACTGCTCTCTTTCGGGGCGTTGGTCATGCCGCCGATGTGGTCTTCCGGCGCAGCAAGGTCAAGACAAGTGCGGCGGCGCAAGCCGAGAAGATCGCGTTGAAACCCGCGAGCGAGATGCCGAAGAGCGTCCATTGCGCGGTGTCGCAGCGGATCAGCGGCGCGTTCATGATCGAATCGAGCGACACTGGGCCCGCACCGCCCGTCGCGCAGGTCGTGATGCCTTCCCAAAAGCCATATTCGACCCCGGCGTGAAAGACGCCGATCGCGCCGCTCGCAGCAATTGCGATGGCCGCGAGCAGGGTGAGTGCGCGCATCGCCTTGTCATTGCCGCGCAGCAGCAGCGCGAGCAGCGCGAGTATAATCGCCGCCTGGTGCGGCCAGCGCTGCCAGTAGCACATCTCGCACGGGTGGAGCCCGAAGCCATATTGCGATACGAGCGCACCGCCATAGAGCAAAAGCGGCGCCGCAAACGCGACGATGGGCGCGGAAAGCCGCGAGTTCAGCATCCCGGATAGCCCCTCAGTTACGCGCGGTCGGCTTGGCGGCGGGCTTGACCGGCGGCTTGCTACCCTGCGCCATGCGCGGCGTGACCGGGCCGATGCGGCCGATCGTCTGCAAGGCATAGTGAAGCTGGAAGTCCTCGATGCCCTTGGCCTTCAGGTCGGCGGCGGTCGCGGTGAAGCGCGGATCGGTCTTTTCGTCCTTTTCGAGCAGGCCGTTGTCGACCTTCTTCTCGTTGACGAGGTGACGGCGCAGGTCGCTTTCGCGGAACTTCGGCCGCGATGCATAATCGGGGTCCGACAGCTGCGGCACGCGGATATCGGGTTCGATCCCGCCTTCCTGCACGCTGCGCCCCGACGGCGTGAAATAGCGTGCGGTGGTCAGGCGCAGCGCGGTGGTGTCGGTCAGCGGCAGCACCGTCTGCACCGACCCCTTGCCGAAGCTGCGTTCGCCCATCACGACGGCGCGGTGCTGGTCCTGCAGCGCGCCGGCGACGATTTCGGAGGCCGAGGCCGAGCCGGCGTCGATCAGCACGACAATCGGGGCGCCGCTGGCCAAGTCGCCGGGTTCGGCGAAATAGCGTTCGATATCGCCCTTCTTGCGGCCGCGCTGCGAGACGATTTCGCCGCGTTCGAGGAACAGGTCGCTGATCCCGACAGCTTCGTCGAGCAGTCCGCCGGGGTTCGAGCGGAGATCAAGGATCCAGCCGCGCGGCTTTTTGCCAAGCGACTTTTCGACCGCCAGCATCGCCGCCTTGAGATCGGTCGTCGCGTCGGCGGAGAAGCTGGTCACGGTGAGCACGCCGACATCGCCGCTGACTTCCCATTTTACGGGCTTCAGGTCGATGATCTCGCGCGTCAGCGACAGCTCGATCGGCTTGTCCTGGCCTTCGCGAACGACGGTGATGTCGATCTTGGTGCCCGGACGCCCGCGCATCTGTTCGACCGCCTCGTCGAGCGTCATCCCGAAGATCAGTTCCTTGTTGATGTGGGTGATATAATCGCCCGCCTTGATCCCCGCCTTGTCGGCCGGCGTGTCGGCGGTCGGCGTGATCACCTTGACGACGCCGTCTTCCATCGTGACCGACAGGCCGAGCCCGCCATATTCGCCGTCGGTCTGCGTGCGCAGGTTCGAGAAGCCGCGCGCATCGAGATAGCCCGAATGCGGGTCGAGGCTGGCGAGCATGCCGTTGATCGCGCCTTCGATCAGCTTCGAATCGTCGACGGGTTCGACATAGTTGGACTTCACTTCGAGATAGACGTCCATGAAGCGCGAAATTTCTTCCTGCGTCTTCGAATCGACGGTCGCCATCGCACCGGTGGCAAGCGGGACAAGCGCCAGCGTCGAAAGCGCGGCGGCGCCCTGCCACAAGGCAAAGCGGCGCTTGGGGGAACGGGCGATTTTCGTCGAGTCGGTCATCTCATTCTTTCACTCAGGCGAGAGCAAGCGCGCCTTATAATCCCCGGCGCACCATCCTCCTACGCAATTCTGCGGGCGTCAAGCAGTGCGTCGCGATACGGGACGGCGCCATAATGGGCGATTAACCGGCGGATCAGCCGATCATCGCAACGATATCGACGGGATGCCCGCCGCGGCGGAGCTCGACCGTGATGCGGCTGTCGTCCGACCCCGCGCGGCCGACCGGCGCCCCGGCGTCAACCGTATCGCCGACCCCGACCGACAGCGCGATCATGCCCGTCAGCAGCGACACCCAGCCGCCGCCATGGTCGATGATCGCGATCTTGCCATAGCCGCGATAATCACCCGCGAAACCGACGCGGCCGGGGGCGGGGGCGACGACCTGTCCGCCCGGACGCGCCGCGATCGTGACGCCGCGCGATCGCACCCCGCTTTCATTGACCTCGCCAAGCCCCGCGACGATGCGGCCGACGACGGGCAGACGGTACGCGCCCCGCGCCAGTTCGGCTTCGGCGGCGGCGGGCGGCGCGGCGGCGGTCACGCTGCCTTGGGGATTGCGCGGGCGCGGCAACGGTCCCGCGAGCTGCGCGAGCTCGGCGCGCACCGCGCCATCGGCTTCGAGGCTGTCCATCAGTTCGACGATGTCGCGCGCCTTTTCGCCGAGCCCGATCGCACGGTCGGCTTCGAGCTGCGCGCTGCTCATCAACTCGCGCGAGCGCAGCCGCCCTTCATTCTCGAGCCGCGTCAGCGCGTCGCGGCGGTGGGCAAGCTGCGCCTTGCTCGACGACAGCGCCTTCAGCGCCACCGCCTGCTGGCGCCGCATCGTATCGAGCAAGGTCAGTTCGCGGCGGACCCCGGCGGTGCGGCGCTCGATCACCGGCATCGCGGCGTCGATCACCGCGCGCGCATGGACCATGTCGGACAGCGATCCCGGCTGCGCGAGCACGCTGACCGGCGGCTGGCGGCTCAATTGCTGGAGCGAGGCGGCGAGTTCGAGCAGCGGTTGTTGTTGCCGGGCGAGCTGCGCGCGCTGCGCCGAGAGGCGGCGGCTGATCAGCGCGACGCGCGCCTCGCCGGCGCTGATATCGGCCTCGGCCGACTGGATGCGCGCGGCGAGCGCGGCGCTACGTTTCTTCAGGCGGTCGGCTTCACTGCTCGCCGCCGCTGCCTGTTTTTCGAGCAGCGCGCTGCGCGCCATCGCCGCCGCCGACTGCTGCTTGGCATCGATCAGCTGGGTGCGCTCGCGCGCGGCGATCGCCTGCGGGTCTAAGATGTCGCTCTGCGCCAGCGCCAGCGCGCCGCCGGCAAAAGCCGCCGCGACGGCGAGGGCGACAAGCGCGCGCCTCACTGCCGGCCCTCGCGATGATAGGGGTGGCCCGCGACGATGCTTGTCGCGCGCCACAATTGCTCGGCGAGCATCGCGCGCGCCATCAGATGCGGCCAGGTCGCGCGGCCGAAAGCGATGACCTTGTCGGCGCCCTCGCGCTCTTCGGGCGTGAAGCCGTCGGCGGCGCCCAGGCAGAAGCGCGCCTCGCGCACCCCGGTATCACGCCATTTTTCGAGGAGTCTGGCAAATTCGAGCGACGACATCTGGTCGCCGCCCTCGTCGAGAAGCACCGTGCGGCTATGTTCTGCCGCGGCGGGCATGCGCCCGCCGGTGTCGGGGAGCTCCGAAATCTTCTGCGCCCAGGTCACGCGCTTCATATAGCGCTCGACCAGCTCGGCCTCGGGCCCGCGCCCGATGCGCCCGCGCGCGATGATGTGCAGCAACATGAGCGTCCGCCTAGCCGGTAGGCGGGGCGGACGTCAATTTGCCACGGTAACCGGCGGCGCGTCGCCGAACGACCACATGCGCTCGAGGTTATAGAAGCTGCGAACCTCGGGACGGAACAGGTGGACGATGACGTCGCCCGCATCGAGCAGCACCCAATCGGCGTTCGGCAGTCCTTCGACGCGAACGCTGCGGCCCGCTTCCTGCTTGATCCGCTGCGCCAGCTTTTCGGCGATCGCCGAAACGTGGCGCGTCGACCGGCCGCTCGCGATCACCATATGATCGGCGATGCTGCTTTTGCCGGCAAGCGGGATGGAGATGGTTTCCTGGGCCTGGTCCTCGTCCAGCTGGTGGAGGATCAGCGCGTGGAGGGTTTCCACGCTGTCATTGGCGGGTGCGGCGCCGGGCGCGGCCCCCTGGGTTGCGGAGATCAAATGCGTCCTTTCCTGTTCGGGCCCACCAGCCATGAACGCGTCAGCGGGTCGCGCAGGGCGCGGCCTTCATAGCGTTCGAACCAGCGGGGGTTGGCCTGCCGTATCGCAGTTGCGGATCGCACATCGGGCGAAAATCGCAGGAACACGAGGGCGGGCGGTCTCCAGTCTGTCCAATGCTTCTTCTGGTCTGCGGGCCGGACAAATCGCCGCAGCCATCCCATCGCACGTCTTGCATGGGCGCGGTCACTATAGCCCGGACGCGCGACAACCGCAATCGGCATCAATCGCGCGATCCCCCGCCAGTCGCGCCATTGGGGCAACTGGACCAGATTGTCGGCGCCCATGATCCAGATGAACTGGCGGTTCGGGTAAAGCCGCACCAGTTCTTTCAGCGTGTCGATCGTATAGCGCGTGCCCAGCTCGGCCTCGATCGCGGTGGCGCGGATCGGCGACCGCCGCGCCACGCGCTGCGCCGAACCGAGCCGCGCGGGAAGCGATGCCATGCCCACCCTGGGCTTGAGCGGATTGCCCGGCGAGACGAGCCACCACAGTTCATCGAGTCCGAGCGCCTCGATCGCGTTCAGGCTGATCGCGCGGTGTCCGCCATGCGCGGGGTTGAAGCTGCCGCCGAGGAGGCCGGTGGGGATCATGGCTGATCGTCGCTCTCTTCGATCATGGGAATGGTCGTGCAAAGCATCTCATGGCCCCGCTCATCGACCGCGTGACGCATGAGCCCGCGAGCGACCAAATCCTGTTCGACGGCGCGGAAGTCGAAACCCATGTTCTTTTCGATTCCCTCGTCGCACCAATTGGCAAAGGGCGTCGCCACCATGCAACCGTTGAGCGCGGCGAGTTCGATCGGCGAGAGGTTTTTCTGCAAGGCATCGATGCTCTGCGCTTCGGCGAAGAAGGCGTAGGCAATACCGTAAGCGTTCATGCTCACGATCCAGGATCGGGACCGGGATTCCGCGTCCACTACGTCGATCGTCTTGTTCAGCAGCCGGAATCTGGCCTGCACTTCAGTTCGCGAAACCGAAAAGCAATTATGGGGCAGGTTGACCGACGCCAGAGACGGCGACCGATCGAGGTGCATTCGCTTGTGTTCCGCGGCGAGCTGAATCGCGATGGCTGCCTCGACATTCGCGGCGTCCTCGTTGGTGAGCAGCGGAGCAATCAGATCGCGACCGACCGACCAGCAAAAAGGTGTCACGGCAAACGCGAGCGCGATGAGCGCGAATTTGACCGGGCGCCGCATTAATGGCCCAGGGGCTGGCGGCTCAAGGCCGGACCTGACCCGTTCCGCGCACCAGCCATTTATAGGTGGTGAGCCCTTCGAGCGCCACAGGGCCGCGTGCGTGCAGCCGGCCTGTCGCGATGCCGATTTCGGCGCCGAGGCCGAATTCTCCTCCATCCGCAAACTGCGTCGAGGCGTTGTGCATGACGATCGCGCTGTCGACGCCCGACAGGAAGCGCTCGGCGGCGGCTGCATCCTCGGTGACGATCGCGTCGGTGTGCTTGCTCGAATGCGCGTCGATGTGCGCGAGTGCGCCCGTCAGGCCGTCGACGATCGCGATCGAGACGATCGCGTCGAGATATTCGCAGTCCCAGTCGCCGCTGCTTGCGGGTTCGACGTGCGGGCTGAGCGCCGCGACGCTTTTGTCGCCGCGCACTTCGCATCCCGCCGCGATCAGCGCGTCGACGATCGCGAGCGGCGCGGGGTAGGCGCGGTCGAGCAAAATCGTCTCGGTCGCGCCGCAGACGCCGGTGCGGCGCATCTTGGCGTTGACTGCCAGCTCGACCGCCTTTGCGGGGTCGGCGGCGCCGTCGATATAGAGATGGTTGATCCCGTCGAGATGCGCGAGCACGGGCACGCGCGCTTCGTCCTGCACCCGCGCGACGAGGCCCTTGCCGCCGCGCGGGATGATGATGTCGATCAGCCCCTGCGCGCGCAGCATCGCGCCGACCGCGGCGCGGTCCTGCGTCGGCACCAGTTGCACCGCGTCGGCGGGCAGGCCCGCCTCGACCAGCCCCGCCGCAAAGGCCGCGTGGATCGCGCGGTTCGAATGCACCGCCTCGCTGCCGCCGCGCAGGATCACGGCATTGCCCGACATCAGCCCGAGCGCGGCCGCGTCGGCGGTCACATTGGGGCGGCTTTCATAGACGATGCCGACGACACCGAGCGGCACGCGCACGCGGCTCAGCACCAGCCCGTTGGGGCGCGTCACGCGGTCGATCTCGGCCCCCGACGGATCGGGCAGCGCGGCGACCGCGTCGATCGCATCGGCGATTCCGGCGAGCCGGTCCTCGTCGAGCCGCAACCGGTCGAGCATCGCGCCCGACAGGCCGTTCGTCCGTCCCGCCGCCATATCCGCGGCATTGGCGGCGAGGACGTCGGCTGCGAGCGCGCGAATCTGCGCCGCCGCCGCGCGGAGTCCCGCGGCCTTGTCCGCCGTCGGCGTCAGCGCGAGCCGCTTTGCCGCGGCGCGCGCGCGCGCGCCCATGTCGGCGATCAGGGCGGCGGCGTCGCCGGGCAACGGCGGGGCGGTCAGGGCTTCGGCGTTCATCGCGCCGCCCTATCATGCTTTGCGCGCGCCGCGAAAGTCCCGTTGCGCCGTTCCGCGCACCTCTCTAGGCAGGGCGCCATGAGCGGGGATATCGAAGGCATCGGGGCGGCGGTGACCGCCGGTTTGGCGGGACATGCGGTTGAGCCGCGGCACGGGGGTCGCGGGGACGGGACGGGTGCGGCGCATGCCGGCGCGCGCTGCCTCAATTGCGGCACCAGTCTCGCGGGTTCGCATTGCCATTATTGCGGGCAGCGCGCCGACGTGCACCGCAGCTTTGGCGCGATCGGGCACGATCTGGTGCACGCGATCTTCCATTTCGAGGGCAAGGTCTGGAACACGCTGCCGCTGCTCAGCTGGCGGCCGGGCGACCTGACGCGGCGCTATATCCATGGCGAGCGCGCGCGCTTCATCTCGCCGCTCGCGCTCTTCCTGTTCGCGGTCTTCCTGACCTATGCGGTGCTGGCGATGGTCGGCAGCGGCGGCGGGGTCGGCGAGGGGATCGCGAAGGCCGCGGCCGAACAGACGCGCGCGAACGCGCTCAAGGAAAGCTTCCACGAGGAAGCCGATCGCATCGATCTGCGGCTGGACGACAAGAACCTGCCTGTCACCGAACGGCGGTTGCTGGAGGACGAGCGCGAAACGCTCCGGAAGAGCGCCGACTATCTCGGCGTGGCGCGACGCCTGAGCGAAAAGGAGCGCGATACGGGGCCGCCGGTGCTCGACGATCCCGCCAAGCAGATGATGACGAGCGTCGAGTTCGTGTCGCGTACCAATTTCAATACCGGGGTGCCGTTCATCGACGAGAACCTTGAAAAGGCGAACGCGAACCCGGCGCTCATATTATACAAACTACAGGCAAACGCCTATAAATTCGCGTGGGCGCTGATCCCGCTGTCGCTGCCCTTCATGTGGTTGCTCTTTCCGTTCAGCCGCCGCTTTCACACCTACGATCATTTCGTCTTCATCACTTATTCGATCAGCTTCATGCTGATTTTGTTCGTCGTCGTGCGCTTGCTCAACCTGACGATATTCGGCGACGTCGCGACCGCGTTCGCGATGCTCTATGTGCCCTTCCACATGTACCGCCAGCTCCGCGGCGCCTATCGCTCGTCGCGCTTGGGGGCGCTCGTGCGCACGAGCCTGCTGCTCTTTTTCAGCCTCTTTTCGGTCATCACCTTCATGCTGCTGCTGCTCGCGCTGGGGGTGATGGGGTAAGCGCCGAATCGTAACAATGGCCGGGCAAAGACGCGGCCGGACGAAGAGGGAGATTGCGATGCACCTGCTGTGGGGCGAAATGGACCGGCGCCTGCTGATCAAGCTCGGTACGGCGGGGCTGGCCGCGCTGTCGTTGCCCGGCGCGGCGCGCGCGATGATGGCGCAGGGCTTTACCCACGGCGTCGCGAGCGGCGAGCCGGGCGCGAATTCGGTGCTGCTGTGGACGCGCTACGCCGCGGCGAACGACAGCGCGCTGACGGTCGAATTGTCCGAAAGCGCCGACTTTACGCGGATCGCCGGCGGCGGGAGCGTGACGGCCAGCGGCGAACGCGATCATACGGCAAAGATCACCGTCGACGGGCTGGAGCCGGGCCGCTGGTATTTCTATCGCTTCATCGCACCCGACGGCACGAAGTCGGTCACCGGCCGCACGCGCACGTTGCCCGCCGGGCCGACGGGCGCCTTCACCGTCGCGCTCTTTTCCTGTTCGAACCTGCCGTTCGGCTGGTTCAACGCCTATGGCCATGCGGCGGCGCGCGGCGACATCGACCTCGTCGCGCACGTCGGCGACTATCTCTATGAATATCCCGCCGGCGACTATCCCTCGGCGAAGCAGGTGCTGCCCGGACGCGAGATCCAGCCGGCGCACGAGATCGTCGCGCTTGCCGATTATCGTCTTCGCTATGCCGCCTATCGCGCCGATCCCGACCTGCAGAAGCTGCATCAGCTGTTCCCGATGATCGCCCAATGGGACGATCATGAATTCACCAACGATGCGTGGAAGGGCGGCGCCCAAAACCACAATGAAGGCGAGGGGGACTGGACGACGCGCATGGCGGCCGCCGAGCAGGCTTATCGCGAATGGATGCCCGTCGCCGATAAACGCTGGCGCCAATATCAGGTCGGCGACCTCGCGACGATCTTCCTCCCCGAAACGCGCGTGACGGCGCGCGACCGGCAATTCGAGGTCGACGAGATCGTTGCCGGCGGCGGCGACGTAGCGGCAAAGCTCAAGCAGTTCGCCGAAACCGGCTACCGCGACCCGGCGCGCCAGATGCTCGGCGCTGCCCAGGAAAAATGGCTGTTCGACGGGCTCGCCGCCTCGACGAGGGCGGGAACGCGCTGGCAGGTCTGCGCGCAGCAGGTGGTGATGGGCACGCTCTTTACGCCGCCCGAGACACGCGACTGGTTTGCAGGCGAACAGCCCGACTATATCCGCCGCCGGGTCGAGGCGGGCCAGCTTGCGGCGAAGGCGGGCCTGCCGCTCAACCTCGACGCATGGGACGGCTATCCCGCCGCGCGATCGCGCCTGCTCGCCGCGGCGCAGCGCGCCGACGCCGACCTCGTCACGCTGACCGGCGATACGCACAACGCCTGGGCCTTCGACCTCGCCGAGGACGGCCGGCCGGCGGGCATCGAGATCGCCGGGCAAAGCGTTACCTCGCCGGGCTATGAAAGCTATATCAAGGGCGTGACCGACGAGGCGCGGGTCGCGGCGCTGCGCCGCTCGTCGCCGCAGCTCAAATGGGCGAATACCGCGGATCGCGGCTATGTGACCGTCCAATTCTCGCCCGAGCGGGTGACGGCGAACTGGCACAGTGTCGAAACGATCCGCGGGCGTTCGCTCGCGCTGAAGAATACAAACAGCATGACCGCGACGCGTGGGCGGCGCGTCTACGACACCGCCTGATCGCCGCACGCCGGCGGCCATGACCGGTCGGGATCGGGAACGAGGTCGATCAGGAACATCTCGCCCGACCGCTCGCCGTGCCGCTGCGCGAAGAGCAGGCGGTCGCCCTTCGGCGACAGCAGCGGGCCGACCTGGAACTGGCCGGGGTCGGCGGCGATGCGACCGGCCTCGATCCAGCGGCCGCCCGCGCGGCGATAACGGTAGAGATGCGACCGGTCGCCGCGATCGGACACGGTGATCATCGTCTTGCCGTCGCGCGAAATCTCCGCCTCATAGTCGTTTCCGCCGGCGCTCACCGGCGGGCCGATGTTGGCGACCGTCCATTCGCCTGCGCGGACCTCGGTCGCGATATAGATGTCGCCGCCGCCCGCGCTGCCCTTGCGGCTCGACCCGAAAATGAGCCGCCCCGCGGGGTCGGTGCGCGGCAGGAGCTCGGCGGCGGGCGAATTGACCGGTTCGGGCAGGCGGCGCGGTTCGCCCCAGTCGCCCGCGGCCGTGCGGTCAACATACCAGATGTCGAAATCCTCCTTCGCGGGCGCGTGACGCGACGAGATATAATAGAGCCGCTTGCCGTCGGGCGTGATGAACGGGTCGGCCTCGATCACCGGCAACGGCATCGCGAAGGGCGGCGGTGCGGGCTTGCCCCAGGCGCCCTTTTCGCAGCGCGACTGCATCAGCCGATAGTTTTGGAAATCCTTGTCGGCGGCGAGATAGACCATCGTCTGTCCGTCGGGAGCGAAGGTCGGCGACGATTCGTAGCCGGGCCCGGAGATGGCGGCCGGGGTCCACAATGTGGCGACCGCGGGCGCGGGCGTGTCCGCCGCTGCGGTGCATCCCGCAAGCATGGCCAGGCAGAGGAGGGCAGGCGCGCGGTCGGCAAAGATCATGGACTTTCTCTCCGGCAAGACGCTAGCAGACGTGCGGCGTATCTTGCGGTGCCGCGCGCGATTGGCCAGCGTCCGATCGGCGGTGGCGGCGCCATAAGGGCGGCGAGGAAGGGGTGGCGGGAGAGGATATGGACGCGATCGACCGGCATATCGTGGCGATGCTGCGCGACAACGCCCGCCTGCCATTGAAGACGATCGCCGCGACTGTCGGGCTCGCGCGCAGTTCGGTGCGCGAACGGCTGACGAAGCTGGAGGCCGCGGGGACGATCGGCGGCTATCACGCGCGCATCGTCGACGAAGGCGGGATCGCGGCGATCCTGCAACTGCGGCTTTCGCGCACGCCGTCGCCCGATATCGTCGCCGCCGTGACCGGCATGGCGGAGGTCGCGCGCTGCTATTCGCTGAGCGGCGAGATCGACCTGCTCGTCGAGATCGAGGCGGGCGACGCGGCCGGACTCAACGCCGTACGCGACCGGATCGCGCTGATCGCGGGGGTCGAGGACACGACCACGGCATTCATCCTGAAGCGCGACAAGGACCGCTGAACAGGCGCTAGGCGGCGGCGATCGCCTCGATTTCGAGCAGCCACGCCGCGTCGTAAATGTCCGCGATGATGATCGTCAGCGCGGGCGAATGGCCGCCCAGCACCTCGTGCCGCACCCGGTAGTTCGCCTCGCGATAACGGCGGTCCGACAGGAAGACGGTGATCTTGACCAGATCCTGCAAGCGCATCCCGCCGGCATGAAGCTGGTTTTCGATATTGCGCCAGACCAGCCGGCATTGATCTTCGAAGTCCGTGGGCACCCGATCCGTCTCGTCGACGGGAATCTGGCCGCTGACGAACAGCCATCGCGCGGGCGCCTCGACGAGATGCGCCTGCGCATAGGAAACGCCGGTGGGGTTGATCGCGCGATTGGGCATGGCGGGCCTCGCTATTCCAAAAGACGGGACGGCCAGTCCCGCCAGCATTCCGGCGCAGACGATGCGGCGCGCGGGACAACGGGTGGGCAGACCGGGCGGGTTCACCGCCGCATCTAAGGCGAAAGCGACACCGCGCTCCAGCGTCGGATGGGCGGCGCGGCCGCCGCAACGGCGGCGCTTGACATTAATAACCATATGGTTATGAGAATACATATAGCCAACGAGTTATGGATTATGACACAGCCCTCGCCCGACCTTCTCTTCAAGGCACTCGCCGATCCTAGCCGGCGTGCGCTGTTCGAACGCCTGTGCCTGGACGGCGAGCAGACCGTCGGCGCGCTGACCGCGGGTGCGGGCATTTCGCAGCCCGCGGTTTCGAAGCACCTCGGCATCCTCAAGCAGGCGGGACTGGTGCTCGACCGGCATGAGGGGCGGCAAACGCATTACAGCGCACAGCAGCGCGCGCTCGCGCCGCTGGTCGACTGGACCGGCCGCATGAACCGCTTCTGGGAGGCGCGGTTCGATGATCTCGAAAATTTGCTCAAAAGGATGGATCAATGACCGACACCGACGTGCGTACTGTGACCGTAGAGCGCGAAATCTCGCACCCGCCCGAAAAGATCTGGCGCGCGCTGACGCAGCAGCATCTGATCGAGGAATGGCTGATGAAGAATGATTTCGGCCTCGACCCTGGCCACCGCTTCCAGCTGCGCGGTGACTGGGGCAATGTCGATTGCGAAATTCTCGAGGTCGATCCGGAGCGGAGCCTCTCCTATACATGGAATTATGCGCACGACGATCCGGCGTACCGGCTCGACAGCACCGTCACCTTCACGCTCGAACCCGCGGGCGCGGGCACCTTGCTGCGCATGGAGCAGGTCGGCTTCCGCCCCGATCAGAAGCAGGCGTTCGGCGGCGCCAAGGGCGGCTGGCGCATTCATCTCGAAAATCTGGAAAAGGTCGTCGCGACGCTCGACTGAGTTTCAAGCAGGGAGAAGGCTATGAACTGGAGTCTGTGGATCCGGCAGTTTCATCGCTGGGTATCGATCATCTTCACCGCGACCGTGATCGCGATCTTCGTCACGCTCGGCGTGGGGCACGAGCCGACCCAGTGGGTCTATTACCTGCCGCTGCCGCCGCTGTTCCTGCTGATGTTCTCCGGCCTCTACATGTTTTTCCGGCCGTATTTCCGCAAACGCGCTCAGCCGTAAGGCGGCGTGTCCTCGAACTCGGCGAACCACGGATAGTCGTTCGCGACGCTGACCGTGAAGTTCGCGGGGCGCTTTTCGAGGAAGCTCGACACGCCCTCGGCGGCGTCGGCACTGCGCCCGCGCGCGAAGATTGCGCGGCTGTCCCAGCGGTGTGCGCTCATCGGGTGCGGTGCGCCGAGCATCCGCCACAGCATGTGGCGGGTGAGCGCGACCGACACCGGGGCGCTGTGGTCGGTCAGCTCGCGCGCCTTTACGATCGCCGCGTCGACCAGCTCGCCGGGCGCGTGGACCGACTGGACGAGGCCTTTTTCATGCGCTTCGGCGGCGTCGATCAGTCGCCCCGAATAGCACCAGTCGACCGCATTCTGGATGCCGACGAGGCGCGGCAGGAACCAGCTCGACGCCGCCTCGGGCACGATGCCGCGGCGTGCAAAAACGAAGCCGTAGCGCGCGGTCTCGCTTGCCAGCCGCGCGTCCATCGACAGCGTCATCGTCGCGCCGATGCCGACCGCGGCGCCGTTGATCGCGCCGAGCACCGGCTTCTTGCAGTCGAAGATGCGCATCGAAACGCGCCCGCCCGAATCGCGGATCAAGGGGTGCGACCAGTCGATCGTGCCGTCCGCCGCGACGGGGCTTGCGGATATGCCCTCGGGCAAGGTTGCCGCTTTGTCGGTGCGCTTGTCGTAATCGAAGGTCGCGGCACCCTGGCCGAGGTCGGCGCCGGCGCAATAGGCGCGGTCGCCCGATCCGGTGAAGATCACCGCGCGTACGCCGTCGTCGGCGTCGCATTCGTCGAGCGCGGCGACGATTTCCAGCATCATCTGCGTGGTAAAGGCGTTCATCCGGTCGGGCCGGTGGAGCGTCAGCAGCGCGACGCCTTCGTGGCGGTCGAGGCGAATCTGGTCGAAGCTCATCCATCTCTCTCCTTGGCTTTTCTACAGCGTCGCAAGCGATGCGGAGGAGTGCAAGCACTTTACGTAAACGTAAGGATAGCCGTGTCATGCCGGGGATGACGCGCCGCCGCTTTGTCGCTATAGGGCCCCCCAACCACCCCGGCGCCGCGCCTCCTCCTGAGTCGTTTGCCGGGGTCATTCATTTGGTTCCGACAGAAAGTTTGCACGCCATGTCCCGTCGCCGCCAGATTTACGAAGGCAAAGCGAAGATCCTGTACGAGGGCCCCGAACCGGGCACGCTGATCCAGTATTTCAAGGATGACGCGACCGCGTTCAACGCGCAGAAAAAGGGGACGATCAGCGGCAAGGGCGTGCTGAACAACCGGATTTCGGAGCATGTCTTCACGCTGCTCGGCAATATCGGCGTGCCGCACCATTTCATCCGCCGCCTCAACATGCGCGAGCAGCTGATCCGCCAGGTCGAGATCGTGCCTATCGAGGTGATCGTGCGCAACGTCGCCGCGGGTACGCTGTCGAAGCGCCTCGGCATCGAAGAGGGGACGCAGCTTCCCCGCACGCTCATCGAATATTGCTACAAGGACGACGCGCTCGGCGATCCGCTCGTCGCCGAAGAGCATATCGCCTGCTTCAACTGGTGCAGCCAGGACGAGCTTCACGACATCCAGGACATGGCGATCCGCATCAACGACTTCATGTCGGGCATGTTCGCCGCGGTCGGCATCCGTCTGGTCGACTTCAAGCTCGAATTCGGCCGGCTTTATGAAGGCGATTTCAGCCGCATCATCCTCGCCGACGAGATCAGCCCCGACGGCTGCCGCCTGTGGGACATGACGACGAACGAAAAGCTCGACAAGGACCGCTTCCGCCGCGACCTCGGCGGCGAAGTCGAAGCCTATCAGGAAGTCGCGCGCCGGCTCGGCCTGCTGCCCGAGGGCGGCGAGAATGCCGTGCTCGACCTCGAGAGCCACCGGAAGAAAAAGGGCAGCTGAGGCCATATGCACCCCGGCGAAAGCCGGGGCCCAGCAGAACAACGACATGGACCCCGGCTTTCGCCGGGGTTCTCATTTGCGCCTCAGATATTGATGCTCGTCGGGATCAGGCTCGGCTGCAGATAGGGGTAGGGCTGCATCCGCTCCGCGTTGCGCGCGGCGATTTCCGCCTCGACGCCCTGCAGTGCCGCCTGGAACCACGCCAGCGGACCTTCGGCCGCGGTCACGCGCGGGTCCTGAAACCATTCGGGATAGGGAAAGGCGTTGCTGCGGTAATCGCCGAGCGGGCGGTAATGTACCGATCCGAGCAGTTCGAGCACATTGAGCTGTTCGAGCGCGAGCCCCATCGGCGGCATCATCGCGAGCCAGCCCGCCTTGTCGTGCCCGCGCTGCCCGTTCGGCGCCGCCTGCCAGCCCGCGCCGGTCACCGCCGGCGCGAAGGCCATGATGTCCTTTTGCGGGAAGTTGACCGCGGCGTGCTGCGCGCTCGCGGTGAACATCACCATCGTACAGATTTCGGCGAGCTGTCCCCGCGTTGTCACCGGGCCGAAGCCCCTGATCTTCGCTTCGCCCGCAAGACAGGTCGCCCAGGCGGCGAGTTCGGTGTCGGCGACCACGTCGGCGTCGTGCGCATAATAAAGATCGACATACTGCCGCGCCCATTCGTGGATCGCATCCCACACGAGCAGCGCGTCGTCGCGGTACGGATAATCGGCGAGCGCCGAGTCCGCATCGACGCCCCGTGCGGTAAAGTCGGCGCGCGGCATCTTGCCATAGAAATCGAACGCGAGCCGCGCGTCGACCGCGGCAAGCTGGCTCGACGTGATCGTGCCCGCGAAAATATGGTCGATCGGGCCGTTCGCGGCGATCAGCGAGGTTGCCGCCTGTTCGTTGATGAACAGCGTGCCCTCGAAATGCGGGACGAGCAGCGCCCACACCGGATGCACGTCGGCGAGGTGGCGGTGCGTCGCGACGGCAAAGGCCTCGATCACGAGGTGCGTGCGCGCGAGGTGGGTGAAGAGCTCGTGATAATTGCCGTCGGCGACCTCGACGACGAACTTCGCCATCTCCCACCCCCATTGCTTGTCGGCGACGGGTGAGGGGGTGAAAATCGCATAATCGATCGGGTCCTGCCCGCACTGGATCGCGACGGGCACGAGCGACGATCCGCCCGGCGGCACCGCGAACAGCGCCATCGGTTGCCAGGCATATTTGGCAAGGCTGCCGTAGGTGCCCGGGTCGAGCACTTCGAGCGGCTTGTAGTCGAGCAGGAAGAGGCGTCCGTCGGCGAGCGCGGCGCCCAGCGTATCACCATTGACGACCGCGCTATATTTGGCGGCACTCAGCGGGAAATTGGCGGGCAGCGTATCGCCGACCGCAGTGATCAGCATGCAGTTCGGCCCCTGCACGCGCAGCCGTGCGAACTCGGCGTCATCCTGGAACATATAGCTGATGCCCGGAACGGGGAGCGTCGCGAACAGCGCACGATAGGCCTCGATGCTCCGGGGGGTCGTCTTGCTGCCGAGCCCGGCGACTTCCTCTTCGTCGACCTTCATCAGATCTTCGAGGCGGTCCTTATAGCCCTTGAGCAGCGCGACATGCGCGTCGCGTTCGGCGGCGGCGACGGCATTTTCGACATCGCCGATCATCCGTTCGAAGATATTGCCGCCGGTGTGCACGCCATGTTCGGCCGCGATCTTCGCCGCCGAGGCCTCGATCGCGTCGCATTCGGCGAGCGCGGCCTCATAGTCGGCGCGCGGGCTGTCGAGCTCGCCCTTGTCGACGCCGCCGAGCTTCACTGTCAGCGCGTTGCGCGCGATATGGATTCCGACGCCGATCAGGATCACGAACCACGCGATCGTCGGCTCGTCATTCTTCGGCACATGCATTGCGAGCGGCACGCCGGGGAGCGTCGGAACGTCGGTCGTCCACGTATAGACCGCCTGCGTCGCGGCCAGCTGCGCGGCGCGCGCCGCCTGCTGCGCGGGCGTATCGTCCTGCGGCAAGGTCGGGTCGGCCGACGGCATCGGGGCGGCCGGTGCAGCGGTGGGCGAGGTCAGCGGCGGCATCGGATAGGACATGGCGTGTCTCCTGTCGGGCGCGAAAAATTCGGCGCCGCTTGTCGCTGGACATGGTTAATATTTTGCAAGTCATGTACGCCCGCTGCGCCCTTAGGTCCGTGATAAGACGAGGTTTCGATCCTTAACCCCTGCTTTACCCGCGCTTGCTATCCCGCCTCCATGACGGGGGTCTATCACTGGCTGCGCATGCGGTTCTTTCCGCCGGTTCCGGATGCGATTCGGGACGATGTCGCGTTGCTGCGCGCCAATCGCATCGAAACGCTGACCCCGATGCTCTTCCTGATGCTGGCGGCAACGACGCCGACCGCAATCTATGCGGGGGTCGAGACGGTGCATCCGGTGGTCCGCATCGGATTCCCGGTGGCGCTTGCCGTCATCGGCGTGTTCGGTTTCCTGTTCCTGATGCACAATCGCGGGCGGCGGATGAGCGTGCGCCGCGCGCGGCGGATGATCGCCGAATCGACCTGGCTGTCTGGCACGACCGGCGCGATGTGCAGCAGCTGGACGGTGATCAACTGGCTCGCCGCGCCGCCCGAAACGCACAGCTATTACGCGATGGTGATGGCGATGGGCTCGCTCGCGACCGCTTATTGCCTGTCGTCGATCCGCTTCGCGACCTTCGTCAACCTGCTCATCGGGCTGGTGCCGATCTCGTTCCTGATGCTGACGTCGGGGATCGCGCCCGAAATCGCCGCGGGCACCAGCCTCGTTGTCGCGACGATCTTCCTCCTGCGCATGATCCTGCAGCAGCATGACCAGCTGATCGACCTGCTCGCGCTCCAGCACCAGATGCGCGACCTCGCCCACACCGACCCGCTCACCGGCGTCGCCAACCGGCGTGAATTCGACATGCGGCTCGACGAAGAGGTCGCAAAGGCGGACGAAGCCAGCCCCTTTGCGATCGCGCTGCTCGATCTCAACGGGTTCAAGCCGATCAACGACCAGCATGGCCACGCGATCGGCGACGGCGTGCTGTGCGAACTCGCCGAACGGCTGCGCCATGCATGCGGCGATCACGCCGTGGTCGCGCGCCAGGGCGGCGACGAGTTTGCGATCCTCGTGCCCGCCGGGTCGCCGCTGCTCAAAACCTCGCTCGCCGACCATATTCTCGCCGCGCTCGCCGCGCCCTATCGCATTGGCGGGCAGTCGATCGGTGTCGGCGCGGGGATCGGTACCGCCTGGTGGCCCGAGCACGGCGACAGCGCGCGCAAATTGCTCGAAGTCGCCGACCGGGCGCTTTACGCCGCCAAGGCCGCCGATCGCAGCCAGATGTCGTCTGTCGAAAGCGTCGGCCGCGTCGCGTAACCTTGGCTTGACCGGTCGCAGGGCGACGGCCACATCCTTCGTATGACCAAATCCTTCGTCCGGCGTGCCTCGACCGCGCTGTCGCCCCTCGTCCTCCTCATCGCCAGCACCGCTCCGGCTTACGCCAGGGAAGCGCCTGCCAAGGCCGCGACGCCCGCGGCGGTCAATCCGCAAAGCGAGGCCGCCAAGGCTTGGAATTTCGCGCCGAGCGACGTGCCGGTCGATCCGAACATCGTCTTCGGCGTGCTCCCCAACGGGATGAAATATGCGCTGCTGAAGAACAGCACGCCCAAGGACAGCGTCGTGCTGCGCATGCGCTTCGCGGTCGGCAGCTTCGCCGAGGCGGAGGACCAGCGCGGGCTTGCCCACTTCCTCGAACATATGGCGTTCAACGGATCGAAGGGCGTTCCCGAAGGCGAGATGATCAAGCTGCTCGAGCGCAAGGGGCTGGCGTTCGGCGCCGACACCAATGCGTCGACGGGGTTCGACGAGACGATCTACAAGCTCGACCTGCCGGGCGCGTCGGACGATCTGGTCGACACCGGGCTGATGCTGATGCGCGAAACGGGGGGCGAACTCACCATCGATCCCGCCGCGGTCGACCGCGAACGCGGCATCATCCTGTCCGAACGCCGCGCGCGCGACACCTATCAACTGCGCAACGTGATTGACCAGCTCGATTTCCAGATGAAGGGAATGACGGTCGCAAACCGCATTCCGGTCGGCACCGAAGAGGTGATCAGGACCGCGCCCGCGTCGCGGCTGCGCGACCTCTACGATCGCTACTACCGCCCCGAGCGCGCGACGCTGGTGATGGTCGGCGATTTCGATCCCGCCGCGGTGGAGGCGAAGATCAAGGCGCGCTTTTCGGACTGGAAGGGCCGCGGCCCCGCGGGCGCCGATCCCGATATCGGCAATGTCGATTACACGCGCGCCGCGGCCGCCGACGATTTCGTCGATCCCGCGATCCAGGATTCGGTGACGATCGCGGCTTTCAAACCGTGGACCCTCGAACCCGACACCAAGGCGAAGCGCGCACGAAAGCTGGCCGAGGATATCGGCGAGGCGATCGTCAGCCGCCGGCTCGCGAAGATTGCGCTCAATGAGGATTCGCCGATCCTCACCGGCTATTTCAGCGATGCGGAGGGCTGGAAGAAATTCGACCAGGTCACCGTCGGAGTGGTCGCCAAGGAAGGCGCGTGGAAGGAAGCACTCGCACTCGCCGAACAGGAGCAGCGCCGCGCCGTCCAGCATGGCTTCACGCAGGCCGAGGTCGGCGAACAGCTCGCGAACCGCCGTACCGCGCTCCGCAATGCCGTCGCGGGGGTGACGACGCGGCGCAGCGATAAGCTGGCCGACGCGCTGATCGGGGCTGCCGAGGGCGATTTCGTCGTGGTTCGCCCCGAAACCTCGCAAGCGCTGTTCGAGGCGACGGCGCCGTCGCTGACCGCCGCCGCGGTCACCGCGGCCTTCCGCAAGCGCATGGAAGGATTGAGCCCGCCGCTTGCGCGCGTGTCGGCGAAAAAGCCGATCGACGGCGGCACCGGCGCGATCCTCGCGGCGCTGCGCGCGTCGGGCGAGGTTGCGGTCGCGGCGCCAACCGAGGCCGCCAACGCCGCCTTCGCCTATGACAGTTTCGGAACGCCGGGCAAAATCGTCGGCGACGAACGCGTCGACGATCTCGGCATCCGCCGTGTCCGCTTTGCCAATAATGTGATGCTCAACATCAAGACCACCGATTTCCAGAAGGACAAGGTCATGCTGTCGCTGCGCGTCGATGGCGGCAGCCTGCTCGCGACGCGCGACGACCCGACGAAGGTTTCGCTCGCCAGCTCGATCATGCTCGGCGGGCTCGAGGCGCACAGCGTCGACGAGCTGCGCTCGGTTCTCGCGGGCAAGACCGTCAGCCCCGGTTTCGGGATGGGCACCGATGCCTTCGGCGGCAGCGCGCTGACCTCGCCCGAGGATTTCGCGCTCCAGGCGAAGCTGATGGCGGCGTTCCTGACGCATCCTGGCTATCGCCCCGACGGCCTCGCGCTGATCCGCCGCGTGCTGCCGCAGCAATATGCGGCGAACGACGCGACCCCGGCCGCGGTGCTCGGCCGCGACGCGGGCGGCATCCTCGCCAACAATGATCCGCGCTCGCAGACCCCGCCGCTCGACAAGATGATGACACTCGACTGGGCGCAGCTCAAACCCGTCGTCGCCGACAGCTTTGCGCATGGCGCGATCGAGGTCGGCGTCGTCGGCGACATCGGCGAACAGGCGGCGATCGCCGCGATCGCCGCGACCTTCGGGGCGCTTCCCGAACGCCGCGCCGCCTTCGACCCGCGCACCGACGCGCGTGTCCGCCAGTTCGCGACCGACCGCAGCGAGCGGACGCTGATCCACAAGGGGCCCGCCGAACAGGCGGAGCTGCGCGTCTACTGGCCGGCGCGCGACGACAGCGATCTGGGCGAGGCGATGCGGCTCAACCTGCTCGCGCGTGTGATGCAGCTGATGCTGACCGAGGAGCTGCGCGAAAAGCTCGGCGAAAGCTACAGTCCCGGCGCAGCGGCGAGCCTGTCCGACGAATTCCCCGGCTATGGCCATTTGTTCGCCGCGAGCAATGTCGACCATAAGGATCTCGCGACGACGCGCGCCGCGATCTTCGCCATCGCGAAAGAGCTGCGCGACAAGCCCGTCGACGCCGACCTGATCGACCGCGCGCGCAAGCCACTCGTCGAGGCGATGGTGAAGTCGCGGCGCGAGAATAGCTATTGGCTCAACTATGTCGCCGAAGCGACGAGCCACGCCGACCGCCTCGACCGCAGCCGCAAGGGTATCGGCGAGGTCGAAGCCGCGACCCCGGCCGGGTTGCAGGCGCTCGCGAAACGTTATCTGGTCGACGCCAAGGCGCTGGTGATCAAGGCGGTGAGCGACAAGGCCGTGAAGTAGCGCGGCGATCGTTCACGACCGGCTGCTGCCATTTCCTTACTTTGTCATTCCCACGAAGGCGGGAACCCAGCGAGCCAGCGTTGCTACTGGGTTCCCGCTTTCGCGGGAATGACAAAGAGGGATGGGAGCGACAGCTTCCTAACCCAATGCGGGCGCCTGAATATCCGATCCGGACGCCGGCCCTAAACCCGCCCCGGCGCGCGGGCACGGATGAAATTCTCGAGCGCGACGAACAGCATCTCGCGCGCATCGCCGCCGAGCATCTCGGCGGTCAGCCAGTCGAACTGGACGCGGTTGCCGCGTGCGGCGGCGCCGACGATCGCGGCGAGCAGCGCCTCGTCGAAGCTGACGCGGGGGCAGCAGGGCGGGGCGACGGCAAAGGGTTCGGGCCAGACATGGCCGATCGCCTCGACCACCAGCCGATAGCGCCGCGCGGCGAGAATATTGCCCCAGCGGCGTTCGAGTTCGGGCATCGGGTCGCGCTCGCTGCGGCGGCAGAGGATGCAGTAGCGCAGCGCGAGGACGGCCTGCGCGGCTTCGACCGAAAGGTCGCGCACCAGCGGCTGCTCGGTCAACTGGCGGATCAGCTCGCTGCTTTGCATGAGGTTCGTTTCTCCCGGCCCATGCAGCCCGTCCGTTCCCGTTTTCGAAAAAGATGCCGGCCGCCTTGAGATCAGCTTCAAGCTGCAGCGGCCGGCAGGAGGGGACTGCCCCACCTTGCTATTGAGAATTATTCGCAAATACAAGCGAAAAAAGAGGCGCCAGAAAGTGCCTCTCTTATCAACGGCTTAGGGTGTAGACGTGGCCCCGGCGCCGCCGAATCACTCAATCGTCGCCCGCGGGCTTCGACTGGAGCTGGATATAATTCTCGATGCCCATGCGCTCGATCATCTCGAACTGCTTTTCGAGCTCGTCGACATGATGCTCCTCGCTTTCGAGGATGTCGGCGAACAGGTCGCGGCTGACATAGTCGCGCACGCTCTCGCAATGCGCGATCGCATCCTTGAGCAGCGGGATCGCCTCTTCCTCGATTGCGAGGTCGGCTTTCAATATCTCCTCGACCGTCTCGCCGACGCGCAGGCGGCCGAGCAGCTGGAAGTTGGGGAGGCCGCCGAGGAAGAGGACGCGGTCGGCCAGCTTGTCGGCGTGCTTCATCTCGTCGATCGACTCTTCGCGCTCGAAATGCGCAAGGCGCGCGACGCCCCAATTGTCGAGCATGCGATAGTGCAGCCAATACTGGTTGATCGCGGTCAGCTCGTTCTTGAGCGCCTCGTTGAGGAAATCGATGACTTTTTCGTCACCCTTCATGGTGTCTGTCCTGTCATTTCTTCTTGGAATGGGAGTGGCGGCATTATACGCCCCCGGGACCCATCAGGCCAAGGTCAAAAATGGCAGAAAACCAAGAAAAATCAGGCGGTCGCGGCGACGTCGCTGATGATATTGCGAGCGAATGACAGGCACTGTCCGCACTTGGGTTTGCGACCCAGTTGCGCATAGGCGGCCTTGGCGCACCGCAATTGGCCACTCCGCGCGACATCGCGCAGCTGGCTTTCCCTTATTGCGTTGCAGACACAGACAACCATGTGCGAATCCTTCTCAACAAGGCCCATGTAGGGATAGTGCGAAGGATTCGCAACAGGAAAGATGCGACTGGTTCGCAATCCGGACAGCCATATTTTTCGCGCGGTCAGCCTTGCCCGAAAAGTGATTCGCGGGCATAGGCGCGGCCATCTTCCCCGCACCCATCTTGCAAAGGCCCGCCCCATGAAAGTGAATGTCTATGTGACGCTCAAGCCGGGGGTTCTCGACCCGCAGGGCAAGGCGATCCATCATGCGCTCGAAGGGTTGGGCTTCGGCGGGGTCGCGGACGTCCGCGCCGGCCGCTTCATCGAACTCGACGTCGCCGACGGCACGAGCGACGCCGACCTCGAGGCGATGTGCGCGAAGCTGCTCGCCAATACGGTGATCGAAAACTACCGCATCGAACGTCCGTAAAGGGAGCCGCAGCCATGAAGACCGCCGTCATCGTCTTTCCGGGTTCGAACTGCGACCGCGACATGGCGGTCGCGCTCGAGACGGTCACCGGCCGCGCCCCTGCGATGGTGTGGCATCGCGAGACCGGGCTTCCCGACGGCGTCGACTTCATCGCGCTGCCCGGCGGTTTCTCCTATGGCGATTACCTCCGCTCGGGTGCCATGGCGGCGCGGTCGCCGATCCTGCGGAGCGTCGCCGACGCCGCGGGCCGCGGCGTCCCCGTGCTCGGCGTGTGCAACGGCTTCCAGGTGCTGACCGAGGCGCAGCTGCTGCCCGGCGCGCTGATGCGCAACGCCGGGCTCAACTTCGTCTGCCGCACCGTGCCGCTGACCGTCGCGAACAGCCAGTCGCTGTTCACCGCCGCCTATCAGTCGGGCGAGCAGATCGATATTCCCGTCGCGCACCATGACGGCAATTATTTCGCCGACGCCGAAACGCTCGACCGGATCGAGGGCGAGGGGCGCGTCGCGTTCCGCTATGCCGACGCGGTCAACGGATCGGCGCGCGATATCGCCGGCGTGCTGAGCGATGCGGGCAATGTCCTTGGCATGATGCCGCACCCCGAACGCGCGATCGACCGCGCGCACGGCGGAACCGACGGCTTACGCCTGTTCGAGGCTGCGCTCGGCGTCCTCGCCTGACATCAGGCCGGCGTCGTCGTCCGGGCGCTTCGCTTCGGGCTGCAACCAGCGTCCGATCAGTAGCAGGATCGTCGGCCAGAACATCGTGTTCCAGATATCGTGCCAGTGCGCGGCGTCGGGCTGGAGGGCCGACTGGCTCGCCTCCAGCGACATGTCGAGCCATTCGCCGCCCGACGCCATCGCCAGCACCGCGAGCCACGCTACCAGCCATCCGCCGCGCCAGCGCCAGACAAGCCGCACCGCCACGAACAGGGCCAGCCCGAAATAGATGTGCAGTGCATCCTTGCTGAGGTCGGTCGAGGTGACGAGCCAGGCTTTGCGTTCGGTGAACAACGCGGCGAATTCGATCAATGTCATGCCGTCAAACCTTGGCTCCAAAGGGGTTGAAGTCGGTGCCTTCGTCGAACACGTCGACACCTTCGCGCCGCTTCAACGCCCCCACCACCATATAGGTTGCCGGGGTTAAAGCCGCTTCCCAAGCGACCTTCATCGCCCAGTTCGTCGTGAGGACCAGCAGCACCTGTTCGGTTTCCCAGATGCCCAGAAAGGCGATCGGATAGAAGATCAGACTGTCGATGCCCTGCCCGACGATCGTCGACCCGATCGTGCGCATCCACAGGAAACGCCCGCCGGTCGCCAGCTTCATCCGCGCGAGGACATAGGAGTTCACGAACTCGCCCGCCCAGAACGCGGCCATCGAGGCGACGACGATCCGCCACGCGCTGCCGAACACGCTTTCATAGGTCGCCTGACACACCGCGCCGGTGCCGGCGGTTTCGCCGGCCTTCAGCGTCAGCGCGTCGGCACCGCTGCACCACCAATCCTGCGCGGGGGGCATCGCGAGCACGATCCAGCTCATCACCGCCATGAACAGCAGCGCGCCGAACCCGGCCCAGATCACGCGCCGGGCACGGGCATAGCCGTAGACTTCGGTGAGGACGTCGCCGATGACATAGCTGATCGGGAAGAACAGGATGCCGGCGCCAAAAGTGAGGCCGCCGGCCATCGACAATTTCGACGCGCCGATGATGTTGCTGAGCAGCAGGACCGCAACGAACGCCGCCATGACGAGGTCATAGTAACGAAAATGCCGGATATTTGCCGCGCTGACGGGAGCGGGTCGGGAAGCGGGCGCGGCGGAATCGGACATCGACCGCTGCTTAACCTGCTTTGCAGCCCACGCAAACCGCGCTATTCGCGCCGCGACGCAAATGCGCTGCGCGCCCGTAGCTCAGCTGGATAGAGCACCCGCCTTCTAAGCGGGTGGTCGCAGGTTCGAATCCTGCCGGGCGCGCCACAACCATTATTTTATCCAGCATTTACGTCGCTTTCATCGTGGTTAGACAAATGCCCCTCTGCGCGGTTAGCCATAATGCGCCCCGCTTCGTCGGCCATAAGCTCTTGCGCCGCCTCACGGGTGTAGCGGGCAACTTCGGCGTCACTGCTGTGCCCAGTGATGGATTTGATGAGCTGATTGGACAGCCCCATCTCAGCCATCCGGCGCGACGCGGCCTTGCGCAGCCCGTGCATCGCATAGCCTTCTAGGCCCGCCTCTCGACACGCGCGCATGAACCACATGCCGAAACTGTTGTTCGTTCGAAAGGGCAGGCCGCGAGCGGTCACGATGTAGGCGAGGTGCCCGGATGCCGTCGCAGCCATACTCGCCTTTAGCTTGGGATGGATCGGCAACCTGAGGCGCTTGTCGGTCTTGAGTTGCAGGACGCTTATCTTGCCGTCCTTGACATGCTGCGGCCCCATGACGCGCACGTCGCTGCGGCGCTGGGCCGTGTAGAGTGCCAGGTCGAAGGCGAGGCGCGGCATCGAGCCAACAGGCCAACGCGCTTCGAACGCGGCAATATGCTTTTCCTGCCATGTCTTGAAGCCCTTGCTCGTCGTCTTGAGACTGCGGACGGCCTTGGCCGGGTTGTCCTTTCGCCAGCCGAGCAGGATCGCAAAGTCGAACAACTGCGACAGGCGTTTCTTGAGGTTGTTCGCCGCGGAAGGCGTCTTGGCCATGTCGGCCATGAGCCGGTCAACGTTCTGGGCATCCATCGTGGCGCAACTGCGGGTGCCGTACTTCGAACGGAAGCGCTCAAGCTCGCCGCGATAAGTCCCCTGCGTCGTGGGCTTGATTCGCGTCCAGTTGGACGAACGATAGAAGCGCGCGATGAGGTCGTCGAAAGACTTCTCCTTGACCACTTTCTCGCGGACATTCTGGGCGTTTTCGAGCCAGTTGTGATATTCCTGCGTGAACTCGGCGGACCCCGGCAGATGCTCGGCGTAGCGCGACTGCCACCCCGTTCGACGGAACCGGATGCGCGCCTTGCCGTGCCGATCGCTGAACCGGCTGGCATATCGAGGCAGGTCTGAGTTCAACGGAGGTCGGCCCATTCGTCGTTATCCGCTTCCGGCTTTTTGTCGCTCGCGGGGATGATGACGATTTTACCGTCCCGGTCTATCTCGATTTTGCGAATGCCAAGCCCAGCCGCTAGCGCACCGGCTGCGGCCCGCTTGATGTCCGACTGCTTGAACCGCGCGGGCGCCGTCATACCGCCCCCATGTGAGAGCGTGCGCGGAGGGCGGCGGCGATTGCTTGATTGACCTCGGGCGGCAGCGAAAAGAAGCCGAGCGCGCCCTTGCACGGTATCAGCGGCAATGGCTCTGCATCGCGCAGGACGAACCCGAACTTGCCGTAGAACCACTGGCTCTCCATCGTGGTCACGCAATCGACGATGCGCGCGATACCCACGACACCGCCGCGAGGCATGGCAGCATCTCGGTCGTCGGTCATGTCCAGTTCGCTATTGCTGACACCGGCATGAATTATGAACCAGCCTCGCCCTTTCGTCGGCCAATCGCGGTTCTCGACATCCTTGCCATCATGGAAGATGTGATGCGGGTACGGCTGCTTGATCGACAGAGCCTTGATCTGTCCCCCCTCGATCCGTGCGATCAACTCGTCATGCGGGGTCATGGCGCGTGCCTTTCATCGATTGCGATATGGTCGCGCCATTCGCCCGTGCAAAAGGCGAACGCGCGCAGGTCGAGCGATGCTGCGGCCATATTCCCGGACCACGCTTCGGGGGCGATCATCTCGAACGAAATCGGCCCATAGATGTCTCCGTAGCGGCCAAGCGCATAGAGCAACTGGTGCGGGCTTGTGGTGTGCGGCGGGGGACCGAAAATCCAGTCGTGTTCCATCACCCCCTCCCCACTTCGCCGCCGTGCCGCTTCTTGAACTGGCGCATCACGCGGCCTCCTGCATGTCGTCGTAGCGGGGCATGTCGGCACGGGGCTTGGCAGCCTCGATCTCCTCCATCCGCCCGAGAACGCGCAACAGGGCCTCGCTGTGGACCGACAGGCCATCGTGGACGCTGTGGCTCCAGTCCTTCTGGATCGCGGTTCCGATGTCCTTGAGCGCGGCCTTGAGCGCATCTTGCTCGGTGCGGAAAAGCTGGCCACGATGCTCGTATGCTTCGACTTTAGCGATGCACATAAATCCCACCCGCCGTTTATTGGACTGACGCGGGCCTCCGTTGAGAAACTGTTATGCCGCAAGCGACGATGGAATTGACGCCTTCGCCCACTCCTCGGCTTCGCGGCGGCGCTTGATGCGGCGCGCCAGACGGTAGAGTTTGGCCGCCAGATAGCGCGCCTGCCACTCGGTCAGATCGACCGCGCCCGAGTCCATCATCCGAATGAGACCGTCGTCAGTCTCGCGGACGATGACGTTTTTCTCGGTCGAGAATTCGGCCTTTCGGCAGCGAACGCCGTGCACTTCTCGAATGCCATCATCCATCACACCGCCCCCTTCGCGCTCTTGCGGTTCTCGCGCTTGTCGGCACGGGATTGGCGGGCGTCGCGCCAGAGTTGGGCGTCGGGGGTGAGGTCGGCGATGATGCGCTGAATCGCATCAATCTCTTCTTCGGCGCCTGCCTTGAGAACGTCGAGTTCCATTTTCAAATGCGCGATCTCGCCCGCCTGCGCCTCCAAATCCCGCGCGGCCGCAGCCTTCAACGCGACCCGCACCCGCTCATGCTCGGCGACGGTCATCAGTCCAAATAATGCCATGCTGTTTCTCCTTTGGGTTAGGCTTCGCGGCGGCGCTTGATCTCGTCCAGACTGGCGACGAGCGGCATCCCGCGAAGTGAGCGCGTGTGGTTGATCCGTTTCAGCCGGTAAGCCGGGTCGTGCCGGTAGCGTCCGCGCTCGTAGGCGGAGATGGCAGCAGGTTGGCGCGAGGGCGCGAGTTCGTCGTCGGACCGGCGCTGGCGTTCCATTATTCCGGCCCCCCATCGAACAGCCCGCCGCGGTCGTCGTCGGCCATGCCTTCCTCGGCGTGCGGGGAATCGGGGGTGATGGTGTCGTGGCCCTCGATCTGGTGTTCCAGCGCATCGAGCCGGGACGCGGGTTCAACCTCTGCGTCGGCAGGCGGCGTAGAGACCAAGCGCACCGCAGCTTCTTCGATATGGCTGGTCATGGTGTCGTCGCGCGAGAAGGCGGCTTCGACGTCGGTGGACATCGGGAGGCGCTTGCCGTGGTGCTTGATGACGGTCTTGATCGCGCCTTCGTCATAGAATTGCGACCACATCAAACTGTCGCGGGCCATGCCCTGCGCGCGCGCCTTTTCGATGCGCCAGCGCGGCATATAATCGCGGCTCTTGGTTCCGTCCTTGAACGTGACGATGGAGTAGGCGCCGACGACTTGGCCGGGGTCGCCCTCCTCGAACGGCTCATGATAGATGCGCTGGTCATCGCCGAGGAGGCGCTGGAACTTGTCCTTTTCGTAGACCGCAGCGACATCCCAAGTCGCAACCTCGCCACTATTGCGGACCTTCTTCATGATCCCGGCGACCATGGGCTGCCACTGGGCCTTGCCCCGGTAAGGGACGATTGCGCCCTCGCGTCCGTCCGGCAGCAGGCCATCCTGCGCGGCTTTTACAAGCGCGCCGAACAATGAGCGCCGGTCGCATTTGCTGCCGTCGAGTAGGGCCGGGGCGTTCTGCACCGCCGTCGTCGCGACCCGTTGGAACTTCTCGACGCTGATGTGCGAGGGTAGCGCCATCTTGAGCTGGTCGGCCATCTGGTCGAGATTCTGCCGGAACACGGCGACCGGATTGTCGCGCCGCTCTACCAATTGTGAAGCCATGATTATTTCGCCTTTCGCTCGTGGTATTTGAGGCGCTTGCAGGCCATGCAGCCGCCAGCGCTCAGGGTGTTCTCAGGGGTTAATTCGTGCCCGCGCTTGCAACTCGTCGCGCGACGCGGCGCTGGCCGGTGCCTGCCTTTGGCAACCATGTCGGCGGTGTTGATTGCAGCGGTGCCCGCAAACAAATGGCTGGGTTCACGCATGCGGGCGTGTCGCAACGGTGGCAGATGATCCACTCGGTCGGGTAGTCCGCAACGAGCATTTCATAGGACAGCCGGTGCGCCCGCTCAGTCCGATCGCCGAACCAGATTTCACCGTAACCCTTTCGCTTGCTGAGCCCGCCCACAGCCAACAACCGCTATTCGGCTCAGGATGGGTTTACCCCAGAAGCGGGCGGGTAAGCGGGTGTCGCCGAATAGTGCGGTCATTTGTCGCGAACCTTCACGGTGAGGCGGCGGTAGGAAGCGCGGCCCCTGATTGTCTGGCCGATCATGTCGGCGGTGATTTCGGTGTCGGGCTTGCCTTTCACGACCGGCGCTCGGCAGCCGTAGCCATCGACAAGAGCCTCGGTGTGGTCGCCCAGCTTCTCCATGATCTCGGCTTTGCAGGCATCGACGCGAGCGCCGGCCAAAACCTCGGCCTCGCGGGCAAGCAGGAACTCGGCGAGCAGGTCGGGCATCCGGTTGTCGAGCCGCATGTCGATCATGGTGTCCGCCGGGTTGCCGTAGATCTCGGCGATGGCGCGCCCGTCCTTGCTGTAGTCGGCTTTGGGCGGCTTGTTCGCCGCGACGCTGGCCCAGAAGGCTGACACGCGCGCCTCGATGTCGGCGTAGACCTTGGGCCGGAACTCGTACTGGAAGCGCTCCAGCTTGTTGCCGCCGACCAGCACGATGACGTCGCCCCATGCGACCTTGGCGAGACCCTGATAGGTCTGGCTCTGGAGCAGGTAGTGCAGCGGCGGTTCGTCGCCCCAGTCCTTTCGCACCAGCCAGTCGGCCATCTTCACTTCGAGGATGCCGGGCCCGCGCTCGGGGCAGATGACGCACTGGTCGGGGTGACCGCCGAGGCCTTTGCCATTGTTCAGCCGCTTCGGCGTCTCGGTCGGGACATAGCCCCAACGTTCGCACGCGGCTTCGATGATGGCAGGCTCCAGCTTCACGCCGAAATAGGCGCGCTCGTTCTCGGGCTGGCCGTCGATGACTGCGTTGAACTCGGGCGTTGCGATGGTGCCGACCTTGCGGTGCCACAGCTCGAAGTGCGTCAACCAGGGCGATGCGTCGAAAAGAGCCGCAACCTCGCTGGCGCCGACAACCGACGCGCGGAATGCCTCATCGGACAGTTTGGGGGCTGGCGCCGTCACAACACCACCGCCATCCCCGCAGCCACCACAGCCAGCGTTCCGAACACAGCGAACCAGCCGGCTATCTCCCGCTTTGGGATGGTACGCAGAACATCGAGCGGCTGCATCGTCTCGGCGGGCGCAAACTGCATCTCGCGCAGGGCGTCTTCATGCGTGGCGCGGTTGAAGGATTCGAGCGCGTCGGTGTAGTGGGTCATGGCTGGGTCTCCTTGAGGGCAGTGCAGGCTTCCAAGGCGAATTGCTTTGCCTTGATCGTGCGCTCGGCGCGGCGAGTGCCAGATACGCTATGGCTTTCAGCGATCATCCCGGCGCAAATCTCAAAGCGGGTTGCCGCCTTCGCCAAAGCCTCCCGCAGCGCCTCTACCTCGCCTGTCGGGGGCGTGGGGCGGGTGAGAATGTCGCGCTCGAAACGGGCGAAGGCTTGGACGTAAGGATGAGAATCCCAACCGCCAGCGACGAGTTGGTCGCAAAGCCGAGACCAACTCTCTTCGTTCGTACTGTGCATTTCCGCAGCCGCATCCCGGTGCGCCTGAGTTACCGGCAACGCGCTCATTGCCCCACCCCCTCGGCAATAAGGGCTTCGAGGCGGTCGGCGAGGGCGGAGAGCAAGCACCCTTCCCGGCCTTGCTTGCCGCCGATTGTGAAAGCTTTGGCATAAACGTCCACCATGTCGGCAATTGCCCGCACTCGGCCAGCGTCAGGGAACGGGCGCTCACCGCACTGACTGGCAGAGTGCCGCGCCCGGCGTGCACCCTCCCCAATGTCGAGCGCGCGCGTCACGAGGTGGCTCCGGTGGCGCGGGCGCGGACCATCTTGCGTTCGGGACAGCAGGAGAACGCCGATTTCTTGCGGGCTTTGATCGACGCGATTGTTTCGACAGTGCCGTAGCCGGTGCAGATCATCGGATTGCCGTCAGCATCACGCTCGACTTCCACTAATGCGGCATCTTCGTCTTTGTCTGCCGCAATCCGCGCTTCGTGATAGCTTTGAGCGCCGCCCTTCTCGTAGGTATAGTTCGGGTGCGTCGTGATGTCGTATTCGAATAGGCAGGACATCAAATGCGCCGCCGCGACGTTCGCCTGCTCGTGGGAAACGCCAATCGCATCCATGATCGGAACGGCGATATTGCAGTGCCATGCCCAAGCGTACTCGGGGTCGTCGCGCATCAATCGGCGGAAGGTCGCCCACGCTGCAAAGGCGTCGGTAGGATGATCTGTCGTCATACCCGTTTCTCCAATGTGTTAGTGCGGCAGGCGGGGGCGGGGGTCGGGCGCATCGCCTCGATCACTTCGCGGTCGAAGGCGTCGGCCTGTTCGGGGGTGATTTTGACAAAAGATGAAGCCCTCCATGCGGGCGCACGCGGATGGCCAGAATGATGCCCGACGAGGATCAGACCCAAAAACCCGCCTCCATCGCGAGCCAGCCCTTCGACTTCGTACACACCACCCTGCTTCGGCATTGAATGCCCGAACGGCGGTGGGAACATTGGCGCGAGATTGGTCGGCGCGCATCGAAGCGCCAGATCCCCCACCTGCCAGTCCGCGCTCATTGCCCGCGCTCCCGGTGGGCGAGCATGGCGTCGGCGAGGGTGTAGGCGTGTTCAGCTACGTAATCACTGCTGGAGATATCGTGCTTGCCGAGCGAAACGAGAGCCTGACCAGCGAACCAGTCGCGAAGGGTCATGCCTTCGTTCAAGCCCTCGAAATTCATCGGGGCTGCGACAGGAAACGCCGGCGGGTTCGACGGCCCGCTCATCGCCCGAAATACCGCATGGAAGCGATACCTCCCGCATAGACAGGATCGGTGCGCTCGACAGGAACCGGGGCAAGCGATGCCTCCCACAGCGATTCCACTTCAAACAGCTCGAACCCCGCCGCCCATATCTCGCGATCCTGCCAGTCGTGGCCGCGATAGTTCATGGCGATGCGCGTCAACTCCATCGCACATGCGAGGATGCGCGGGCGGTCGCTTTCGTGGATCGCGTGGTTCAGTGTCGCCTCGAACAGCATGTCCGATGCTTGGGTGCTCTCGGCGGGCGTGAACTCGAACAGCGTGTCCAGATGGCCCATGACGATGGCTTGGTGGTCGTGCGGGATCGGGCCTTGCGAGTTCGCGAGACCGAACAGGGCAGCGGCGGCGAGGGACAATTCCTCGATGCGGCTGGCGGCGGCTGCGTCGATGCGCGTGACCGCACGGTTCGCAGCGTAGGCCTTGGCGAGTTCGGGGGTGGGGCGGGTCATGCCGCCACCAGCTTTCCGCCCTTGGCGATCAGCCAAGTGTCGGTGGGCACGCCATCATATCCAGCCTGACCGCTCGCGAAGCCGATGCAGCGATAGGTGCCGTCAACATCGGCGTATTCGGCAAGGGAAATCCAGACGCCTTTCGCGCCTTTCGCCCGCGTATTGCGACCGGCGCCCGCAATGACAGAATGCTCGCCAGTGGCTTCATTCCACGCGTAGTGCCCGCTGCTGGCGTTCGTCGCGTAGTCCCCGCTGCTGGCGTTCTTCGCGGAGTGCCCGCTGCTGGCGTTCGTCGCGTAGTCCCCGCTGCTGGCGTTCTTCGCGGAGTGCCCGCTGCTGGCGTTCTTCGCGTAGTGCCCGCTGCTGGCGTCCGTCGCGGAGTGCCCGCTGCTGGCGTTCGTCGCGTAGTCCCCGCTGCTGGCGTTCTTCGCGGAGTGCCCGCTGCTGGCGTTCTTCGCGTAGTGCCCGCTGCTGGCGTTCGTCGCGGAGTCCCCGCTGCTGGCGTTCGTCGCGTAGTCCCCGCTGCTGGCGTTCTTCGCGTAGTCCCCGCTGCTGGCGTTCTTCGCGTAGTCCCCGCTGCTGGCGTTCTTCGCGTAGTCCCCGCTGCTGGCGTTCTTCGCGTAGTCCCCGCTGCTGGCGTTCGTCGCGTAGTCCCCGTCCGTAACTTCGGTTGCATTGTCAACCGTGCAGGCAGCGGCTACCCATTCGATGCCAGCGCGGATGAAATCCGGCAGCTTGAGTTCGGCCTGAATGGTGAGTTCGGCCGCCGCCCACTTCTTGTCCTCGCTGCGATCGATCTTGCCGCCGACGAGAACGCGGGCAAAGCGATTGCCCTCCGACATGTCGTAGAAGTCGAGAACGTCGAGCGGGTTCTGGCAGACGTGAAAACCGCTGGAGCACTGAACGACCGGGCCGTCGTGCTTGAAGGTCTTTCCGACCTCATACTGATAGCCGCGGCACTGGAGATTGCGGTCGAAACCTTTATAACAAACGACCTGGGCGGGCGCTGCTTCTTCGGCGGTCTTCGTCTTGCGGGCCATGTCTTCCATCCTCCATGCGGGCCGGGTGGCCGGCGTCTGTGAGGATGGTTATGGTGTGCTATTTCACACCTGTCAATATAAATTGGTGTGTATGTTCACACTTTTTTATGCGAGGTCGAAATCGCTAGTCGAAGGCCTCCTTGATGATCGCCCTGTATACCTCGGCCTCCAGCGGAAGCGAGGCAAGGACGTGCGCCACCTCGACCTTAAGCAGGGCGGCGGTATCGGCGGGGATATTGCCCTTGGCCGCAGCGGCAAGGTCCAGCACGACATCTAGGGGCAGGGTGATCGCTGCTAGTTCGAGGTCGGTACGAAGGGGCATGAACTATTTCCGCGACGGGCTTTCAGCCGCAAACCGGGCGACAGCGGCACTCAGCGCCCTTTGGCACTGCAGTGTTTGAGTGAGCGGCAGTGCCCGGACCATTGCCTGAGCGTCGTGATAAAGCCTAGCAGCGGCGACGCGCTGTGCCGCGGGGTATTCTTCATCATCGGCGACGTCGGCCAAATATTCCCAGCTCTTCGAATGATACTCGCGTGGGGGAGGGACGCCCATCTTTTTCAGGTCGTCCAGAAACATGGCCTCGTAATAGTCCGAATTGTTGAAGGCCCCCAAGATGAGCCGTCCCACAAAAGCGAACAGGATATTCAGAATGCTCGCGGCGATCAGCGCGCCGACCAATAAGACAAAGAGGAACCAGCGGTCGCCTTCATCTCCCAATAAGTAGGCAATCAGGGCGCACCCAGCCATTTGGATCGCAACGCCGATGGCGAACCCTCGCCAAAGCAGGCGGCGAGTGTGAGCGGCTAAATCGAACTCCATCGCACGCCTCCTAAAAACTGGCCGCTTGGATCGCGGTGTATGTCTTGGCATCGGTCGTCGCGAGTATCTTTGAGCCGTCCTTGAAGCGGGCGATGAAGGTCACGTCAGTGCCGCGCCCGCCGGCCAGCAGGCCCGCCAGCAATCCTACCGGACCAAGCAGAGCCGCGCCGACCGCGCCCCATCCAACCGTTCCGCCGATCCGCTTGGCGCTTTCCTCGGTAGCCTTGTCGACTGACGCGATGTCATGGCCGGTCTTGCCGATGTCGCCCGCCTTGCTCTTGTGCGGGAAGGCGAATGAGCCAAACGTGCCTGAGGATGAGAACGTGGCAGTGCACGCGCCCCAATCGCCAGCGTGAACAGTGACTTTGCCCATATCGCTCCCCTTAACTCTGGCGCGTCTTCCACTTTTCAAGCGCACGTCGCGGCAACACACCTTCGACTGGCGATGCCCACAGCACCTCGACGTTGACCATATCCTTCGCGTTGAGTGAGCGCAGCGTGTAGTGCTCAGGCTCGGTGCCTACCGAAAGGATTTTGAGATAGGTGCCGCCGTCTGCCGTATGCACCGCGCAATAGTCGTCGATGTACTCGGGCAAAATACCGTCATGATCGCGGCGGACATAGATGATATCGCCATCGTCGTATTTCGGCAGCATCGAATCGCCGCATACGCGAAGCGCCATCAATCGACCTGGCGTGAAGGCGGGGCGAGGGACGACCTCGGGCTCGTTCTCTTCAATCCACAGAATCTCGCCGCCAGCGCCGATATTGCCATGAACGAACACGGGCTCGCGACCGCTTAGATCATCAACGGTGGTCTCGAAATATTCCGCCAGCTTCACCAGCGTGTCGGCGCGGACAAACTTGCGCTCGGGGTTGAATAGATCCCGGATTGCCGTCTCGCCTAAACCAGCAGCATTGGCCAGCGGCTTCCGCTTGATGTTCACGCGGTCCATATGCCGCTGAACCGACGCGCGCACCGCCTCAATGTCGAAGGTCTCTGCCATCGGTGTGAAATGGCACAATTCCGGCAGGGTCGTGCAGTCGCGAAAGATCACACCTTGACGGTGTGCAATTTCACACCTTATAAGGCTGGCATGGCTAGCATCCTCGAAGACGTCGAAGCCTTTTTGAAGGTTAACGATAAAATCTCCGCCACCGCGTTCGGCGACGGCGCCATGAAGGATCGTCACCTTGTGCGCCAGCTTCGTGCAGGCCGCAGGCTGTGGCCCGAAACCGAGGCCAAGGTCCGCACCTTCATGGCGGAATACACGCCACACCAAAGCGCCGCAGCATGACCGCCGCGAGCGAGAAGCTGCGGGTGCGTGTCGCGCACCACCTCCCCGTTGCTCCGCGCGTCGGGGACATCTTCGCGACCATCGAGGTCACGCGCTCGGGTGTCCGCCGCGAGGTGCCGTGCCTGTTCGTCCCTGTCCATGACGCCCCCAATAGCCACGAAAGGCAACCGCATCATGTCGCCTGAATCCAATATCACGTCGCGGCAGAAGCGCGTGCAGCAGACGGTGTTCCGCGAGGCCTGCAAGCGCGGCTGCACCCTCAAGGCCATCGCGATGGACAGCGGGCACGGTTACACGACCGTGCAGACATGGGCGAAGGGCGAGGCGGTGATGTCCATCTCGGGCCTGTACTCGCTGGTGGGCGTAATCGACGACGACCTGCTTTCGCTGCTGCTCCCCGATGGCCGCCAGATCGTGCGCGTTCCCGAGGATATCGACCATGACGCGATTGCCGAATGGGCGTCGGAATATCTCGCCATGAAGGCCGCCGCGCACCGGAAGGACAGTCCGGGCGGGGTTGATATCGTGCCGACCGAACGGGAAGGGCTCGACCGCAAGGTTGCGCAGTTGAAGGCGGCGTGAAAGCAGCCTCCTGCTTCTCCGGTATCGGCGCGCCAGAACAAGGCGGTCCACAGTTCGACTGGCTGTGGTCGGCGGAGGTCGAGCCGTTTCCGTCCGCCGTCCTGTCCGCGCGCTTCCCGCATTCGGTCAACCTCGGCGACATCACGGCGGACGACTTCATCGATCGCGCCCGCTCGTTCGGACCGCTTGATCTGCTGGTCGGCGGCCCCCCGTGCCAAGCCTTCTCGGTCGCCGGTCTGCGCAAGTCGATGAGCGACGACCGCGGCAATCTTTCCCTTCGTTTCGTCAGGATCGCTCATGCAATTGGACCTCGAAACCTTCTTGTCGAAAACGTCCCCGGCTGGCTCAACACCCCAGACAACGCATTCGGCTGCTTCCTGGGGGCAATTCTCGGCGCAGATGATGCCCTGCATTCGCCAGCAGACGGCAAATGGCCCGGTGTCGGTATGGCTTCCGGGCCTCTCGGAAGGCTCTGTTGGGCGACCCTTGACGCGCAATGGTTCGGAGTGGCGCAGCGACGCCGCCGTGTGTTCGTTGTCGCAGATTTTGGAGAAGGGGCCGATCCCGCAGCGGTTCTTTTTGAGCGCAAAAGCCTGTCGGGGAATACTGCGCCGCGCCGAGAAGCGGGGCAAGCCGTTGCCCCCACTATTAGCGCGCGCACTAAAGGCGGTGGCGGACTCGGCACCGACTTCGACCTCGACGGGGGAGTGATTGCGGAATCGGTCGGAGATGGTCGAGATGTTTCCGCCACCGTTTCATCGAAGTGGGCTAAAGGTTCGGGCGGGGCGCCTGCGGGCGACGAGCACTATAATTTGGTCGCAGGTTCGATTTGCCGTGACAGCTTTTCCGGCGGCGCTGGCGGACGACCTGAGGGCGCTTCTGCAGGACATTTCCTGCCAGTAGAGCCGATGGCATTTGACACGACGCAGATTACCAGCGCGGCGAACTTCTCCAACCCAAAGCCGGGCGACCCCTGCCACCCGTTGGCTGCTGGTGCACACATACCGTCGATTGCCTGGTCCATCATGCCCCAGAACAGCGGCAAGGACTTCAAGGCCCGCGCTGTCGATGTGGCGCAGCCAGTCATGGCGGGCGGCCCGGTCGGCGGCAATCAGGGCGGAGATTATATCCAACAGGCTTGGCAGGTGCGCCGCCTCACCCCGACCGAGTGCGAGCGGCTGCAAGGCTTCCCTGACGATTTCACCAACATCACCTATCGCGGCAAGCTTGCCGCCGATGGCCCCCGATACAAGGCGCTCGGCAATAGCTGGGCCGTCCCGTGCGGCGCGTGGATCATCGGACGCATTGCCGCCGCTCTTTCTGGACGACTGGAGCAAGCCGCATGACCGACCTAACCCCCATCATCGCCACCATCATCGACGGCAAGGACAGCATCAACGCTGACGAACTGGCGCGCGTGCGGGAGATGACCGCATGACGGAGTGCGTCACCATCGGGCGGGCGACGCTTTACCTTGGCGACTGCAGGGATATTCTGCCGACGTTGGGCGCCCTCGACTCCATCTGCTGCGACCCGCCGTATGGAATGGCCTTTCAGTCGAACTATCGCATCGAGCAATGGCGCGAGATTGCGCACGACGACAGCGACGAGCTGCTGCGCTGGGCATGCGAGCTTCAGCCCCGCCATTCGTCTTACCTATTCTGCCGCTGGGACAATCTAGCTGCCGTTCCGAAGCCCAAATCAACGGTCGTATGGGTCAAGGACAATCACTCGATGGGCGACCTTCAGCACGAGCATGGGCGGCAGTATGAAGTCGCGTTGTTCTACCCCGGCCCTGACCATGACTTTCCCGGCAAGCGCCCGACCGACGTAATCCGCTGCCCGCGAACCAACAACGACTTCCACCCGACCGAGAAGCCCGTGCAATTGATGCGGGCGGTTATCGAATGGACGCGGGGAACGGTCTGCGACCCCTTCATGGGCAGCGGCTCGACGGGGCTCGCAGCCCTGCAGCTTGGCCGCGACTTCATCGGCATCGAGAAAGACCCCGGCCACTTCGCCACTGCCTGCGCTCGTATCGAAGCCGCCGAGCGCCAGCCTGACATGTTTCGGGAGGCCGCCGCATGAGCTACCGGGACTTCCTCTTTGCCCGCACGGCCGCGCGCTACGATCGTTGGGACGAGACGGCGGCGCGGAATGCCGACATCAAGCGGCGGGTGCGTGCCGGTCAGCCGGTCGAGCAGGTGGCTACGCTCTACAATCTCGCGCCCGAGAAGGTCGAGCGCATTGCCGGGCTGTTCGGGTCGTGAACCGCCGCCCCCGCCATTTCAGCAAGCCCAAGGCATCGGCGGCAGGCAAGCGGATCGCACTCATGTCGAGCATTCTCCACTACGACGGGCCGTTCGACGATGCGCGGGTGGAGTCCCTGTGCCGCTGCTATGGTGCGAGCGAGCAGGACGTTCGCGCGCTCATTGCCGACAAGATGGCTCGGCAGGTGGCGCGGTGATGCTGGCGCTAGACCATCTCCCAGCCGACGAGGGTCTGTCCCTGACGCCGCGGTTCCATATCGCGCCGACCGACCGCGACCCCGCGCGCGAGGATTCCCGGCAGCGCGCTATCGTCGCCATGGCGCGGCGTCGGGGGCTGTTCTGCGTCCATATCCCCCAGTCAGGCAAGCGCAGCGATTATGAGCGCACGTCGCTTCATCGCAACGGTGCGGTGGCCGGCGTTCCCGACTTGATGATCGCATGGGCTGGCGGGGTTTATTTCGCCGAGGTCAAGGACGGTCGCGGCAAGCCTTCGCCAGCGCAGATTGAGGTCATGAACCAGCTTGTCGAACGCGGCATCCCTTGCGGCGTGCATCGGGGCTGGGCGACGCTGGAGGCGGCGTTGATCGCGGCGGGGGCGGGGATTGCCGTCTCGCCGGCACCGCAGCCGAAACCCGAATATTTGCTGCTTGCGGAGGGACTTTTTTGAGCACCGACCCCTCCAACATCCGCCGCCTTGCCCCCGCATGGAACGCGCGCGAGGTCGTTGTCTTCAATGGCCAGCACGACACGCGCATCTCCGATGGAGGCGACTATGGCACGCGCACGCTCGCCAGCCTGTTCGCTATCGAGCCGGGGAACGCCGATAAACTCGATGGCCTCGCGTTCATTCCCAGCACCTACAGCGCTTTCGACGCGCGCACCCATGCCGTGCAGAAGGCGTCGGGGTCGTTCGTGGCGCTTACCGGCGACGTGGACAGCGGCGATCATGAGCTGCGCAACATCGAGACGCTGGTTCGCAGCTTCGCGGGCGAGGCGGCCTGGCTCATCTTCTCGACGGCGCACGCCCGCGAGAACAGCAAGCGTTGGCGCATCATCATCCCGCTCGACAAGCCCATGCCGTTCGAGGACTGGGACGACGCGCAAAACGCCTTCTACAATTTCATGGATCTCGGCGGCGTGACCATGGACCGCGCGCTCGCCCGTGCCGGTCAGCCCGTCTATCTGCCCAACATCCCCGACTATCACGCCAAGACCGGCGAACTGCTGCGCCACGACGACGGCACGCCCATCTTCTACCACCGCCTGACGACCGGCACCAACGCGTCGGGGCTCACGCTGACGGGGCTTCTCGCGTCCGGCATGGCGGCCATCGCCCGCAAGCGCGACGAGGACGAGCGCGAACGCAAGCGCATCCGTGCCGAGGCGGAACAGCGCCGCGCCAATCGCCCCCGCAGCGACGATGCGCCGGTCATGGAGGACTTCAACCGCAACAACCCGATCGCCAACCTGCTCGAGCTTTACGGCTATCGTCAGTGCCCGCGTGACGGGCAGGACTGGCGCTCGCCCAAGCAGCAGGGCGAAACCTATGCGACGCGGGTTTTCGACGACCATTGGATCAGCCTGTCGGGGTCGGATTCCTCCTCGGGCTTGGGCGCGCGCTGTGCCTCGGGCTGTTTCGGCGACGCCTACGACCTGTTCGTTCATTACGAGCATGGCGGCGATCACAAGTCGGCGTTTCGTGCGCTGTACCAGGAGCGCCGGGCCAGTCAGCCGCAGACCTACAGCGCGCCGCCGCCCGTGCATCCCGATGACCCGGGGGCAGACTTTATGGACGATTATGTAGACTGCCCGCTTGGGGATTACGAGGACGCGGATGGTGCGCCGTTGCCCGACACCAAGACCGGGCCGCGCCTGCCGTTCTTCTGGTTTCACGAAGCGCAGCCCAATCTCGATGCCAATGATTTTGTCGAGGGCTTACTGACGTCCACGGCGATGTCGGTGATCTACGGCCCGTCCAACTGCGGCAAGACCTTCTTTGTCGTGGATCTGGCCCTGCACGTCGCCTTGGGCTGGGAATGGCGCGGCAGGCAAGTGGACAAGGGCGCCATCGTCTATCTGTCGCTGGAGGGCGCACAGGGCATCCGCAACCGCCTCGCGGCCTTCCGGCAGCATCATGGGCTCGGTATCGAGCAATTGCCTTTCATCGCCATGCCGCAGCCTGTGAACCTGCTCAACGAGGACGCAGACGCGCAGGCGGTTATCGAGCTGGTCCTGCATGTCGAGGCCGAGACGGGGATGCCCGTGGCGATGGTCATCGTCGATACCCTCAGCCGCGCAATGGCCGGCGGGAACGAAAACAGCCCCGAGGACATGACCGCCATCGTCGGTAATTGCGACCGCATCCGCGACGCCACCAAGGCGCATGTCTGCATCGTCCACCACAGCGGCAAGGACGAGGCAAAGGGTGCGCGAGGCCATAGCAGCCTGCGCGCAGCCACCGACACCGAGATCGAAATCACCCGCGACGAGGGCGCGGAATCGTCCAACGTGCGGGTGGCAAAGCAGCGTGATCTGGAGGCCGCAGACCCGTTCGGATTTGCCCTCAAAGGGGTAGCGCTCGGCACCAATCGCCGGGGCAAGGACGTGACCAGTTGCGTCGTCGTGCAGGCCGAAAAACACGACAAGGCAGGCCTCAATCGCGAGCAGGTTCGGCAGGCGATGACCCTCATGATCGATGCCTGGACCGAGGGCAGGCCGCTCTCCCACAAGCCTCAGGCACGCGACACCGGACGCTATGCACCGCTCATTTTCACGCGCGAACTGGGCGGCTCTGCCGGGGCATGGAAGGAGCATATCGACGAGTGGATTTACAACGGCGCGGTGTCTTTCGAGGCGGTCAACAGCAATACCAAGGTGAAGGGTTTGAGGGTTTTGCGACCCATAATTTGATGCGGAGGTTTAGTGGGATAACACACTTAAGTCATTGAAAACATTGTGCGGAAGTCTGTGCGGAAGTTGCGGAACAAGTATGGCTAAGTCATTGAAATATATGCGGAGGTTGAAGTTGCGGAAGTTGCACCCCCTAAAGGGGGTTTTTCAGGGGGAAAAACCCACACGGAGGTTTGGGGCGCTCGATCGCCAGGTCGAGATGGCGGGGCAGGCGATGATTAGCATGAAGGAGGGCATGACCAAGTGAACGCGATGACGACCTTGACGCTTGACGGCGGTGTCGAGCCTGTCCTGATCGAACTGCTCGATCGCTTGGGCAGGCTCCGTGTCCTGCACGACGACGAGAGCGGTATTCTCGAAACGCTGATCCGGCGTGACCAGCGCAAGTCGGGCAGTCGCCAACTGCACCGGTGGACCCGCGATGAGGATCGGGAATTGCTGCGGCTCCAGTACCGGCGCCGCGGTGTCGCCGACTATGCCGTCAGCATCGGGGTCAGCGAGCGGGCGGCATGGCAGCGCCTCGACAAGCTTCGTTATCCGAAAAAGCGACTGGCGCGTCCTGATTTGGTAGAGGGGTGAGGTTATGACCGCAGGACGTCCGACATCGTACAAACCCGAGTTTGCAGAGCAGGCCGCCAAGCTCTGTGCGCTGGGTGCGACGGATATGGAACTCGCCGACTTCTTCGAGGTGGACGTGCGGTCCGTCTATCGGTGGAAGCATGATCAGGACGAATTTTGTCAGGCCCTAAAAGCTGGCAAGGATGTCGCCGACGAGCGGGTGGAGCGCAGCCTGTACCAGCGGGCTATCGGATACGAGCAGGACGAGGTGAAAATCTTCATGCCGTCCGGTGCTGCCGAGCCCGTATATGCGCCGTTCCGCGCCAAGGTTGCACCCGACGTGACCGCCGGCATATTCTGGCTCAAGAACCGCCGAGGCGCGGACTGGCGTGACAAGTCAGAGGTTGAGCACAACGTCAGCAAGGACTTGGCCGAGTGGCTGGGGCAGCGGTAGCCGACGAGGTCGCGCTCCTTGACGCGATCCGGCAGAAGTTCCCCGACAAGCTGAGTCGGCTGCGCGGGGGCTTCTACGACATCAAGAACAAGCAGGGCAAAAAGGTGCCGTTCCGCATGAACGCGCACCAAGAGCAGTTTCTCGCCGACCGGCATGGCATGGACGTGGTGCTCAAGGCTCGTCAGTTGGGCTACACGACCGTGATCCAGCTCGACATGCTCGACGACTGCCTGTTTGTCCCAAACCTCAGCGCTGGCGTGATCGCGCATAACCTCGTCGATGCGAAAGCCTTCTTCAAGGACAAGATCAAGTTCGCCTACGACAACCTGCCAGCGGTGTTCCGGCGGGCCGTGTCGGCCGAGAACGACAGCGCCGAGAGCCTGCGGTTCAGCAACGGATCGAGCGTGCGCGTTGGCGTGTCGCTGCGGTCAGGGACGCTCCAGCGGCTGCACATCAGCGAATATGGCAAGCTCTGCGCGAAGTTCCCCGACCGCGCGGAAGAGGTCAAGACCGGCGCCTTCAACACCGTGGCGGTTGGCCAGAACATCACCGTCGAGTCCACCGCAGAAGGGCGCGCTGGCGAGTTTCACGACATGGTGAAGCGGGCGCGAAATATCGCAGACGAGGGTAAATCCCTGACCGCGCTCGACTTCAAGTTCCACTTCACCGCGTGGTGGCAAGACGATGGCAACGTCATGTTCGAGGATGTGCTCATCACGTCCGATTGGCAGGAGTATTTCGACAAGATCGAGGGGCACCCGTGGCTGAAATCGCGCGGCGTCAAACTGCGTCCTGAGCAGAAAGCCTGGTACGTCAAGAAGGCCGAGCAGCAGGGCGAGAAGATGACGCAGGAGCATCCATCGCACCCTGACGAAGCGTTTCAGGCCAGTGTCGAGGGCGCCTATCTCATCAAGCAGATGGCCAAGGTTCGCTCCGAGGGCCGCATCTGCCGCATCCCGATCCTCGACATCCCGGTGTACACGACGTGGGACTTGGGCGTCGGTGACGCGATGACGATCTGCTTTTGGCAGAATGTCGGCATGGAGCGCCGGCTGATCGACTATTACGAAAACAGCGGCGAGGGCTTCGCGCACTACGCCAAGGTGCTGTCCGACAAGGGGTACAACTACAGCGAGCATCACATGCCGCACGACGCCGATCACAGGCGCCTCGGGAAGGATGCGAAGAGCGCCAAGCAGCACGCCGAGGAATGCGGCATCAAGCCCGTGCGCGTTGTCCCGCGCATCGCCAGTGAGCAGGACGGCATCGAGGCATCGCGTGCGTTCCTGCCCATGGTCTGGATCAACGAGGAGCGTTGCCAGCGCCTGATCGACTGCCTCGACAGCTATCGCAAGGAGTGGGACGAAAAGCTCGGCGTCTGGAAGGACAAGCCGCTGCATGACCAGTTCAGCCACGGCTACAAGGCGTTCGAAACCGCGGCGGTTCGCAAGGATGTCCCGAAGCCAACGGCAGCCCCCGCATCCATCCCCTCCACCCGCATGGTCGCCGGGCGGTAAACCGGTAAAATGCAGGCGACAGGCACGCGGGGTAAATCCTCGCCGTGGCCGAGACAGCGGAAACCCAGAGCAACAAGCTGAAAGAGGTGCACAAGCGCGCCCTCCGCCGCTTCGACGATGCCGCTGTCGCTCAGCAGGACATGCGGCGCAAGGCCATCGAGGCCCGCCGCTTCGTGAGCATCCCCGGCGCGCAATGGGAAGGGCCGTGGGGCGAGCAGTTCGAGAAGAGCATCCGCGTCGAGGTGCCGAAGATCGGCCGCCGCATCGACAAGATCGAAACCGACTATCGCCAGAATCGCATCGTTCCCGACTTCCGACCCGATGGCCCCACCGCCGATCAGGAAACAGCCGACACGCTGGACGGGATGCACCGGGCGGACAGCTACCGCTTCAAGGCGCAGCAGGCCCGCGACAACGCCTTTGCCGAGGCCGTGCGGGGCGGGTTCGGTGCCTACCGCCTCGCCAACGTGTTCGACGACGAGGACAATCCCGAGAACGACGACCAGCGCATCAATCCCGGCCTGTTGATCGCCGATGCCGACCAGCTCGTGTATTTCGACCCGCAGTCCCGCCTCTACGACAAGTCCGACGCCAAATGGGCTATCGTGCTGCTGCCCTACACGCCCGACGCCTACAAGGACGCTTGGGACGAAGAATGCGAGGGCTGGCCCGAGGGTATCAGCAAGCCGCAATGGGACTGGTTCTCGCACGAGGTCTGGTACGCCGCGGAATATTACGAGGTCGAGGCGAAGTCGTCGCTCCTGCACATCTTCAACCAGACGCTCACCGGCACGGAAGAGCGCTATTGGTCGGACGAGATCGACGCCGAGGGCATCGCCGACAAGATCGAGGGCGGATGGGTGCACCGGACCCAGCGCCGCAACCGCCGCCGCGTCCACAAATACATCCTGTCCGGCTCGAAGGTGCTCAGCGACGATGATTACATCGCCGGGCCTAACATCCCCATCGTGCCCGTCTACGGCAAGCGCGACTTCGTGGACGGCATGGAGCGGTTCAAGGGCGAGACGCAGGACCGCATGGACGTGCAGCGGCTCTACAACAGCAACGTCAGCCGGCTTGCCGAGATCAACGCACTCAGCCCGCGCGAGATTCCCATCTTCGCCCCGTCTCAGATGGAGAACGGGATTGGTGACCTGTGGGCGAACATGCACATCGAGCGCCACCCCTACGCGCTGGTCAATCCGCTCATCGATCCGATCACGGGGCAGATCCTCAACCAAGGCGGACCCATCGGCTACGTCAAGCCCCCCGACGTGCCGCAAGTCACAGCCTCTCTTCTCCAGATCGCCAACAACGACCTGACCGAGGAAGACCGCGACGGCGCCGACGAAGTGAAGGCGAACACCAGCGTCGAAGCGATGGACATTGCCGCGGCCCGCGTCGATGCGAAGTCGGGCATCTACCTCGACAACATGCGCCAGTCGGTGCAGCGCGAGGGTGAAATCTACCTCGGCATGGTCTGCGAAATCTACGGCGACGAGGGCCGCGAGGTCGAAACCATGTCGGAGGACGGCGACGACGGCACGGCTGTCCTGCGCGAGCCCTATGCCACGGCAGACGGCGAGCATCGCATCCGCAACGACTTCACCAAGGCGAAATACAAGGTCATGGTCGCGGTGCAGGAAGCGACCGCCACCCGCCGCGACAAGACGGTGCGATCGATGCTGGCGACCGCCGAAGCCGCTGTCGCCGCGCAGGATATGGAACTGGCGCAGGTCGCGCTCAACACCGCGGTGATGAACCAGGACGGCGAAGGGCTTTCCGACTTCAAGGCATGGGTGCGCAAGCGGCTCGTGCAGATGGGCGCGGTCGAGCCGAACGAGGAAGAGCAGAAGGCGCTGGCCGAACAGTCAGGGCAGCCCGACGCATCCTCGATCCTCGCCGAAGCGCAGGCCAAGGCGCTCGAAGGCGCTGCGACCAAGGACATGGCGCTGGCCGACAAAGCCGTGGCCGACACAGGCAAGAGCCGCGCCGACACCATGAAGATCCTGACCGAGATCGGGCGGCCCGCGAACGACGCGACCGCCACTCCCCGAATCCTGCGAGGCAACCAACTGCCTTGAGGTGGCCCCCAGCGAGCCTTTCGCTGCGTATAGGAGTGAGAATATGGACCCCGAAGACGACGAATTGCTGCTCGATCAGCAGGCCCCCGAAGATGGCGACGACGACCTCGACCCGGTAGACGCCGAGGGTGAGGAGGACGACGATATCAGCTTTGGCGACGAGGACGACGGCGAGGAAGGCGACGAAGCCAGCCTGCCGAAGAAGCTGCGCGGGCAGATTCGCGACCGCGACCGCGCCATTGCCGCCCTTTCGCGCCGTGCTGCCGACGCCGAGGAACGCGCCCGCCCCGCACCTGTCGAGGTAGGCCCGCGACCGACGCTGGAAGAATGCGAATATGACGAGGAAGAGCACAACCGCCGCATCGACGAATGGGTCGAGCGCCGCGTGCAGGCCGAGACGTCGAGGACAGAGCCTGCGAACGGCGAGGACGAGGCGCGGCAGGACGTCGCCAAGTACGAGGCGAGCATCACCAAGCTGCGCTACGCCGACGCGACCGATGTCGTCGCCGAGGTCCGCGCCGCGCTCACGCCGCAGCAGGAGTTCATCGTCGCGTCGGTGACGTCGGACCCCGGCCTTGTGCTCTACGCGCTCGGCAAGAACCCGGCCAAGCTACGCGAGCTGGTCGATATCCGCAACCCGGCGAAGTTCATCGCCCGCGTTGCTCTGACGGAGGCGAATATGCGTGTTGGCAAGAAACAGGCCCCGGACCCCGAGCGGGTGCATACGGGCAACGCCATGCCCAAGGGGGCGGACAAGGAAGAGGCGCGGCTGGAGAAGGAAGCCGACCGCACCGGCGACCGCACCGCACTCATTCGCTACCGCAAGAGGCAGCGCGACAAGGCGTAAACCGGTAAAATGAAGAGCGAGACGGGGGCGGCTATTACTGCCCCCGTCCGCAACCCAGCGACCTCCGGCTGTAACGGGAGAGCCAAGCGGAAAACCATCCATTTTCGGAGTGTTTTCACATGGCTACCAGTTTCACCAAGCAAGAGCAGGTGATGTTCGACAACGTCATCGAGGGTTTCGATGACTTGCTCGTCATTTCCAAGGGCTTCGATCTCTACAACCCCCTGACCGCCCAAGAGGCCGTCAATGCGGGGGATAAGTTCTGGGTGCCTGCGCCCATGATCGGTTTCAGCTATGACGGCTTCGACCAGTCGTCGAACTTCGACGGCCTGACGCAGCTCAATGTCCCGGCGTCGATCGGTTATCACAAGGCGATCCCCAAGACGCTGTCGGCGAAGAACCTCCGCAACACCTATGCGATGGATCAAATGGGCCGCGCCGCCAAGCAGAAGCTGGCGAGCGACGTCAACATGGCATGCTTCAACACCGCCGCGCTTTATGGCTCGGTGGTTTCGAAACGCGCCGGCGCGCCGACCGGATATGACGACGTCGCCGATCTCGACGTCCGTTTCACCCGCATCGGCGTCCCGCAGGATGGCCGCAAGGCGTTCTACAGCCCCTCGGCCATGAACGCCATGGCGTCCAATCTCGCGAGCCGTTCGGAAGACAGCAAGCGTTCGCGCGATGCCTATGAGCGGGCTTTGATCCGCCACGACATCGCCGGGTTCGAGGTCTTCAAGAACGATCAGGAACTGAGCCTTGCGGCGGCGACCGGCGGCGCGATCCTGATCAACGGCGCCGACCAGCGCACGGTCCCGGCTGCGACGACGACCTCGGCGGGGCTGACGGAGAACAAGGATAACCGTTACACCGATTTGGTCGTGGACGGCGGCACCTACGCCAACGTCAAGGTGGGCGATGCGTTCACCATTGCCGGTGTGTTCGAGCTTCATCTGATCACCAAGCAATCGACCGGCGTCCTCAAGACGTTCCGCGTCATCGACAGGCCCGCTGCCAACACGATCCGCGCCTATCCGGCGATCATCGACGCGGCGGAGGGTTCGATCGGCAGCAAGGAATATGCGAACGTTTCGGCGACCCCCGCCGACAACGCCGCCCTGACCTGGCTGAACACGACCGCGGCGCCGATGAATCCGTTCTTCCGCAAGGAGGCGCTGATTCTCATCCCCGGCAGCTATGTCGTCGACCCCGAGGATGGCTGGCAGGTCATGCGCGCCACCACCGAGCAGGGCATCGGCATCACCTACACCCGGCAGGGGGCCATCAACGACCTGAGCGTCAAGGCCCGCTGGGACATCGACTTCGGCACCGCGCTTCTCAATCCCGAGATGGCCGGCGTCCAGATGTTCAACCAGGCATGACGATAGGGCGGGGCCGCAAAGCCCCGCCCTCGTAATTCAGGAGTGAAGACGATGACGAACAAGACCCCCGAAACCGATGCTCTCGCGGACAGCGGACTTCCGTCGCTCACCGAGAGCGAGAAGAAGGCGGCCCAGAAGGAAGGGCTCCGGGAAGCTGCGAAGGACGCAGCAAAGGAAAGTGCCAAATATTTGGCGAACACCGATCATGCCGAGGTCGAGCCGAACCGATATCTCGGCAAGGACGAGATCATGCAGCACGCGCATATCATCGATCTCGGCATCGACGAGTTCAAGAAGGCTGTCGGAAAGGGCGGTGATTTGCCCGAAAACAAGGTCGCCGGCCTTCTCGAACTGGAACGCTCGGGCAAGAACCGCACGGATTATGTCCGAGCCCTGTGCGATCGTCTCGGCGTCAAGTCGCCCTACGAGGTAACGAGCGCCGGTCCCGATTACACCAACGACATCACGCCGGTCACCAAGCTGTAAGGTTGGAGGGGGCTTCGGCTCCCTCCCTCCACTTGAGCGGCCAGCTTCTGACCGCTGAAATGGAGGCTCCCGATGCTCGAATACCCCCGCGCGCTCTACAGGCCGGGAATCGCCCTCAAACTCGACGGCGTGGAATATGACGTGCTGATCGTGCGCGACGAGGAAGCGCGCGAAGAGGCGCTGGATGCGGGCTGGTCGGAATATGACGACCTCACCAGCGCCGCCCCCAAGGGCCCTCTGGATCGCAGCGTCAAGGAACTGGCCGAATATCTCGCGGCCGAGGACGACCTTGACGAGGTTCGCCGCCTGCTCAGCGCCGAAAAGGAAGGCAAGACCCGCGCGGGCGCCATTGCCGTGCTTGAGGCTCGCCGCGACGAACTGAAATGAGCACGCTGCCCCTTGCCGGTGACGGCCCGCTCAAAAGCTACCTGATCAGCCTCGCGTTCGAGGACATGGGCATGTCGGATTCGACGATCACGCCCGAGGAGCGCAGCCTCGCCCTGCGGCGGCTCAATGTCGCTATGCAGGAAGAGCCATGGTCGCTGATGGGCTATATCCAGCCCGACTACGGCGATGGCAAGGGCGAGGAGCCATCGGGCATTGCGACGGCTGACGTGCATGCGGTGGCGATGCATCTGGCCATGCGCCTGTTCGCGTCGTTCGAGAAAGAGCCATCGGCAGCCTTTCGCGCTGCCTATACGAAGGCCTCGCTCGGCGCGTCGGCGCGCTGGGCTGCGTCGTCGGCGATCACGCTCTACGCGCCCGGCACGATACGCGGCGCTGGCGCACGGCGCACCGATTACACCGGGCCGTACTTCCCCGAGGCAGAATAATGGCCATCCCGCTTCTTGGCGGCATCCTCGGCAACAGCGTCGCTGAGTTCGTCGAAGCCATCCCGCTCAACCTCGAACCCATGACCCCGGACGGCAAGATGGGGCAATTCCGCTCAGCGATCGGCGCGGTGACGCATGCTACGGGGCCGGGCGTCGGGCGTGGGGGCATCGTCTGGAACGGCGTCCATTACCGCGTCATGGGGACGAAACTCGTGTCGGTCGGCGATACGGTGACGGTGCTCGGGGATGTCGGCGGGGAAGGGCGCTGCGGGTTCGACTACAGCTTCGACCGCTTGGGCATCCGCTCGGGTTCGAGCCTCTGGTACTGGACGACGACGGCGCTGACGCAAGTTACCGACCCCGATCTCGGGCCGGTGCGCGATATGCTGTGGATCGACGGCTATTGGATGACGACGGACGGGACATCGATCATCGTCACCGAACTGACCGACCCCACCAGCATCGAGGCGCTGAAATACGGTAGCGCCGAGGAAGACCCCGACATGGTGACGGGTCTGATGAAGGTGCGCGGTGAGGTCTATGTGCTGGGCCGCCACACCATCGAGGTCATGCAGAACGCGGGCGGGACGGGCTTTCCCTTCGCCAAGGTCGAGGGCGCCATCATCCCGTTCGGTTGTGTGTCCGCGACGGCGAAATGCTACTTCGGGGAGAGTTTCGCCTTCGTCGGATCTGCGCGGGGTGAAGCGCTGGGGGTGTTCATCGCGGGGCAGGGGACGGCCACGAAGGTCAGCAGCCGGGCAATGGACGACGCGCTGGCATCGATTACCGACCCCGCGGCCATCGAAATGGAGCAGCGGTGCTACGGCGACGAGCGGCGCCTTGTCCTGCACCTGCCCAATGGCGAGACATGGGTGTTTTGCGAGACGGCTTCGAACTATTTCAAGCAGCGCGTTTGGTATCGGACGGCATCGGGGCATGGCCGCGCTTATCGGCTGCGCAATGCGGTCGAGTTCAACGGGCAGTGGTATTGCGACGATACCGAGAGCGCGGACGTTGGGCGGCTGTCGAAAGAAGTCTCGACGCATTTCGGCGAGCCGGCGGAATGGGAGTTCCACACGCCGCTGATCGAGGGGGACGGGCAGTCGTTCACGCTCAAGTCGATTGAGATGATCGGGCTTCCGGGGCGCATTCCCCATGGCGACGAGGCGGTGATCTTCATGTCTTGGTCGCGCGATGCGGGGCAGACGTTCGGCAGCGAAATGGCCTTGCGCCTCGGCGGTGCGGGTGCGCGGCGCGTCAAGATGGAGTGGCGCCCGCGTGTCCGCTTCTCGACCTATGCCGTGTTGCGCTTCCGGGGCTATGACACGGCGCTCGCGGGCATTGCCAAGCTGGTCGAGGACATCTGATGCCGGGGATTCCGCGTCACCTGCTTGAGCGCTATTTCGGCGCCGAGCCTCGGCTCCTGCGAGCGTTCGAGGATCAATCCGCGGCTGTCGTGGCGACGGCCGATGGGCTCAAGACCAACGAGCAGGCGACCGAGCGGATGCAGGACGCCAGCGTTATCGTGCTCGCCGCCAACGCCGCCTTCACGAATGAGCGCAGGCTGGTGCTCGGGCAGGGCCTCAGCGCCGTGGACGACGGCTCGACGCTGACGATCCGCACCAGCCAGACGGTCCCGCTGGTCAATGGCGGTTTCACGCTCAACCTGACGGTCGCGGGCACGTCGGCCTTGGTCTTGCCCCTGTCCGGCACGCTGGCGACCCTCGCGAACGCCGAAACCTTGTCGAACAAGACGCTATCCGCGCCGAAACTGTCGGGGCTGGGCAACCACGCGGACGACACGGCAGCGGCGGGTGGGGGCATCCCGGTCGGCGGCGTCTACCGCAACGGCTCCCAGCTCATGGTGCGCGTCTCGTAAACCGGTAAAATGAACCAAGTTCCGCCCAAGGGTAAACCCCGTGCGTAATCAGCGCGCGGGAACAGAAATGACCCTTTCAGACAATCTTCTTCGTCAGCGGTTTGAGGCGTCTGTGCATATCAAGCGTGGCGCAACCTACGCTGGTGTCACCGGGCATAGGAGGTAGAGATCGGCCTCTTCAGCTTCATTGGCAGTGTAATCGGGGGCGGCAAGGCCAAGAAGGCCAGCCGTAACGCCGAAGCCGCGCAGCTTGAGTATCTGAACAAGGCCCTCGGCGAGCAGCAGCGCCAGTTCGACCTAACCCGCGCCGATTATGGCCCGCTCCTGTCGCTGCTCGCGCCGTCCGCGTCGCGCCTCGGCGACGGCATCGGGCTCAACGGCGAGGACAAGCAGCAGGCCTTCATGGACTTGGTACAGACCAGCCCGCAATTCCTGTCGGCCGTTCGCAACAGCGAAGACGCGATCCTCGCCAACGCCAGCGCGACCGGGGGTTTGCGCGGCGGCAACGTGCAGGACGCGCTGTCCGAAAACCGCGCCGACCGCTTTGCGTTGGAACTGGATCGCCAGCTTGCGCAACTCGCCGGGGCTGCGGGGCTTGGCTCGGGCGCGACGGATTCCGTGTCGGCGTTCGGGGCGAACAAGGCTGAGAATGTCGGGCAGCTTTACAACCTGATGGGTCAAACCCGTGCGCGCGGCATCTCCCTACGCGGCGGCATCAACGCTCAGAACTGGGCGAACGCGGGCAACGCGGTCGAGGACGCCATCAAGGCGATCTTCGGCGGGGGTGGCTGATGGCCTTCACGCCGCCCAATTTCAACGAAGCCGAAATCATGCGCGCTGGCATGACGCTGGTGCCGGATTACGCCGCCGAACAGCAGCGCCGCTTGCTCACAGACCTACAGCGGCAGGACATCGGCCTTCGCCAGCAGCAGGAAGGCCGCCTGCTCACCGAGGCCGCGCGCAAGCATGAGCGCCAGGCGACGTTTCAGGAGGACGTTGCCGCGCTCGGGCTCAACCCCGATCCGGGCCGCATCAACGGGCTTATGGCGAAATATCCCGAGTTTTCCGAGGGCCTTAAACGGGCTTGGGATTCCGCCACGGAAGAAAAGCGCGGGCGGGACATGGGTCAGCTCGGCGAGGTCCGGGCCTATCTCCGCAGTGGGAATATTGATCGCGCGAAGGCCGTGCTTCGCGCCCGTGTCGATGCCGACAAGAAGGCGGGCCTCGAACCCGACGAGCAGCCGCTGCTCGAAATGCTGGAAGGGGGTGATCCTAACGCGGTTGCGCAGGTGCAGGCGCAAGTTGATATGGCTTTGTCGGTCGGTGCAGGCCCCGACAAGTTCGCCTCCGCTTATGGCGCGCTGGTTCCCGGCGGCACCGAGTTCGAAAAGCAGCACGAGTTCATCCGGCAGAAGTATGGCGAGGCTGCAGCCGACACCTTCGCGCAGAACAAATATGACCCCGTGGTTCCCGTCACCAACCAGTACGGGACGAGCTTCTATCGGTCGTCAGGCCTGACCGCACCGAATGGCGAGCAGCAGCCTTCGACCGCGCCCGCAAAAGGCGACGCCGCACCCAAAGGCAAGCCCGTCTCGGACGCTGGCGGCATCGCCCGCTCGCTGTTTCCCGACGTGCAGGTCACGCAGGTGCGCCGCGATCCGAACAGCAGCCTCGGCAAGAAAAACCCGAAGAGCTGGCACAATCGCAGCGGCGCCGCGGTCGATGTCGCGCCCATCGAGGGCATGACCTTCCAGCAGTACGTCCAACGCTACCGCGACGCTGGCTACACGATCCTTGAAGCCCGCGACGAGGTGGCGAACCCGTCAAAGCACGCGACCGGGCCTCACTGGCATGTCGTGCTCGGCGGTGGGCCGAAAGGTCCGCAGCGGGTTTCGACGCGCCAGCAGTACGCCAAGCTCCCCAGCGGCACCGAATATATTGCCCCTGACGGCACTCGGCGGGTGAAACCCTGATGGCCGAGAAGTTTTGGATCGATGATCCTGTCGCGCAGCCGCAGCAATCGGGGCCGGTTGTCATTCCGAACGCCGCGGGCATCGCAGCCGATCAGCGCGACCAGACCCGCACGGATATCGCCGTAGAGGGCAATGATCGATCCGGGCGTCAGGAGGGCCGCGAGACGGCGAAAGACGAGCGCGATGGCGTTGCGAAGATGCGTGACGCATTTCTCGCGCTGCCCGAGGTCAAGAAATACAACACCATCGTGTCGCAGGCTGACGCTGCGCTGCACACCGATGCGACCCCCGCTGGCGACCAGCGCCTCATGTACTCGATTGTCCAGATGCGCGACCCGCTGGGCTCGGTCCGCGAGGGCGATGCTGCGCTGCTGGAAAGCGGTGTTCCCTACATGGAGCAACAGCTTCAAAAACTGCGGAAAAACCTCAACGCAGAAGGCATGTTCCCCGACGAGTACCGGAAGCAGTTGAAGCAAGAGGCGGTAAGCAACCTCAACACGGCGAACCGCGCCTACACGCAGAATCGCCGCTTCTACACCGACATTGCCAACCGGTCGGGCTATGATCCGTACCTCGTCGTCGGCCCGCACGCCGGCTCGCCCTACCTCGAACGCTTTCGGGAGTATGACAAGGCCAACGGGCTGGGCGAGTTCGCGCCGGGGCGTGATAGCCAGCGCACCGCCATCCCCGGCGCCACGGCCGACAACTTGGCTTTCGATATTGACACGGGGGCCGGGGCGTTCGGATCTCAAATCGAAGCCAACCGCCTCACGCCGCAGCAGCAAGGCGCGCTCGACGCATACCTGAATGCGAACGCCGGAAACCCGAATTTTGGCCCGGAGCAACTGTCTGCCTTTTACCAGTCGATGGGCATCGAGGGCGGGGCGATGGCGGCTGACGACCAGTTCTTCGAAGCCGTCCGCAAGGGGGAGGCTTTTGGCACTCAGCCCAATTACGAGCAGGCGGATGAGGCTCGCCGTAAGTGGGCTGAGGATCAGGTCCAGCAGCAGCTCGGCAACGCCGATATCGGCGGCACGGTCGCGCTGCAAAACGGTATGCTCCCATGGACCGACGAACTCATGGGTTTCCGCGGCGGCATCACGAACCTCGTTACGGGGGATGGCTCCTTCGCTGAGGGGTATCGCGACGGGCGCGACATTGAGCGCGCCGCGGTTCGGATGGCTGAGGACGAGCACGGAATTGCGCCGCGGCTCGTCGGCAGCCTCCTGACGCCCGCCGGCATCGTCTCGAAAACAAACCTTGCGCGGGACGCCATGGTGGTCGGCGGCGCGTATGGCGCTGGGGCGGGCGAGGGTTTTTCTGACACTGTCGCCAAAACAGCGACAGGCGCTGGCCTGGGGTATGCCGCAGGCAAGGGGCTTGAGGCCGCTGCGCCAGTAATTTCGCGTTTTGCCTCCCCAATCCTTGATCGGGCCAAAAACGCCATAGCCAAACCTGGGCAGCGCGAGTTCGTAGACGCCGCCGAGAGACAGGGTCTTGACTATATGGCTGCCGATATTCCCGGCGCCACGACGTCGCGAATGGCCACTTCCGTCAGCAAGATGACGCTGGGCGGCATTCCCATCGCCGAGCGCGCCAAAAAGATCATCGACGCCGCAGCCGCGAAGAAGACTGAAATCGCTCGCTCGCTTTCGCCTGCGAACGACGTTCAGCAAGGAGGACAGGCGATCAAGCGCGGCACGTCGGAATGGTCGGGCGCCACCAAGGACCGGTCCGGGGCGATGCACGACGCCATTCCGATTCCCAAGGATCGCCCCGCTGTCACCGGCAATACGAACGATGCGCTTGCGGACATCAACGCCGGGCTGTCGTCGAACCAATCGCTTTCTGAAATGATCGCGGACCCAACGATGCAGGCGTACCAGCGCGCGCTAGAAAATGGCGGCTTGTCGTGGGCGGATATGAAGAAATTCCGCAGCTACATTGGCGAGCAGGCGGGTAAGCCGTCTGTCTCGCAAACCATGTCGAAGGCAGACCTCAAGAAACTCTATGCCGGGCTGTCGGAGGACATGCGGGCGACCGCGACCGCTGAAGGCCCGAAGGCGTTGAAAGCTTTTGAGCGAGCCAATGATTTCACACGCGGAATGGAGCGCCGCCGGGAGGAAGTGCTGACCAGCTTGCTCGGGAAGAATTACGACAAGTCGGACGAGCAGGCTTTCAATCAGATTATGAACTGGTCGCGGAAGGACACGGGCGACTGGATGAAGCTCGGTCGCGCGATGCGGTCTCTCCCGGAGAATGAGGCTAATTCTGTCCGCGCCGTTGTCATCGACCGTTTGGGGATGGCGCGCAAGGGTGGTCAGGATGCCGGGGGCGAGGTGTTTAGCCCTTCGGAGTTCATGACGCAGTGGAACGGGCTCGATAAGCGCGCGAAATCCATCCTGTTTCAAGGCGAGCAGCGGAAGGCCATGGACGACCTCGCCACCTATTTCGACGGCCTCAAGGGCGCCAGCCAAGACTTTGCGAACACCTCGCGGACGGGCCTCGCCACCAATGCCCTCGCGACCGCCGGCACGTTCGGAATCGACATTGTAACAGGGGCGCTGGCCTCTATCGGCCAACTCGGCGCGGGCAAGTTTCTGTCGAGTCCGACTTTCGCCAAGTGGCTAGCGGGCCTCGCCAAGAAGCCAAATCCGGCTGCCATGGTGTCGCACATCGAGCGCCTTTCCGGCGTCGCGCGCGCTGAGCCGCTGATCGCCAACGACATTCTTACCTTGCAGCAACGCCTCGCAGACGCCTTCGCGCAGCCGCAATCACTGAGGGCTGCCGCCGAAGAAAACGACGAAATTGGGGATGCAAAAGTACGCGAGAGGAAACGCGATGACGCGCAATAGCATCTTCATGGGGGCATTCTAACATGGCCCAGCGCATCAACAACCCTTTTCCGTTGTTCCTCGACGAAGACGGCGACCTGCTGTTCGGCGGCAAGGTCTATATCGGGACCGCGAACCAAGACCCCGAGACGAACCCGCTCGCCGTCTTTTGGGACGAGGAGCTGACGGACGCCGCCGAGCAGCCGCTGCGGGTCTACGGCGGGCTCATCCACAACGGCGACAGCCCGGCGTTCGTGTTCGCGGCGGGTGACGACTATTCGATCCGCACCCGCGACGCCGACGACGAGCTGATCTGGTACGTACCGTCGATCAAGGTCACGGGTCAGCAGTATCAGCCGCTCGACGGCGACCTGACGGCCATCGCCGCGCTCGCGACGACCTCCTATGGCCGCGCGCTGCTGACCCTCGCCAATCAGGCGGCGCTCAAGGCGGCAACTGGCATTCCCGACTGCCTGCCCCTGATCGGCGGCACGGTGACGGGCAATATCGCACGGTCGAGCGCTGGGCCGCATCTCTACCACACGGACGGCGCGCTAGTGTCGGGACGCGTGTTCTTGACCGACCATGACGCAGCCGACCCGACCAGTCTGGCTGGCGACATCTGGCTCAAGAGGGCGGCGCCGTGATCGTCGCGCGCACCGCAGCGGGAACATCCACCATCGGCGCGGTCAGCTTCCGTGAGAGCGGCGGCGTGACCGAAATCGGCGAGGTCTATATCCGCGACGCCAGCGGCTTGAAGGAACTGTTCAGCCCGAGCGAGGGCGGGAGCGGCGCCTTCACCGTCGATGTGACGCCCGACAGCTATGGTGCGCGGGTCAGCGAGTTCGCGGGCGGCGTTACGACGTCCGAAGTCGTGGCAACGCCGGTCGGCGGCCTCGCACCCTACACCTATCTTTGGGCGCGCGTGGACGCCAATCCTGAGGACTGGACGATCATTGCATCGACGGCGCAGGCGACGACGTTCCGCGCGGCTGCGGTCGGCCCCGGCGAGTCCTTTTCGGCTTCTTTCACCTGCACCGTCACCGACGCGAACGGCAACTCGGTGGAATCGGGAGAAGTCGCGGCAACAGCGGTCAACTACGGAACGGCCCCCTGATGGAACAGTACAACGGCAACTACACCGACGAAAATCGCCGCCCGGTGAAGGGCGCCGCGGTCTTTGTCTACACTTCTGAGGGCGCGACCGCCGCGATCACCGACGCAAACGACAATCCGATCGTTCAGCCGCTGCTGACTGACGAAAACGGCAATTACTCGTATCGCGCGCCCGGTGGCTATTACAGGCACAGCGTCTGGGTCGCTAAACGCCGCGTGCTGATCGAGAATGAAGTAATTCTGGGGCCGTCGTATCGCGATGCTGCGCAATCGGCCGCTGCTGCAGCTGCTGCGGCTGCGGGCGTGGGCGAGTATGACGACACAGCAGATGGATTGGGCGCAACCGGCCTGGGCGAAACCTTTTGGCTCGACAACGGGGACGGCACGGGGACAATCTACCGCCACGATCCCGGCCCGGTCGCGACCGAGATCGGTAAATTCGTTCAGGATCAGACCGCGCCCGCCGCCGCGACGCTGCTTGCGGGGGGCGTGCCGACGTCGTCAGCCCTGTCGCTGAACGGCGACGTCCTGAATGCCTATCAACCCGGCGGCATCGGGGCTGTAGCGACGAACATCCGCAATCGCCTGCAACGCGACGTGTGGGTCGAGGACTATTTCGCCGGGCTGTCGACGGGCGGCGATTACCAGCCCGCGTTCGATCGGGCGATGGACGTGGCGCGGACGCGCGGGCGCTCGCGCGTCCGCATGGAAACGATGATCGACACGGCGTCGCCGATCGCGCTGCGCAGCGGCATGTCGATCGAGGGCGACGGTACGCATTACCGCTGGGACAACGACCTTGAGGCCAATGTCTATGAGGGCGCGTGGATCCGCAACGAGAATGCGGCGGGCGGGCCGGTGCTCCGGTATGGATCGATGCAGGACAGCCGGCTCAGCGGCGTCGGCATCTTTTGCGGCGAGCAGCCTAACACCGTCGCGATCAGCATCGGGTCGGACAATAATCCATCGACGCAGGCGCTGTATTTCGAGCGGTTCATAGTGGTCGGCGCCGCGCTCGCGGTCAAATGGGGCGATAGCAACGCCGCCAACCCGCTGGAGCAGTGCGACGATATCAGCTTCCGCGATTTTTCGTTCCATAGCTGTGTCGACGGCATCCGGCTCGACGCGAATAATGTCGCTGACACGTCGCTGATCGAACGCGGAAAATTCTACCAGATGCAGGGTCTATGCTTCGACCTTCGCAACTGCGGCATCCTGCGCATTTCCGAATGCCAGGCGGGTCTGCTCTATGCTGCATCGCGCATGTTCAAGATCGCCGGACAGGCCCCGGACCAACTGATCATCCAGCTTTGCCAGTCGGAAGGCCTCGGCGGCAAGATGATCGAAATCGATGGCAACAACGATCAGGGCGCAACCCATCTCATCGGCTGCGTGATCAACCAGCCAGTGGAATGCGACGGTATTCTGCGCGTCAGGTCGACCGGATGTTACATCAATACGACAATCGACCTCGACGGCTATGTGCGCTGGACGTCGGAAAACGACGTGTGGGATGGCCCGTTGGAACTACCGCAGGTCACCGTCAACGGCTCGGTGCAATTCGATGCGGTAACGCAGCGCGATGCGAACGGCCAGAATGGGCGATGGCTGCCGCGCGGGATGAAGGTCAAACAGGCGAACCTGACCGCGGGCGGATATGAATTTCTCGGCGCGGTGCGCGCTGGCATTTACGGCGAAACCTTCACCGCCGCTGCGGATTACTATTTTCCCGGCTTTTACATCCTGCCGACAGCCGACAACGGCTTTGCGTACAAGGTGACGGCCGTCGCCGGCGCAGCGGGCGCCGAACCGGCGTGGCCGACCGTCATAGGCAATACCGTCGTTTCGGGTGGTGTGACCTTCCAGTGCGTGGGCGCCAGCGCGCTCGTCAAGGGCGTCGGGGGCATTCAGGCATGATCCCGGCAATCGCAACGGAGCGGAAATGATGGCTGACCCTACCGAAGCTATGGACTTGGGGCAGGCGCTGACCGCCCTGCGTGATGGTCGGCAAGTGACCCGATCCGGGTGGAACCCCGAAAATTCGCCGCTGTTCCTGTATCTGAACCAGTCGGGGCGCGCTGCTGCATTCTTCTACCCCGATGCGCCGACTGGCGGGGTGGACCTCTCCGCGCTTGACCTTGAAAACCCAGCTACCGTCGCGCGGGTGCCGCACATCAACGGACGTCGCGCAAACGGTTCGTCCTTCTCCGGCTGGATCGCAACGCAGGCCGACCTGACCGCCAACGATTGGATTATAGCGTGATGGGCGATCCTTCCGACATCGGGGCCTTAACGCTCGCGGTGGGCGAAATGCGCGGCCAGATGCGTGAACTGATACATGCGCAGAACAACATGGCGATGAAGCTCGAAGGGCTGACCGAAAAGGTTCTCCTCGCGCAAGCGCTGCCCGCCGAGGTGGCGCGGCTCGGCGATGTGGTTGCGGGCGTCTCGGCCCGCGTCGACGCATTGGAAGCGGTCAACGACCGCCAGGACGGCGCGAAGGGCGTGCTTGCAACGCTGTTGGGGTCAAAAGCCTTCGGCGTCCTCGTGAGCGCGACGCTCGTTCTCTATGCCTCCATCAAGGAAGGACTGTTCAAATGAAACTCGTCCCCCACTGGCGCATCCTCTGGCGCTCATGGTCCGTCCGGCTCAACGCGCTCGGAATCCTGATCCTCGGCTGGATCGCCATCGATCCGGTGAGCCTGCTGGCCGTCTGGAACATGATGCCCGCCCCGGTACGCGACCTCATCCCCGAGCAGATCCTTTCGACGATCGGCGCCGTCCTGTTCGCGCTGTCGATGCTCGCCCGCCTCGTGCGCCAACCGAAGATGCAGGAGAAGATAGATGCCGCAGCGAAATAACCGGATCCAGCCGATGGACGGCGCCGAAAGCGCTTCGAAGAAGAAGGCTATTGGCGTCATGGGCGCCGGCGCGCTGCTTCTGGCGACACCGCTGATCGCGCAGTGGGAGGGCAAGCGAAACGATCCCTATCGCGACATCGTGAACGTCTGGACCGTCTGCTATGGCGATACGCGCGGCGTCGTGCCGGGTCAGCGCCAGACCGATGCCCAATGCACTGACCGGCTCTACGCACAGATTGCCGATCATGCGCGGCCGGTCATCAAATGCGTGCCGCAGCTCATGGGCCGCGATGCGCAGCTCGCCGCATCGGTGAGCCTCGCCTACAACATCGGCACCGCGGGCTTCTGCCGGTCGACCGCGGCGAAGAAGTTCCGCGCGGGCGACTGGCGCGGCGGCTGCAATGCCTTTTACGCTTGGCGCTATGCGGGCGGCAAAGAGGTGCGTGGGCTCGCCAATCGCCGCAAGCAGGAAATCCGCCTCTGTCTCTCGGGTCTGTCGTGATCCCGCCGTGGGTCTACCTCGCGGGCGGCGCGCTTGCTCTCTCGGCCTCTTTCGGCGCGGGCTGGACCGTGCGCGGCTGGAAAGCCGATAGCGACGACCTCGAACAGGTGACGCTGACACGGGCGGCGATCGATGCGCAGCGCAAGGTCGCCGACGCGGCCGCAATGGGCTTTGAGGACACGCGGACCGCGCTCGACCGCCAAGCCCACGACACGCAAACGATCATCCGGGAGACCTATCGTGAAATCGCTGTTCCCGCTGAGTGCGCCGTTCCTGCTGCTGTCGCTGACAGCCTGCGAGACGCTACCGAAGCAACCAACCGAGCCGTTGCCGGCGAGTCTCCGCGCGAAATGCCCGCCGCTGCCGCTACCACCGGTGCCGCTGATTGATCCGGCGCGCTCGGCTTGGGAAGCCGTGATGATCCAGATGTACGGCGAATGCGGCGCTCGTGTCGCGGCCGGGGCGAAGACTTTCGAATAACCAAATCGCCGAGGGGCGTGCACGGGAGCGCGGGATAGTTTCGGCTATCTCGCGCTTTCCTGTATGCGCTGTGCGGCCGCCATGCCGCGCCCGGCCAGGTGCGCGAACTGCTCGTGATATCGCGAAACCGCCCACCACTTTCGCCGCGCGTCTCTATCCAGTGCGGCTTGTCACGGTGAGCTGCGTCAAAGTCGTCGCCAAGCGCATCTGCGATCACCCTCGCCAGTTCGTCGCGGTCAGGCATCGGGGGTGTCCTTGAACAGTCGGCCTTGGTTGACATTGGCGCGGTCGCGTATGCCTTGACGACGCATGGGAGCGTCATATCGGTTGTGGCAT
>JAESGW010000137.1_pt1 | contig 164049 bp, 140 predicted proteins | sample 9269791 | NCBI WGS metagenome assembly JAESGW01 (sample SAMN16773120, study PRJNA677053) | algae metagenome | isolation source: Aphanocapsa lilacina HA4352-LM1 and co-occurring heterotrophs from near cave... | place: USA: Maniniholo cave, near Haena, Kauai, HI | collected 2009-07-28
GGCGAGGACGTGGGCAACTACGCAATCACGCAGGGCACTTTGGCCTTGAGCGCCAACTATGACCTGAGCTTTGTGGAAGGCAGCCTGGAGATCACTAAAGCCTCAACCACAATTACTCTTGCAAATTCAATTGCCAATTGTGATGGTGGCCAAGTAACTTTAACTGCAACGGTGAACACCGTTAACCCATCAATCCAAGCAAGTGTTAATAATTTTGGAGGACTAGTCAGCTTCAAAAATGGCAGCACAACGATTGGAACAGTAGCTGCAGCTTCGGTAAGTGGTGGAATATTCTCAGGTACATTCTCCATAAATTTACCACTTGGAGCCACCTATAATATTTCAGCTGAGTTCGTTCCGAATTCCGGAAATCTCACCGGATCCCAGACAAATTCAAATGCTCAATTGACGGTACTACAAGCTTCTATCACCTCAAGTGTCGCTCCAAATGGAAATGGAAATGTGGTCATATTTGACGGAGCACACTCTTCCATGGGATTATCTTCCAGCACTGTATTGACCGCTACTTATCAGCCTTCCAGCTATTCGGGAGTCGCCTATAAGTGGTATTCAAGAAACATCGGAGGCTCTTTTACCTTGATTTCAGGTGCTACTAGTTCAGCTTATACGATTATTGCAAATGGCGACTTTGTAAAAGAATATATGGTTGAGTTGATAGTGAATGGTAACTGTGTTGGAAATAAGATCTTCTCCAAAGTAATTTCCGTCGAAGCCTCTTGTGGTAAAGAGGGTCAAAATAAAGTTGCCGTCTGCCACGTGACTCCTAACGGAAAACGTAAGACAATCTGTGTAAGCTATAATGCAGTCGATGCCTTACTGTCCGGTAGTCCGGGTTCATACGTGGGGGATTGCAGTATTTCCCACCGAATGGACAAAGAGACCGAATTGATTACCGTTCCATGGAACACTCCACTTGAAGTGATAAATGAGAAGATTGCTGCTCAAAGTGAAACATGGTTTAACCGTAAGAAAATCGAGTTGAACATTTCTGCTGAAACATACAATCCTCTAAAAGCAGGCTTCTATGAATTGCAAGTTGATGTTGAAGAGAACGAGTCGTTTATGTTGGAAGAGCCGATTTCCGTAAAAGTTCTTGTCCTCGACAAACCACATGCGCTGGACATCACCATTAGTAACGATAAGTTGACCAGCGAATTCCAATCCGGTGAATTGATAGGAAGCCTGAGCACCGTCGATCCTGTGGACAACATCCATACCTACGAAATGGAAGAACATCCTGATCTGATCCTGGATGGCGACAAGCTGATCTGGAGAGGGACCACCGTTCCAATGCAGTTGACTTTCAACGTATTCAGTATCGATAGAGCGGGCCAGACGATCAGTAGAGAGATCAAGCTGAGCAGAGAGCTGAAGCCTGGAGAATTCTTCCTATATCCAAACCCGGCACATCGTGAAACCAATGTGATGGTAGATATGGACCGGGAGGCAACGGTTGTGATCAGAATCTACGATGCGATTGGCAGACTGGTGGCCGAAAATGAAGCCTACCGAGAAGACAGCTTCACACAAACCTTCAACTTGGACGGACTGGCAGCTGGCCTCTACACAGTACAGGTGAAAATGGGAGATTTGGTGATGACCAAGCGATTGATCAAAAAGTGATGGCTAGATCATAAATCCCGAATTGGCCACTGGGCCTTTTGGGGAAAGTTTTAGACAGCATCGGGAATCTTCTCGATGCTGTCTTTTTTTCTTGGGGATTAGTTCTTACAGCTTGGATATGATAAGTTTCAGGCCTGGTAAACCGGTGTGGGTTGCCCCAACTCGCTTTAGTCTTTTTATCTTCAGGATAAAGTCTAGAAAGTACTGTTTGTGGAATCGTCTACAGAAATCGGCTGCAATTCAGTCCTTTGTCTAGAGTTAATATTCGATTCTCACTTGGAAATCAGACCCCGACAGGGATCAAATCTTTCAATAACCGCGGGTCGTGGCTGAACTTGTCGAGTCCAAACCCGAGGATAACAATACGACGGAACGAAGACACAAACCCAAAGTGTCGATCTCCGGTAGATGAAGACTGCAATCTGAAAAAGGTTTCCACTCCGCTCAACCTGACACAAGATAATGATTGAACACTGTCGACTCCATCACCACGCAATCCCGTAGTCGTCCCCGTAATTGCTCGCGCCACCCCAGAGGGTACCGTGCTTCCAGTCCAGCCAAATGGCAGTGATGGGACCGGAGGTTTTTGCCCAGAAATCCATGGAGTAGCCGCGTTTGAGCAGCTCACTACGTACCCAATCGGGTGTGTCCTGCCGCAGCGTGATGCCGCCAGGCTTGATCTCGTGCGCACCAAAAGAGCTCTGCATCTGGTAGGAATTGAAGTTGGCGGCTTCTACGGCTTCCTGTACGTTCATGTCAAACTCAACGACATTGAGGAAAAATTGGAGCAGGTTTTGATCTTGGGAATCGCCTCCCTGTACGGAGAAGGCCAAAAGTGGTTTGCCGTCCTTCAGTGCCAGGCTTGGGGTCAAGGTCACGCGGGGCCGCTTACCGGGTTCGGGCAGGTTGTAGGGATTCAGGCTTTCATCCAAGACGAAGCTCTGCATGCGCTGGGAAAGGCCAACCCCGGTGTTACCCGCGATCACGGCGGGAACCCAGCCTCCGCTAGGGGTTACCGACACGAGCCATCCCTCCGCATCGGCAGTCTGCACGGAAGTCGTGCCGCTTTGGAATTCGCTCAGGAATTTCTCATCAACTTCCGACGGCAGCTCGCTTGGATCCGCTGAAGCTAGGGCGAGCTGGTTCTTTTTCAATAAATCTATGTGAGGGTTGGTTTCCCCTTGGAAAGGATAGGGGTCGCCCGCACCGATCTTGGGATCATTCATGGAGCCGATCAGCTTCGCTCTATCCTTGGCGTATTCTTTGGACAGCAAGCCCTTCATCGGTGATTTGACAAAAGCAGGATCACCGTAGTAGAAATCCCTGTCTGCAAAGGCCAGGCTCATCGCCTGATATACCGTGTGGATATAGTTGGCGGAGTTGTATCCCATCGCTTTCAGGTCAAAGTTTTCCAGGATGTTCAGAGACTGAAGCAGTGCGGGGCCCTGCGTCCATTCCTGCAACTTGTAGACGTCGATTCCTTTGTAGTTGACATGTAGCGGCTCCTCGATCTTCACTTTCCAATTGGCCAAATCCGACTCGGTGAAGAGCCCGCCCTGTTCTCGAGTCCCACGTACGATTTCCTTGGCGATGTCACCTTTATAAAATCGGTCATAGGCGGCGTAGATCGCTTCCTTTCGGGACTTACCAACCTTTAATGCTTCTTGCTCCGTGGCCACCAGCTTGGCGAGCGTTTGGTATAGATCCTCCTGTACAAAGATTTCCCCCGCCTCTGGAGCTTCCCTTTTTTCACCCAAATGGGTCAGGAATATCTTTTTGGAATAAGGCCATTCCTTGATTCTGGCTTTTTGGCCTTCGATGGCGTTTGCCGTCTGTGCTTCTATCGGATAGCCTTTGGCGAGGTCCATGGCAGGTTTCAGTACCTGCTCCAGGCTCAGGCTTCCATACTCTGCCAGCATCGTCATGATGCCCCCGGGTGTACCGGGAGTAGTGGCTGCGAGGGGGCCATATTCGGGCGGGTAGGCCATACCCTGCGATTTGTAAAAATCCACTGTTGCGCCAGTAGGCGCATAGCCCAGCGCATTGATGGCGATGACCTTTTTTTCCCCAGGATGGTAAATAAGTGCTTGGGTTTCGCCTCCCCAGGAGAGCACGTCCCACATGGTGGAAGTAGCGGCGATCATGGCGCAAGCGGCATCCACGGCGTTGCCTCCCTGTTGGAATATTTGGGCCCCAGCTGTTGCTGCGAGGGGTTTACCGGTGATAGCGACCCAGTTTTTGCCGTGAAGAATGGGCTTGTTGGTACCTATCGTGCCCGCGCCCAGGCCGGGGAGACCTTGCCCCAAGGAGCTATAGGAGAGAAAAAGAAATGCTAAGAGGTGAAGTTTTTTCATGATCTGTCGGTGGGTTTTCAATGCAACTCTTGATAAGTCAACTTGTTTTCGAATCTTCAGGGGCTTTGATGGCATGTACTTAATCAATTCGGAAATGAATTTCAAGCGAACCTGCTATGGGCGGTCGAGGACATTTGATATTAGCCGTTCATCGACTGTCAAATCTAAACTTATGCAAAGTAGAGGGAAATACTATTGATCATTTTCATCCAGAAGTTGATCCATAATTGGAATAAAGCCGGGAAACAGGGAATTGTAGTAAGTGAAGAGCTGGAAGATGGAGCCGGTCTTTTTCAGATCGATCTCATTCGTGGAGACAAAGTTTTCCATTTCCTCCGCCTTTTCCCCAAAAATTGGAAAGAGGTCTTTGCGTTTTTTGGGCACTTCAAACAAGTCTTTTCCTTTCAAATAATAGTAGACATTCCGTTTGATGATCTGATCATTGCGGTTGCCTACCATCAGGGCTGTATTGTAGTTGGATTCTTTATACACGGCAATCGTCCTACGCATCAGCGGCAACTGGCCTTCCACGATCACTTCGAAAAAGCCGGAAATAGGCACGCCTTCGTCTCTGAAATCCATGCCGTTGACGAAATACCTCGGGACTTTATAGGTGCTGTCCATCCACACGATGTTCTGAATCCGGAGGCCGGGCATCGTGGTGACCAGGTTCTTCTCCGGCTCCATCAGTTCAAAGGTATTGGAGTTAATGTTGTACCTGACGCGAAATCCCTCCAAGACCGTTTGCTCACGATAGAGTAGGATAGAGGCTACATTCCATTTATTGTCGAGGTAGAAATTTCCTTCCACTTTCTTGGGCTCTGGGGGAATTCCATAGATGGCATTTCCCATAAGATTGGGTCGCTCGACCAGAAGACGACTGACGTTGGTTGCGCGGATGGTCTTTTGCAAAGCTGCGCCTGTACCTTCACTGCCATACTTGACCAGATACAGATTTCCCAGGTCCAAGTCGGCCTGAAGCTGAATTGTTTTTTCAAATGTATTGTATCCGGAGGCGGTGACGACCAGCACATATTTTTCCGCAGCGACATCTTCGATCTCAAAGTTTCCCGCTCCGTCGGTGAAATCTGCAAAGGTGGAATTTCTTAGACTCACAGCGGCACCTTCAAGGTATTCCTTGGTGTCAAAGTCAAGAATGCGGCCCTTGAGCTGAAAATTTTGTGCCTTGGAAAAGCTGCAGATCACCAGCAAGATGCAGGTAATAAAGCCAACAAGTCGAAATTGCGCGATCATTCTTGTGCGAAGTGGTTTGTTTAGTAATATAAGATAAACCTAGGACTGTTGCTAAATCAATTGTTTTCAACAGATCGGCTGGCGACACATTGGCTACCGATTGGCTTTCTATGCTTTAAGGGCGTATATTTGAAAAGGTCATCTGTTTTGAAGACCATTTCTGTTTATAAATCACCACTAGTTTGAGTTTTACATCATTCAATTTTGAGCCCTCGCTTCAGGACGGGCTCGACGCTATGGGCTTTGACCGCCCGACACCCATCCAAGAGATGGCAATCCCGGTAATACTTGAAGGCAGGGACCTGATCGCCTGCGCACAGACCGGAACAGGCAAGACTGCAGCATTCGTGCTTCCCATACTCAACAAAATCTCGAAGTCAGGTTCCAGCACGTTGAATACACTGATTTTGGCTCCGACACGTGAGCTGGCCATTCAGATCGACCAACAGATACAAGGCTTTTCTTATTTTCTCGGCATCAGTTCCGTGCCGATCTATGGCGGAGGCGACGGCGTCGTGTGGGAGCAACAAAAAAAAGCGCTGGAGACTGGAGCCGAGATCGTCGTAGCGACTCCCGGTCGTCTCATTGCCTTGCTGGCGGGAGGAAAAATGGACTTGAGTTCGCTGGAACATTTGATTCTAGACGAGGCCGACCGAATGATGGATATGGGATTTTCCGACGATATCCTCAAGATCGTCAACTACCTTCCCCAAAATCGGCAGACTGTACTCTTTTCGGCGACCATGCCACCGAAGATCAGGCAGTTCAGCATGAAGATTCTCCGAAATCCGGAGGAGATTTCCATCGCGATCGGCAAGACCGCAGAGGGAGTGACCCAGTCCATGTACTCCGTCTTCGATGGCCAAAAAGAAGAACTCGTTCGCCATATCCTGTCCCAAAAAGCTTACGAGGCTGTGATCATCTTCGCTTCAACCAAAGACAAGGTGAAAGCGCTCTATAAGGTACTCCGAAAGCAGTTTGACATCGAGGCGTTCCACTCCGATCTGGAGCAGGTAGAGCGGGAAAAGATCATGTCGGACTTCAAAAATAAAGCGGTAAAGATCCTGATAGGAACTGACATCATCTCCCGCGGCATCGATGTGGTGGGCATAGAATTGGTCATCAATTTTGACACGCCGAGTGATCCGGAGGATTATGTGCACCGGGTAGGGCGAACCGCCCGCGCCGACAAGGAGGGTGAAGCGATCACCTTCGTCAATCCCAAAGACCAGCATAAGTTTGTCAGAATTGAAAAGCTGATAGGCATGCAAGTGACCCAAAATCCGCTCCCCGAGGGATTTGAGGCCGGGCCGGTTTATTTGGGCGAAAAAGCCAAGGCATCGGATTTTGTCACTTCTCCATCTGCTGGAAACAAATCCAAGAACAAGAAGAAAAAGAAGAAGCCAGGACACAAGCCGTCTGGGGAAAAACAAGCACAAGTGCAGGAATCTCGACCAAGAGGCGAATCTCAGAAAAAGCATTCTACACCCAAACCGGAGGCTTCCAAGACTGAGCCTACTGCCAGCGCTGAGCCTGAGAAACCCAGCAAATTTGGGCAGCGCAAGAATGTGATCGAGTCCTGATTTTCAGTCTATTGTTGTGGTATTTGTGAGGTACTTCAGGTATCTTGAAGTACTTTTCATTTTTAATCCCGGCACTATGCAAACCATCAAATTGAAGTCAAGAGGACCATCGGTCTCTTATCTGCAGGAACTACTCGTCAAGCTCGGCTATCAGATACCGGCGACGGGATACTTTGGAGATTTGACGGATGCCGCGGTCAAGGATTTTCAGCTGAAAAATGACTTGGTGTCGGACGGTGAGGTGGGTATAAAGACCTGGACTATCCTCATTGACAAGGCAAGGCCGGCCCAGGCTTTGGGAGACAAATTTTTGTCAGAACAGGATTTGAAGGATTTTGCGACGAAGCACAACATCGAGCTCGCTGCGGTTAAAGCTGTCAACGAAGTGGAAAGCAGCGGGAAAGGGTTTTTCGTGGATGGTAGACCCAAGATTCTATTTGAAGGCCATGTTTTTTGGGATCAGTTGAAAAAAGCGGGCATAGATCCTTCATCCGTGGCCAGTGCTTCCAATGCCGATGTGCTCTATCCGAGATGGACGAAAGGACATTATGTGGGTGGACCTAGGGAATATGATCGGATGGAGAAAGCGGCGGAGATTTTGGCTGACCCAAAGGTAAAGACGGCCGCATTGGCCTCGGCCTCTTGGGGTAGCTACCAAATCATGGGATATCATGCTGCGAAGCTCGGCTACTCTTCTGTCCAGGAGTTTACAGACCAGATGTACGTCCATGAAAGAAACCACCTCGAGGCCTTTGGAAGGTACATTACAGCCTTTGGTTGCATCGCGCATCTGAGGGCAAAAAACTGGGCGAAGTTTGCAAACTGTTACAATGGAGCCGGCTATGCCCAAAACAAATACGATATCAAGATGGCAAATGCCTATCAGAAATTCCTAAGCCAATCCTAATGAACACGCAAGAACTCAACCGACTTTTCCAGCGAGACCTGGAAAGGCTTGGAGTGGAATTGTCCGCCTACTCTGAAGAAAACAAGCTTTGGGTGATCGACAAAGAAATCGCAAACTCCGCAGGCAACCTCGCCATGCACTTGTTTGGAAATCTGCGCACATTCATCGGCAGTGACCTTGGAAACATCCCATATGAGCGTGACAGAGATCGCGAGTTTGCGGCTAAAGGAGTATCCAGAGCGGCGCTATTGGAAGAATTAGAGGAAGTCAAATCTATCATTTCCTCCTCGCTTCTCGGATTGGATTCCAGTAGACTTTCAGAGAAGTCCGTCCATGCCTTCTTTGGGTATGAGATGTCTATCGGCTATTTTCTGGTTCATCTCTACGGACATTTTAACTATCATCTGGGTCAGGTGAACTACCACAGACGTCTCTTGGGAGGTGCCGATTAATCGTATTTATTTTGGACGGCTTTTTTTAAGCGCTGCTTTCTTAATGGCTGAGTATTTTTTGTCTAAGGCGTAGATGAACAGTCCTAGTCCGACTATGCCCAATCCCGCCAAGCTCTCCGAGTGCCGGTCCCAGAATAGATAGACCAAGACCCCCGTGCTGAAGAGCAGGTAGATGTATTGAATCCATGGCTTCATCGGACTGACAAACCCACTTTGCTTTGAGATCAGGAGCGAGGAAAAAACGGTGACCGTGCCCATGAGCTGGAGGACAAAGCCCGCGTAAAGCATAATCTGTTCAAAGGAACCCGAAAGAAAGAGGACGAGACTGAGGCCGGTATTAAGCACTATCGCACGGACTGGAACCCCTTGCGAGTTGACTTTGGCCAAGGGCCGCCAAAGCCGAAAGTCCCTCGCCATCGCATAGGTAATCCTGGGGCCAACCCATGCGTATCCGGATATCGTGGCGATCAGTTGCAAGCCGATAAATAGACTGACAAGGAGTGCGCCGGTAGGCCCCAAAAGATTTCCAAATGCTATGTCCGCTACTTCAACTTTGCCGGAAAGCTGATCGACCGCCGCATGCTTGAGCATGACCAGCTGAAACAAAACATACAAAACCATCACTGACAAAGTGGCCCAGATCAACGCTTTCGGCAGATTCTTCTCCGGCTTGTCAACCTCTTCAATAATGTACGCCGCTGAATTCCACCCCGTATAGGCGTAGAAGACATACACTAGCGACACGGCAAATCCAGGGACGAATATCTCGCCTTGCCAAGAGGATGAAAAATCAAACGCCGGAACATCCACTGCCGTAGGAAGTGATAGTCCCAAGACGACCAGTAAGACCAGAAAAACGACTTTTACCAGCGTGAGTGCATTTTGGACGACAGCGGAGCGACGAACGGAGAATACGTGGGCAACCGGTACCAAGAGAAGAAAAAACAATCCGGGGAAGGAACTCCCACTCGTTATCGGGCTTAGGTATTCGTTCATCGCCATTGCCGCTATCGCAATAGGAGCAGAAAAGCCCACAGTCAGCGAGATCCAGGCATAGCTATAGCCAAATGCGGGATGGATAATCTCCGAAAGGAAAATGTAATCTCCGCCTGTTTTTCTAAAATGGGTGCCCAGTTCCGCATACACAAAAGCTCCAATGAGGGCCATCACACCCCCCAAAAGCCAAAGCAGCAGGATGGACCAGGTGTTTTGAACCTCCGCCAACTGGAAGCCCAAACTGGTAAATACACCCGTCCCGATCATATTGGCGACGACCAAAGCCGCGGCTGACTTCCAAGAAATTTTGCTTGACGATGGATTCAAGGGCTAAAAGTTAGCTTATGGACGAGGTTCCTAAAGTTCGCCATTTTAGGTCTTGGCAAGATCTTCGAAATTTTCTTCAAAATAATTGCTCCGGACCGTGTGCACAACGAACGCTCCGGAGATTTTTTTCCAAACTGAAGATGGAAAAAGCCGGAGGACTAGAGTGAAAGTTAAATTGACATAAAAGACTGTGGAAATTCGCGTGTTTCTTCGTCTTGGTTTCGGGCCAATTGGGATCAGAAAAATCAAACCGTATATTTAGTAGATACATTCAATTTGCCAAACAAACCCAAAATCAAACTTTCATGACCCTGTACCTTGCTCCTCTCTACGAGGACGTAAAGCCCCTGTTGATCGCGATAGACTGTATTATTTTTGGTGTCCAGGACGCAAAGATGAAGCTGCTGATTTTTAAGCGAGAGGTGGAACCTCTAGCCGGCAGCTGGTCGCTATTGGGATCGTTTGTCAATTTTGAAGAGTCTGTAGATGAGGCTGCGGAGAGGATACTTTTCGAGTTGACGGGCTTGGAGGATATCTATATGGAACAGTTGCATTGCTTCGGGGCAGTAAACAGGGATCCTGGAGGTAGGGTCGTTTCTATTGCCTATTGGAGCCTGATCCGGGTAGACCAAAGCCATCTTGAATTCAATGTGAGGACTCATGAGTCTAAGTGGATTTCTATTGACGCAATCCCGGAATTGGTATTGGATCATAGGGAAATGGTGGAAATGGCGATTTCAAACTTGAGAGAAAGGGCCAGGTTTAAACCTATAGGCTTTGAGCTTTTGCCGCAAGAATTTACGATGGTGCAGCTGCTAAAGGTCTATGAGGCGATCTTTGACCACCCGATCGACAACCGGAATTTCAGGAAAAAACTCTTAAAGTCGGGACTTCTCATCCCACTCACCAAAAAGGATAAATCCACATCAAAAAAGGGCTCTTTTCTGTACAAGTTCAATCAGGAAACCTACTCCAAACTATCGCGGGAAGGCTATAGTTTCGGATTTTAACCATCGATCAGCCACTTTTTCCTCTGCTTTTCAATTGTAGGCAAACCGTTCACTCAGGATCCTATATTTTCGGTGATTTCCCATCTGCCAGCTGAGGCGAAATATTTGGAGTGCATTCTGTTGATCAGGCCAAAGAATTGTCTACATTTATAAATGTATTTAATACATTTAATGTAATGTTTTTTTGTTTGGTGTGAAACAACCAGGATCTTATGAAGATAGCTTTTGAAACAAACTATGGTACAAAGAGCGACGGAAAGCGGGGAAGCATACAAAATTGGATAGATAAAGGATACGGCATTTTTGCATCTGAAGGTCTTTCATCTATTCAGATTGAACGGATTGCCAGAAGTATGAAAAAAAACAAGTCCGGCTTCTATTACTTTTTCAAGGACAGGGAAAGCTTCATCGACGCGCTGATGAGCGAGCACTTAAGCCGTCTTGATTCCCTGACTTATCAGATTCGGGAAGCCAGCGATTTCCAGCCGGATTTCTTTCTTGACCACAAGGAGGTTTTTTTCTTTCAGATCCAGCTCGTCAAAAACCGGGAAGTGGAGCTGTTTGATGAAGTGTTGAACCACTTCAATACTAGGATAGCGGCTGCTATTATTCCCATTTGGAGTGATTATCTCGAATCGTCCATTGAAGTTGCGGATAAACTGTGGGGCTTGACCAGAGATGCAATCTTTTGTCGGGCGAGGCAGGAGAGTTTTACCCAGGATTGGCTGTTGGGTTTAATGGCTGAGGCCAAGCTCGTAGCCGGTTATCATAAACCTCAATTGCTAGCTTACTCCTAGCTTTCATTAAGTATCCAATAGATTTAACAAAAGGGCTAAAGGGTGCTAAGTACTGCAAAGGTCTTTTCCAGTTTACTGCCGCTTTTTTTTGCAGCCGATTCAACGAAAGACATTCAGCTGAGTGGCGGCGCACTGTGCTGATTTTTATATAGCTGGTTTGGGCACAGGACCGCTATTCGTTTTCTTTGCTGAAAAATTATCTATTACTATGCTCATCACTATGACAAAGCCTTTTTTAGGGCTTTTTCTTTTTGCAGCGACATTTGCTGCTACGGCCCAGACAGGCCGTTTTCAGCAGGCTGTTGATTACAAAATGGAGGTCAAGATGGATGTCCAGACCAACCAGTACTCTGGCTCACAAAAACTTGAATACACCAACAATTCCCCGGATACGCTGAAACGAGTGTTCTATCACCTTTACTTCAATGCATTTCAGCCTGGAAGTATGATGGACGTCCGGTCGCGAACCATCTCTGATCCAGACCGGAGAGTGGGGGATAGGATCAGTAAACTAAAACCGGACGAGATTGGCTTTCTGCATGCAAAAAGCCTAAAGATGAACGGGAAAGCCGTGAAGTTCACTGAGGTGGAGACTATTCTTGAGGTGGATTTGATCGAACCTATTTTGCCCAATTCGACGGTGACTTTCGAGATGGAATTTGAGGGGCAGGTGCCGCTTCAGATTAGACGATCCGGCCGGGACAATGCCGAGGGCGTCCGCTATTCCATGTCGCAGTGGTATCCCAAGATGGCAAACTATGACGAGCAGGGATGGCATGCCAATCCCTATATAGGTCGTGAGTTCTATGGCATTTGGGGTGATTTCGACGTCAAGATTACGATTGATAAATCCTATGTTTTAGGTGGAACTGGGTACGTTAGAAATCCTGTCGAAGTTGGTCATGGCTATGAGGGAGAGGGGGACAAAGTAGCCCCTCCAAAAGGAAACACACTCACCTGGCACTTTGTAGCTCCGAAGGTACATGATTTTATGTGGGCTGCTGATCCAAACTACAAACACGACAAGGTGGAAATGCCAAATGGTATCACGGTTCACCACCTTTATATTCCTGGCGAGAAAACTACTGAGTCTTGGCAAAAACTGAAGGAGTTTACTCCTAAAGCCATTGATTTCCTATCCAAACACTTTGGACAATATCCGTATCGACAGTTTTCAGTGATTCAGGGAGGTGACGGAGGAATGGAATATGCGATGTCAACGCTGGTAACCGGTCAGCGCCCGCTCGGCAGCTTGGTGGGAGTGATGGTTCACGAGCTGGCACACAGCTGGTTTCATGGAGTCTTGGCTACCAATGAGTCGCTTTATCCCTGGATGGATGAGGGATTCACCAGCTACGCGTCCAACCTCGCTATGGCATCGATTTTCCAACCGAGCCCCAACCCCCACAGGGCTTCCTACGCGGGCTATTACAAATTGGCCAAATCTGGATTTGAAGAGCCGCTTTCCACGCATTCAGACCACTATCAACTTAACTCCTCCTACGGCACCTCTTCCTATTCAAAGGGAGCGGTATTCTTGGAACAGCTAGGATATGTGATCGGCGCTGAGGCAAGAGACAAAGGGATGCTGCGCTATTTTGACACCTGGAAGTTTCACCATCCCAACGTAAATGATTTCATTAGGGTGATGGAAAAAGAAAGTGGTATGGAGCTGGATTGGTACAAAGAATACTTCGTGTATACCACCAAAACCATCGACTACGGAATCACAGAAGTGCGTCCGAGCGGTGAGAATACCGAAATCAAGCTCCAAAGAATAGGGCTTGTGCCCATGCCTATAGACTTGGTGATCACCTACAAGGATGGTACTTCTGAAATGATATACTTACCCCTAGTGATCATGAGAGGCGGAAAGAAGCCTGAAAAGGGAGCGCCAGAGCGCATCCACACCGAAACCTGGCCTTGGACTGACACCACAAAAACGCTGGTGTTGACCAGAAATTTTGAGACAATAAAATCGGTGCAGATAGATCCAAGCAGAAGAATGGCGGATCTGGAGCAGGAAAACAATAAAGTGGAGTTTTAGGCTCCACTTTAGTTTATGTTGTAAAAAGAAAAAGGTGGCTTAGGCCACCTTTTTCTTTTTCTTTAGGATCAACCGGCGTTCTTCTTGTCCTGAACTTCAGTACGAATTTCCTGTGCAAGGTTTTTCAATTCCTGCATACCCTTCCGAACTCGGGTGCCAGCTGCCTGATTTCCCTTGTCATAGAACTTTTCGAAATCACCTTCAAGGCTCATTACAAGATTCTTTACTTCACTAAATCTGCTCATAGTAAAAGTTTATTTTATAGGTTGATGATAAGTTTATTTTGATCCAATATAGCCCAAATACTTACCAATTCAATCCAGAGGCCTTTTTTTTTACCTTTTTTTTTATTCGCCAAACGAAAGAGCAAGTTCAGAATTTTTGTATACGCCAGAATCCAATTTGTCCTTCACGGCCGCGAAAGCGGTGACGGTTTCTTCCACGTCTTCGAGGGTATGAACTGCCGTAGGAATTAATCTCAAGATAATCATTCCTTTAGGTACAACCGGGTAAATCACCACTGAACAGAAGATGCCGTAGTTCTCGCGAAGGTCCATAGACAATGCCGCAGCTTCGCCTACAGTTCCGTTGAGTACAACAGGTGTCACAGGGGAATTTGATTTCCCTGTGCTGAAACCATGCGCATGCAGCCCGTCTCTCAGCGCATGGACTATTTTCCAGAGATTGCTCTTAAGTTCTGGCTGAGATCTCAAGAGTTCCAGTCTTTTCAGTGCACCCTCTACGAGCAGCATTGGAAGGGATTTGGCGAAGATCTGCGATCTCATGTTATATCTCAAATACAAGATCACGTCGGCGTCTCCCGCGACAAAAGCTCCGATGGATGCCATGGACTTGGCGAAAGTGGAGAAGTACAGGTCGATTTGGTCTTGAACGCCTTGTTCTTCGTCGGTGCCTGCGCCGGTTTTGCCCATAGTTCCAAAACCGTGTGCATCATCCACCAGGATCCTAAACTCAAACTTCTTTTTCAACTCGACGATCTCCTTCAGTTTTCCCTGATCTCCGGTCATCCCGAAAACACCTTCAGTAATTACCAAGATGCCCCCGCCAGTTTCTGCGGCAAGCTTAGTAGCTCTTTCCAGCTGTTTTTCGCAGCTTTCAATGTCGTTGTGAGGGAATACATAACGCTTGCCAAGGTGCATTCTCAAGGCATCGATTATACAGGCATGACACTCGGAATCATAGACGACTACGTCTTTCCGATCGAGGATCGCGTCGATCACCGACATGATTCCCTGATAGCCATAGTTCAAAAGATAGGATTTTTCTTTGCCAACGAATGCCGCGAGCTCGTCCTCTAATTGCTCATGGAGGTTGGTTTGTCCGGACATCATACGGGCTCCCATAGGATAGGCTGCTCCCCACTTGGCAGCGGCGTCAGCATCGGCCTTTCTCACCTCAGGATGGTTGGCAAGTCCTAGGTAGTTGTTTAAGCTCCAAGTGAGAACTTCCTTTCCCTTGAATCTCATCCGGGGAGCAATCTCTCCTTCGAGTTTTGGAAATGACCAATAGCCGTCAGCAAACTCAGAGTGTTTGCCCAAGGGGCCCATATTCGTTTTTAATTTTGCAAATAGATCCAAAGCAGTTTGAATTTAGTGTTTATGCGAAAGTCGATTTTTCATTAAAATCCGCCAAAAATAAGACTATTATGCCTCGGAAGCAAAAAACTGTTTTTATCAAAAACCCAATCCAGAAAGTTCGGAATATTTTCCTTACTTCGCTTCAGACCCTTGGATGCGTCCGCGAAAATGAACTAAAGCATGCCTAAAATCAAGAAACTACTGGTGGCCAACCGTGGCGAGATCGCCTTGCGAATCATGCGGACAGCGCGGGAGATGGGGATTGCAACCGTTGCGGTTTTTTCGGAAGCGGACCGTCTTTCACCCCATGTAAAGTTTGCGGACGAGGCAGTATGTTTGGGGCCGGCGCCTTCCAAGGAATCCTATCTGGTGGGCAGCAAGATCGTTAATGTTTGCAAAAGGCTAGATGTGGACGCCATCCATCCCGGCTATGGCTTCCTGTCGGAAAACGCCGAATTTGCCAAACTGGTAAAAGATTCCGGATTGATATTCGTCGGGCCCTCACCGGAGTCCATCGAGATCATGGGATCGAAGCTGGCGGCTAAGCAGGCCGTCGCGAGATACAATATTCCATTGGTTCCAGGGACGGAGCAGGCAATTTTGGATATTTCCACTGCTAAGAAGAGAGCCGAAGAAATTGGCTATCCCATCCTGATCAAAGCATCCGCTGGAGGGGGAGGCAAGGGGATGAGAATCGTCGAATCAGAAGTTGAATTTGAGGAGCAAATGCAGCGGGCCGTTTCGGAGGCACAATCCGCATTTGGGGATGGAGCCGTTTTTATAGAAAAATATATCACCTCTCCTCGGCACATAGAGATTCAGGTATTGGGTGATCAGCATGGAAGCATCGTATACCTTTTTGAAAGGGAATGTTCGATCCAGCGACGCCATCAGAAGGTAATCGAGGAAGCTCCGTCGGCGGTCGTATCTCCCGAGATGCGAAAGGCTATGGGCGAGGCCGCAGTGGGAGTGGCAAAAGCCTGCGATTACTATGGTGCTGGGACGGTGGAGTTCATCGTGGACGAAAACCTGGACTTTTACTTTTTGGAAATGAATACCCGCCTGCAGGTCGAGCATCCCGTGACAGAGATGATCACAGGAAAGGACCTCGTCCGGGAGCAGATCCTGATAGCGGAAGGCAAACCTTTGTCATTTGCCCAGGAAGATCTCAAAATCAATGGCCATGCGGTGGAGATCCGGGTCTATGCCGAAGACCCAAAAAACAATTTCCTCCCCGACATCGGCAAGCTCGTAACCTATCGGCGCCCTCAGGGTCCAGGCATCAGAGTAGACGATGGGTTTGAAGAGGGAATGCAGATACCAATCTTTTACGATCCGATGTTTGCCAAGCTGATTACTCATGGGGAAAGTCGGCAGGATGCCATAGAACGGATGATACGGGCGATAGATGACTATCGAATCACCGGTATCCAAACGACACTGGAGTTCTGCCGATTTGCCCTTCAGCATGAGGCTTTCGTTTCAGGGGATTTTAACACCAAATTTGTGCAGCTTTATTTTGCGCCGGAAATGTTGGAGCCAAAGTTCACAATGGAGGAGGAGGAACTGCTTGCGGCTTTGGCTGTGGTATTTTTCGAAAAAGAAGAAAACCGCATCAACCCAAGCCATCCTTTGCCCTCGCTCCCGAGTACCAAATGGAAAAACCGTTTGATCTGATGGCGGAGATTCTACCTCTCAAAGCCTGGAGATACAATGAGCGATTGAGCGAAAATCTGGAAGATTTGACTGCTCCGCTCTTTGATGTGGTTTCAGCCCGTCAACGGGACTTGCTCTATGAAAATCCCTTAAACAGCATCCATCTGTCCGTTCCCCAAGGTGAAAATCCTGCAGATAATGCCCGGCAAACCTTGGCGAATTGGAAATCGCAAGGGATCATCGCACAAGATCCACTTCCGGGGATTTATGTCTACTACCAGTATTTTCGTCTATCTGGCGATCAAGAGGAACGATGTAGGAAGGGTTTCATCGCGCATATCAAGGCCTACGATTGGGATGAGCGTGAAATCCTCCGCCATGAAAGCACGATCGTATCTTCGGTGAATGATCGCATAGACCTCCTACGCGCTACCGAAATTCAGGCAAGCCCCACCCATGGCTTGTATGAAGATGAATCCGAGGAACTCGAGATCCACATGGATGCGGCCATAGCTTCGCCCCTCTACGAACTGGAGGATTATCAAGGCGTCCGAGAGGTCGTCGCCGTCATCCATGACAGGGATGTCATTTCTAGATTTTTGCAAGTGCTAAAACAAAAAACGGTGATTTTGGCGGACGGGCACCATCGCTTAGAGGCTGCCATAGAATATAGAAAGATGCAAAGGGATGCTTTTCCCTCAGTCAAGTGGAGAGGCTCGGATTACCATTTGATGTACCTGACCAATGCATATGGCAATCACCTCAAGATTCTTCCCACGCATAGATTGCTCTATGGGATGGAACTATCGGAGGAATTATTTTTGGGGAAACTGGGTGAATGGTTTGACATCCGGGTCTTTGGTGATGCCGAGGAACTCGCCACTTATACCTTTCAGAGGAAATGGTCCTTTGGATTGATTTTGCAGGACCAGTCCTTTGTGGTCAAATTCAAGCCGGAGCGATTTGAGGAGATTAGACCTGATTTGCCCGAGGCCTTGAGACGCTTGGATTTGGTGATTTTGCACGATGTTGTGTTTGAGAGAATCCTTGGGATGGATCCGGAAGAACAAAGAAAAACCGATCAGCTCGCCTTTGAGCGCAATTTTGCAAGGTGTCTGCGGGAGGTAAGAAGCGGTAAGGCAAGCTTCGCTATGATTACCCGCGAGATTGAAATGAGTCAAGTTTTGGACGTTTGCAAAACGGGTGCATTGATGCCTCAAAAATCTACTTACTTTTACCCGAAGGCACTCGGAGGATTGCTTTTCGGAAGCATTAAACAAGAAGAATTTGAATACGATTATGAAGCCTTTTTTGAGCAAGCTAAGCGATAGACGCATCATTCTGGCTTCGAACTCCCCGCGCAGGCAGGCGCTTCTTAGGGGATTGGAACTTGAGTTTGAAGTACGTGTTAACTCAATTGACGAGACTATACCTGCCGACCTTCCCGCCGAATATGCGGCGGCATTTCTATCCAGGCTCAAAGCCGAAGGCTATCCCGATCCCTTGGCTCCTGACGAGATTCTGATCACGGCAGACACGGTTGTGATCGTCAATGGCCGTATTTTGGGAAAGCCCAATTCGGAAAAGGAAGCTTTTGAGATGATCAAAAGTCTATCTGGGACGAGCCATACTGTGATGACTGCGGTGACGATCAAGGATCACAAAAAAAGCGTGACGCTGGAAGATGAGGCCAAGGTGACTTTTCGATTTTTAGACGAAGAGGAGATCTGGCACTATGTCCGAAACTACGCCCCATTCGACAAGGCGGGCGCCTATGGAATTCAGGAATGGATAGGGTTTACTGGAGTGAGCAGTATAGAAGGTTCCTACTTCACCGTCATGGGCTTTCCGCAACACTTAGTCTATCAGCAGCTGAAAAAGTGGTGAGGGTTTCTGACTGGCCCTAGGCAAGCAGATTTCTTCCTACGACGGGATAGATCATCCTACCGTCTACTGCGACAGGATTGGCTTTTAGCCAGTCCAGCGGCTCAAGTAGTGGTTCGTTGGAAAGGTCAAAGGTGCCAAAGTGCATGGGGATGAAATGCTTTCCACCCATCTCCATAAATGCCCGGGCCGCGTCCATGGGACTGGTATGGACTGGATGCATAAACCACTCCGGCTTAAACGCACCCACGCCCATGATTGCGTAATCAGGGGATCCCATTGTATCAGCGATTAGCTTGAAATGCGGATCATATCCGGAGTCGCTCATGAAATAAATGCTTCTGTCACCACTCTCGATGAAATACCCACCCCAAAGTCGCTGGTTAGTATCGGTGAGTCCTCGCCTGGACCAATGCCGCGTCGGTACAAAGGTGATCCTCAAGGATTCTTTGAGATCGTAGGACTGAAACCAGCCCGCCTCTTGTATAGGATTCTTGGGCATCCAGGGCTTGAGAAGTGGGGACATGTTCATTCCAGTCAGGATTGTCGCTTGTGGCATGAGTTTTCCCAAAAGCCTCAGGGTCGCTTCATCGCAATGATCCCGGTGGTCATGGGAAACCAATATATAATCTACTTTCCCCAATTGATCCGGTACAAGGGGGAGCTTTGAATGACGTTTTAGGGCCCAGTTGTCTATCCAGACGGGATCTGTAAGGATCGTAACTCCGGCGAGACGCATCAGGTAGCTGGCATGTCCCAACCAGATCAGCTGATCTTTTCCACTGGGGAGCGGATTAGGCATCTGGTGCACTTCTAGTCTTCGCTTGTCCGTCTTTTTTTCTTCTTCTTGGGGATTTTTGCTGAACTTCCATTTGACCACTGCAGCTAGGCTTGCCTCAAAAGGATGGTGCAGGTTTTGGAAAAGGCCATTGCTTAGACGAGGTGTTCCTTTCCAATCGCTGGGAACTCTGTCATAGGGGAGTTTGGGGTTGTAAGTGTGGTTCAAAGTAGTATCGGAGTTGAAATCGGCGGTGGTGAGCAAATATCCTGCAGGGGCCGCCGCGGCTAGAGCAGTAAGAAAAGTCCTTCTTTTCATCAGTTGAACTTGAATTCAGTAGACAAACTGGATTTGATGCCGAAAAGTTGCTCCGACGGAGTTGAAATGGTTTGGCCATTCCACCTTTTCCCATCCTGCCCGATTCCGACTGGAATTGAGCTGGTTTTAAAGAGGACGATCAATCACTCCCAAAGTTCTGGACAACCATGAAATAGGGCATGTTATAGAAGTTTTTCTCCCGATACACTCTTGCCCCACAGCCCAACTTTTTGAATTGGGGGTTGAGGATGTTTTGCCGGTGGCCTGGGGATTCCATCCAGAGCTTGACGACCGACTTTGCGAAGGAAAGATATGTGTGGGGTGGGATCACTTCGCGCTTGGAGGTCAAAGCGTAGGTGAATTCACCTGAAGGGTAGGGAGGGTTTACTTTTCTGCCAGCTTGGTATTGCAGGCCATAGGTGGAGCAGATATTCTCTCCGAAAAATTCTGGATTCAAGCCCTCCAAATGAAAACGATCCCGCACCGAACGCTTGATCCGAATCCTGCTCGTGTGGGAGTAAAAGCCATATTTGACCATGTCTTGGGCATGTCCGGAGGCGACGAGTTCGATCTCTGACCTGAATTCAAAGGGCTTCAGTTTGGCTTTTACCCGCTCTTCGTTGGTGGCGTAGAATATGGCGGCCTGAAGTAAGGGGAAATTTACATGGTCAAAGTCTATGGCTTCGTACAGCGCCTCGATTCGATAAAAAGTGGCCTCATTGTATTTATGGTAAGATTCGTAAGTCCAGCTTTGAGCGCTGGAGTAAAAGGAAATCAGGACAAAAGCCAGAGTCAACAGTCTATTCATCGGATCGGATACTCGTCAGTTAGGACGAATCCGGAACGGATTTATTTTTGGTAAATGGGAATTTTTTGAACCAAATTTCAGAAATGAATCGATTTCAGTTCGTTAGGACTGCTGGCTGTTGCGTGATCGAGGTAAGGTTTATTTCCTGATCGTGAAGGTAAACTTGGATCCCTTTCCAGGCTGGGATTCGAGGCTGATCTCACCTCCCAGGAAATCAACGGACTTTTTGACAATGGCGAGACCTATCCCGGTACCGTCGTAGTCCCGCTGATTGTGAAGCCTTTGAAAAAGCACGAAGACTTTGCTGAAATATTCTTCGCTTATCCCGATGCCATTATCTTCCACGGAAAACTCCCACACCTCGTCGAGGTCTTTGCCTCGCACAGTGATAATGGGTGGTACTTCCGCTTTGGAGTACTTGATGCCATTGCCGATTAGATTTTGAAAGATCTGGAAAATCGGCGTTTTGTAGGAGTAGATCTGGGGTAAGTCCTCGTAGATGATCATGGCATTCTTCTCCTTTATGGCCTTCTTCATGAAGTGCTCCAGCTCTTCAACAAGCTCGTTGATATCCAAGCTGGTTTTTTGTTCGCTCACTTTTCCTACCCTCGAGAGCTCCAGCAAATCCAGAATGATCCGCTGCATTTGTCTGGCTCCGTTGGTTGCAAAGTGGATGTATTCCAAAGCTTTTTCGTCCAGCACATGCTTGTATTTGCGCTCCAGCAGGCCCATGAAGCTGGAAATCATCCGGAGCGGCTCTTGGAGGTCATGGGAAGCTACAAAGGCAAATTGCTGAAGCTCTTGGTTGGAAATTGCCAGATCCTTCACATTTTTTTCCAGCTTCTGGTTGAGCGTTTGAAGAGATTCTTCAAATTCCTTTTGGCTGGAAATGTCCTGCATCGCACCCACCACTCGTGTGACTATGCCTTGTTCATCTCGGATAAAGATGGCCTTATCCAACACGAAAGCATAGCTTCCGTCGCTCCTGAGAAATCTGTACTCCTCCAACCAGTGGCTTCTGGTGGATCTCGGGTCCATGTAAGACTGAATGAGCTTAAATATCCTCGTCCGGTCTTCTGGATGGATCAGGTTCAACAGAAATTCAAAGCTTGTCTCGGTGACTTTGGGATCGTAGCCGAAAAGTGTTAGAAATCCTTCGCCCCAATACAGATTCTTCTTTTCCACTTCAAAATCCCAAATCGCATCACTGGTTGCCCTGGTGACGATCTGGAATCTTTCAATATGCTGGGCAGCGGATTTTCTGCTTTCGGCCAACTCGGAGATGTTTTGGCCGGTACCAAAGATGCAGTTCCTGTCGTGGTAAGTCAGCTGGGATGCTGAAAAAAGAAACGGGATCCTTTTGCCGGATTTGGTATGCAATTCCAGAGTAAAGTCCATCTGACGGTCTTCGGTTACCTTGCGGGAATAGGAATTGAAGATGGCGCTGTCTTTAGGCGCAAAAAACTCCTCGGGACTCATTTGCGAGATCTCCTCAGCAGAGTACTCTGACACTTCCTCCAGTTGGTGATTCCATAGCAAGAATTTCCCGTCGGTATCAAATAGGAAAAAGAGACTGGGAAGCTGTTGGATCAGGGATTGATTAAACCCGATTTCCTCCTGGAGTGCTTGGGCGACTTCTTTTTCCTGGGTGATGTCGACCATCATTCCCCTGATTTTCTTCGGTTTACCGTCTTCGACAACGACGTTCACCCGGTCATTGATCCAAATGGTTTTTCCCACTTTGGTCAAGAAGCGGTAGTCAAAGTTGTGGTCTTGGTGACGACTCGTCTCCAGATGGCAAGTCTTTATCGCGATCTCCCGATCTTCGGGATGGATGTGATTCTGCCAAAAATCTTTTTCCTCCATCCACTCCTGTGGAGTATAGCCAATAATCTTTTCCGATTGCGGGCTGATGTAAGTAAATTCGAAGGTCTGAGCGTCAGCTTCCCAGAAAACTCCGTCCAGGTTTTCGATCAGCGATCTGTTATTCTCTTTTTCGCTCCTTAGCTTCTCCTTGGTTTGGACGAAGTCATCCATATCCTGAAGCGTTCCAATCAGTTTTTGACGGCGGGTTTTTTCGTCCAAAACAAGCTTGGCTTTGGAGAGAACCCAAATTGGATTTCCGTCTTTTTGTAACAATCTGTGCTTGATATCGAAATTGGACACTCCAGCCAAGAATAATTCAAAATGGTTTTTGACGGATTGAAAGTCTTCCTGATAGATAATGGACTTCAGCCCAGCGTAGCTTGGAGTGAACTCATGGGGAAAAAACCCCAAAAGACGGTAGATACCGTTGGAAAAAGACAGTTTTTTCGTTTCCAGATTCATCTCCCAAATGCCCGAGCCGGTCATCGATTCCAGATGCTCTAGCCAATCCTCCTTGTGGATACTTGGCTTCGGCAGGGGTGTTTTGGCGGTACTCAATTCAGTTTTACTCATTTTTCGTTTCTATCAAATCGACGGAAACAGGCAATAAGTTGTGAGTTGGAAACTACCAAACTAGCTGCTCGTCAAAAGGAAGGCTTCCGCGATTCCTCCGCAAATAGCGCTACGGGGGATTGCCTTGGAAGCTTTTGTCTCAAAATGTAAATCAACGCGACCGTTTTCCGATTCCTTTACCTTAAGAGGCCTAATAGATCGGAAACAGACCTAGGAAATTGCTGTAGGCGCTAGGAAATGGTATCGTAAAAAAGCTTTCTCAAAAAAATGATGTGCCCCAAGAGGTTGGTCACCTATCCGTGGCACATCAATTTAGACGACCTTACCTTCTTTAAGCCAATGCTTTGCGGCAAAATTCGACGCATTTTTGGACTTCTTTGACGGCGTCGGATCCTTCGGGAACCTGATATTCCAGCTCTATCGTCGCGGGAAATTTATATTTGTTCTTTTGCATCAGTTTCAGCATATCTGGAATTGGGGTGTCACCCTTTCCCCAAGCCAGATTCCCCTTACCATTGGCTGGCGTCTGACGATCTTTGGTATGCATGCTGAGTATGTGGGAGTGCTGCTTTTCGATCAGTTGCATAAGATCGCTATGTCCGGCAGCTATGTAGTGGCCTGCATCAAGGTTCAGTCCATTGTTTGGACTTTGCGCCAGGGCCGTATCCCAAAAAGTAAAAGTTTCCTGCTCATGTCCATGGTAGCCAATGTTCATTTTGTTCTTTTCGCCAAGTTTTCCGAGCCGTAGCGTCTGCGCATCGTCAGAAGGGTGCTCCAGGGTCACGTGACTCGCCCCGAGCGCTTTGGCGGCTTGCATGCCGTAGGATACTTCCAGATCGGAATTGTTTCTTCCAAAGGCGCTTGGCTTGAATGCATAGATGCTTACCCCGGCGTCCTTGTACATCTTGCGTAGCTGCTCAAACTTCTTTATGTCCGCCTTGGCCCGCCAGTCGGCGACCACTTTGGTGTAGGCATCTGCTTGGGCCCGCAAATCAGCCATTTCCTTGGTTTCGTCCTCCGTGAGGGTCTCGCCACGGCGTTGCTTTCCCCCCAACTGAGAAGCCCGCATCCGATTGAAAGTCGGTTTTGGCATCCCTGCAAAGCTTTCCGCCGGATCTCCCATCAGTTCTATCGAAGACAATCCTGAGTCGACGACATACTTCAATGTAGCTTCTGCGCTTTGGTCGGGCATGGATCGGAAGGAATAAGTGATACATCCGATCTTGACTCCGTTTATTTCCGAATCCGGCTTGTTGAGCGATTTGATGAGGGCAGGGGCGCCCTGGATCCAAGTAGGTGCCATAGCCAGACCAGCTATTCCCAAGGCTGATTTTTGTAGAAATTCTCTTCTGTTGTTCATGGTTAAGTTGGGTTTGCAAGAGTGTCTAGGCTTAAATTAGGATTTTTATTTCGGCTTTGCCCCTGATTTTGAACTGCGTCTGTTTTTCAAGGCTAGTTGGCAAAATAAGGTGGCGACTAGTATCCGAGGGCTTTGTCATCTCCCCTTGGATCAGCGCCGCCTTCCAACCTTCCATCAGGCAAGATCAAAATTGCATCAACTTTGCCGATCACCGGGCTGTTTCCCTCATTGATCAGGTATCCCCGGGATTTTAGCGTTAGAATCAGCGTTGAGTCAAATGATTCAGGTTCAAAATTGACCAGATCGGGGAGCCATTGGTGATGAAATCGAGGGGACTCTACAGCCTCCTGCATTCCCATACCAAACTCAGCTACATTCAAGATCGTCTGCAACACGGAGGTGATAATGGTTGATCCTCCCGGAGTTCCGACGACCATCCAGAGCTTACCGTCTTTCTCGACGATAGTGGGAGTCATCGAACTAAGCATCCGCTTTCCCGGAGCAATGCTGTTGGCTTCCGCTCCAACTAACCCAAACATATTTGGAACCCCCGGCTTGGCGCTGAAGTCGTCCATTTCGTTGTTCATGAAAAAGCCCAACTCTTCGATGAAAACCTTGGAACCATAGCCTCCATTGAGTGTCGTCGTGACTGAAACAGCATTCCCTTCAGCATCCACGATAGAATAATGGGTGGTCTCCATGCTTTCGGAAAAGTGTACCTCGCCTTGGGCTATCTCCTCCGATCTAGTGGCTGCCTGAAAGCTGAATGACTCCATCCTTGACTTTAGATATACAGTATCAAGAAGTTGATCTACAGGTATGTTAATAAAATCAGGATCTCCCAAATAATAGTTGCGATCTGCATAGGCGCGGCGCTCAGCCTCGACCAAAACCTGCACATATTCCGGCGAATGATGCCCAAGCTTTTGCAAGTCATAAGGCTCGATCATTTTTAGGATCTGAGCCAAAGTCATTCCCCCCGAACTGGGAGGAGCCATGGAGATCACTTTTAGGTTTCGATAAGGAAACACCAGTGGTTCTCGCCATTTTGCCTCGTAGCCTGCCAAATCCGCCTCGGTAATGATGCCGCCTTTTTGCTGCATGTGTGCTGCAAGCAACAGAGCTGTTTCACCCTTGTAAAATTCGTCGCGGCCATTTCGGGAGATTCGCTCGAGTGTGGCAGCCAAGGCGGGGATTTTCAGTGTATCCCCAGCCTGGATATCCCGATCGAAAAACGTTCCAGCGCCGTTTACTTCGACAAATTGTCTTCTTGCACGCTGCAGCCTTTCAGCCTGCCTCTCGGTGACGACAAATCCGTCACTGGCCAAGGTAATGACTGGCTGCAAGATCTCTGCCGGACTCAGCTTTCCAAACTTGGCCTGTGCCTCGAATATTCCGGCGATTGTACCCGGGACTCCCGAAGCCAACGCACCCTGGGTGCTAAGACCTGGGGTTACTTCCCCCTGTGGATTGAGATACATGTCCTTTGTTGCCGCAGCAGGAGCCTTTTCACGATAATCCATCGAACCTACCGAACCATCGGCCATTCGATAGACCATGAAACCTCCGCCACCTAGGTTTCCCGCAAAAGGATAGGTTACCGCCAAAGCCATCTCAGTAGCCATCATGGCGTCAAAGGCATTTCCGCCATTCTTGAGCACTTCCAGTCCTATCCGCGAAGCTTCCTCACGTGCGGACACGACCATCGCTTTTTCGGCAATCAGCCCAGTTTTTGTTTCAGGTTTTGGAGTCTCTTTTCCACAGGAGAAGAGAAGCAAAACCACAAAGACAAAGCTTGTAGGAATCGCCCTTTTCATCAATTCTGGTCGAGCAAAGTACTGTTGAAGAGCTTGAGGATTCGTTTGTATTCATCCGTCCAACTGCTCGGCTCTACAAATCCGTGATCCTCTACGGGATAGACCGCCATTTCCCAATTGTCCTTACCAAGCTCAATCAGTCGCTGAGAAAGCCTCACCACGTCTTGGAAATGCACATTCACATCCAGCATGCCATGGGCAATCAAGAGATTTCCCTGCAAGCCTTCGGCGAAATAGATGGGAGAGGAGCGACGAAAAGCAATCGGATCCTCTTCGGGTGTGTTAAGTATGTTTGCGGTATAGCCATGGTTGTAGTGTGCCCAATCCGTCACCGAGCGAAGTGCGGCTCCAGACGTGAAGACATCTCCGTGGTTAAAGAGTGCCATCAGCGTAATAAATCCGCCATAGCTTCCGCCATAGATCCCGATTTTCCCGGGAGTGACGCCATGTTCGGCCATGAGAAATTTGGCTCCATCGACTTGATCAGAGAGGTCTTTACCGCCCATATGGCGGTAGATGCCGGTTCTCCAATCTCGGCCATAGCCCGCTGAAGCACGGTAGTCAATGTCCAAAACAGTGTATCCAAGGTCGGTCAGGAGATTGTGAAACATGTATTCACGGAAGTAGCTGCTCCACCATTTGTGGACGTTTTGCAAGTAGCCAGCACCGTGTACGAAGATCACCGCAGCGCCGTTTTTCTTGGAAGGCTCAGGGAGATAAAGTCTGGCCGGAACCTGGGCTCCATCCTGCGCGGCAAATCTGACGATCTGCGGATCTCTCCATTTATACGCTTTGAACTCTTCGCTTTGGCTTGAGGTCAGCTGCTGGGCTTTTGCACCCGCCTTGTTGTCTTGAAGGTACAGTTCCGCGGGGGTATTGCTGTAGGAATAGATGATGGCAATTTTCTTTTCGTCGGGGGAGAGCATTACCGCGTTGTTACCTGTCATCGAAGTGAGCTTTTCCATAGAGCCACCCATCAGGGGCATTTTGTAAAAGTGTCGCTCTCCTGGATCCACTGCGGATGTCGTCAGATACCAAGACTTCTTGTCCTTGGAAAGGAATGGATCAAACACCTCAAAATTACCTTGAGTCAAGGCTTTTTTCTCTCCAGTCCCCACATTCAGCAAATAAAGATGCGAGTAGCCGGTCGCTTCAGACTGAAAATAGATGTGTTGGTTGTCAGGAAGCCAGCCCAGCGTCCCACCGCCAAAGCCTCCGCCTATACCTGGTCCTCCAACCCACGCTTCGTCGCGCTGACGATCAAGCGTTTTAAGTTTACCAGTTTCCAGGTCTACCTCCGTGATCCATCGGTCTTTGTTGTCAAAAGCCCGAACTTGGAGAATAGTCTTTTTTCCATCGGGGGAAAAGATAGGACTGGACAAGGTGAGAGCACGCTCTTTTTCCTCCCAGGTCTTCTCTGGATAGTCCTTTACATAATCGGGAAGGTCTTTGATGCCAGGAAGATCGGAGGTGGATACGAAATAAACGGTATCCCTTGTCAGATCATAAATGCCAATCTCGACTTTGCTTGGACTGTTTCCCACCTTGGATCTCGCATTGAGGTCTTCGGTATAGCCAGATGCGTCGACGTAGTTGGGGACTGCAGTGTTTTTGTTGGTTGCTGGCGTGAAGATGGAGAAGGTTGCGAATCTTTCATCCGGGGAGAGTTGAAGGTTGGTGAGGTTTTTACCCTGTGTGTAGTAAGTGTATTCGTCAAAACCATCTCGAATGGATTCCCGATAGGCTTTTGACTTTTCTTGAGCTTCTTTTCTCTCCCGCACTACGTCGAGTAGCTTTAGGTTTTCGGACTCGAGGAAAGTGATTTTTTCCTCGGACTTGTCTTTGGAGGAGGGTTTGGAGCCACTAGAGATATTGGTGACTTTGCTGACTGTTTTTGAGCTTCGGTCAAAAACGTAGATGTTTCCGCTTGCGTTGAAGGCGACTCGATTTTCATTGGCCAAAAACCGAAGATTGGTCACCGGCTCATGCCACTCCAAGAGCGTGGCGTTGGTATTTTTCTCCAGATCTTCGAGCATAATCAGGTTGTCCTTCCTGTAGATTCTCTGGCTTTGGTCAGCATTGAAGTCGGATTGAGGCCTTGCCAGAGCCTTTTCCTCCGGCCAATGCACCTTGGTAATTTGTGACGGGTTTGCAAGATTTATCTTGTATAGGGAGTCGGTGGGGTCTCCTTCCAGATTGTATTTGAAAAAGATCGTCTTACCGTCATCGCTCCATTCGGGGGAGGAGGGGAATACTCCCATCCACTTGGGATCTCGCATGATGTGTTCGACTGAGAGTGGGGATTGTGCCGATACTTCCGTCAGAGCGAAAAGAAGAATCGGCAGAAGAAGTAGTTTTCTCTGCATGGGAAAGAATTAGGGTGTTTGAAATTCAGTTAATTGCCGAAACGAACTTGGTCAATTCGGTTTCGATGACCTTGATTTGCTCCTGAAGAGAGTCATTGAGCGGGGCTGAATTTTCCAAGTTAGCCTCGATTTCTTCAAGTGTCCTCCTGGTTTTGATGGCACCGATGTAGCTCATACTTGGCTTGGCCTTGTGGCAACGCTTTTTGATCGTCGCAAAATCCCCGCCTTTGTAGAACGAACCCAGTTCCTTCAAATCCTTGATATTCGTATCTAGGATGATTTGGATCATCTCACGGATCATATCCGGATCATCGTCTCCAAAGTACTGATAAATGGACTGCTCGCTTATGAGATGGTACATGTGCGGAAAAAGAAGGATGTAAACTGATAAAAATCGCGGTTTGGTGTCAGTAAGTTAAAACAAAAAACATTTTCCCAAAAGTCTCTTTTGCTTTTCATGAGTTTTAAATTTGGGCGATCAAACGACAATTCTCTCCGGGACTGCCCGTAAATGGAGAAATAAGAAGACATGACGAAGAACAAGAAAATTTTCCTGGTTCTCTTTATCATTTTCATGGCAATCATGCTTTGGATCGGCTATGATATTTCCAGAAGGACGACTTTCCCTGGCTCCAAAGGGAACTTAAAAGAACGTATTTCGTCTGAAACCGAAGCTGAGAAAAAATGACGGCAAACAAGATTGACGTTGAGAAAATCGACCTGGAAAGGATGAAAGAGTCCACCACGGAGACTCCGGGTACGCTGCCCTATGCGCATCACAACGGAAGTGCCGTAGTGAAAGCGGAAGACCAAGGAAAGATCACCGGGCGTGCCGTGGCGGCCATGCATACGCAGACCGACATGCAGATGGCCCAGATATACGAGCAGATGAGGCTATTGGCCGACCAAGCCAAGAAAATCCAAACTCGGGTAGAAGTTTCCGAGCGAATCTACCAAGCCACCATGGCCTTTGAGCCGCTGATCAACCACCGCTATTTTTTGTACCAAAAGGCCGAGGGATCCGACTTTCTAAGCATGATCGCTCCCGAGGAGTGGGGGAGGAAGCGGGATTGGGCGACCTTTGTCGCGGAAGTGAAGCTTCTCGCTGACCATACCTGGGAGATTCTCAGAGACAACAACTAATTGATGGAACATCTGATGACAAGACAGCTCGACCATATACTAAAGGAAGGTGGAGCGGAATACGACTGGCAAATCGAGCTGGACTTGAACCCGAGTTTTTTGGACACAAAAGGAAGATCCTGGCTCAAAGAAGTATTTGAAGACCTCGGTGGTAATGGAAGCTTTCCCCTTCTGGAAAAGCTCAAGTTTGATTTCAAATTAGGAAGAACTCTTCTCGTCTGGGATGACGAGCTGCATTTCAACCGATATAGACTGACGACCTTTCGGTCCGAGATGTATTCCGAATGGAACTTTGGGTTTGCCGAAGGACATAGACGACTCTGCCGAACGTACGAAAAGGAATGTCTCAAAGCTGGAATGCAACTTCGGATTTGGAATGGTCCGCCCGTGGCCAAGAGTGCTTTTGGCGAAGCTTCAGATTCTGGCGACCTGACTGGCAATGGCGCTACTGGCTGGAAGTTGACCGCCTACAATGACGCCCAATACGACTTGCAGACTCGCCTACATGGTTACAAACTTATCCGGCTTTCTCCCTACGAAACACTGATGACAGGCGGAACGCTCAAACGTCTAGACCAGCTACTAGTCAATCCCAAAGAAGAGCAGCGGACTATGCTGTTCAACTGGCTAAAGAGAAAAATCACATAGACTTCCGCTGTGAAAACCCACAGTTAAGATTTTGGTTTTGGCACCCAGCCAGATAGCAAGTCAAGAAAACAAGCCAAACATTTCCCGCTCGATCTTTTCGACGATAAAGGAAAAATCCTCCGGACGTTCCACAAAGTCCAGATTGTTCACATCGACGACGAGTAGCTTTCCCTCCTTATATCCTGCGATCCACTCTTCATAATGGGAGTTGAGGTTTTTTAGATAGTCTATGCGCATGGCCGTCTCATAGGATCGTCCCCGTTTTTCGATTTGGCCGACCAGCTTGGGAATATCCGCTTTGAGATAGATCAGCAAGTCTGGTGCTTTGACATGCGTAATCATCGAGTCAAAGAGGCTTCTGTAGTTCCAATAATCCCGCTCAGTCATGAGCTTGCTTTTGTACAGGTTCGCTGCAAAGATGTATGCGTCCTCGTAGATCGTCCGATCTTGGATGGTCGAGACAGTACTTTCTTGGATTTTCCGAATCTGGTTGTAGCGGGAGTTGAGAAAATAAACTTGGAGATGGAAGGCCCATCGCTTCATGTCTTCGTAAAAGTCCGGCAGGTAGGGGTTTTGATCCACAGACTCAAACTCCGCCTTCCAACCATAATGTTTGGCCAATTTTTCGGTAAGCGTGGTCTTGCCACTACCGATATTTCCGGATACTGCTAGGTGCATTTCTTGCTGCGGGTTTAGAATTTGGAGAATCTGGTAGAGACGATCAGATCCTTGCTTCCGGCGGTGTAGCTATAAAAACCTTCGCCGGTCTTCACACCCCTGAAGCCTGCCTCGACCATGTTGACCAAAAGAGGACAGGGCGCATACTTTGGATTGCCAAATCCATCCTGCATCACCCGTAGAATGGATAGGCAGACGTCGAGACCTATGAAATCCGCAAGTTGCAGAGGTCCCATGGGGTGGGCCATGCCGAGTTTCATCACGGTGTCGATCTCCGCGACTCCCGCCACCCCTTCATAGAGGCTATAAATTGCTTCGTTGATCATCGGCATCAGGATTCTGTTGGCGACGAATCCAGGGTAATCGTTGACTTCTACCGGGTCTTTGTCCAGTTTTCGCGATAGCTCCATCACGGATTTGGTCACTTGATCCGAAGTGGCATAGCCGCGAATGACCTCGACGAGTTTCATGATCGGCACCGGGTTCATGAAATGCATTCCTATGACCTGATCTGGACGTTGGGTCACGGCAGCGATCTTGGTGATGGAGATCGAGGAGGTATTGCTGGCCAAAATAGCCCCGGCTGGAGCAAACTGATCCAGGTTTCGAAAGATTTCCAGCTTCAGCGGGAGATGCTCGGTGGCGGCCTCTACGACCAAATCTGCCTCTGCAACTCCTTTTTCCAATTCCGTAAAAGTGGAGATTCGATCCAGCGAAGCATCTTTTTCCTGTTCGCTTAGCATTCCTTTGGCTACTTGACGATCCATGTTTTTGGAGATCGTAGCGAGGGCTTTCTCCAGCAGTTCTGGCTTGATGTCCACCAGCGATACCCGAAAGCCCTTTTGGGCAAAAATATGCGCGATGCCGTTTCCCATCGTGCCGGAGCCGATGACTGAGATAGATTTCATAATTACTTTATTTGGAGCAAAAATCGTTATGATTTGGGTTTGAGCGTTGATGGAGAGCATCCCGCTTTTTCCAAAACTAAGTTTAAGCCTTTCCAAATCCAATTTTGGCAGTTGACTTTCGGGCTTTTCCTCCCAGCAAAAAACAACGCTCCAAAAAACGATTAATCCATACCTTTGATGGATGAAAGAACTCGGCCAAATCAGCAGACTGCCAATCAATCGCTTCACCGACTACGGTGCATACATGGCCCTCAGTGACGGGGAAGAAGTCCTTTTGCCCAAGGGCTATCTCGAAGGGGATGAAAAAGAAGGGGACTTCATCAACGTGTTTGTGTACACCGACAGTGAGGATAGACCGGTGGCAGTCACCACCATACCCAAGGTACTTCTGGATGAGTTTGCCGTCCTCGAGGCGAAGGAGGTGGGCAAGATTGGTGCTTTTATGGATTGGGGCCTTCCAAAGGATCTCCTGGTTCCCAATGCAGAAATGGGAAAGCCGATGAAGCAAGGGGAGAAATACCTCATCCGACTTTGTCTCGACCATAGATCCAACCGATTGATCGGAGTCTCCAAGTACCGTGAGTTCATTTTCCCTTCACCTGAGTATTACCAACCGGGAGAGGAGGTCGAGGGCTTGATCTTTGAAAAAAGCGACTTGGGCTACAAGGTATTGCTGGAGGATCGCTACGAGGGTTTGATTTATGCCAACGAAGTTTTCCAGCCGCTGGAAATTGGCTCGGAGAGAAAGCTGTGGGTGAAAAAACGCCGCGACGACGGTAAACTCGATCTTCAGGTATTGCCCATGGGGAGGGTCAAATACGACGAAGGAGCGGAAAAAATCCTTGAAATCTTGGATTCCAAAGGATTTCTCCCGCTCCACGACAAGTCCGACCCGGCGGAAATCCAAGCGCTGCTCGGCATGTCCAAAAAGCATTTTAAACAGTGTATCGGTCAGCTGTACAAAGCCCGACAAATTCTCATCAGGCCTGACGGCATCTCGCGAACCGAGGACTAGTCGAGTTTAAGTATATCACTGGGTGTCCTGCAGAGGATAGCCTTGTTCTTGAAGATGGCAATAGGGCTTTTGATCAAGTGGGGAAATTTCACCAGGATGTTTAGCCAGCCCTCATCGTCCCAGTCCTTGCCTGCGATTTGGCTTTGGTAGTCGGGATGGGATCTGTTTAGTAAATCCTTGGGACGCAGTTGCAGCTTGCGTAGGATTTGGTCCCATTGTGTGGCGGTAATGGGCTCGTTGATGACATCTATCTCGTTGACAAACCTAGTCAGAGTTTTTGCATAGGCCTTGGTTTGCTTGTCTATTGGCTGTGCTGAGCTGTGATAGAAATACAGTTCGGAAGGGTGAAGTCTCATGGCGCTTGGGTTTAGTGAACAATAATATAGTGAAATATTCTAAATATTTGTAATTCAATATTTTGCAAGATTGACGATCGACCTTAATAAATTTTCCAGAGAGAGTAAATCCGATTTTCCGGCAAACAAGAAGCTGAAGGAAAAGCTAAAAAAGACCAAGCCCAGGGATTTGGACGCCAAGTTCCATAGCCTGCACGAAGAGGTCTTTGAGGATATAGATTGCCTAAACTGTGCCAACTGCTGCAAGACCACCAGCCCGATTTTCATCCAGACCGACATTGACAGGCTCGCCAAGACATTTCGGATGAAGAGCAGCGAGTTTATAGACGAGTATCTTTTTCGAGACCCAGACGGTGACTATGTGCTGCGTTCCGCGCCTTGTCCCTTCTTGGGTGCCGACAATAAGTGCCTGGTATATGAAGACCGCCCCAAGGCTTGCCGGGAGTATCCTCATACGGATCGGAAAAACATGCTTGGGATATTGGATCTTAGTCTGAAGAACACCTTGGTCTGTCCCGCCGTACTCAAAATATTTTATGAGATCGGCAAAGAATATAGGAAGTGACGCATTTCTTTTGCTTTTTTGGCAATCAAACCTATAAATAACACTATGAGCAAACAGGATTCTCTTTTTTTGGGAGTGGACGTAGGAGGTACACACCTGAAGATTGGATTGGTAGATAGGAAAGGCACTATGCTGGACTTTCAGAAAGAAGATACAAGGCCATATAGAGACAATCCTGAAGGATTTGGAAAGTGCTTCATCGAAGGACTTGGAAAATACCTCAAGAAATATCCTGAAGTCGACAAAGTCGGCATTGGACTCCCTGGGATGATCACAAAAGACCGAACCACCCCCTTGGAAATTCCGGCTATTCCCAACCTCAACAATTTTCCCTTGAAGGCTGGGCTTTTGGAGCGTTATCCAAATCATGAATTTTTTATGGAAAATGATGCCGCCGCGGCAGCCATTGGCGAGTTTTATTATGGCAAAGGTGACGTGGCCGAAAATTTTCTTTTCATAACGATGGGGACGGGTATCGGCAGTGCCTTAATATTGGATGGACAGGTGTTCAAAGGCTCCAGAGGCAATGCCCTAGAGATGGGACACATGCTTTCCCGAGGAAATGCAGGATTGGAGACCCTGATTGGAAGAAATGGCATTCTCAGGATCATGGAAAATCTGATTTCCGCCTATCCGGAAAAAGCGGGAGAACTGATCGGAAAAGAACTTGGTACACATCTTCTGGTGGATACCGCAAAAACCGGGAATGAAGTTTCCCTGATGGTATTCAAAGAAGTAGCTGAGATAATCAGTGAGGCGATCGTCTCGACGGTGCGGATACTCGATGTCACGGATGTGTATTTCGGAGGAGGAATTTCAGCCGGCTTGGAGTTCATGATGCCGACCATAGATTACAATACCAGAAAATACCTCACACCTTATTATGTGAAGGATCTTAGGCTAAAGAAAGCCACCCTGGAAAACAACGCGGGTACCCTTGGAGCGGCGGCGCTTTGCTTTATGGGTTCAGGGTTGTGATCGTGACTTCGGACACCTTACTGATAGCATTCATTCGAAAAAGAACCTTCAGGGGTTCTTTTTCCTCTTTTATGCCCTCGCAGTCTCCGCTTGGCTCGATAAAATAGAAGAAAAAGCTTTGGCTTTTATCCACCAGCTCTATCCGATCAGGCCGGCCGAATGTTTTGATCAAGGCTTGGTTGTCGGCTCCCAAAAAATTGTTCTTGACCACTTGGAAAGCCTCCAATTCCCGCATCCTAAGGCCAGAGCAACCATAGCGATCCGATTTCCAATTGTCCAAATTCACTTCGCCCGCGTCCATCTTCCCACTACAGGAGGCCAGTCCTAGGAGAGCAAAAGTCAGAAATGAATAGAAGGTCTTTTGCATGCTAAAGAGGAATTTTCCTGCAAAGATGGCTTCAAAAGTCGAGGCCGTTGCAAAACTTCAGGGAGTAAAATATTCCCTCGAGCCCAAAATTGGAAGTTCGCTGACATTCATGTGTTTGAAAAATCTCCGAAAGTATGTGTCGGAATTATCCTCGGCCTGATCGTCCAACTTGCTCCCTTGGTTAGCTCAAATCGGTTATATTAGCACGTTCAATCACTCATTCGCATGTATTACAGATTTGGAAAAGTATTCTACTTCACGAGTATTTTACTTTTCGTTTTCTTTCTATTGTATTTCTATTCAGCACTCACCGAGACCATAGGCCTAAGTGTAGATGAAAATGGCACAGTGGCGCGGACGGTGGACAAAAGCAGCTTTTTTTACGGGACGGTGGCTATCTTTCTCATCCTGAACGCATTCACGCTGTTTACCCCCAAGTCCCTCGAGACTAAGTCCAACAAAAAGCTGCATCGAATATTCCCAATCGGGGATCCCTTTAGAGACTATCTGCTCACATGGTTTTATTCATTTGGGGGAATCATCAATCTGAGTTTGGCCTTGTTGGTGTTTTTTGTACACTCGATCAACAATCAAGAAGTCATTGCTTCAAGTCAGTTCAACTTTTTCTTTTACCTCATGCCCTTGCTGTTGGCGATCTGGGTGATCGGGCTGGCGGTCTTGTTGGTGGGCAAATTCAAACAAATCCAAAAAGGAGCGTAATCGAATATTATGGCAGAACCAGTTAAATATACAGAAGACAGCATCAAGTCCCTGGATTGGAGAGAGCATATCCGCCTTCGTCCGGGAATGTACATCGGCAAGCTCGGCGACGGAAGTGCCCAAGATGATGGGATTTATGTTTTGGTAAAGGAAATTCTGGATAACTCCATCGATGAGCACATGATGGGTTACGGGAGAAATATTGAGGTAAAAATCTCCGAACACCGCGTGGAAGTTCGCGACTTTGGCCGAGGTATCCCCTTGGGAAAAGTGATTGACTGCGTGTCCAAGATCAACACTGGGGGAAAATACGACTCTGGAGCTTTTCAAAAATCAGTAGGACTCAACGGAGTCGGTACCAAAGCGGTCAACGCGCTCTCCGACTATTTCAAAGTGCAATCCTATCGGGAAGGCGAGACCAAGATGGCGGAGTTTGAAAAGGGCGTGCTGACCAGCGACGCGCCTATCGGCAAGACTTCGGAGCGGAATGGGACCAGGACGATCTTCTCGCCAGATGCCTCGATTTTCAAAAACTACCATTTCATCCCGGAGTATCTGGAAAACCAAATCTGGAACTACGCCTACCTCAACGCCGGACTGACGATCAACTACAACGGGAAGAAGTACTTTTCCGACAAAGGACTCTTTGACCTGCTGTCCAACAAGGTGGACGAGGAAAGCATCCGCTATCCCATCATCCACATCAAAGGCAACGACATTGAAGTGGCGATCACCCACTCGGGTTCCTATGGTGAAGAATATTATTCCTTTGTCAATGGTCAATACACTACCCAAGGAGGTACGCACTTGGCCGCTTTCAGAGAAGCCATCGTAAAGACGATCCGGGAATTCTATAAGAAGGATTTTGACGCGTCTGACGTACGGCAGTCTGTGGTGGCTGCGATTGCTGTCCGCGTACAGGAGCCTGTTTTCGAGTCCCAAACCAAGACGAAATTAGGCTCGCAAAGTATTGGTCCAGACGGACCTACACTGAGGACCTTTGTCAACGACTTCATCAAGACAGAGCTGGACAATTACCTGCATAAAAACCCAGCTACCGCCGATGCGCTGCTGAAACGAATTCTCCAGTCTGAGCGCGAAAGAAAGGAAATCTCGGGTATCAAGAAGCTGGCTAATGAGCGGGCAAAAAAAGCGAACCTCCACAACAAAAAGTTGCGGGATTGCCGGGTACATTATGATGATGCCAAGGGCGATGAAGAGGTGAAAAACAACACCATGCTCTTCATCACCGAAGGGGATTCGGCTTCCGGATCGATTACCAAATCCCGTGATGTGCAGACTCAGGCGGTTTTTTCCCTGCGCGGGAAGCCCCTTAATTGCTTTGGGATGACCAAGAAGGTAGTCTATGAAAATGAAGAATTCAACCTGCTTCAGCATGCGCTCAACATTGAGGATGGGGTGGAAAATCTCAGGTTCAGAAAGATCGTGATCGCTACCGACGCGGACGTGGACGGTATGCACATCCGGCTGCTGATCATGACCTATTTCCTGCAATTTTTCCCAGATCTGGTGAAAAATGGTCATCTCTATATTCTGGAAACTCCACTTTTTAGAGTGAGGAATAAGAAAGAGACGATCTACTGCTACACTGATGAGGAGCGCCAGCGTGCTATCCACAAACTCGGAAGCAAACCAGAGATCACACGCTTCAAGGGATTGGGGGAGATTTCACCGGAAGAGTTTGGCAACTTTATAGGAGAAGACATACGATTGGAGCCAATCATCCTGAACAAGGAAACCAAAATTTCAGATCTCTTGACCTTTTACATGGGGAAAAACACGCCGGACAGGCAAAGTTTCATCATAGAGAATCTAAAGATCGAAAAAGACTTAGCTCTGGAAGATCCCAAAAAGGCAGAGGAGGAAGAGGTAGAAGCAGCATAAATTATGTCTCGAATTGAACAGCACACGAGCAATTGGAATTAGTACATGAGTGACGAAAATAACTTAGCAGATGGTGCAGACGAGAGTCTGCATACCTCCGTGCCCGTGACGGGCATGTACAAGGAGTGGTTTTTGGACTATGCGTCCTATGTGATATTGGAGCGAGCGGTGCCGGCCATTGAAGATGGCCTGAAGCCAGTACAGCGGAGGATCATGCACGCCATGAAGGAAATGGACGATGGGCGGTTTAACAAAGTCGCCAACATCATCGGCCAATCCATGCAATATCACCCACACGGGGACCAGTCCATCGGTGACGCGATCGTCAATCTAGGACAGAAAGAGTTGCTGATCGAAACACAAGGTAACTGGGGAGACATCAGAACTGGTGACGGCGCTGCGGCGGCAAGATACATTGAGGCTAGGCTGTCCAAGTTTGCCTTGGAGGTCGTATTTAATCCTCAAACCACCGAATGGCAGCTTTCCTATGATGGCAGAAAGAGAGAGCCGGTCACGCTTCCTGTCAAGTTTCCTCTGCTGTTGGCCCAAGGCGTGGAAGGAATTGCAGTCGGTCTTTCCACAAAAATTCTCCCGCACAACTTCATCGAACTCATCGAGGGCTCTATCGAGATCCTCAAAGGCAACAAAACCAATGTGTTGCCAGACTTTATTACCGGTGGATTGGCGGACTTTTCTGATTATCAGGAAGGGATCCGCGGAGGCAAGATCAAGGTTAGGGCAAGAATTGAAGAAGAAGACAGTAAAACACTATTAATCAAGGAGATTCCCTATGGGACAACGACGGATTCTCTGATCGATTCTATCCTCAAAGCCAACGACAAAGGCAAGATTAAGATCAAGAAAGTCGTGGACAACACGGCGAAGGATGTCGAGATTCAGATACAGCTGACGCCGGGTGTGTCTCCGGATGTCACTATTGATGCCTTGTATGCTTTCACGGACTGTGAGGTCTCAATCTCGCCAAATGCCTGTGTAATTATCGAGGACAAGCCGGTTTTCCTAACTGTCAACCAGATCCTCGAATACAACACCCATCAGACCAAGGAGCTTCTTCGAAGAGAGCTGGAGATTCGAAAGTCGGAGCTGATGGAGAAATTGCTTTTCTCCTCACTTGAAAAAATCTTCATTGAAAACCGAATCTATCGCGATATTGAAGAATGTACCACTTGGGACGGCGTGCTAGAGGCAATCGATAAAGGCCTCGAGCCATACAAGCCTGATTTCTACAGAGAAATCACCCAAGAAGACCTGATTCGTCTGACGGAGATCAAGATCAAAAGAATCTCAAAATTTGATGCATTCAAGGCAGACGAACTGATGAGGCGTCTGCAGGAGGAGCTGAAAGAAGTGAATTACAACTTGAAGCACCTCACAGAGTATTCGATTAAATACTACCAAAGCCTACTCGACAAATACGGAAAAGGCCGAGAGAGAAAGACTGAAATCAGGGCTTTGGATACGATTGAAGCAACTATTGTCGCAGCAAACAACGCAAAATTGTACGTCAACAAAGCTGACGGATTTGTTGGCTATGGCTTGAAAAAGGACGAGTTTATCTGCGATTGCTCTGACTTGGATGACGTGATTGCCATTCGTCGGGATGGGAAGTTCATGGTATCCAGGATTCAGGAAAAGGGATTCATGGGCAAGGATATTTTGTACGTTGGCATCTTTCGAAAGAACGACGACCGAATGACGTTCAATTTGATCTACCTCGATGGCACATCTGGACGATCCATGGTAAAGCGCTTTCAAGTCGGCGGAATCACCCGGGATAAGGAATACGACCTGACAAAGGGCACTAAAGGGACAAAAGTACTTTACCTCACAGCCAACCCAAATGCCGAGGCTGAGACGGTGACCGTCTACCTCACCCAAGGGGCAAAAGCAAGGGTCAAAGTGTTTGATTTTGATTTTGCAGACATTGAAATCAAAGGACGTGGGGCAGGAGGAAATATTTTGACGAAATATCCCGTCCGCAAGATCCAGTTCAAGATGGAAGGGAAATCAACTCTTGGAGGTTTGAATATTTACTATGACGTGGTGGTGGGACGATTGAATACAGACCAACGAGGCAAGCTCATTGGCAACTTCCTCGGCGATGACAAGATTTTGGTTTGCTATAAAAATGGAGACTATGAGCTGACCAGCTTCGAATTGACCAATAGATACGAGCCATCGGATGTGCTTTTGATAGAAAAGTTCGACATCAAGAAAGTGCTCTCGGCAATCTATTTTGACGGGGCGACCAAGATCTATTTTGTCAAGCGGTTCTTGATCGAGACAACAACTGTCAACAAGCGCTTCAACTTCATCTCCGACCACAAGCAGTCTTTCCTCAAAGTCGTTTCGACTGCGAGTCAACCCCAGGTATCCGTTACCTTGATCAAAGGAAAAGAAGAGGAGGTGACCGAATACGACTTGGATATGCTGATCGATGTAAAAGGCTGGAAAGCCATTGGAAACAAGCTGAGCACCTATCCCGTCAAGGATATCTCGCTTATCCAATCTGAAAAGGCAGGCGAGTCCGAATCTGAGGATGAGGCAGAAACTCCTGGCCCTTCTGAACAGGAACTCGAGATAGGTAGCACGATCGACCTTAGCCCAAAGAAAGACGATGAGGAGCAATTGGGCTTGTTCTGATCGTACAGATAGCTGACAGGCAAGCTTTCCGGAAGTTTAGACTTCTGGAAAGTTTGTTTATGCGCCTTTGGGATTATTTTGAAATAACACAGGGATGCCTAGCGAAAAAGAAAAAAACGACTTTGATCCAGGCCTGCTCGACTACCTCGGCCAATACATCACCGAACACAAGAAATCCGTGATGGAGCAGGTCTTATCTAAAAGGACCAGGCACCTCACAGTCGTTTTGGAGGATATTTTTAAGCCCCACAACGCAAGCGCGGTGATCCGGACTTGTGATTGCTTCGGACTGCAGGACATACATGTGATTGAAAAGACCAACAAGTACAAAGTAAATCCATACGTGACTCGAGGTGCTTCCCAATGGGTGGATTTGCACAAGTACTACAGGGAAGATGGAACCTCAGTGGACGCCTGCTTTGACAGCCTTAGGGAAAAGGGCTATAAAATCTACGGCACCAGCCCAGAGCCGGGCTCGATGTCGATCTATGATCTGCAGGCGGATGCAAAGCTTGCGTTGGTTTTTGGCAACGAGCACGAAGGAATATCAGAAGAGGTCAAATCCAAAGCGGACGGTTTGGTCCATATTCCCATGTTGGGTTTTACTGATAGTTTCAATATCTCGGTATCGGCTTCTATATTTCTTTTTGATCTAGTGAGAAAAGCCCAAAAAGCGGAAATAGAAAACTTTCTTCTTTCAGAGGAGGAAAAAAACTTGTTGAGGATGAAATGGTACCGTTCGCTGGTGAAGAATTCAGAAATCCACGAGAAAGTTTACCTTAAAAACCGAATTGGATAAGCTAGGTCAGTTACTTAAATAGATCTGAAAAGGGCTTTTTAGTCTGCTGTTGCGACGCCTTTTTGGCTTTTTGTCTTTGTTTTTGCCGCCTTTTTTGTTCTTTGCTTTTCACCAAAACAGTACGTGCAGAAATGCCGACCTGGCCCCGATAAAACTCCTCTCTTCCGCTGATATTGATATTGGGCTTGTAGTCGAGCGCGATGACTGCATTTGCGATGGTGAGCTCGATACCGGCCACGAGGTCCACGCCAAAAGTCGCATTACCGTAGGTGTGGACTATCTCCTTTGTGGCTGGATTTTTCACAAAAGACTCTTCCTTGCCGAAGGACGCTCCGCCGCCCAAGTAGTAGTTGAATCGCTTGGAAATAATCGGCCTATGCCTCTCCGCCAATAGCGAAAGGGTTGAATTTCGGTTGAAATCAGACTGGATGATTCCCTCCAAGGTGACGCGCTCAGTCAAACGCTGCTGTAGCGTCAAACCTAGTGTCCTGTTGAAATCCGAATTGCCAAATCGGAGTCCTAGAGCGGTGCCGTAGCGCTGCGGAAATGCCTGAAATGTAATTTGGAAAAAAAGGAAGAGCAGTAAGGTAAGAAATGGTTTTGCCATGGAATAGGGGATTGACTGTGCAGTTGCTCAATTTCCATTCCAATCCAATGCAAATTACCACACTCCCCAGCGGCAAGGTTTGTGAACTTGCCAAGCTATTCAAACCTATCAAACAAAAAATCCCTCGTTCGAGGGATTTTCAATTAAGCTTCAGTCTCTGAGATGACGATCTTTTCTATCTTGTCTCCGGCACGGATTGCATCGATCACCTCCAGACCTTCAACTACTTTTCCGAAGCAGGTGTGGTTTCTGTCCAAGTGGGCGGTGTTGGTACGGCTATGGCAGATGAAAAACTGGGAGCCTCCTGTGTTTCTACCCGCATGGGCCATAGAAAGCACGCCTCGGTCGTGATACTGGTTTCCGCCGTCTAGCTCGCATTTGATTTTATATCCAGGACCGCCAGCTCCATTACCGATGGGGCAGCCGCCTTGGATCACGAAATTAGGAATGACGCGATGAAAAGTGAGGCCGTCGTAAAAGCCTTTTTTGGATAGATCCACAAAGTTTTGAACTGTGTTTGGGGCGTCTTTTTCAAAAAACTCCACCTTCATTGTACCTTTTTCAGTAATGATTTCTGCTGTCTTCATTAGGTTTGAATTTCTGGTTTGTGTGGGCCTTTAGGCCGAAAGAATATAGAATCGCAAAAATAGGCGATAGTGACCTTACTTTACTAATAAAAAGACGAGGTGCGGTACTCACACCCCGTCTTTTTCGGATTATTTCAAGGGAGCTCCCTTTAGGATGTCCTCATCGGCAAAGTCTTCGAATTTACGGAAGTTTTCCTTGAAGGCATTTGCAAGATTCTCTGCGGTGCGGTCATATTGTTCAGCATCGTCCCAAGTGTTTCTTGGGTTGAGGATCTCATAGGGTACGTCCGGACAGATATTCGGAACCATAAAGCCGAACACCGGGTCGACATGGTAGGGAGCGAATTCAAGTTTTCCTTGTAGCGCTGCCTTGATCATAGCGCGTGTATGGGAGAGCTTCATCCTTGTGCCTGCCCCATACGATCCACCAGTCCAACCGGTATTGACCAACCAGACATTCACCTCATTTTTTTCCATCTTATTTCCAAACAGCCTTGCATATTCGGTGGGATGTAGCGGAAGGAAGGCCGCTCCAAAACAAGCCGAAAAGGTCAGCTTGGGCTCGATTACGCCCATTTCGGTGCCGGCCACCTTCGCCGTGTATCCTGAAATGAAATGGTACATGGCTTGACTCTTGTTCAGACGGGAGATAGGTGGTATCACTCCAAAAGCATCCGCTGTTAAGAAAAAGATATTTTTCGGAATGGAGCCTATGGAAGGTTGGAGTGCATTCGGGATGTAGTGGATGGGGTAGGCTGTTCGGGTGTTTTCAGTCAGAGAGCGATTGCCATAGTCAATATCCCTAGTTCCGTTTTTGAAGCAGGTGTTTTCCACCACCGAACCAAACTTAATCGCATCGTAGATTTCTGGCTCTTTGTCACGGCTCAGATCTACCACCTTTGCGTAGCATCCTCCCTCGAAGTTGAAGACGGAATCTTCCGTCCAGCCATGTTCGTCGTCTCCGATTAGCTGACGATCAGGGTCTGCCGAAAGCGTGGTTTTGCCCGTTCCGGAAAGCCCAAAGAAAATGGCGGTATCACCGTCTTTGCCCATATTGGCCGAGCAGTGCATAGAAAGAATTCCTTTTTCATGTGGCAACAAAAAGTTAAGCACCGAAAAAACCCCCTTCTTCATCTCTCCGGCGTAGGCTGTGCCGCCGATGAGGATCATTCTCTTCGTGAGGTTCAAAATGACAAAGTTGGCGTTTTGGGTTCCATCGGTTTTGGGATCTGCCTCGAAGCCTGGTGCACAGATGATGGTAAAATCCGATTTGAAATTTTTGAGTTCGTCCTTGGTCGGTCTCAGAAACATGTTGTAGCAAAACAGATTGTGCCAAGCCATGGTGTTGATGACCTTCAGCCTGAGCTGGTGGTTTGGATCTGCGCCAGCTAGCGCATTGCGCACAAAGAGATCTTTGTCAGCCAGATAGTTTTTCATTTTAGCCAACAGCTGATCAAATTTCTCTTCGTCTAAAGGGATGTTGATGTCTCCCCACCAAACGGCTTCTCTTGTCTTTTCGTCCAAAACCAGGTAGCGGTCTTTGGGTGAGCGACCGGTAAACGCCCCGGTATCTACCATTAGCGCTCCTGTGGAAGAAAGAAACCCTTCTTTCCTGCGAAGGGAATGCTCCACCAATTCCGCTGGAGTCAGGTTCGAAAAAACTTTTCCCGAAGTATCCACATCAGGGAGTGGATAGGGGGAAACTGTAGGAGTCAGAACTAGGTCCTGCATAAGATTTTTGGGTTTATATTCTGAAAATAATCTCACCAAAATTAGAGAGATTATTGAAATTCAAAACCAAAAAATCATCGAAATTTCGCAGTTCAATCGATTACGAAGAAAAATCAGAACAATATTTGATTTTTGTCAGCTTTCTTGGAATCCCTCCAAATCCGGCTTTGTGTTGTTGGGTGAAATTGCACTTGATATCCATGCCAACTAGGGAAAACTTTTTAAACAAGCGCCAAAAAAGTTTATCATTGCAGTTCTGTTTCTTAAAAAAATATCAATTCTTGGAAAAACAACTTAACTCTGAATTTACCGGACCCACCGCTTTTGGACATCCCAAAGGACTAACGACTTTGTTTTTCACAGAAATGTGGGAACGCTTTAGCTATTACGGCATGCGGGCATTGCTCATCCTGTTCATGACCAAAGCGATAGTGGATGGAGGCCTGGGGTTTGACGACAAAACGGCTGGTGCAGTTTATGGGCTTTACACGATGGGAGTTTACCTTTTGGCACTGCCTGGAGGCTGGCTGGCTGACCGTCTGTTTGGTTTGAAGAAGTCAGTCTGGTATGGTGGTATCATCATCGCTTTGGGCCACTTCATGATGGCTCTTCCTGGAATTGAATCTTGGATAGCTGGCGGATCGGAACCCAAAGTTTCGCTAAGTACGCTTGACACCACCTCGTTCTTTTTGGGACTTATTTTGATCGTATTGGGCACGGGATTGCTCAAGCCCAATATCAGTTCAATCGTCGGACAGCTTTATCCTGCCGGGAGCTCCAAAAGAGATGCAGGTTTCTCAATATTTTACATGGGCATCAACTTGGGAGGCTTCATTGCACCGATTGCCTGTAGCACCGTGGCCGAGTTTGATATGCATATGGGTTTCGGTTTAGCTGGCTTGGGAATGGTATTTGGATTGATCCAATACAAACTCACTGGAGGTAGCCTAGACGGATATGGAGAGCCTCCCATTGCGATCACTTCGGAAGAAGTCGCTTCGAAAAGGAAGCTCCAATCGATCACCTCGGTTATAGGTTTGATGGTTGCCGCCGTTGTCGGAGTTTTGTTTACCGGGATCATCCCGATCAACGCCTCGGCCATTGCGGGAGCTTCAGGGACGGTCATTGCGATTGTGGCTTTCGGATACTTGGGCTATGTGATCCTTTTTGGTGGCTTGGTGAGTTCAGACAAAAAGAAGGTGGGTGCGATTGCCATTCTTTTCGTTTTTTCTGCGATGTTTTGGTCCGGCTTTGAACAGGCAGGCTCTACGCTGAACTTGTTCGCGGAGCGTTTTACCGACCGAACTGTCTTTGGCTGGGAGATTCCTACCGGCTATTTCCAGTCGATCAACTCGCTCTTCATCATCATCTTTGCACCAATATTTGCAGCCCTGTGGGTGTGGCTCGGAAGAATTCATTTAGAGCCTAGCTCCCCGATGAAGTTTACTTTTGGCCTGCTCCTGCTGGGACTGGGCTTTTTTGTAATGTACTTTGCCACGAAGATTGCAGCTTCAGGAGATCTGGCGGCCCCTACCTGGCTGATCATAACCTATATGCTGCACACCTTTGGTGAGCTGAGCTTGTCACCTGTCGGGCTTTCCCTTACAACAAAGTTGGCACCGAAAGGCTATGCTGGACAAATGATGGGGATTTGGTTTTTGTCCGTCGCACTTGGCAATCTCTTCGCTGGGATAATCGCCGGTGAGGCGAGCGGAGGCACTGAAGAGGGCCTGGCTGCAATGCCTGACCAGTTTATGACCATCGTATACACGGTAATAGGATCTGCCCTGCTTCTATTTTTACTGAAACCTGTTCTGCGGAAGCTGATGGGAGAAGTTCATTGATTTACAAAAATAATCTCATAGAAAAGGCCCACGAAATCCAGTTTCATGGGCCTTTCCTTTTTTAAAATTCAAGCTTTGTAGCAAGCTAGATGGCTTCTGTTTTCCTACTGAACTGGGATATCGTTTCCAGGAATTGCGTTGGGATTGGTGAGTGGAATATTGGATCCCCATTTGGCATTGATGGCATTGATGAATTCATTGGCAATAAATCCATGCGCACGTCCATTTGGATGAACGCCATCCACGGAAAACCCACCGTTTGGCGGAATGATGGAGGCATTTAATACAGCACCGCCAAAGTTGACCTGTCCTTGTAGCACTCGGTTCAAAAAAGCGTTGATGTCAACCAAGACCAATCGCAGCGCATCTGCCTGCACCGCAGCTGAAATTATCCCGTTAAACGTGTCGATTTTTGTTTGTATTTGCGTTTGTTCCGCAGGGGTCAGGACGTAGACATCCTCGACAGGATAGCTCACTCCTCGCACGACTTGGGAATTTCCGCCAACAGGTTGACCCAAGGCTTGCGCCAAAGTAAGCGTAGCCTTGTCGGATGCTTTGCTTTGTCTGATGGATGGAAGTCCAAACTGGCTAAGGTCGGTTAGACTTTCGTCAGACATGAGGAATCCATTCTGTCCCGCTACAAAGTTGATCGTACGCAAGACCCTTTCTTCCTCGTTAATCAGCCCCATATTTTTCAGCTGGACCAGGCCGCCATTGTAGGCGGCGAATCCTTGGTTTACCGCCGCCGCTGTACCTTGGTCCAAAGGAAGCGCATTCCAGGGCACCAGATTGAAATAAGGCAGTACGTTAAGGTTAGGGATATTTGCCACAGCGCCCTTTGCATCTGGATTGGCAGACAACATAGCTCCGAGCGCGAGAGAATATCTCTGAGTGAAATCGGAATCGGAAGTCAATATCAGGGGATTGGAGGCACCGCCAATGGCGTAGCCCAGCACATCACTGCTACCCAACCAAAATGAAAAGAATGTGCCACTTGATCCCAGGGCCTGTGCTGCGTCCCCGATTGGGGTTGACGCACCTGGGTTGGAAGCAAATCTCGCATAATATGGGTTGAAGGCAGGGTTTTGAGGGACATTTGGTCCTCCTGTCTGGGGGATAAGTGCCAGGCCAAGGGTCAAGCTTGGGACGGAGAAATTGTTCAGCTCCGCTTTATTTCCACCATACGCTGTCGGCAATTCTCCGGGTCCTATCGGAGCCGGAGACGTGACGCCATTGGTTGTTTTAAGTATCAGCCTGCCCAGAATCGTATTATTTGGCCCCATACCATAATAGCCATTGACCGAATTGATGGAGGGCTGATTAAACGCACCTCCATCGATTAGGCTCATCTGCTCCGCCAGTCTCACGGCAAAAGAGTTTCCCTGCCCTCTGTCATATAGCGCTCCGTCCATGAAGCCCGCCGCTATGCCGTCGCCGATGACCACCATTTTCGCAAAGTTGGCTTCACCTGCAGTTGGCACTTGCGTTTCGTCAGCTGGAAAATCGTAGGTACAGGATACTACAGCTCCAAACAAGGGTATGAATGAGTATTTTATGAAATTTTTCATGGATGAGGTCAGTTTAGCAGTTCGTCAAAGGTGATCGAGACATAATAGATCGCTCCAATCTTCGGCCCACCGAAATTCAAGATGTAGCGGTTGTTGAAGATATTTGAGCCACCGAGCTTAATGATCGACTTGATTGAGCTGACTTTGTAGCTCAATTGCGCGTCAAAATTGGAAACTGCAGGCACGTCTCCTCTAGCAAACGATGATTCCCATCGGAACTCGGTCTGGTATCTCCAAGCGACGTTGAACCCCATGTTTTTTGTGAGCCTTCTGTTGCCAAAAACGATGTTTCCTTTATGTTCAGGCGTATTGAAGTCGTTTAGGAATCCCTCGGAAGGTGAGGAGAGGAGTTTGTTGAAGTTGTAGTTGCCTGATAAAGTATAGTTTTTCGGCAAATTGAAAGTGATCCCTAATGCCGCACCATGTGCCCTTACGTTGCCTTCGGTAAAGTTGGTGTAGGTTTGAAAGGTATTTTCACTTCCTGGGATGGTAACGGGAGTCAAAAGGCTAGGGGCGTTGACTGCATTGACCGCTAACTGATCACTGTTTGCTGGAACTGGATAAACTGGTCCAGGTGCCTTTCTTACTGCGTTTTGCGTGATAAAATCGTTGTAGGTATTGTAGTAGTAGGCGAAATCTACCATGATGTTGTTGTTACTCAACAAACTCTTGTAGCCGATTTCTATGGATCTCACCTGCTCTGGACGCAATTCCGGAAAATCCTCCGCAGTTGCAGGCTGCAGCAGTGCTGTCGCTTCAGGGGATATCGGGCTGGTACCAGATCCTACCTTGGCAACGTACTGCTCCACTGAAGCCAGGGTAAAGGCATTGGTGAAAATATCATATTTCTCCCGATAGTATGGCAAGCCGCCAATCAGACGCGCAGATACCACATTGAGATCTATATGCTGTGCCTGCGTAGTAGGCATTCTAAAACCGGTTTGGTAAGACAACCTGATGTTGTGGTTGTTTTGAGTCAAGACCCCAGAGATTCTTGGGTTGATTTGTCCATCAAAGTTTTCGTTTTTATCATACCGCAGACTTCCTGAAATTTTTAGTTTGTCATTCCATATTCTCTTTGCGGCCTGGACAAAAGCTCCATATTCTGATATCGTAATGTCATTGCCCTCTACATCAGCAAAGATGGTCCCGTTGGATCTCAGCTCGTATACGCGGTATTGTGCACCGACCTGAAGGTCAATCACATCGATTTCCTCACGGAAATCATATTGACCTTCCGCCATATACATCCTGGATTTGTCGTTGAAAAGCGATCCCTCGGGAATGAACTGGCTCCTAATCTCCTTGGAAGCATTTTCAAAATCAGTTGAACCGGCTTCGTATCGTCCCTGATCCGCAAAGGCTCGCGCACCGTTGTGGGCAGCAGCTTGCTGGTCGGCGGTCCCGGGTGTACCTGGGGCCACTCCCTGCTGGGCCAGAGCTCCCATGTAAGCGAGTGTGTATTGGCCAAACCAGCTGGAATTATCCTTCCACATGGAATTGATATTGACCCCGGTCAAGTCGGCGATATAAGACTCTCCCGAATTTTCCCGGGTAGTATATCCTCGCAGAAAATAGTTGGATCCTCTCAGTTCCAATTTGTGCTGGGTAATCTCAAAATTTCTAAGGGAATAGCGCTGCGCACCGGTGTATACTGAGGTACCGGCACCGTAATTCAAAGTGTAGGATAGCTCAGATTTATCGCTGATTCTGTAGTGGAGCGCTCCATTGACTTTGTAATTCTTGGCCCCATAGTCCACGAGGTATCGTTCATCATATCCCGTCCTAGACACGATTTGATCCGGAATGCTGGATAGGTATCCCCCAAGGCCAAGCGCTTGTGCCTGTTGTTGTATTGCGCCTACATTTCGTAGGAGGCCAATGTTGTTGGCCACTTCGTCACCGTAGACGTGGACGCGATTTGCTCCGGGGTTGAAAGGAAGGTCTCCCTGTGTTGATGCCGCCAGATCAGTCTGGTCAGTGCCGTACCAATCTTCTGCCTGCATGAAAGAAGCATTGATTTTAAAGGCTACTTTATTGTTGAATGCCTTCGCGTAGCGGATAGATCCTTCATACATAGGCTGGGGGCTGGTTGGTTCTCCTGCCGTCCCTCCGAAATGGTTGAACCCCTGCTTATAAAAAGCGCTCAACCCTTGGTATTCAAATGGACTCTTGCTGTTTACTAGAAGGATACCGTTGAAGGCATTTGGGCCATACAGCGCGGACGCCGAGCCTGGGATAAACTCCACGCTTTCCACATCCAGTTCGGATGGGCCATTCAGGTTTCCAATCGGAAAATTCAAGGCCGGAGCCTGCGTATCCATCCCGTCTGTCAACTGGACAAATCGGGTATTACCCGTCGAGTTGAATCCCCGGGCATTAACAATTTGGAAATTGATCGAGGAAGAAGTGACATCCACCCCCTTGAGATTGGCAATGGCTTTATAATAGGTGTCCGCTGGCGTATCCCGAATTGCCAGAATATCCATTTTTTCGATGGATACTGGAGATTGGAGGATACTTTCTTCAACCCGAGATGCAGAAATCACCACTTCCTGACCAAGCATCGTCTGCTCGCTCAAGTCTACGTTCAAGTCAGAGGTATTTGCGTTGGTGATTTCGATTTCTTTTGGTGAATACCCTACCATGGAAAATACCAGGACAAGGGGGGGCTGCTGAGCGACGTTGAGTGTAAATTTACCCGAAAGGTCAGTGATAGTTCCGATCACTTTTCCTTTCACGATGATATTTACTCCAACCAAGGTCTCCTTCGTGTCCGAATCGGTCACGGTACCGGAGATGGTGGTCTGGGCGAATGCGGCTTCCGTTCCTTGGGAAACCAGCAAAAACAGCGTAAACACTGCCACCCAGATCTTGTTAGTAAGATTTCTCATAGGCGATCTGTTGTGAGTATTTTGGGTTTTTCAATTGAGGTGATTGATCTTTGAATTGATCGAAATTTAGATTAAAAACCCAATTAACAATCGTTCCTTACTTTTTTAAATAAGTAGTTCCCCATACCTAAAAAAGGCCAAAAATGGAAACTGAGGGCTTTTTGAAGAGAATCAAAAATTATTCTTACAGTCCTTTAGAAAAACCGAAGCAGGAAGTCTGATTTATTAAAAATTACTAAAAAATGATTTTTCGCTTGAAGTGGATACAAAAAAGGCATGGTCAACGCCATGCCTAGTATTTAGATGATTTTGAATCAGGAATTCCTTTTATTCTCCTCATTCACATGTTTCACCAGACGATCGCAAAGTTCCTTCATCTCTTCGGAAAAGTATTCATCTCCGGTGCTGTTGAGTATGGTTTGGGCCATTCCGCCTAAGATATCGATGTAGAATCTTTTCATTTCCACCACAGACATTTCCTCTGTCCAAAGATCGATTCGCAGTGTTGCATGGTTCAGATTGTCCCATACGTTTACGCTAATGCTTTTGGTGGACTCCATGCCAGCGGATTCCTTGTCTGAGGCGTCCCACTGAATTGCTTTGGGGAGGTTATTTTCATCCAGTTCGATCTGGAAATTGATGTCTGATTTTTTCATTTGGATAAAATTTAGGAAGAAACCCGCCAACGCTGCGACGAGTTCCAGTTTGTGTGGTTTAATCGAATGTCATTTCCGGAATTTCACCCTCGACGATGAGCTTTCCGGCTGTTTTGGATTTGATCTCGTCTACGGACACACCCGGGGCACGCTCCTTCAAAACAAAGCCCCCCGTGGAAACTACCTCCAATACGGCAAGGTCAGAGACGATCTTTTTAACGCACTTGATACCCGTGATAGGAAGGCTACACTTGGGCAAAAGCTTGGATTCTCCGTCTTTGGAGCAATGCTGCATCGCCACAATGATATTGTCGGCAGACGCTACCAAGTCCATGGCACCGCCCATGCCCTTCACCATTTTGCCGGGAATTTTCCAGTTCGCAATATCCCCGTTTTCAGACACTTCCATCGCCCCAAGAATGGTCAGATGCACGTGTCCGCCACGAATCATGGCAAACGAATCGGCCGAATTGAACAGTGCGGAGCCCGGAAGCATGGAAATGGTTTGCTTTCCCGCATTGATCAAATCCGCGTCTACCTCGTCTTCGGTAGGAAAAGGGCCGATCCCCAAGAGTCCATTTTCTGACTGGAGCACGACATTGAGGTTTTTGGGGATATAATTAGCGACCAATGTGGGTATGCCTATGCCCAGGTTGATGTACTGGCCATCCTTTACCTCTTTGGCGATTCGCTTGGCTATTTGTTCCTTGGTTAGCATGGCGTTATTGGCTTACGGTTCGCTTTTCGATTCTCTTCTCGTAGTTCTTTCCTTGGAAAATTCGCTGCACAAAAATCCCAGGGGTATGGATCTCGTTCGGATCCAACTCACCATCTGCTACCAGTTCCTCGACCTCAGCAATGCAGATCCTGCCCGCGGTAGCCATTACAGGATTGAAGTTCCTTGCCGTTCCACGGAAGATCAAATTCCCAGAGGAATCCCCTTTCCAGGCTTTCACTATCGAAAAATCAGCCTTCAGCCAGCTTTCCATCAGATAGAGCTTGCCGTCAAACTCCCGGACTTCCTTTCCCTGGGCCACTTCTGTGCCCACTCCGGCGGGAGTATAAAAAGCTGGGATGCCAGCGCCTCCGGCTCGGACCCGCTCCGCAAGAGTGCCTTGGGGAATCAAGTCCACCTCCAGCTCTCCGCTGAGCAGCTGTCGCTCAAACTCAGCGTTTTCGCCCACGTAGCTGGAGATCATTTTTTTGACCATCCGCTTTTGCAGCAAAAGGCCAATTCCAAAATCATCGACACCGGCGTTGTTGGAGATGATGGTAAGCCCCTTGATTTCTTTTTCCAAAAGGGCTTGGATGCAGTTTTCCGGAATTCCGCACAGCCCAAATCCCCCCATCATCAGCACGCTGTCGCTGGGAATGTCGGCCACCGCCTCCTTCGCGTCTTTTACAGTTTTGTCAATCATAGCTTATCTGGGTTTAAAGTAAAGACTTTGCTGAACGCTGGTCTTGGATGAGTTGATCCTTCAGCGCCTCCAAGCTGTCAAATTTTCGCTCTTCCCTCAAAAACTCCCGGAAGTAAACCGTGATCTGCTTGTCGTATAGATCGCCTTGGAAATCAAACAGATTGGCTTCCACAGTTTTTTTGGTTCCGTCTACCGTGGGCCTGTTGCCAATATTTAGCATGGCTTTATAAAGTGTACCATCTACGGAGGCCTCTACAGCGTAAACGCCATCCTTCGGGATAAGTTTGTAGTCGTTGGGAATATGGATATTCGCCGTTGGAAAGCCGATAGAACGTCCTATTTGTTGGCCTTTGATCACGAGCCCATTGAGTTCATAAGGTCGGCCTAGGCAGCTCTCGGCAGTTTTGACATCACCAGACTCCAGTGCTTTTCGGATCTTTGTGCTTGACACGGCGATCTCTTCCACGTCTTGCCTGGAAATCTCTTCCAGCTCGAAACCGAAAGTATGACTGTTACTTTTCAGGTATTCAAAGCTTCCCTCGCGATTTTTGCCAAAGCGGTGATCGTAGCCGATGACTAGCTTGCGAGTATGAATCGAATCGATCAGTACTTTTCGGATAAACTCCTCGGAGGTCAGCCGGGAAAACTCTTGGGTAAATGGGATCGTAATCAAGTGGTCTATCCCAAACTGTCTCAGTAGCTTGGTCTTCTCTTCGAAAGTGCTGAGGAGCCGCAGTTTGTGTTCATCGGGATAAAGAACCAGTCGGGGATGGGGCCAAAAAGTAATCAGAACGGTCTCACCCTGAATCGACCGGGCGATTTCCCGAATCCGCTTCAGAATCTTTTGATGTCCGAGATGAACACCGTCAAAAGTACCCGAAGTCACCACGGCATTCCTTACCGGTGTGAATCCCTCAAGGCCTTCATAGATTTTCATGGGGTCTGGCTTTGATTTCTTCGATCAATTCGGGCAGCTCATGGGCCTCCGCCAGCAGGAAATTGCCAATTCTGGTTCTGCACAAGGCCTTTAGATAAGCTCCCGTACCGAGTAGCTCGCCCAAGTCCCGCGCCAAGCTCCTGATATAGGTTCCTTTGGAACAAGAAATCCGGAAATCGACTTCATTACCCGCAAATCTGGTAATCTCAAACTCCCTGACCTGAACAGGCCTCGCCTCCATTTTTACTTCCAGACCTTTTCGAGCAGACTCATAGACCCGCTTTCCGTCCACTTTGATGGCAGAGTGCATCGGCGGTACCTGAAGGATATCCCCCGTGAGCTGCGCCGCGGCGTCTTTGACTTGCTCGATAGTGAGCTTGGAAAAATCTCCCACAGGGATGACGGGCTTTTCCAAATCAAATGATTCGGTGGTGAAGCCGATCACGAAGGTGCCGGTGTATTCCTTTTCTTGGCCCATGTAGGTTTCGATCTGCTTGGTTTGTTTACCGGCGCATACGATCAGCAATCCGGTTGCTAAAGGATCGAGGGTGCCTGCATGGCCCACTTTTTTGATACGGAGTGCGTTTCTTACCTTTTTAACAACATCAAAGGATGTCCATTCCAATGGCTTGTCTATCAGAAATACTTCTCCGTACGCTTCTTGCTGCATAATTATGAATTGGTAGTCACCTGCTGGAAGTGGGCAGGAAGGATGATTCAGCTCTTTTCAGCTTTTGCAAAAATCGCGTAAAACTCAAAAATAAAACCCGCCAAGGTCACGATGGGGCCGACGGTGAGACCGAGAACTCCATTTCCGTTAGGCTGACCATCGAGACTGATGATGATAAATCCAAGGACGATCATGCCTAGGCCGACCAGCATTAGCCTGTAGTTTCTTTTGGAAAAAGGAAGTGGGGAATTGTCCATGGTTAATAAAGTTCGTCAAGAGACATGTTTAAATATTTGTTTACTGCCCTTAGGGTGCTAAGGACTGAAAGTATTCCACCTGTCAGAATTAATGTCGCAAATAGTAGAAACAGCAACTCTTGGTTTTGCAGCATGACAAACCCTTCGATGTTCGACTTGGTATATTCCACCAAGCCAAACAATATCGCTGATGCTACAGCGCCGGCAACCATTCCAAATAGGAGCGCGCGCATCAGGAATGGCTTTCGGATAAAGCCCCTGGTCGCACCGACGAGTTGCATCGAGCGAATGAGGAACCGCTGGGAAAAGAGTGCCAAGCGAATGGTGTTATTGATGAGCATTACGACGGTAATGATAAGGATTAGGATAAATCCTCCCATCACCAAACTGACTTTCAGAAGATTCTTGTTGATCGAATCAACGAGGTCAGTCATGTACGAAACCTCAAACACGCCTGGTACTGCTTCCAGTTCTTTGGCAATGATGTCTAACTGCTCCGAAGTTTGAAATTCCTCTGCAACTACGATCACATAGCTATCCCTCAAGGGATTGTCCTCCAAAAACTCCGTGAAATCCTCGCCGGTATTTTCGATGAAAGTGGCTGCCGCTTCCTCATCCGAAATGAATCGCAGACCGAGCGTATCCGATTTGGTCAGGATAAATGGCCGCCCTGAAATGTTTTTTTTGATGTCAGCGAGCTGCTCTTCGGAAAGCCCTTTGTCGAGAAATACCTGCACTTCCACGTTTTCCCGGATCATTTTTGTCAATGACCTGGCCTGGATCAATATCACTCCAAAAAGCCCAACAATAAAAAGAGAAAGGGTGGTGCTGAAGAGCACACTTCCAAACTTAAAATGTCCAAGGGTTTTCTTCTTGCGGGATGGGTTAGCCATAGTTGGTTAATTCAGGTCAAAAATAGGAAAGCCGGAGGGATTTAACCAATCGATGTGCCAGAAAGGACGGGGATGATTTTTTCATCGGCAATCGCCCAAACTTTATCTTGGGCACTCGGCCTCACCCTTGCCAATCCGGTAAAGTTTCCAAATGCCGGCAAAAGCAGTTGCGTTTCTGATTGAAAAAAACACGGCAAGATCAGGGACTGTCTTGCTCTGCCTACCAACCGAATCCCCGGATGGATATGTCCGCAGATATTGAGCTTGCCATCCGGTACCACACCCAAAGGCTCGTGGGAGAGTAGAAAAGGCCCAAACTCCACCGGACTCTCGTGGATGGTCAGCGTGGATTGAAGATAGGCCGCCGGTGAAAGTACATCATGATTTCCCTTGACCAAGTGAAACTTTGTACCGCCTATTCCTTGCAAAAAGTGGTTGAGAAATGTCCACTGCTCGTTCCAGTCCGAGTGGAACAAGTCTCCCAGAAAATAGGTGTGGGCTGGGTGGTAATCATCATGTAGCCTTCTCAGCCGAATCAAATCAAGATCATGGATAGGTTCTGGGATGGGAATACCTGACTTTCGGAAATGGGCTGCTTTTCCAAAATGCAGATCAGCGATCAAAAGGGTGTCCAACTCTTTGATCCAAAGGGCTTTTTCCAAAAGAAATTCAAAAGTGTACCCATGGAACTGCGATGAAAGTCCTTTTCGATAATGCGTCAAATTTTCTGCCTCGTTCATAACAGTTTCAAATCTATCCGTATTTAGGGATATCAAACCTTAATTTTTATGAAAACAAGTCAACTCCTGTCAGGCACACTGGTCTTATTTCTAATCACTGTGCTCCAGGCCCGGGCCCAATCAGCGGATGCAATCGTAGGATTGTGGTACAACACCGAGAAAACAGCCAAAATCGATATCCAGAAAACAGGATCCATCTACTCGGGAGAAATCGTATGGCTGAAAAACCCAAATCCGGATGGAAAGCCTGCCACAGACAAAAACAATGAGGATCATACCTTAAGGAAAAGGCCATTGGTCGGATTGAAGCTCTTGGATGGGCTGACCTATGCAAAAGGGATCTGGAAGGACGGTGAGATCTATGATCCAAACTCCGGTAAAACCTACTCCTGTGAGCTTAAACTCCAATCTAAGGAAGTACTGGAGGTGAAAGGCTACCTTGGTTTTTCTTTTGTGGGAAAGACAGTGGAGTGGACGAGAATAGAATAAAAAATGGCGGGTTTGGCCCGCCATTTTTCAGTTTTGCTCCAGGTAGTAGGACTTGAGAAAGTAAGCCAGTTGCTCAAACTCAATCAGGAACGCATCATGGCCTGCGGTGGAGTTGATCTCCTTATACGTTCCTCGTTTAGCCTTCTGGCTGATGTATTGCGTTTCGGTGGGTAGAAAGAGCAAGTCTGAGTTGACACCGATGGCTAGAACCCTTGCCTCGATGGAGGAGATGGCAACGTCCACGCCGCCTCTATTTCTGCCCAAGTCGTGGCTGTCCATGGCTTTGGAAAGTGTCCAGTAGGAAAGGGCATTAAATCTCTTCGCCAGTTTCTGTCCCTGATAGCGCAAATAGGAGGCAGCCCGGAAGCCGTCCAGCTTTTCCTCCCTTTCACTTTGCTTCACGGTCAGGTCATCAGGATGGCGATAGCTGAGCATGGCGATGGCACGGGCAGTTTCCAATCCCTTTATTCCCGCAAGCTCGTGGCATTCGCCCCAAGTACAGTCAGACTCTATGGCCATTCTTTGGGTCTCGTTGAAGCCGACCACCCAAGGGGAGGTCTTGGCTGTGGATGCCAAAATAACCGCATGCTTTAATTTTTTACCAAGGATCACCGCCCATTCCAAGCCAACCTGTCCACCAAGTGATCCCCCTATCAGCGTATGAATCTGGTGAATTCCGAGATGGATTCTGAGCCTTTCCAAGCTTGCGGCAAGATCTCGCGTGGTCACCTGCGGAAAATCATAGAAATAGGGCTCGCCGCTTTCCGGATTTTCGCTGAAAGGATTGGTGGACCCATAGCAGCTTCCGAGAAGATTGGCGCAGATGATAAAATGATCGGCTGGATCAAAAAACTTGTCCTCGCCAATCAGGCCATTCCACCATTCCGCCGCCTTAGAATCGCCCGTTAAGGCATGAATGACCCAGATTACGTTTGATTTTTCCGGATTCAGCTGCCCATAGGTGGTGTAGGCCAGCTCAAACGCTTTGAGGACTTCGCCAGATTCCAAGTGCAAGGGTTCAGATGAATGGAAAACTTCCTGGGTCATAGTTGGTTCAGCGTATTGGCTTGTTAAGTTCATTAGGTAATCAATCAGATTTTTTCGAATGCTTGCTGCAAGTCGGCTTTGATATCGTCAATATGCTCTATGCCGAGGGAAATTCGTAAAAGGGTAGGGGTGACGCCTGAAGCTAATTGCTCTTCGTCTGACAGCTGTTGGTGGGTTGTCGCAGAAGGCTGGATAATGAGCGTCTTTGCATCACCGACATTGGCTAGGTGGGATACCAATTCCAGATTGTTGATGAATGCTGACGTCTGTTCCTTGCTTCCCTTGATCTCAAAGCTCAAAACCCCTCCAAAGCCATTTTTGAGGTATTTCTTGCCAAATGCATGATAAGGGGAAGAGGGAAGGCCTGGGTAGTTCACCTTTGATACTTGCGGATGTGCCTCAAGCCATTTGGCAATTTCCAAGGCATTGTCTACGGTCCTCTGCACCCTTAGTGACAGCGTCTCTATGCCTTGGAGCAAAAGAAAGGAATTGAATGGACTGATTGCCGGACCGAAATCCCTCAAGCCCTCAACTCGTGTGCGGATTGCAAAAGCAATATTCGGAAGGCCCAGAGGATTGTTTTCCCCGAAAACCTGCCAGAAATTCAAGCCATGATAGCCTTCGGACGGTTCGGAAAACTGTGGGAATTTTCCGTTTCCCCAATTGTAGTTTCCCGCATCCACGACCACCCCACCGATCGAAGTCCCATGTCCTCCTATCCATTTGGTCGCAGAGGATACCACGATGTTTGCTCCATGGGCAATAGGCTGGAACAGGTAGCCAGCTGCGCCAAAAGTATTGTCCACCACCAAGGGGATGTCATGTTTTTTGGCGAGCGCTGCGATTGCATCAAAATCGGGGATATTGAACTCCGGATTGCCGATGGTTTCCAGGTAAATGGCTTTTGTTTTCGAATCAATCAGCTTTTCAAAAGCTTCTGGAGAATCACCCTTGGCAAAGCGTGCATCAATCCCCAAGCGCTTGAAAGAAACCTTGAACTGGTTGTAAGTGCCGCCGTAGAGAAAGCTAGTGGAGACAAAATTGTCCCCAGCCTGCATGATGTTGTTTAGCGCCAAAAACTGCGCGGCCTGCCCGGACGCGGTTGCCACGGCAGCCACTCCGCCTTCAAGCGCGGCGATTCTTTTTTCGAAAACATCCGTCGTGGGATTCATGATCCTCGTGTAGATGTTGCCAAACTCCTTCAAGCCAAAGAGGTTTGCTCCGTGCTCAGCGCTGTTGAAAACGTAGGAGGTTGTTTGGTAAATCGGTACTGCCCTCGAATTGGTGGCAGGATCGGGAGTTTGGCCAGCATGAAGCTGGAGGGTTTCAAAGCGATAATTTGCAGACATAAAATTTAGGTTAAAGGGTTAGAAGAAGATTGTTGTTTCCGACAAACAAATGGAAGAAGTCGAGAGTCGGGTTTGAAATATGCCGTACGTGATAGAACGTTGCTATCGTGGGCAATAAAATCAGGCAGGCAGCCTAAGGAAAAACGGGGAATAAATCGCTTGTTCATTTTGCAAGGAATTTATAGTTCCGAAAGAGAACACCTCTTACGGCAGGAATTGGCACCTTGGATTTTCCAGGTTGCCAGAGGGTCTCAGAGCCTGTCTCTCGCCTCTTCTGTATAAATCCCCGCACTAAAAAGTGAAAGGATGTGCAAAGAAAAACCCGGGAACTGAGAAATCAAAATCGATTTCCTGCTTCCTGGTAAAATTTCAGTTACAATTCATCCAAATTGTATCTGAAGATGGGGTTGACGGATTCTGGATCAGCTTTGATGGTGGTCAGTTCCTTGACTCTTCCGTCTTTCAAGCCGTAGACCCAACCGTGGATTTCCGGAGCACCCCGTTCTTTCCAGGCTTTTTGGATGATAGATGTTTTGATCAAGTCTTGACATTGTTCCATCACGTTGAGTTCTACAAGTCGATTGACCTTTTCAATATGGCTCTCAATGGCCTCCACCTCGCCCTGATACATCTTGTAGACTTCTTTTATGTTGCGAAGCCACTTGTTGATCAATCCGAAGCTTTTGTTGGTCAACGCTGCCTCTATACCGCCACAGCCGTAGTGCCCGCACACGATGACATGTTCCACTTTGAGGATTTCCACGGCGTATTGAAGGACCGACAGCATATTCAGATCGGTATGAACCACCATGTTGGCGATATTTCTGTGAACGAATATTTCGCCTGGGTCGGTTCCGGTGATTTCATTTGCAGGAACCCTGCTGTCAGAACATCCTATCCATAGGAATTTTGGCTTTTGCTGGCCTGCCAATCGACTAAAAAAATGTTTGTCCACCTGTACTTTTTCCTCGGACCAGGCCTTGTTTTGGAGTAGGAGTTTTTCGTATGGGTTCATGCTTTTTGTCTCACGTGGTTACTGAATCCTTCCAGTATTATTTCTATATCCTTGTTTGGTGCGGTTTCGATGAAATCGTCCAGCAACTCCTTTATGTCATGGTCTATAAACCGAGCTTTTACGGCATTGAGGACCACGTTGCTGCCAGGAGGAATGGTGGAAAGCTGCTTCATCAAAGGTGCCTTGTTTAAAAAAGATACGTCCTTCTGCAATTTGACCAGATAGTTTCCGTTCAGTTCGGTGACGACCAAAGAGCGATGGAAGTTGGTTTTGATGACGAAGAAGAGTCCAACGACCATTCCAATTCCAATTCCGACGAGCAGATCTGTCAGGAGTATTGCGATTACAGTCAGGATGAAGGGTAGAAATTGGTCAAATCCTTTTTTGTACTCCTTGATGAAAATGGCTGGATTGGCAAGCTTATAGCCTACTAAAAACAATACCGCGGCAAGACAGCTCAGTGGGATCTTGTTCAACAATCCCGGGATTGCCAACACTAGGATAAGCAACAAAAAGCCATGAAAAATCGCCGACATCTTGGTTCTTGCCCCTGAGGAAACATTGGCCGTAGTTCGGACGATGACCACCGTGAGCGGCAATCCTCCGATGAAGCCGGATAGCATATTGCCGGTGCCCTGTGCCACCAACTCCCGGCTCGCTGGAGTGATACGCTTGTAGGGATCCAGTTTGTCTCCAGCTTCTACGCTGAGCAGGGTCTCGATGCTTGCGATGATTGCGACAGTGAAGGCAACCAACCAGAAATTGGGGTCAGCAATCAGACTGAAATCAGGGAAAGTCAAGAGAGAGGTGATGTCGCCAAGGCTGGTCAGCTCGGGAATTGATACCAGGTGGTCTCCGCCCAGCTGCCAACCGGGTATCCAAAACCTATAGGTCTCGTTAATCACAATTCCCGCGATGACTGCCCAAAGTGGCCCAGGAATGATCCCAAACAGCTTGTGGGTTTTGATTTTGGGCTTCTCAAAGAGAAAAAGTATCAAAAGACCTATCAAAACAATCGGAATAGCTCCTGGACTGTTGTAGATAAAGGCGTAGTAGATCTCGGTAAACGTGTTATGCTGGTCCATTTGTTCGAAGGCCATATCGCCGATATGGTCCTTATCATAGCCAAGCGCATGGGGGATTTGCTTCAGGATCAGAATCAATCCGATTGCGGTAAGCATTCCCTTAATGACCGAATGGGGGAAATAGTAACCCAATACCCCAGCCTTAACCAATCCCAAGATTAGTTGAATGAGGCCTGCCGCCACGACGGCTCCTAGAAACAGCTGAAATCCACCCAAACTGGAGATGGAATCAAGGACTATCACCGTGAGGCCCGCCGCCGGTCCACTGACCGCTACATCGGAACCAGAAATGGAACCCGCCACGATGCCGCCGACGATTCCGGCAATCAGCCCAGCCATTGGCGGTGCTCCGCTGGCCACCGCGATTCCCAAACAAAGCGGAAGGGCCACCAAAAAAACCACCAGGCTTGCTTTAAGGTCGTATTTTAGATTTTCTCCAAAAAGTCCATTCATAGGGCAGAAAATAAGAATTGTACCGCTCGAAAAAAAGCAGTGACTCTTAATATATAATTTTTGCCCGAAATCTCTGTCCCCTTTTGGATGGGCGGAGCAAAAAAATTACCCGATCAATTTTCCGTACGCGGCGTCGATTTTGCTGAAATCAAAGGCTTGGATGGCTGCTTCCATTTTGGCGTTTATCGCATCCAGACAGAGATTCCCAAGACTGCCCTCATGGGTATGATTCAGTTGGTTTTGGTCGGGAGCAAACTGATCAGCTTCTATTTCCAAACCTACCTGCTTGTACGCATCACGGAATGGGACACCCTTGATTACAAGTTCATTGACTACTTCCACCGAGAAGACGTGCTTGTAAAAGGGATCTTGAAGGATATTTTGGCGGACTTTGATGGATTTGAGCATGAAGGTGCTCATTCCAATGCAGGATTTCAGTTTCTCAAATGCCGGAAAGATCTCCTCCTTGAGCAACTGCATGTCCCTATGATACCCGGTGCTCATGTTGGTAAGCAGAAAGCTCACCGTTGTCGGCACTCCCTGGATCTGATTGGTTTTGGCGCGGATTAGTTCAAAGACATCCGGGTTTTTCTTGTGCGGCATGATGCTGCTGCCCGTGGTGAGATCGTCTGGAAAAGAAATGAAGGCAAAATGCTGGTTCATGAAGAGGCATACATCGGTTGCCAGCTTATTCAGTGTCCCAGCCAATCCAGCCATTGCAAAGGCTAAAGTCCGCTCGGCTTTGCCCCGACTGTTTTGGGCGTTGATTACGTTGTGGTGAAGGTCAGCAAATCCCAAAAGCTCAGTGGTCAGCGTCCTATCCAAAGGGAAACTCGAACCATAACCGGCCGCAGATCCCAAAGGATTTTTGTTGCTCAAGTCAAATGCTGCTTTCAAAAGCCCCAAATCCTCTGTCAGGCCCTCCGCAAAAGAGCCAAACCAAAGACCAAAGGACGAAGGCATCGCCAACTGGGTGTGGGTATAACCTGGCATCAGGTCGCCTTTGTGTTTCTCTGAGAGTTTAATAAGCAGGGTAAAGAGCTCTTCCGTCTCCTCAACAAGTTCCCTAATCGCGGATCTGTAAAACAACTTAAGATCCACCAAAACCTGGTCATTTCGGCTCCTGCCACTGTGGAGTTTTTTTCCAACCTCACCAAAGCGATCTGTCAGCAGAAATTCCACCTGTGAATGCACGTCCTCGACTCCCGGCGCGATAACGAATTTCCCCTCTGCTATTTCGGAGTAGATTTCCTTCAGTCCTTTTTGCAAAATGGCGTTGTCTTCCGAAGTCAAGAGACCGATTTTCTTCAGCATCTGTGCGTGGGCCATGGACCCGAGGACGTCAAAAGGAGCCAGTACAATATCGAATTCGGGATCTCTTCCGATCGTAAACTGTTCGACTTCTTTTTTGCTGCCGGTGGCTTTTTGCCAGAGTTTCATATTCCTGTTCTTTAGCTGAGTTCAGCGTATTTGTTGATGATTGAGATGTAGCCTTGGATTCCGCTTTTGATTTCCTCGATCAAAATGTATTCGTCGGCTGTATGGGAGCGAGCGGAGTCGCCTGGCCCAATCTTGACGGAAGGCCAAGGAATGAGCGCCTGGTCGGAGAGGGTAGGGCTGCCAAATTTTTCGAGCTCCAACTTTGCCGCCACACGGTACATCAGGTGGCCGTCTGGGAGATGGGAGGACTGGAGCCGCATGGATCGGGGCGTCAAATCAGCTTTCAGATTCCGCTGCAGTTCCGCAAACGCTTCTTCCAGCGTGTAGGCATCAGTCACCCTGACATCCAAGGTGTATTCGCAGAGATCGGGAATCACATTATGTTGGTGTCCAGCTTTGATCACGGTGGCGGTGACTTTCGTTCTTCCCAAAAAGGGGGAGGTTTTGAAAAACTCAAAATTTCTGATCTCGTCCAGGTCGTCCATAGCGAGGTAGATGGCATTTACTCCTTCTTCCCTGGCAGCATGCCCAGCCTTGCCGTGTACCTTGGCGTCGATCACCAGCAAGCCTTTTTCGGCAACGGCGACTCGCATTTGGGTCGGCTCTCCCACGATGGCGATTTCCGCCTCCGGGAGCTGGGCGATCAGGGAGGATATCCCATTTGCACCTGAGATTTCCTCTTCCGCCGAAGCAATCAAAAGAAGATTGAATGGGAGATTTTTGCCAATGAAATGGCAGAATGTGGCGATTAAGCTGACCAAGGGTCCGCCCGCATCGTTGCTGCCCAGGCCGAAAAGCTTCCCGTTTTCAACGCTTGCGGTAAAAGGGTCCTTTGTGTAGCCGTGGTTAGGCTTGACTGTGTCATGATGGGAATTGAGCCAAACCGTCGGCAAAACCGGATTGTACTCGCTGGCAAAAGCCCAGACATTGTTGCCTGAGCGATTTACTTGTATGTTCTTTTGGGTCAAAAAAGCTTCAATCAAATCCGCCGTTTTGTTTTCCTCTTTCGAGAAAGAGGGAATAGCAATCAGATCTTTAAGCAGCTGAACTGCTTCGTCAAAAAGTGGGTTGGTTTTTTCCATTAGTATAAATCAAATCGGTTGCGCTCGATGGTGGTGCCGGAGAGTTTTCCTTTCGCCGCCAAAAGAAGGTTTTCGGCCTTCCCTATCCAGACATGGTTTACCCCTTTTTCCAAAGCGGCGAAGGCATTGTCCAGTTTGGGGATCATGCCAGAGTGGATCACGTTCTCCTTTCGGAGCTCCGTATAGATATCCTCGTTGATCAAAGGTATGATCGAATTGTCGTTTTTCTCGTCTACCAACACGCCAGCCTTATTGAAGCAAAAATACAAATTGACCTGGTGCTCCGCAGCCAAAGTGGTGGCTAGGGCAGAGGCGATGGAATCGGCATTGGTGTTGAGTAATTGTCCTTTTTTGTCGTGTGTGATCGCATTGACGACTGGTTGCAGGCCAGCTTGCAGTAGCGCATCGATCAGTTTGGTGTTGATCTCTTGGATATCTCCGACAAAGCCATAGTCGATTCCTTTGACAGGTCGCTTGATGGAACGGATAAGATTGCCATCGGCACCGGTCATGCCTATGGCGTTGACTTTTAGTGCCTGGAGCTTGGCGACAATATTTTTGTTGATCAGTCCGGCATAGACCATGGTGACGATGTCGAGGGTGTCCTTGTCGGTAATCCGGCGCCCGTCGACCATCTCAGGCATCACTCCGAGGGATTCCCCAAATCGTGAAGCCATCACTCCACCTCCGTGGACCAGGATTTTGTTTCCGGGGAATTTGGAAAAAAGCGTAAGGAATTCATCCAGCTTTTCTGGAAAGTCAATGACATTCCCCCCAATTTTGATGATTGAAATCTTCATAGGTTTGATCGCTTAAAAAGAACTAGCCCAAAATGGTGCTGATCACCGCTTGCGCCGCATAGATTCGGTTCTCTGCCTGCTTTTGTACCAAAGAACGTGCCCCATCCAAGATTTCGTCGGAAAGCTCCAGATTTCTCCTCACCGGCAGGCAATGCATGACTTTGGCACTCTTAGCGTGCTTAAAGTGTTTTTCCGTCAGCATCCAGCTCGGGTCGGTGCTGATGATTTTTCCGTAGTCATTGAATCCAGACCAATTTTTAACATACACAAAATCAGCATCTCTCAGCGCTTCAGCTTGATTGTACTCGATGGTGGCACCCTTGGTGAACTGCTCATCCAGCTCGTATCCCGCAGGATGCGTGATGGTCAACTCATGTCCCATTCCGAGTGTCCATTCGGCAAAACTATTGGCCACAGCATGGGGAATTGCCTTGATATGTGGCCCCCAAGCGAGGACTACTTTGGGTTTCTTTTTTGCTTCCAAATGTTCTTGAATCGTGATCTGATCGGCCAGACTTTGCAGGGGATGCCGCGTCGCTGACTCTAGGGAGACTACCGGAATACCGCTGTATTTGACGAATTGGCCAAAGATAAAGTCGGTAACGTCTTCCTCTTTGTGAGTCAAAGAGGGGAACGCGCGGATCGCCAAGATGTCAAAATAGGTGCCTAGAACTCCAGCAGCGTCTTTGATGTGCTCCACAGTACCCTTGTTCATCACGACTCCTTCTTTCATCTCCAGAGCCCAGCCTTCCTTGTCCATATTTAGGACAATGGCTTCCATACCCAGATTTTGCGCGGCAATTTGCGTGCTCACCCTCGTTCTGAGGGAAGGGTTCAAAAAAATACAGCCCACCCGTTTGCCCTGCCCTTTGGCCAGGTCGAGTCGGGGATTGGCTTTATAGGAAAGAGCCAGGTCAATCAGTTCCTGACCCAGCTCTTTGGATTCAAATTGTGTGAAATGCTTCATCTATCAGTCGGTGGCTAGAATTTCTCTGAGAGCGTTCAAAAACGAATTTAGCTCATTCCACTCGACGGACAAAGGCGGAAGCAGGCGAATGGTCTGCTTGGCGGACGCCGAGCCAGTGAACTGCTTATATTTTTTCACGAGCTCGGAGCGGACGAGTCCTGCATCCCGGTCGAGGTCGATGCCGATCATCAAACCCTTACCGCGTACGTCCACGACTCCGGGAATATTCTTGAGTTGCTCCATCACTTTCTCCCCCAGCTCGTGGGCTTTAGCTTGCAAATTTTCAGCCTCCATCACTTCCAAAACAGCCAATCCAGCTGCGCAGGCCAGGTGGTTGCCCCCAAAGGTAGTTCCGAGCAAGCCATAGGAAGCTTGAAACTCAGACGAAATCAACAACCCTCCAATTGGAAAACCGTTGCCCATCCCTTTGGCCATAGAGATCAGGTCCGGCTGGATTCCGGCCCATTGGAAAGCAAAAAACTTTCCCGTGCGGCCGTAGCCAGATTGCACCTCATCCAAGATCAATTTGGCTTCATATTTTTTGCAAAGGGAGGAAAGTCCGCGAAGAAAGTCCTCGGAGGGCATATGGATTCCGCCAACTCCCTGAATTCCCTCGATGATGACGCCTGCGATGGCATTGGACTTCAAGACCTCTTCTACCGCGTCCAGATCGCCAAAGGGAACAATGTGGAAATCCTCCCGAGCGTTGCAGGGCGCTACGATCTTGGAATTGTCGGTCAACGCTACCGCTCCGGAAGTTCTGCCGTGGAATCCGCCACTGAAAGCAATGAAGCCCGATTTTCCGGTGGCAAAAGATGCCATTTTGATGGCGTTTTCATTGGCTTCGGCTCCTGAGTTGACCAAGAAAAGCTGATAGTCCGGCAGTCGCGACAATTCGCCCAGTTTTGTGGCAAACTCCCGTTGGATAGGGATATGAATCGAGTTGGAGTAGAAGCCCATCAGATCAAGCTGATCTTTGATACGCTTGACATAGTGGGGATGGGTATGACCGATGGAGATCACTGCATGGCCTCCGTAGAGGTCCAAGTATTCCGTCCCGTTTTCGTCCCAAAGCTTGCAGCCTTGGGCTTTTGTCAATGTGACCGGAATCAGGGGATATACGTCGAATAAATTCATGTTGAGGTGCTGGTTGAAAGGGAGGTTCAGAGACCCATCGGATCCCTTGTCACTCTTTTTGATGTAAATGGTTTTAAAAAAAGCGGAATCACTTGGCTGAATCTTAGATCAAAAAGCAATGCTTTTGAGATTCAGCCCCATCCTCTCTTCCAGCCCAAAAGCAATGTTGTAGTTCTGTACCGCCTGTCCAGAGGCGCCTTTCAGCAGATTGTCAATAGCCGAGTAAACGACCAACTGGCCAGCTTCCTTTTGCACGTGAATGATGCATTTATTGGTATTCACCGCCTGCTTAAGGTCAATGTCCTGGTCCGAAACGTGCGTAAAGGGAGCATCCTGATAAAACTCCTTGTAAGCATCCCGTGCTTCAGATTGGGTGCCTTCGAAAGAAAAATAAGCAGTCACCCAAATCCCTCTCGAGAAGTTGCCTCGATAGGGGACGAAAAGCAATTCAGAATTGAAATCTGTGTTCAATTGCTTGAATGTCTGCTTGATTTCCTTTAAGTGCTGATGGGTAAACAGCTTGTAAACAGACATGTTCCCCGTCCGATAGCTAAAATGGGAAGTCTCGGCAAGTTTTTTTCCAGCGCCCGTTGAACCGGTAATACCGGAAATATGGACTGCGTCTTTGGCCCAGCCCTTTGAGATCGCAGGTGCCAAAGCCAGCTGGATCCCGGTGGCAAAGCATCCCGGATTTGCTATTTTCTTGGCCGACTTGATTTTCCCCTTGTTGACCTCGGGTAAGCCGTATATAAATCCGTTGGATTCATTTCTGAAATCAGTCGAAAGATCGATAATGACTGTTTCAGGAGCGAAAGGATGAGCCTCCAAAAAGCCCTTTGTTTCTCCGTGAGGCAAGCCCAAGAAAACCGCATCGACCCCTTGTGACGGCACTTCATCGGTAAAGACCAAATCACAATCACCGATCAAGTCTGGGTGGACTTCACTTACCTTTTTACCTTTTTGACTATTGGAATGTACGCAAACCAGCTCACAGGCGGGGTGGTGGACCAAGAGTCGGAGCAATTCGCCTCCGGTATATCCTGCTGCGCCGATGACTGCAGTTTTGATCTTAGTCATTGCTGTTTACTTTATGGAAGATAGCCGTTTGGTTTCCGAGGATTCGGGTAAAGCCTTTCACATCTTCTCCGGTGTAGCCTTTGTTCATTTCTCCGTAGCTTCCAAACTTGGAGGACATTAGGTCGTGGTCAGAGATAATTCCCAACAGGGTGAAGCGGTAAGGTTGGAGTAATACGCGAACATCGCCGCTGACAAACTCCTGAGTGCTTGCTAGGAAAGCCTCCATATTTCGCATGACCGGATCGAGGTAATGGCCTTCATGAAGGTGATTTCCATAGAACTCAGCCTGTTGGTTTTTCCAAAACATCTGCCACTTGGTCAGCGTGTGTTTCTCGAGCAATTGATGGGCTTTGATGATCACAATCGGCGCTGCGGCCTCAAAGCCTACACGGCCTTTGATTCCAATGATGGTATCGCCTACGTGAATGTCTCGGCCTATCCCGTAGGGAGCGGCGAGTGCCTGCACCTTTTGTATCGCATCGACTGGATTGTCAAAAGACTCTCCATCTACGCCTTTCAGTTCTCCCTGAACAAAAGTCAATTTGATCTCTTTAGGTTCGGTCTCTGTTACTTGGGTCGGCCAAGCTTCCTCTGGAAGAAATTCCGAAGAGGTCAGGGTCTCTTTCCCTCCAACGGAAGTTCCCCAAATTCCCTTGTTGATAGAATACGCCGCCTTCTCGAAGTTCATTTCGACACCGTGTTTTTTCAGGTATTCGATTTCTTCCTGTCGGGAAAGCTTCAGGTCACGGATAGGAGTGATGATCTCGATATCCGGCACAATGGTTTGGAAGATCATATCAAAACGAACCTGATCGTTTCCAGCACCGGTGGATCCGTGAGCCACCGCTTTGGCTCCGATAGACTTCGCGTATTCCGCCAAAGACTTGGCCTGTAGAATCCGTTCTGCTGACACAGACAGGGGATAGGTGGCGTTTTTCAGCACATTTCCAAAAACGAGATACTTGATCACTTCTTGGTAGTAGGTGTCGAGAACTTCGAGAATCTTGAAAGAGGCTACGCCCAGCGTGTTTGCCCGAGCTTCAATCGTGGTAAGCTCTTCCTTGGAAAAACCTCCGGTGTTCACAATTACCGCATGAACCTCGTAGCCGAGATCTTTGGTCAAATGAAGTGCACAAAAGGTGGTGTCCAAGCCACCGCTGTAAGCCAATACAACTTTTTTCATAATGTCTAAACAGGTTGGTTTCCCTGGGGAAAATGGTTAAAGGAAAATGCTTTTGACCGAATCCTTTGACTTGGTCAGCTTGAGCATGACATATTTTTTCAATCTGACCCAGCGGTCAAACAGCTTGAGTTCTTTCTTGAAATCATCTCTCAAAGCTAATTCTTCCGTGTGGTTCTTTTTGGCCTGCGGGTCATAAAGCATGGCAGTACAGATACAATTCTGCCGATTTTTAGACATCAGGATATCGTAGTTCACACAGCTTTGGCAGCCCTTCCAAAACTCCTCATCATCAGTAAGGTCAGCATAGGACACTGGAATGTAGCCCAATTCAGAGTTGATCTTCATGACCGCCGCACCCGTCGTCAGACCGAAGATTTTGGAATCGGGGTATTTTTTGCGGCTGAGCTTGAAAATCTCCTGCTTGATTTTTCGGGCAAGACCGTACTTTCTGAATTCTGGGGAGACGATCAAGCCGGAGTTGGCGACATACTTGCCGTGTCCCCAGGCTTCTATGTAGCAAAAGCCTGCCCATCTGCCGTCTGTCGTCAAAGCAATTACTGCCTTGCCTTCCTCCATCTTGGTTTCGATATAGGCAGGACTCCGCTTGGCAATGCCAGTCCCTCGGGCTTTGGCGGAACTTTCCATTTCCTCGGTGATTTGGGTCGAGTAGATCTTGTGGGAGGGATCAGCTACTATGATTTTGAAAGATACTTCTTCCATGGATAAGACATGAATTGAACCGTCCAGAAGGACCAGTACTTGGGTTGAAATTTACTTACGGGATTAGGCGAGGGGTGTTTTCCAAGTGGGAAAACAGTAAATGTCATAGGGTCAAACCCTAAAAGTGAACCTGTTCCTCCTCGAAGGAGAAAAATAAGGCATAGCAATGCACGCCATCAACCAGCCGAATGCCGGAGCCGAATAGGATGCTATGTCTTTGGAGTAAATCATGCTTTTGAGGGTGCAAATGTTGTTTGTTGAAAAATTAATTGCAAGAAAAATACCAAAAAATTACAGAGTCATGATCAATTATCCATTGTCAAAAGATTGCTGGATTTTTACCTTTTCCAAACAACCTTTTAAAACAGCCGCCATTTCTCCAAAACATCACGCAGCCATCTCCTTCAGGGCATTTACCAACTGATCCAACTCGGTGGTGGAAGTAAAGACGTTTGGACAGATTCTGCATCCTTTGATTCCGGCGCCGTCTATCGGAGCAGTGTAGATTTTATACTTCTCAAAAAGCACCTTTCCCATATCTGCAGGCGTCATTTTCTCGACCCATACATTGCCTATCCCACAGCACCGCTCCGCTTCCACAGGGGTATTCACACTAATACCGGGGTGGTTTCTTACCTGGTCAGACCAGTATTTTTGCAGATATCGTAGACGGTCTTCTTTCCTTTTTCCCCCGATACGGTTGTGGAATTCAATCGCATCAATTACCGTCAAATCCGTGTGCACCGGATGGGTTCCGATCTGATTGAGATAGGCGATGGTTTTGAGTTCCAAATTTCCAGGCGCCAAGAGAGGCTGAATCTTTGTGATTTTCTCCTTTTTCACGAAAAGCATCCCGCAACCCAAGGGTACGCTTAACCATTTGTGAAGGCTGCTGCCATAGTAGTCACAGTCCAGCTCATGGAGATCAAAGGTAAACTGGCCAACCGCGTGGGCTCCGTCTAGCATGATCTCCACGCCATGCTCGTGGGCCATATCCGCTATCTTTCGTACTGGCAGGATTTGGCCGGTGATATTCACGATGTGCGGCACCATCATCAGCTTGGTCTTCGGAGTGATTGCCCTTCGATACACTTCCACGATTTCCTCATCGCTGCCTGGATGAGTGGGGATATCTACCTTCACGGTCTTGATTCCCCATCGTCTAGATGCCAGCTCAAACATCGTCTGCATCGTTCCATAGTCTTGATTGGCGTAGATTGCCTGATCGCCTGCGGTCCAAGGGTAGCCAGAGATAATCAGATCCAATGACTCCGTTGTATTCCGGGTCAATATCACTTCTTCGGCAGATACTCCGAGTAATTCGGCGACGGCGGCGGCAGATTTGGCTTTGTTTTCGAACTGCACAGTACGCATGTAGTAAGCGGCTTGATAGTTGATCTCCCGGATGTGGTTCATATACTTTTCCAGGGTTTCTTCTGGGAGAAAACAGTAGTTTCCATTTTCCAAATTGATGTAATCCGGATTGAGTCGGTATCCTTTCCTGAGTTGGGCCCAAAAATCATCCGCTGAAAAATCAATATTGTTTAAAGAAAAAGCATTGGACTTTTGGGGTATCAGCGTGGTGCCAAAGCCGGCGACAGCCAGTGATTTAAGGAAAGTTCGTTTTTTCATGTTAAGGTCAGGTATTAGATCAAGTAGGAAAGCAGCCAAACGAGCGCAAGTAGAACCGCGGTCCATGTGATCCAGGCCGCCCGTTGGGGAAACTCAAACTGGCAAATAGGACAAACTTTGACTCTCGCATCTACCTGCATAGCACAGGACGGGCATTCTTTCGTTTTCATGGCTTGAGTGAACTCTTTGGGCACACAAATGATTTGGAAGATAATCAAATCAACCAATCCATGAAAATCGAAATCTGGTCGGACGTCGTTTGTCCGTTCTGTTACATCGGAAAAAGGAAACTGGAAAAAGCGCTCGAAAAATTTCCCCACAAGGAAAAGGTGGAAATCGAGTGGAAGAGCTTTCAGCTCAACCCGGGTCAGAAGACCAATCCCAATATCAGTACGCTGGAGCATCTATCACATTCTAAAGGCTGGTCTATGGAGCAGACTCGGGAGATCACTGCAAACGTCGTAAATATGGCAGCAGGACAGGGCTTGGACTTCAACTTTGACAAGGCCGTAGTCGCCAACACAAAAAACGCCCATCGCTTGATCCATTTGGCCAAAAATGAGGGCAGGGGAGGTGAAATGAAAGAGCGTCTACTCAAGGCCTATTTTTCCGAAGGGAAAAACCTGGATGATCCCGATACGCTTATTTCTCTCGGAAGTGAGATAGGCTTGGCCAAGGATAAAATCAAAGCTATGCTTGAATCAGACTCCTATGAAGATACTGTAGATCAAGATATCTATGAATCCAGACAACTAGGAGTAAGGGGAGTTCCTTTCTTTGTTTTGGATAGGAAATTTGGCATCTCGGGAGCGCAGGCAGACGAGGTGTTTGATCAAACTCTGGAAAAGGCCTGGGCAGAATATACCAAAGAAAATCCAATTCTTACTATGGCAGGAACGGAGTCCGGCGAAAGCTGTGATGTGGACGGGAATTGCATCTAGGACGACTGGAGTAAAAACAAACGAAAATCCCGCAGGATCTTTTGAGAACATGTCTCAGCGATCTTGCGGGATTTTTTAATTGGTGATAGTCCCGAGTCACTTTTGACTGGATAGATATCTGCCAAAGTCGAACGCTGGGTTTGTAGTGTCAATTTACCAGACTCCTCTGTATTTCATCTTTAGTGTGTAGACCGACCCCATGGCTGTGATGAACAAGGTTTTTCGATCTAGAGCGCCAAAGCAGACATTTGCCGTCCAGTTTTCGGGCACGGGGATATGGGCGATCTGCTCACCGCTTTTGTCAAAGACTGTGACGCCATTTCCCGTCAGATATAGATTTCCGCGCTCGTCAATCGTCATTCCGTCTGATCCCATTTCGCAGAAAAGCGACTTGCTGGTCAGATAGCCATCTTCTTGGATGTCATACTTCCAGGTCTTTTTGGCCCCGATATCCGCCACATAGAGCGTCTTTCCGTCGGGAGTGCCGACGATGCCATTGGGCTGGGTTAGGTCCTCCGCTACTCGGAAAAGCTCCGTACGATCTGCAGATAGGAAATACACATGTTTACCATCTTGTTCGGCTTCCTTACCACGTATTCCTTCCCAATAATCCCTTGGATACAGCGGGTCGGTGAAGTACAAACCACCCTTGGGCCTGACCCAAACGTCGTTCGGCCCATTTAGTTTTTTCCCTCTGAAAGAAGACACGATCACCTTCTCTTCTCCTGTATTTTGGTCGATTTCCCAGAGCTCATTGTTCAAGTCGGCAGCAGCGATCAAGGTGCCGTCCAGCTGGAAATACAAACCGTTGGATCGACCGGCTCCTTCTTTGAAAAGCGTAATCTGGTTACTGTTGGAATTCCAGCGATAAATCTTGTCGTTTGGCTGGTCAGTGAAAAAGACGTCTCCCATTCTATTGATGGCGGGACCTTCGGTGAAACTAAATCCATCCTGTACTTTGACAAGCTCTGCGCCCTTGGCGACGATCCCTTTTTTGTCTTCGATCTGGGCGAAGAGAGAAGAAGCCGCGAATAGCAGTGCCGAAAAGGCGAGGGCAGTTTTGGAGGGTTTGTTCATAGGTTAGGGGTTAATTGCGTTGCATTACGAAAACAAGCTTATTCAAATCTTGGCTGTAAGCCATTCTGCTGATAGTATGGTGGCTGTCTGAAGCGATAGCTCCAATTGATATCCAGTTTGGCTCTGATGCTTTTTTGACAAATATCTCATTTCCACGTGCCATGAGGAGATGATTTTTGTCCAGCCAGATAAAATCCTGTGAGCCAGCTAGCGTATATCCCAAGTCATGGTACTTTCTTTTTTTGAAATCATAGGAGGAGATCTTTCTGATCTCACCGGCAGGATCTGTTTTCTGATTACCCATATCGACAAAGCTGATTTCCGAGGTCTTTGGTCTCCGCTTGATGGCGCGCCCTACCCAAGGGGCGATTTCCTCGACGTTTCCTTTGCCCCAAGCATACACAAGCCTATTAGGATCCCCCAAAACGAACATTGCAGCCTTATTGTCATACCAATCGTAGTAGCCTACCGGAGCGATATCATCGTAAAGTAACTCTGCAGGTTCTCCGGAAACTGGATACAGCCAAAGACGCTGGGTGCTATCTGGTTCCAACACCACCGCAGAAATGTACTGTTTACAGTCAGTGAGGGAAGGAGAAAATTCGCTTCTGTCCGAGGTCTTGGAAAAGTTGGTGAAGTTTCCCGTTCGGAAGCTGTAAAGAATGATGTCACTGTTGCCTTTGTCATCAGCGGCGGAGAAAACCAATTCTGAATCATTGATAAAGCTGGGTTGATTGTCGTACTCAGGCCGATCGGTTAGAGGCTTCGCAGTTTGAGGCAATAGGTGCAGATTTCCACCTGTTCCCTCTGTGTCCACCACCCAAAGGTCAAAACCGCCCTGAGCGACAGATATTTGGACTTCAAAGAAAAACAAGAGAAGCAACACGGACTGGAATCTATTCATATGGGGACTTTCTAAGGCGTCCAAAATACAAAATGAAGCCAATAATGGCGTGGTAAAACTGATTTTATAATTTGCTTGTTGGAGTAACTTGAGCCTCTGGCGAAAGTACAGAAGACCGACCCTCGATAAATCGGAGGTCATAAAACCCGAAAATCTTGTTCAGATACGGACACATTTTTGTTCGTTATTCACCGAAGCTTTTTCCTCCAACCCTTAAATCACGCGATTTGGGCCATGTTTGGCAGCTGGCACCTTTTTCGTACTTTGAGAGCCATGAAGCAAATCGCTGCATACGTGAGTCGGCTACCGTTGGAGCTGTTGTTTTGGATAGGGAGCTTGATTGCTATCCTGATCCTTGACCCACATTCTGGCAGCCATCTGAGCCTTTGCCCGCTCAGTCAGCTCGGCTTCGAGTGGTGTCCCGGATGTGGATTGGGCAGGTCGATGAATCTCCTGGCGCACGGAGATTTCAAGGCTTCTTGGTCCATGCATCCACTCGCCATTCTGGCCTATGCAGTGATTTTCCACAGGATTTGGAGACTTGTCAAAAACCTTAAAACAACACACAATTATGGCTAATGTATTGAGACACCTTCCAGAGCTGGAAGGAATGGAACTGGGCTACATCCAGGGATTGATGAAAAGCATGGATGAAGACCAAGCGTCACTATTTGCGCAGGTGTATCGCGCCAGAAGAAAGGACGCACAAATGATACTGATTCTGACCCTGATCGGGTTCTTTGGATTCGCCGGCCTGCACCGTTTCATCTTGGGGCAGATTGGACTGGGAATCCTCTATATCCTGACTGTGGGTTTGTGCTTCATCGGTACAATCGTCGATCTTGTCAACTACAAGAGCCTGGCCTATGAATACAACGTCAAAATGGCCCATGAGACCTTGGCTATGATTTCCAACCATTTTCCCAACATGGGAAGCACGACTACAATCTGATTTCTTACCGACCACTAGTGACCAAAGCCCCGATTCCTCGGGGCTTTAATTTTTTCCTGTGGACAGACAAATAGTAAACGAGTGCTTAATCCCCTACCAGTTGTCTTCATCTTCAATGTCCGATACCTTGTCCAAATCATCTCCAAAAACCGCTTTTCCCCGACCCGAAAGAAGAAGGTGAAACTTTCCGAGTAAAGCCCCAGCAGAAACCAATTCCTCATAAGAGGCTTGGGAAATATGCATTGGCAGCTCCAGCAGGTTTTGGTCTTTCTGGGAAAAGGGAGGGGGAATTGACGAATCAAAGTAAAAAGGCCACATGGTCTTTGCGCAGCTGATCCCCCAAAAGTCCATCGGAAACCTTTCGGCATAGGAATTCAATCGTTCATTGATTTCTTCAAAAAACCGCTGCGTCTCTGCTAATCTGATGCGGGAGCCAGCACGGGATTTTCCCTTGGTTTTCAAGTGTTTAATTTGTGAGAATCCCTGTTTTTGTCGTACCATATAGGCTCTGAGCACCTTGTGGTCGAGCAATGCTCCCTGATGAAAATATCCTACGGCTGCCTGTCCCGCACGGATCAAAACCAGTGAGAAATGGGAATCGGACTTTTCGCTGAACCCCTCTGCACCCAGCCAGTTTTGTGTCAGTGGAAGATAGATCTTGGCTAGCCATCCGTCAGCGCCTTCGATGATCAGCTGATGTTTCATGGCTAGGTAGGATTGAGAAAAACCCTTCCCCGCCGCCATAGCCAGCAGGCTTTCTGCCCGGTCTCGATTGATCTCTCGTGCTTGGGGAATATTCATTTCAGTGGCAAAACAATTGGCTATCTTTGCGCAAAGAAATCAAAAAATCATGCAGGAAGAAATTCAGAAGCTTTTTGACAAAATGTGCGACCCCAAAGAGTCAGAGGCGTATTACTTCGCCGACAAATTGGGCGGGATGGCCGATGAAGTGACGAAAGACCAGCTCATCCAGCTTGTCAAAGGCGACTCTTGGGAGATAGCTTACCTGGCCTGTCGCGCACTGTCCAAAACTCCCTATCAGGAAGAGGCGCTGGAGGCGATCTTCGGAGCTATTTTTGACAAAAAAAACAAATCCGTCCAAGGTGCTTTCGTCCAGATTTTAGAGGAATTTGAGCTCAGCAATAGTTTTGTGGATATTTTCCGCGTGTACCTTTTTGGTAACTTCAAAGCTTCTACGCTTGCGAAAGACTATCTCGATGAGGTGGAGTTTGATATTACTCCCCGGACGATACGCAAGGCGGAGAAACACTGGAACCACTACCTTCATAATCCAGAGGACGAGGGAAGCCTACAGTTAAAAAAGTCTGAAGTGGAGCCTATGCTGAAGGAGATGAAGGAACTTTTTGAATAGCAGAAAACCAAGGAGGTCTTGATATTTGGAAAGGAGATGGGGATTTTGTCAACATTTCCTTTATTTCTTTCCGAACACTTCCGCGCTGTAGTAAAAACTGAGGAATTATTTTCCGAGAGCAAACACAACAAATTCATTTCTAAGCAGTTAAAAAGGCATGAAGAAGTTGGAGGTAATTGAGTTGCACCATGAGTTTTTTGAGGATTTTGAGTTTCAATTTCACTCAACTCATTTGCTCTTTTACAAACCTTTCCCCCAAGGCCAGCAGGTCATTTTTGTCCATTACACTGAAAATTCAGACCAAGCGTATTTGGAATACAGTTTCGGAGTACGGATAGACGCCGTCGAAAAAATCATCCATAGATTTCTGCCTACACTGAAAGGATACTCAGAACGTTCGATTACCCTGATCCAAACTCCGGACGGAATCAGTGGCAATATTCCAAATAGATTTGATGTCAAAAGCGATAGCATACTGGCAGATGCCATAGGTGCCGCCGAGAAGTTTTTTGTGTCGGAGGGATTTCCTTGGATGGATAAGATGATCGATCCGAAAAACCTTGAGAATGAGTTTGCCCTGCAGAAGGATCAGGGATTTAAGACCCACAACTTTGTTTACAATTCCTTTCGTGGTGCCACGCTTGCCAAGTTGTACAATGCGGCAGACTATCCCATTTTAAGGGCGTTCTATTTGGAGCAGATCAAACAACGTGAAATGACGCCTTTTACGATTGCTTCTTTTCTTCAACTGTTGAATTACCTGGATCATCTCGAAGTTTGATTGCGCCCAGATTCCGAATCATACCCGACGCTTTACGCCCCTGACCGCCTCGGCACTAATAGGGTCTTCCGGCCACTCATGTTTTGGATAGCGGCGCTTTAGTTCTTTCTTCACTTCGAAATAGCCATTAGTCCAGAAGCTCCTGAGGTCTTGTGTAAGCTGCACTGGTTTATAGCCTGGTGAAAGCATTTCGATCAAAACGGCGATCTTGCCACCGTTTACCGTTGGAGTTTCGAGTAGACCAAATAGCTCCTGAAGACGTACCGACAGGCGAGGAGTCTCCCCATCTTCGCGGTATTCGATCTTGATCTGGCTTCCCGAGGGAACCTTAAGCTTTTGTGGAGCAAGCTCATCCAGTTTGTTTTGCTGGTCAAAAGGAAGGCTGTGGAGCAGGATTTGGCTGAGATCCAGTTTTTGGAGATCCTCATTTTTGCTAATGTTTTGCAGGTAGGGATTGAGCCAGTCCGACGCGCTTTCGCAGAGTATGCGCTCCGACCATTGCGGCCAATCTTGCCCAGGATTCCATGTGCGGAGCGACTGAACTCGATAGATCAATTGGAGGACATCTTCATTAAAGTCCAAGAGCAATTCGCCTTCCTCTTGGATCGCATCCAATATCGCCTGCGTAGCTTGGCTTTTGTCAAAATTTGTGGAAGGTCTTTTTCCCAAAATAATTGCTCCGATTCGGATCTCCGAGTGTGCGATCAAGCCGCCTTTCTTTCGATCCCACTCCAAAACGTCCCTAGACTTGAGCATAGGCGCCAAATCCTTGGGATTGATAGGGGCTGCGAGCCAGATTTTTCCCATTCCTTCCCTTGCATCCACATGAGCCACGGCTAGCCAAGATTCGTGCGCCAGATCGTCCCGGTGGCCAATCTGTGCGATTTTGCCATTGGATAGCTGAAACTGCGCATTGTTGCCTGGTCTCGCAGCAGCGATACGCTCCGGATACGCATAGGCCAGCAGTAAACCCGTTTGCCATGGGTCAACCGGATCGTTTTGCGGGTCAACCCCAAACATCCGTCGGTATTGTGCGGCTATTTTCTCGATCTTTTTGATTTTGGCGATGGAGGCTCCGCGGCTGCGAAATCTTCTGAGCGCCTCAACTCTCAAATTGAGGTCGACACCCGCATCAGCGGGCAGGGGATCCCTTTCCTCCAAAATTGCCGCTATGTCGGTGGCCAAGCCGAGTTGCCTGGCTTTTTTTGCATAGAGCAGCATATGGGCAATCCGGGGATGGCAAGGCAATTCATGTATTTCCCTTCCGTGAGCTGTTAGTTTTCCATCTTCAAGGGCTTCGATGGATTCTAGCGTCTTTTCTGACAGTGCCAACGTCCCGGCAGGAGGAGGAGTCAGCCAAGTCATGGAGCGAGTGTCGTCTTTTCCCCAAGCCTTCATATCCAGCACTAATCCTGTCAGATCTGCTTCCATTAATTCGGGCGTTCTGAACTCAGCTAACTGGGCCTGAGTGGCTTTTGTCCAAAGCCGATAGGAATGACCCGCAGTCAGTCGCCCGGCGCGACCGCTTCGCTGATCTGCGGAATCTTGACTGATGCGGTGTAATACCAATCGTGAAAGACCAGATCTGGCATCAAATCGATTCGACTTGGCAAAGCCGGAATCCACAACAACTTTCACCCCTTCGATGGTCAGCGAGGTCTCGGCTATATCCGTGGAAAGGACGACTTTCCGTCTCCCGGATGGGTGGGGAAGAATAGCCCTGTTTTGCTCTGAAGGAGAAAGTTGCCCATACAAAGGCACTACTACGTCGTCGGGGAGTGCTCTGCGCAGAATTTCTTCGGCCTTCTTGATTTCTCCCTGTCCTGGTAAGAACACGAGAAAGTCACCTTTATGCTTCTTGGTCAGCGGAATGATCTGTCGGGCTGTATCCTCACCAATCGAATATTCGTCGGCTTCTCCGAGGTAATTTACTTCCACAGGAAACTGGCGGCCTTGGCTTTGGATCACTTTGGAACCGAGCAAGGAAGAGAGCTCAGCGGTGTCGATGGTGGCTGACATCAGTAGGATACGGAGGTCCGGACGCAGGACTTGCTGGACTTCCCGGCACAGCGCCAATGCGACCTCCGCATGGAGGTTTCGCTCGTGAAACTCGTCAAAGATGACCAGTCCCACGTCCTGCAGCTCATTGTCCGAGTGCATCATTCGTGTCAAAATCCCCTCTGTGATGACCTCAAGCCTTGTCTTGGCCGAGATTGCAGACTCAAAGCGGATGCGATAGCCGACGGTGTCGCCAGTATTTTCCCCCAGCATGTTGGCCATGCGCTGAGCGATGCTTTTGGTCGCCAAACGACGGGGCTCCAGCATGATGATCTTCTTGCCTGCTATCCACGGCTCGTCCAGCAGCGCCAAGGGTAAAAGCGTACTCTTTCCCGCACCCGGCGGCGCTTGGATGATCACGCTATTGGCTTTGGCGAGTTGAGACTGGACTTGGGGGATGATCTCCGCTACAGGAAGATCGAAGGAAAAGGGATTGAAATCGGGCATCAGTGCAAAAGTACGGCTTTACATAGGCAGTCGGAAATATGGAATAGACGGGATTCAATTTTTTTAGTAAGGGCGCTGCAGACAAACCCGCTTAAATACCTTCGATACTTCCACATGCTGGGCAAAAAAACACCCGCCAATCTCTTAGCGGGTGTCTATGTTTTTGGCAGACTTGGATCAGGAACCGATCTTGGCGAAGGCCTTGCCGTATTCCCAGCGAACTTCAAACCCGTCAGGTTTCACTTCATAAACCAGACGCTCTTCCATAGTTCCGCTCTCGCCTGAAGGCACATTTACCCGCAATTGGTCTTGCGCAGCATCATAGTCAAACGCTCCCCACTGCTTGGCGACTTTGTTGAAAATGAAAGTAGATTGGCCTTCGTTGGGGATGATAAAGAAGCTGTAGGTGCCGGCGGGAAGCTTCTGGCCCTCCACGGTGATATCCTTAGTCGTGGTGAAGGTGGTCGCTTCGTTGGCTCCGGCTCTCCATACTTGGCCCAGTGGAACCAGATCTCCCCAGATGACCCGGCCCTTCACGGCCGGAGAGGAGTAGTTGATCGTGATCTTGGAACCGGCGACGGTCCCCTCTGCTGTTTGGGCTGGACTTGCCTTTTCCTGCGCAAATCCTGCGACTACCGCGAATGCGGTAAGCGCCACTGAAAAGAGTGCTTTTCTGAAATTCATTGTTTTAATGGGTTTGTTAAAGGTAAATTAGTAATAATTGATTTAATCCTTTTCTTAAAACTGACTTTAAGATTATAAGGTTATAAACAATAAAAAAGCCTTTCCAAAAATTAATCTGAAAAGGCTTTTCGCTCAGGTTTAGATTTCTACCCAGGCTTGTTTTTTATTGCTTTCTACGATCCGCTCGCCTATGATCAACTCGCGCAAGCCGCTGGCGAAAGTAGGGAAGGAGGGATTTTCGGGTTGTTTCCCGGATGCCACCGCCGCATAGACTTCCTTGAACATCTGTTTGGAAGTATCTGGAAACCCTTCATTATGACCACCTGGGAAGCTGATCAGAGCCGAGGCTTCGGGGTGGAAAAGAGATGGATCCTTCATCAGCTGCTCGTTTGCCTTCTCACGCTTGCCTATCCACAGCTCATTCGGACGCTCTGAATTGAATTCAAAATTGGACTTGGCGCCTGAGATTTCGATGTTTAGCCTGTTTTTGCGGCCAGCAGCCACTTGGGACACCGTGACGGAACCTTTGGATCCGTTGTCAAAGCGTAGGAGCACCGTTGCATGGTCTTCGGTGTTGATGGGCACCTCCTGATAGTCGTCCATGGTCAGCATTTTGCCAGAGTAGGTTTCGATTGGCTTCAGTGGCTTCAACCTGGTTTTGTGTACAGTTGAAAAGTCGGCCATGACTTCGGTGATTTTAAGTCCTGTGACATACTCCGTAATGTCCAAGAGGTGTGAGCCAATATCCGCGATGGCTCTGGAGTCTCCGGATTTGTCTGGTTCCAGTCTCCAGTTATAGTCGGTATTGAGGTAAAGCCAATCCTGAAGGTAAGACCCCATCACGGAATATACCTCGCCCAATTCGCCTTTCTCCCTCATGGTTTTCATCTGGCGAACCATCGGGTAATAGCGCAGATTGAAGTGAACCGCATTGACTAGGCCAGTGGCAGAGGCGATCTTTACCAGCTCTTCGGCTTCGTGGATTTTGACAGCTAGGGGCTTTTCGCAGATCACATGCTTGTCTGCTTCCAATACCGCCTTAGCCTGTGCATAGTGCAGGAAATTTGGTGTACAGATATGTACGACGTCGATATCGTCCTGCTTGAGCATTTCTTCGAACAAGTACGCTCTTGGAATTCCCAGCGCCTTGGCTTTTTCATTGGCAAGTTCCTGGGTGACTTCGCAAAGTGCGACCACTTCGACATTGGGCAACCTTCTAAGTGCCTCGAGATGGGCTGGTCCGATAAATCCGGTACCCACGATGGCAGCTTTGATAATTTGGGACATAGGTTCAAGGGTTTTGTTAAAAAAACAGAAGGATCGAAGATAAATAAATAATTTTCAAGAAAAAGGGCAGAAAACGGCAGATCATGGTTAAAAATCGTAGAAATTGAACTGCATTGCTTGGCTTTTTTTATGAAAAGTATTTCTAATCTATATCATATCAGGCATTTAAACATTGCGATTTTACTGGCCCGGGTTTGGCTGGGAACAGTGATGCTCAAGCATAGCGGTACCTATCTTTTCCAAGACAAAGTCCCCGAGCTGGCCGAATTTCTGAAAAGCCTAAACTGGCCCTATCCGGATGTACTGGCCTATACCTCTCAAATCACGGAATTCTTTGCTGCGATCTTAATACTGCTTGGAATCAGGTTTGGGGCGTGGATGATGGCAGTCACCCTTGCTGTCGCGGTATTGTTTGCCCACTCTGGGCAGATCTATTCGGAAGCGGAAATGCCATTCAACTATTTTCTCCTGAGTCTTATGCTATGCCTGACTGGCTGCGGGAAGCCCTCACTTGATCAGGTATTCTTCAAAAGACCAAGCCGCTATTCACCCTTTCGCCGCCAATGAGTCGTTGCCCATGGACGAATAGCGCAACTCATAATAATCTTTGACAGATAGAGAGCATATCAGCCTTGAAAGATGGATTTATTCTCTAAATTATCTTTTCGAAAATTAATAACCCATGGCAAACTTTAACCTGAAAATCAACGGAAAAGCCCACACCGTCGAAGTAGCGGACGACACTCCGCTTCTTTGGGTCCTCAGGGATCATCTCGGGCTCGTCGGTACCAAATTTTCCTGCGGCATAGCCCAGTGTGGTGCCTGCACAGTTCACGTCAACGGTGCCGCTACCTATTCCTGTGTCCTTCCTGTGTCAAGTGTAGGCAATGCAGAGGTAGTGACCATTGAGGGACTTTCAGAGGATGCAGACCACCCCGTGCAAAAAGCATGGGCAGAGGTGGATGTGGCCCAATGCGGATATTGTCAAGTTGGTCAGATCATGACAGCTGCCGCTTTTTTGGAGGAAAATCCAAATCCTACTATGGAAGAAATTGACAATGCGATGAATAGGAATATTTGTCGCTGTGGTACCTATCATAAGATTCGCGAAGCAGTCGCCTTAGCAGCCAAAACCAAATAACCATGAGCACAGTCGTCAAAGCAAGCAGAAGAGACTTTCTTAAGATCGCCGGAACTTCCGTCGGAGGATTGGTCATCGGATTCAATTGGTTCAGTTGCGATTCACCCAAAGTAGAGGTGATCAGCACCGAGGAAATCCTCGCGCAGGCTAAATCATTCAACAGCTACCTGTCCATTGCACCTAGTGGCGACATCGTTATCTATTCGCCAAATCCTGAGCTGGGGCAGAACATCAAGACTTCATTCCCCATGGTGGTAGCGGAAGAACTCGATGCAGACTGGGAAAGAGTTAGAGTCGTACAGGCAAATTTGGATACTGAAAAATACGATCGGCAGCTTACAGGTGGCTCAGGGGCAATGCCACACAGCTGGGAGATCCTGAGAAAAGCCGGCGCTACCGCCAAATACGTACTGGTGGCGGCGGCAGCCAAAACCTGGAATGTTCCCGCTGGAGAAATCACCGTGGAAAAGGGAATCATTTCCCACAAAGCCTCCGCCAAGACCGGTCATTTTGGAGAATTTGTTGCTGAGGCTGCCACCATCACCGCACCGGAGGAAGTGGCTTTGAAGGACAAAAAAGACTTCAAGATTATCGGCACGCCAATCAAAAACGTGGACACGAAGGAAATGTACACCGGTAAGCCGCTTTACGGGTTGGACTTTTACCGGGAAGGAATGAAGCACGCCATGATTCAGCGGGCACCGTTTGGGATGAAGATCAAATCAGTCGATGATACTGCCGCAAGAGCTGTCGTCGGAGTAACTGACGTGGTCACTTTTGGTACGAGTGTCGCAGTCGTGGGCGATTCCACCTGGCCGCTGATGAAAGCCAAAAAACTGCTTCGGGTAGAATACGAGACGGACGGACTCGTGGAAAGCACAACAGATCATGATCGGATTTTCGCTGACCTGATGGCCAATGGTAAAGCTGAAGTCAAACGGAGTGATGGAGATGTGAAACAGGCATTTAAAAATGCAGCCAAAGTCGTGGTCGCAGAATATCAGTGTCCATTTCTGGCCCATTCGCCCATGGAGCCGGAAAACTTCTTTGCCCATGTGCAGGCTGATAAAGTCGAACTCATCGGCCCGACCCAGACTCCGGATCGGGCAAGGCAAGCCGCAGCAGAAATCACCGGAATACCCAAGGAGAATATTACGGTGGAGATCACGCGCTTGGGCGGAGGATTTGGCAGAAGGCTGCGGGCCGACTATGCCGAGGAAGCAGTTCATGTATCCAAAGCTATCAATGCTCCAGTCAAGGTGACTTGGACCAGAGAGGACGAACTCACCGGCGGGGCCTATCGCCCAGCAGTGCGCTATCGCTTTGAAGCAGCTTTGGATCCCGAAGGAAACATGATTGGCTACAAACTGAGGGGCGTGGGGATGAACGAGGCCAACTCAACGCGTCCGAATAACTTCCCCTGCGGCGCGGTCGAAAATGTCTTGATTGAAAATGTCGTTCATACAACCCCGATCACCATCAACCCTTGGAGAGCTCCGGTCACCAATTTCCTCGCCTATGCTGAGCAGAGCTTTCTGGATGAAGTTGCTTTGGAAGCTGGAAAAGATCCGGTACAGCTGCGCTTGGAATTGTATGAAAGAGCAAAGGCAAACCCGATCGGGAAAACCGACTACAACGTCAACCGAATGATAGCAGTGACCAAAGAGGTAGCGGAAAGGTCTAATTGGGGAAAAGATCCCAACGTGAAGCAAGGCCTGAGCGTCTATTTTTCCCATCGTTCCTACGTGGCTCAAGTCGCTGATATCGAGATGCAGGGGGGCACGCCGGTTTTGAAAAAAATCACTGCAGTGACTGACTGCGGCATGGTGGTCAATCCAATCGGTGCCAATCACCAAGTGCGGGGCGGAATCGTTGATGGAATGGGACATGCGATGTACACCAATCTGACCTTTGAAAACGGAGTTCCGAAACAGAGAAACTACGATTCCTATCGGCTAATCCGACTTAAGGAAGTCCCGGAAATCGAGACCCATTTTCTAGACTCAGGATTTGACCCGACCGGTCTAGGAGAACCAGCACTTCCACCAACAGGAGGCGCGATTGCCAATGCAATCTTTGCCGCCACTGGCAGAAGGCTTCGAAGTCAACCCTTCATCGAGCAAAAGGAATTTTCCGATATCAAGCTTGAGATCAGGAGGGCTTAGTCCATTAGATAGAAGCAAGCAATATTCTGAATTTGAATAAAAAAAGCGGCCGGGAATGACTCCCAGCCGCTTTTTACTATATATAGTCTTGATTTCTTCTATCCCAATGCTTCAGCCTCAGCCTTGAGTAGCTCATCGGAGTCGGCTTTTCCGGCTTCGATGAAAGCCTCGATAGCGGGATTTTTTGCTTGTCCGTTTTTCAGCAAAACTCCCAAAACCAGCATCACACCAATTCGCGTACCGATCTTCTTGGCTGCGGTGTCAAATAGTGGCTCAATTTCCTCGTAGCTGATTTCTTCCGCATACCGCAGGATGTCCTGACGGGCTGCCGCAAACTTTTCTCCGGATAAATTGGTCAGCTTTTTACTGATCTGCTGCACTTCGCTCAAAGCGCTTTTTTTGCCTTGGTTAGCCTGGGGCTTTTGGGTTGGCTCGGAAGGTTTGGGAGCTGGCGCCTGCTGTTTAGCCCAAGAGTCCTTTAGACCGACGGTCTTGTTGAAAATCAGTTTTTCGACAGTAGCATCTTTGTCCAATACAAAGTAGCCCAAGCGCTGAAATTGGTATTTATCGGCCGTTGTCGCATTTGCCAAGAAAGGCTCCAGATAGGCTTCCTTGTTGACTTTAAGCGAGTTTGGGTTGAGGAACTCCAAGAAATTTTTGTCCTCATGGGCATCCGGAGCTTCGTCGGAGAAAAGACGGTCATATTCCCTCACTTCCGCTGTGAGGGCATGGGCAATGGAAACCCAGTGCAGCGTACCCTTCACTTTGCGGGTACTGGCTTCAGTACCAGAACCAGATTTGGAGTCCATGTCACAGGTCGCGTGGATTTCGAGGATGTTTCCGTCGGAATCTTTGACCACGGAGTCCGCTTTGATGATATAGGCGCTTTTCAGGCGAACTTCGGCACCGAGCGTCAGGCGGAAGAAGTTTTTGCCTGCAGACTCTTGGAAGTCTTCCCGCTCGATATAGAGCTCGCTGGAAAAAGGCACTTGGTGCGTGCCCGAGTTGGGATCTTCCGGGTTGTTTTCAGCATCCAGCATTTCCACCTGGGCCTTAGGATAATTGGTCAATACCAGTTTCACCGGATCGAGCACGGCCATCACTCGGGTGGCGGTTTTGTTCAGGTCCTCACGGATGCAGTATTCCAAAAGTGAGACGTCGGTCACGTTGTCACGCTTGGATATGCCCGAAAGGTCGCTGAATTTTCGGATGGATTCAGGCGTATAGCCACGTCTGCGCAGACCCGAAATGGTCGGCATGCGGGGATCGTCCCATCCGGAAACATGCTTGTTTTGGACGAGTTCAAGCAATTTTCGCTTGCTCATCACGGTATAGCTGAGGTTTCTCCTCGCAAATTCCCGCTGCTTTGGTCTGAGCAAAGACGGATCGTGAATTTGGTCCAAATACCAGTCATAGAGCTCTCGGTGAGCCTTAAACTCAAGGGTACAAAGCGAGTGCGAGACCTGCTCGATGTAGTCGGATTCTCCATGTGCCCAGTCGTACATGGGATATATGCACCAATCGGAACCGGTTCTGTGATGCGATTTTTTGATAATGCGGTAGAGGATGGGATCGCGCATGTGCATGTTGGTCGAGGCCATGTCGATCTTTGCGCGCAGCACGTAGCTACCTGGCGCAAATTCCCCAGCTTTCATGCGGTTAAACAAGTCGAGATTTTCTTGCACCGACTGATTTCTGTGAGGGCTATCCGTTCCCGGTGTCGTGGGTGTGCCTTTTTGGGCGGCCATCTCTTCCGAGCTCTGTCCGTCGACATAGGCCTTTCCCGCTTTAATCAGCTCAACCGCCCAGTCATGGAGCTGCTGAAAATAATCCGAGGCATAGCACACATTAGCCCATTTGAATCCCATCCAAGCCACGTCCCGCTTGATGGCATCCACATATTCTTGCTCTTCTTTGGACGGATTGGTGTCGTCAAATCTTAGGTTGACAGGCGCGTTGTATTTTTCACCCAAACCAAAATTGAGGCAGATCGAGGCGGCATGGCCGATGTGTAGGTAGCCGTTTGGCTCCGGAGGAAAGCGAAAACGCAGTTTCTCCTGCGAAAATCCTGCTGCCAGATCTTCTTCTATTATTTGCTCAATGAAGTTGAGCGACTCTATAGCTTCTTTCATACTCGAAAATGGATAGCCAAAAATAGCCGAAATGAAAGGAACTGCAACCTCGAAAACGTCGATGAATCGACACGAGAGGAAAAATCGACCTAAATTTCATCCATTTCCCGGCTCGGCCAATACGGTCCAAGGAGCTTCAGTTTTCCCCGTTCAAGGTCAATTTCAAATGTCAAGGACATTTCCTCTCGCTTTTGCTCGTGGATAGCCAGGCATGCATTGAAGTGCACCAAGTCAAAGTCCAAGACAAGGTTTCCGCTATATGCGTCAACAAATTGCGGCTCACCCTTCAGGTTGACTTTTTCCGCAAGCGCCCCCTCTTTTTTGTAGTAGTAGGAAAGAAAAATCCCAAGCTCCTTTTCCTCCTTCGTCAAAATACGAGAAAGTTGTGCGGACGGGTCGTCAGTCTTGGGAAATTCAAAAGTCCAGTATTCCTGCATCTTTTTTTGTTTTGAAGTTAACAATTCTAACCGTGGACTGGGTTTCAAGTATTCTGTTTTCATCGCAGACTCTCGATTGGAAAAGTTCATCCCAACGATCATCACTTTTTCGTAAGTGAAATCCTTTCCCTTCACTTATCTTAAAAGCATGAATTACCCCATTTATCTCGACTACAACGCAACCACACCTTGTGCGCCTGAAGTCATCCAAGCTATGCTTCCTTATTTTGGAACGCACTTCGGAAACGCCGCAAGCAAAAGCCATCCTTTTGGATGGGTCGCTGAGAATGCCGTAGAAGATGCCAGGGAAAAGGTGGCCAACCTGATCGGTTCCAAACCCAAAGAGATCATCTTTACTTCCGGAGCTACAGAAGCGATCAACCTAGGAATCAAAGGGATTTTTGAAAGCTATGCAGGCGAAAAGCAACACTACGTCACCGCTCAAACGGAACACAAAGCCGTGCTGGATACATTCTCCGATCTGGAAAGAAGAGGGGGGGCTGAGGTCACTTACCTCCCTGTCAATTCTCAGGGAGAAATCTCTTTGGAAGAACTGGAAAAGTCCATTTTGCCCCACACAAAAATGATTTGCCTCATGTGGGCCAATAACGAGACTGGTGTGATTCATCCCATTTCCGAAGTGGCCGAGCTTTGTGAGAAAAAAGGGCTGATCTTCTTTATAGATGCAGTCCAAGCAGCTGGGAAGATTCCAATCCATACCAAGGGAATCCATTTGATGGCAATCTCTGCACATAAGCTATACGGTCCAAAAGGAATAGGTGCGTTGTATGTCCGTCACAACCACCCTTTGCCTAAGCCATTAGCGCAAATTCATGGGGGAGGACATGAAAAAGGCATGCGCAGCGGCACCTTAAATGTCCCGGCAATTGTGGGTTTTGGTGAGGCTGCGGCTTTGCGACTGAAAGAAATGGGCCAGGAAGGAAAGCGTTTGCAAGACCTCAGGGATAAGTTGGAAAAGGGGTTGTTGGATATCCCAACTGTCTTTTTAAATGGGAATCAGAATAATCGTTTGCCCCACGTTTCAAACTTAGCATTTGCAGGAGTGGAAGGGGAAGAATTACTCAAAAAGGTCAATTTAAAAGTAGCGGTAAGTTCTGGCTCGGCTTGCACATCCATTTCTCCCAAGCCTAGCCACGTGCTTCAAGCGATGGGATTGGATGCAGATTTGGGAAGGGCCTCAATTCGGTTTAGCTTGGGAAAAGACACAAATGAAAAAGAAATCTATGATACCGTCTCGTGGGTAAAAGAAGTCGTGAATTCACTTCGGGATAAATAGGAGCTATTAATGTCATTCACCCAATTGATCCATCAATCTTCTGAGATCCGCTTCGGTGTCCAAATCTATAGCGCCATTGGGAAAATCGATCTTCAACACATCCCCTCGATGTTCCAAAAGAACCTTTTTCGCGCCGTCCTGACCTTTAAGAGCCAACAATTCAGGAAAATATTTCTTTGAGAAGAGTGCGGGCACACCGAGTGTGTTGGAATAAAAGCTTGCGACAATTCCCTTTTCCGACTTGAGGCCTTCTTCAAAAAGCTGATCCAAATACTCAGAATCCACAAAAGGCTGATCGCAGAGCATCAAAATCACCTGGTCGGGCTGTTCATTTTCCAGAAGAAATCTCAATCCTTCCTGCATACTGGAGGCCATGCCTTGTTCCCAGTTTTCATTTACCACGAAAGGATTTGCTTCAGCATCGAAGCCCGTCTTGATCAATTCGGGATTCCAACCCAAAACCACCACCAAACCATGGGCTCTGCTTTTTTGAGCTTCATCAATTGCTCTTTGAAGCAAAGTTTTTCCCTGGATTTCAATCAGTTGCTTTGGTCTTCCTAATCTGGAAGAAGAACCGGCTGCCAAGATGACGACAGATGTCTTCATCCTGCTTTTTCATGAATTGGGCCGTCCTTGTCGCGTAGGAAAATCGGCTGCTTCTTATTCAAAACAGCCTTAATCTCTGCCAAGATCGACAGTGCAATTTCCTCGGAAGTTTCAGCACCGATCTCAATACCCATGGGAGCATAAAAATTGTCCGTGCTAACCTGAATACCTTTTAACTCCAGTCTTTGGATCAGCTTTTCCGTTTTCCGCTTGGGGCCCAGGATTCCGATATAGGGGATCATGCAGGACAACAGTTTTTCCAACACAATGACTTCGTACTCAAAATTATGGGTCATTAGAAGCGCGACCGTGTTCGGATCCGCATCAAATTTATCAACCACTTCCTCCGCAGCACCTTGGATGATCTGTTTCGCGGAGGGGAATCGCAACGGAGTCGCTAGATTTTTCCTTCCGTCTATCAGAGTGAGCTCAAAGCCCAATACATCAGCAATCTTGGCTAGGGGAATGGTATCGTTGCCGGCGCCGAATAGCAGGATTCTTGGCGTCGGGCGGATCAACTCAAAAAATATGGAAATATCGTCCTGACTCGGGTAGGATTTGATCTCATTCCTACTTCCCTCAAAACGATCCAGTTCAGCCTTGACCAAGTCAAGAAGTTCAGGCAGGTCAATCCTCTTTTCCCAATTTCCCAATTTGTTTTCGCCCTTGTTCAAGAGTACCGTCCCGATCTGTTCGGATTTGGAATGTTTGACTGAAAAAAGTGTCAGCAAGACCGAAATTTCTCGGTCGGAGAGGGCAGTTTTCACCAGTTCCACAGGATTTTGGCTGTCTGCAAAATCGATTGGCTCGATCAAGACATGGATGATGCCATTGCAGCCCAAGCCTACGCCAAACTTCTGATCATCCTCATCGGTAGTGTCGTAGGTCACCAGCATGGATTTTTGTTGAAAAATGACCGCTTGAGCTTTGCGAAGCGCATCCCCTTCTAGACAGCCGCCGCTAATCGCTCCGGTCAGTTGTCCATCCTCGGTGACCAGCATCCTGGCGCCTGGCCTGCGATATGCCGAGCCATCTACCTTTACGACAGTAGCCAAAGCTACTTTCAGGTTTTCGTTTTTTGCAAATTGGTATGCTTGGATAATCAGCTGAAGTTCCTTCATCTATTGGATCGTGTTTCAAGAAGCTAATTGCAGTTTTTCTTTCCGGAAAGAAAACCATAGTGAAATAAAAACCGAAGCTAAAAGATAAACAACGAAAATAGATACCGCTCCTGGCAAGACCTTACTCAAATCAAACCAGTCTCCTGTGGCTACAACAAAATATAAGGCATAACCAACCTTCGCGACCTCCCAGATCCAGGCGTGGGGATTTCGATCCATAAGCTCCGTAAGCGCATAGACTGTCAAAAATACAAACCCTCCATAGAAGAATATGCCGGGTGTGCCGATTGCGGCAAGGTTGCCGAAAAGGTAGCTAAGCAACAACAGTAGCACAATCAGTTGACAAAAACTCCATACCAACAATCCCTTGCTCAATTCTGGATTGTACTTCTCGAAATGGTAGACATCTTGGATTTTTTGTACGGGATATTTGGTCGCGACGTCCGCAGGCCTCCAACCAAGCGGCATAAACCAGATTTTCAACTTGTCCCGCCAGCTTTCGGTCCTCCAGGCATCCTTAATCAGAAGCCAAAGGTGCATGAAGTTGATCTTGATCGGATTCCAGGTTTGCACAGGTCGAGTCACGCCGTAGACGGCAGGTACGTCATCCCGCTCTTCCTGATAGGTACCAAACCATTTATCCCAGAAGATGAAAATCTGCCCGTAGTTTTTGTCCAAGTACTCGGGATTGATGGCATGGTGGACCCGATGGTGGGAGGGAGTGACGATTATTTTTTCCAAAAAGCCCATCTTCCCAATATGCCGCGTATGATACCAAAACTGGGCGAAAAGATGCAGTGGTGCGACGACTGCGATCACTTCGGGTGGAACACCCAGAATCGCAGCTGGAATCAGAAAAACGGCAAATATCTTCACGATCTGGGAAATACTCTGGCGAAGGGCGCAGGCTAGGTTAAACTCCTCGGAGCTGTGATGGATGATGTGGTTGTTCCAGAAGATGTTATACTCGTGGGCGATGCGATGTGTCCAATAGCCAGCAAAGTCCAAAACAAAAAAAGCGATGACATAGACCAGCCAGGTCCCTTTGATGTCAAAAAAGCCCAACTTGGAATGCAGCCAACTGTAGGAGATGACCACGATACTCAAGCCAAGAACGTCTTTGGTAACATTGGTGATGCCCGAACTGAGACTGGAGATCATGTCGTTCATTGGGACGGTGTCGAAGCCTTTCCACATGCCCCAGAACTTTTCGAAGAGTACCAGTACGAAAAAAGCCGGCATGGCAATGAGGAGTATTTGGCCGTAAGCTTCCATTTGGGTTTACTATTTCCAATAAACCTAGGAAAAATCGGGATCGCTTTCAATAGTTTCCCCATCAAGAGAATCTACACGCTAAGCTTTTATGACTTTTTGCAAAAAATCGGCTCAATCTAGTTCAGAAGCGGAACCAATTGAATAACCCGGTATTTCCGCGCAAGCTACAAACATCGGGAAAGCAAAGGTGCTCAGACTTAATCGTTTCAGGAATTCTCTTTTTTCCATGATATCAGTTGGTTTGGTTAAATCTTTGAACAAATCAACGTCAGAACGGATTTTTGAGCTAATTTGAAAAGCCACTTTGCGACAAACCCCGTGGATTTTGCGATGAAGCGGTTGGCAGACACGCTGGATTTAACATTTAATTACAGATCAGGTAAGCATCACCATGGAAATTCCTTCGTTGGCAGAGTTGAAAAGAGAAATGGGGTACCGAAGTGAAAAGGAGCTAGTCTCTCTGCTGACTGATCTAGCCAAGTTCAGTAGGGACAACAAAGCCTTTCTATACTTTAAGCTGCACGAGTCCGACCAGCCTAACTTATTTGTGGATTCGGTGAAGGAAGAGCTGGATGAGGCTTTTCAGGTTGCCAATACCAGAAACCACCATCTGGCCAAAAAGTCTGCCCAATCTATCCGCCGAAAGCTGAACAAACTCCTGAAGCTAAGCAAGAACAAGGCGGATCAGGTCGAAGTCATCGTCTATTTCTGCGAGCAAATGAAGCAGTACGGCTACCTGAATTTCAGACATCCGGTGATTGACAATCTTTTTGTCGTGCAGGTGGGAAAGGCCCAAAAGCTCATCGCTTCCCTGCACGAAGATCTTCAGAGCGACTATGGCTATCGAATCGAAAGCCTTTTTGAAAAATAAACCCAAAACATGCACATCGACATCTCCTCCAATCCCGGTGATTTAGGAAGAAAAGCCGGCAGCGTCGGCGCTTATTTCATCCGACAAGCTATCCAAGACCGGGGATTCGCAAACATTATTTTGGCGACTGGCACCAGCCAGTTTGAAACATTGAATCAGCTTCTCTTAGAGAAAGACCTTGCTTGGGAAAAAGTCACCGTCTTTCATCTGGACGAATACATAGGACTTCCGATGACTCATCCAGCGAGTTTCCGAAAGTACCTAAAGGAGCGTTTTTTTGACAAAGTCAAGCTAAGAAACTATCATCTCATCGACGGAGAAAATGATCCGGAAAGCGAATGCAAGCGTCTTTCTTGGCTGATCTTTGAGCATCCCATCGACGTAGCGTTTGTAGGAATAGGGGAAAACGGGCACTTGGCCTTCAATGATCCACCAGCTGATTTTGATACGGAAAAGCCCTATCTCGTCGTGAGTTTGGATGAAGCGTGCCGCAAGCAGCAATTAGGGGAAGGTTGGTTTGCCGACTTGGATTCCGTACCGCAAAGGGCTATTTCCATGTCAATCAAGCAAATCCTGAAATCGAAAAGCATCATCTGTTCCGTGCCGGATCAGAGAAAAGCTCAAGCAGTCCAAGCTTGCTTGCAGGGCGGAGTCAGCAACCTACATCCGGCCTCGATCCTTCAAACACACCCGAATTGCGAGATTTTTCTGGATCAAGAATCTTCGTCCTTGCTTTCAACCATTTGATGGGAAAAGGCTTGTTAGATTGGGGTAAAATTTGGTATTTATAAAGATTTCAATTGATGATTATGAAGTCCAAACCAAAAACGATCATCCTAATCCTATTTTATGTCTACAAGCCCAACGGCGGTAAAAGCAGAATCCCTCAGCAAAAAGGACACTTGGATATCCATTGCGATCATCGGAATGCTGTTTTTCATTTTTGGATTTGTCTCCTGGGTCAATGCCATCCTGATTCCCTACTTCAAGATCGCCTTTACGCTCAGTAATTTTGACTCGTATTTAGTCGCTTTTGCCTTTTACATTTCCTACTTGGTCATGTCTGTGCCCGCTTCTTTCTTGCTGAAGGCTGTAGGTTTTAAGAAGGGCATGATGTATGGTTTTTTTGCGATGGCCGTCGGTGCGTACATTTTTATCCCGGCTGCGATGACTCGAATCTATGAACTGTTTCTGGTCGGTCTTTTCACTTTGGGTTCAGGCTTAGCCGTCCTGCAAACCGCCGCAAATCCTTATGTGACTATCCTTGGCCCCAAGGAAAGTGCCGCCCAGCGGATCAGCATCATGGGGATTTTCAACAAAGGAGCAGGCATTTTGGCGCCGATTCTCTTTGCCGCAGTGGTTCTTAGAGTAGGTGACAATGAACTATTTCAGCAGCTGGATCAGATGAGTCCCGAGGCAAAAGATGCTGCGCTGACCGAATTGATCCAGCGGGTGATTACGCCATATTCTGTCGTAGGGACGGTCCTTTTGCTTTTGGGGATATTCGTACGATTTTCACCTTTGCCGGAGATAGATACCGAGCATGAGTCGGCTGAAGTGGCCGTGGCAAACTCCGGAAAAAACTCCATTATTCAGTTTCCCCATTTAATCCTCGGAGCCATAGCGATCTTTCTGCATGTGGGAACGCAAGTGATCGCGATTGACACGGTGATCCCATATGCCAATTCCTTTGGAATCTCCCTGTTGGATGCCAAAGTCTTTCCCTCGTTTACCTTGGCATTCACCATCTTAGGCTATCTGATCGGGATTTCGCTGATTCCCAAAGTGATCTCCCAAGTCAATGTCTTGCGTATTTGTACACTTTTGGGGACGGTACTGACACTTCTGATTGTCTTTAGCAGCGGCCCAATTCCATTTTGGGGAATGACGGTGGATATTTCCATTTTGTTCGTGGTTCTCCTGGGATTGGCCAATTCGCTGGTATGGGCAGGTATCTGGCCATTGGCACTGGATGGTTTGGGGAGATTCACCAAACTCGGAGCTTCCATCATGATAATGGGACTTTGCGGCAATGCCATCATGCCGATGATCTATGGGTATTTTGCCGATTTGTATTCGGTGAAAATGGCCTACTGGGTGCTGTTTCCCTGCTATTTGTACTTGGTGTTTTACGCGGCTTTTGGTCACCAAATCCGAACATGGAAAAAGTAATCGCCCAATCCGCACTGGATCAGCAAACCTATGAAATCTGCCTAGAAGGTGGGCACATAACTGCAATTCAAGTTTCCAGTTTGGAAGACAAGCCTGATTTCATTTTCGGCCCAGGATTCTTTGATATTCAGGTAAATGGCTATGGGGGCGTAGATTACAATTTGCTTCAAAGCGATTATCTAAACCTGGGTCAAATCACTTCCGCACTGGAGAAATGCGGGGTGACGAGGCATCTGCCTACCATAATTACCAACAGCAAAGAAGCCATCGGCGCTCTATTTGGCCAGCTGGCTTTGCTGCTTGAGTCGGCTCCGGTTTATCGGGAATCCATTCCCGGGTTTCATTTGGAAGGGCCATTTATTTCTCCAGAAGACGGTCCTAGAGGCGCGCATTCCAAAGAGTTTGTTTGTGCCCCAAACTGGGAGTGGTTTCAGTTTTGGCAGGAAAAAGCCGGAGGAATGATCAAGCTTATCACGCTTTCACCTGAATGGGAGGGTAGTTTGAGATTTATAGAGAAGTGCGTTGATGCTGGCATCATGGTCTCCATCGGACATACCAATGCCGCACACATTCAAATCAAAGATGCTGTAAAGGCAGGTGCACGACTTTCCACTCATTTGGGAAATGGCGCCCATGGGGTGTTGCCCAGACATCCCAATTATCTCTGGTCCCAATTGGCCGAAAAGGCACTCCATGCGAGCATCATTGCCGACGGATTTCATCTTCCCAAGGAGGTGATTCAGGTCTTTCATCAAGTCAAAAAAGAAAAAATCCTGCTGGTCAGCGATTCGGCAGCGCTGGCAGGAATGCCGGCTGGCGACTATGATGCGCCCGTGGGAGGAAAGGTCACGCTAAGCGAAAAAGGAAAACTACACCTCCAAGGAAATCCCAATCTTCTCGCTGGGTCTGCGATGAACTTGCTGCAGGGAGTAAACTTTCTATTGAAATACAAACTGACCTCGATTCAAGAAGCTTGGGAAATGGCTTCCGTTCGCCCTAGTCAGTTGCTTTTTCCAAATTCGCAAGCCTGGAATTCCCTGGAAAAGTGTGATCTTCTCCTGGTTAAGCAAAAAGAAAATTCAGAACTCGTCCCTTTTAAAATTTTCAAAAACTGGAAGCAAGTCTTCCCTTAAAGACCGTCGAAATCATGAGCAATTCATTTAACCGCAGAAATTTCCTAAAGACGATGGGCACTGGAACCCTGGGGCTGGGAGCTGTCGGACCCGCTTTTTCGTTTAATATTCTTTCCTCATATCCTCTGAAAGATAGGTATCGCGTGGCGGTCATCGGGGTGAACAGTCGTGGCAGCCAGCACATTCAGGCACTTTCCAAAATACCCAACGTCGAGATCGCCTATATCTGTGATGTCGATTCCAATGCGCTCGCCAAGGGAGTCGAGCTGGCGGTGAAGTCAGGAAGTACGAGTCCTCCGGCGCGGGTGAAGGACTTCCGAAAAGCACTGGAAGACACAACGCTAGACGCAGTGTCGATTGCCATGCCCGACCATTGGCATACCCCCGCTGCGCTTTTGGCGCTCCAAGCTGGCAAACACGTCTACATCGAGAAGCCCGGTTCTCACAACCCCGCAGAAGCCGAGCTGTTAGTCGAAGCTACCAAAAAATACGGTAAAGTAGTCCAAATGGGCAACCAGCGTAGATCTTGGCCTAGAGTGCAAGAAGCCATGAAAGAGCTTCATTCCGGTGCGATTGGGCGGGTATATTACGCCAGGGCCTGGTACACAAATTCCAGAAAATCAATCGGATATGGAAAAGAAGCTGCAGTGCCTGAGTGGCTAGATTTCGAGCTCTGGCAGGGTCCAGCGCCGAGAGCCGAGTTTAAGGACAACCTAATTCATTACAATTGGCACTGGTTCTGGAATTGGGGAACAGGAGAAATCGTCAACAACGGGGTTCATTTTCTCGATCTAGCCAGATGGGGATTGCAGGTGGATTATCCCGAAAAAGTCTATTCCAGTGGCGGACGCTATCACTTTCAGGATGACTGGCAGACACCCGACACGCAGGTCGCCAGCTATGATTTTGGCGATCGAAAGTCCATCCTTTGGGAAGGCAGAAGCTGCAATGTCAGAGATATCAACGGGATGGGCTCGGGCGTATCATTTCATGGGGAAAATGGCACTTTGGAACTTTTGAACAATTCCTACAAAATCTTCGACAACACCAATAAGCTGATAAAATCCGCCGATCCTACCAGCAATATCGTGGTCAACCAGCAGGGAGCTGGATTCGACATGGATGTAGACCATTTCAAGAACTTTATCAATGCCATAGACAATGGAGAAAGCCTGATATCTCCCTACCCTGAAATTAAGAAAAGTGTCTTGCTGTGTCATTTAGGCAATATTTCCTACCGAACTGGACAGGCGCTGGAGATAGATCCAAATTCTGGAAGAATTCTAAACGATAATGCGGCGATGAAACTTTGGGGCAGGGAATATGAGCGAGGCTGGGAGCCAAAACTTTAAACGTTGCTAACCTTAAGCTGAAATCTGTGATTCACTCGGCAAGCAATTTAGACTATTTGATGAAAAACCATATAATTCGTTTCATAATGGACTTGAGGGATTTCGCATATTATTCGATATATAAGAATAAGGGAGCTGAGATTGCGGATGAATTCTATAAAATGCAGGTTAAATTCTTGATCGCTCCATATTTTATCGCGCTCGTAATGGGACATGCAGCTTTGTCGTTTAGACTGGGGTGGAAAATTCAAGATGCTGCAGATGGAAATGTGCTGATTATAATCGCCGCAGGACTCTGTGTGGTAGCCATATATAATTTTCTGGTTTCGCCTCTCGAAAAAATCTATAATAAACATCCAATCGACATAGAGCAAATTCAAATACGATACAAGTCGCTGCGGTTGAAGTTTATGTTGTTTTTTATCGGCGGCGTCATTTCTATCGGAATGATTCCCTATCTAATCACCGAGTTTTTGTAAAGCACTTGATACTACCATGGACATAAAAAGACGATCCTTCCTGAATAAAATATCTGCAATCGGAGCTACCGCTAGCCTAAGTTCTTTGCCATTTTCCCTTTTTGCAAACGAGAAAGCCGAACCGATCCGGATTGGAATCATCGGCCTGGACACCTCACATTCTCCTGCATTTACCAAGCTTTTCAATACCGAAAGTCCCAAGCCTGAGCTGGCTGGCTTTCGGATAGTCGCGGCCTTCCCACATGGAAGCCGCACAATCAAATCCAGCTACGAGCGCATCCCGGGCTACATCGATCAAGTGAAGGGACTTGGAGTTGAGATCTGCGAATCGATCGAATCCATGCTCGACAAAGTAGATGTGGTCTTGCTCGAAACCAACGATGGGAATCCGAGATTGGAACAAGCTAGAATGGTCATCGAAGCCAAAAAACCCTTTTTTATTGACAAGCCAGTGGCGGCAAGTTTTCGTGACACGCAAACGATCTTTCAAGAAGCCAAGACTGCCGGAGTTCCCATTTTCTCGGCGTCATCTCTACGCTACGTGAGCAATGCCCAAGCCGTGCGGCATGAGAGCAAAATCGGTGAAGTCCTCGGCTGCGATGCCTTCAGTCCCGCAGTCTTGGAGCCCAGCCATCCGGATCTATTTTGGTACGGGATCCATGGAGTGGAGATTCTTTATACGGTGATGGGACCCGGATGCGAGACTGTGACTCGGCAGAGCACGGGCGATGCTGACTTGGTCGTCGGGAAATGGAAAGATGGAAGAATCGGTACTTTCCGGGGAATGCGCTCAGGCAAGCACGAATATGGTGGCACCGCATTCGGTTCAGAAGGTAATTTGGTTTTGGGGAATTATGAGGGCTATGAGCCTTTGGCTGCAAAAATCGCCGAGTTCTTCAAAACCGGAAAATCTCCCGTAGTCGATCAGGAGACTTTGGAAATATACGCTTTCATGGAGGCTGCTGATGAAAGCAAAAGAAGGGGAGGAGCCTCGGTTGCTTTGTCGGAAATTATAGGCTAAAGGCTTTGTCTCTCTCCCACGCGGCAACTCCAATCCAGTACGGCTATAGCCATGCGACATGAGAGGAGGAAAAGCATACCCGCCAAAGGTGTAAATGTCTACTGGATTGCTGGTTTCTTTTAGGATATTTGAAGCCATTCACTCACCTTCTACAATACATCTCCGCATGATATCTCCGTTACGACTTTTCAGCGTGCTATTCCTTTCTCTTATTTCTTTCGCCACCTTTTCCCAGGAGAAAATCACCCGCGCAGACACGCTTCGCGGCAGCATCACGCCAGAACGGGCCTGGTGGGATCTGGGATACTACCACCTCGCGGTGCAGATTTTCCCGGAAACCAAATCCATCAAAGGAACCAACTTGGTCAAATATCGCGTGAAGAGTGAATACCAAACGCTACAGATCGACCTCCAGGAGCCATTGACGATCACCTCGGCGGTTCAAAACGGGGAAAAGCTTGAGGTCAAAAAAGAAGGGGCCGCCCACTTTGTCACCCTCAGAAAAAAGCAGATTACGGGTCAGGTGGAAGAGATCCTGATTTCCTACGAAGGCCAACCCAAAGTGGCTGTGCGCCCACCCTGGGATGGTGGCATCACCTGGCAGAAAGATGCCAATGGCAAACAGTTCATCGCCTCTTCCAACCAAGGGATAGGTTCCAGCATTTGGTGGCCGACAAAGGACCATCCTGCTGACGAAGTGGACAGCCTTAGGATCAGTGTGACAGTCCCAAGCGAACTGATGGACGTCTCCAACGGCCGTCTTGTGAAGACCGAGAAGAACGGTGAGACTACCACTTACCATTGGGAAGTGAAGAACCCCATCAACGACTACGGGGTAAATATCAACGTGGGTGACTATGTCCACTTCGGAGAAAAGTTTGCAGGAGAAAAAGGCGAACTGGATATGGACTACTACGTGCTACGCGACAATTTGGAAAAAGCCAAAGTGCATTTTCAAGACGCAGGCCGAATGATGAAGGCATTTGAACACTGGTTTGGGCCTTACCCCTTCTACGAAGACGGCTTTAAGCTTGTCGAAGCGCCTTACCTAGGTATGGAGCACCAGAGCTCGGTTACCTATGGCAACGGCTACCAAAACGGCTACCGCGGCCGAGATCTCAGCGGTACTGGCTGGGGGTTGAAGTTTGACTTTATCATCATCCATGAGGCCGGACACGAATGGTTTGCCAATAATATTACCTATCAGGACGTAGCCGATATGTGGATTCATGAGAGCTTCACCAACTACTCCGAGAGCCTCTTCTTGGACTTTCACTTTGGTAAAGAAGCCGGACAGGAATATGTCCGAGGCACAAGGATGAATATTGCAAATGACATCCCCATCATTGGCAAATATGGCGTGAACCAGCGGGGTTCCGGTGATATGTACTACAAGGGCGGCAATCTCCTGAACATGCTTCGAGAGATCCTAGATGACGACGAAAAGTGGCGGGGTATTTTGCGCGGGTTAAACCAAGAGTTTTACCACCAAACCGTCACTACGGAACAGGTGGAAGATTACATCTCCAAGGCTTTTGGAAAAGACCTCAAGCCGGTGTTTGACCAGTATTTAAGAGACGTGCGAATTCCAATTCTGGAATATTATTATTCAGATGATCAAACACTAAACTATCGCTGGATCAATGCAGTTGCATCCCTGGATATGCCTGTGGATGTCTCCATGGGTGAAAAGAAAATCCGCCTCAAGCCGACCACCAAATGGCAGCAGTTGCAGGTAGGAAACAAGTCTGCTTTGACCGTCGATCCAGACTATTACGTGGGCGTTTCCAAAATGAGATAAGCTGGCTTAACCCTCACAGATCTTCCAATTCATACCGCACATAGGCAAACTTAGTGCTTCCTGGATTCCAAGACGGAACGTTAATCGTGCCTTGTCCGCCATAGAATTCCTCGGTCAGATCCTTCAGTTCTTTGGTCTGCAGGTCTAGCAGTCGAAGTTTTACTTGCCTTCCAAAAGGGTGCGCCTGCTTTTGGTCCTCCAAATAGGTGATGATGGTAGCGACTTGGTTGTTTGGAGCGATATGCGCAAACCAGTTGGAGTGGGCATCAAAGGTCATCTGTTCTGGCTCGGATCCATCCGGCTTCATCCGCCAAATCTGCATCATCCCCGAACGGTAAGAGTTGAAATAGATGTATTTGCCGTCAGGAGAATATTCCGGCCCGTCATCCAAACTTTCTTCCGTAGTGAGTCGGATTTCCTCACCGCCGTCGACGCTCATCTTGTAGATATCATAGTTGTCGTTTCTTGGCGCGCAATAAACGATGAATTTTCCGTCGGAAGACTCACCGTGCCAATAGGAGGGAGAGAGCGGGGTGATCTGTTCCGGTATTCCTCCCTCGGCGGATACTTTGAAAATATAGGAGGACCAGCCACTGACATCATTCTTTCCACTCGAGATAAACAGGGTTTTTCCGTCAAAAGAATAACCATGGTCGTTGTTTGCCTTCTGGACATCACCTGTATTCAAAACTCCCATTTTCGACCCATCCAATCCGATTTTCTCCAGTTTTCCTTGGCTGTTGATCAGGAGATAGCTGCCATCTGGAGACCAGTTTGGGGCTTCAAAATGCCGGCTTTCTCTAAGGATCAACCGGGACTGTCTCTTCTCCAAGTCATAGAGGTACAGGGAACTAATCACCTTCTTTCCTTCAGGAATTTGCGCAAGGAGGGAGTGGCATAGAAAGGGCAACAGAAATAGGGACTTTTTCATGGATTTTGGGCTGATTTAGGTCTCTTGAGCTGTACACTCGTTTGCGACAGCTTTATTCTCCATAATCTACTGGAAAACAATCATATCTATGGCCAGTAGTCATGTAAAAGGCTAATTTTCCGGAGAATTGGTCCGTATTTAAAAAAAACGAAAGGCAGCCCGAAGACTGCCTTTTTTTGTTGTTCAAGCAATGACTGGTCATAGCAGATCAAAACGGTCCAAGTTCATCACCTTGGCCCAAGCCGAAACGAAATCGTTGACGAACTTTTCTTTGGAATCGGAGCATCCATAGACTTCTGCAACAGCCCGAAGCTCCGAGTTAGAGCCAAAGACAAGGTCCACGCGGGTTCCAGTCCACTTAGGATCGCCGGTCTTTCTGTCGGTTCCCAGATAGATTGCGGGATTCTCGGGAGATTTGGCCCAAGCCGTTCCCATATCCAGGAGGTTGACAAAGAAGTCATTGGTGAGTTTGCCTGGCCGATCGGTGAATACACCGTGCTTGGAGTGGTCATAGTTGGTATCCAGCACCCGCATCCCTCCAACTAGAACAGTAAGCTCAGGCGCGGTCAGCGTCAGCAGCTGGGCTTTGTCTATGAGCATTTCCTCGGGAGAAACTCGGAAGTGATATTTAGTGTAGTTTCTAAACCCATCCGCCAAAGGCTCTAGGACAGCGAATGACTCCACGTCGGTTTGCTCCATCGTAGCGTCTGCGCGGCCCGGAGTAAAGGGCACCTCAACGTCAAAACCCGCATTTTTGGCAGCTTGCTCCACCGCCGCACAACCGGCCAAAACAATCAAATCAGCAAGGGAGACCCGTTTGGCACTAGCTTCATTTGAATTGAAGTCGTTTTGTATTCTTTCCAGAACGTCAAGCACTTTTGCCAATTGGGAGGGGTTGTTTACCTCCCAGTCTTTTTGGGGAGCTAATCGGATGCGTGCGCCATTTGCGCCACCGCGCTTGTCAGAACCTCTGAAAGTAGACGCCGATGCCCACGCTGTGCTCACGAGTTCGGAAATGCTCAGTCCCGAAGCAAGGATTTTCGTCTTCAGGCTGTCGATTTGTTCTTGCTCGATCAACGGGTAGGTCACCGTAGGGATAGGATCCTGCCAGATCAGATCCTCAGCAGGAACCTCAGGGCCGAGATATCTGGATTTTGGTCCCATATCCCGGTGAGTGAGCTTAAACCATGCCCTGGCAAAAGCATCAGCAAATTCGTCTGGATTTTCGTAAAACCGTTGGGAGATTTTCTCAAAACCCGGATCGAGCTTCAAGGACAAATCCGTGGTGAGCATAGTTGGAAGGTGCTTTTTGCTGCCATCAAATGCATCCGGAATTATGGCTTCCGCATTTTTTGCCACCCACTGATGGGCTCCCCCAGGGCTCTTGGTGAGCTCCCAATCGTAAGCGAAGAGGTTTTCAAAAAAATTGTTGCTCCAGCGGGTAGGGGTAGTAGTCCATGTCACTTCCAAGCCAGAAGTGATGGCGTCTTTGCCAACTCCAGACCCGTAGCTGTTGGTCCATCCAAAACCTTGGGCTTCCAAAGGCGCCCCCTCAGGCTCAGCGGCTACATAGTCCGAGGGTGCTGCACCGTGGGTTTTCCCAAAAGTGTGTCCTCCGGCAATCAACGCTACTGTTTCTTCATCGTTCATTGCCATCCTACCGAAGGTGTCCCGGATATCTTTCGCAGCTGCAACTGGATCCGGCTTGCCGTCAGGCCCCTCTGGGTTTACATAGATTAAGCCCATGTGGGAGGCAGCGAGCGGCTCTTCGAGATTTCGTCCGTGCATCTCTCCAGATGGGTCGTCGTCGGATACCACCACTCCATGCTTTTCATCCACACCGTCTGATCCGCGACCGTAGCGGATATCCGCACCAAGCCACTTGTCCTCTGAACCCCAATATACCGACTCATCTGGTTCCCACACATCCTGTCGACCGCCGGCAAAGCCGAAAGTCTTGAAGCCCATGGACTCTAGGGCGACGTTTCCAGCCAAAATCATCAAGTCGGCCCAAGAGAGCTTCTTTCCATATTTCTGCTTTACAGGCCAAAGTAACCTTCGGGCCTTGTCCAAGCTTACGTTGTCTGGCCAGCTATTGAGGGGGGCAAAACGCTGCATACCGGCACCTGCGCCACCGCGACCGTCATGGATTCGATAGGTACCCGCGCTGTGCCATGCCATTCGGATAAAAAGTCCCCCATAATGTCCAAAATCTGCAGGCCACCAATCCTGGGAGTCGGTCATCACCTTCTCAAGATCAGCCTTTACCGCATCCAAGTCCAAGCTTTTGAATTCCGCAGCATAATTGAAATCCTTGTCCATGGGATCGGATAGGGAGGAATTCTGTCGGAGGATGCTGACCTTTAGCTGATTGGGCCACCAGTCCCGGTTTCGGGTTCCGCTTCCCGCGGCTTGTTTAGGCTCGACAGCTGCCGGCGCGGAGTGTCCGAAAGGGCATTTTCCCGCACTTTGATCTTTTATGTCTGACATAGTTTTGTGATGGTTAGTATGTGTTATTTAAGGTAGAAATTTTTGAAACTTTACCCAAGATAAGCCTGAATGGGTTAATAATTCAAATTGATTGTTTTTATGTTGTCATAGTATTTGTCTATAATTATGACGAGACTTTTAAGTAATCTTTCAGTCGGCTATTGAGCCATATTGTGCTTTTCCGGTGATTGACTAGGGAAAAATGCCATCCCTGCCTATCTTTCCCCCATGTTTGAAAGCCCGGATTATCCACAGCCCCTGCGTGAAGATGTTTTTCAGTCTTGGATGGAAAATGGCAGATCCAGCAAGATAGGTTACCATTTCCTCCTCATCGTCTGGAACGTCTACGATGAAACCTACCAACCCGTGTTTGTGGAAAGCCGCGACGCCATCGCTTCCTACGATCGTTATCCCAACGCAAAGGGCGCTGAAGCCCTTATCGCTGCTTACGATTTGTATTCCGAGGCGAGGATTTCATTGTGATTGGAAAACTGGGGATGAAAGTTGGAAGGTGTTAAGGTTGCAGAGTGCCAAAACGCCCAAAAGCCTCATAAAATGTATCTCAAAATCCCTGATCCACCGACAACGGAATTCCGATATCGCTCATCCAAATTTTTCCTTAGCTTACTGTTGAAACCATCCCGACCTTATGAGAAATAGATTTTTGGCAGGGCTGCTGCTATTGGCGGCTTGCAACACCCAACAAAATCCCGAAGAAGAGACATCCGAGCGGCAGTTTGTAGAATTGGCTGGCATTGACTCCACCATCCGGCCCGGCGACAATTTTTTCATGCACGTCAATGGCAAGTGGTACAATTCTGCACAGATCGACGCCGACCAAGTAGGAGTGGGGTCTTATTCGTTTTTGAACATTCCTCAAAAGAAGCTTCTAGAAGATATTCTGACGGAAGTCTCCGCTTCTGAACACCCAACAGGAAGTATAGAACAAAAAGTGGGAGACTTCTACGCCTCCGGCATGGACACTGCCTCGATCAACGCCAAAGGCTTTGAACCTATCCTACCCAAACTTTCCCAAATCGAGTCCATTGCTTCCCTGGCGGATCTAGAGGATTATGTCGTGTCGGAGCTCCAGCACAGCAATGAGTCCCTGATCGGATTGAGGATTTCCCCAGACGATGAGAACAGCACTATCAACATCATACACCTGAGCCAAACTGGGCTGGGCTTGCCGGATCGGGATTATTATTTCAAAAGCGACTCCTCGACTTTGGGCATCCAAAAAGCTTATCTCACCTATCTTTCTACCTTGTTTCAACTAACTGGTGAAAGCCCGGCTGAGGCTGATGCGGCTGCCAACAAGGTTTACAACCTGGAAAAGCAGTTGGCGAAGTCTCACAAAACCCGTATCGAGCGCCGGGTGGTCAAGGAAAACTACCACAAAGTGGCCGTCGCCGATCTGGATCGAAAACACGGAAACATCGCATGGAAAAGCATTTTTGAAGGTCTGGGCTTGCAAGCAGACTCCCTCGATGTCCGCCAGCCAGCCTACTACGAAAAACTGGATGTACTCCTGAGAAGCGTGGCGCTGGAAGACTGGAAGATCTATCTCAGAGCGCATACGTTGAGCGACTACGCCAACTACCTCAGTTCACCCTTTGAGATAGCTGCCTTCGAGTACACCAAGGCCATCTCTGGGCAGTCAAAGCAATTGACCCGCGCTCAACAAATGGTCCAACAGGTGGACCAGCAGGTGGGATTTGACCTAGGCCAGCTATATGTGAAGCGGTATTTCGATGAAAACGCGAAGCAAAAAGTCTTGGATTTGGTGAACAACCTCCAAAAGGCTTTTGAACAACGAATCAATCAGCTTGACTGGATGAGCGACAGTACGAAGACTCAAGCCAAAGAAAAGCTGTATTCCATCACCAAGAAAATCGGCTATCCCGACAAGTGGCGGGAATATCCTGTCAGTATCAGTCGTGACAGTTATTTTGAAAATGTCCTGGCCCTGAAGAAGGACAATGCCCGATACCAACTGGAGAAGTTTGGCAAAGCTCCGGACAAAACGGAGTGGGGGACTACGCCAAGCACGGTGACCGCCTATTACAATCCTTCACTCAACGAAATCGTGTTCCCGGCCGGAATCCTCCAATACCCTTATTTCGATCCCAACGCTGACGATGCGATCAACTATGGCGGAATCGGCATGGTCATCGGCCATGAACTTACCCATGCCTTTGACGATCAGGGGGCCCAGTTTGACAAAGAAGGAAATCTGAAAAACTGGTGGACCAAAGCCGATTACGAGAAATTCAAAACGAAAACCCAACTGCTGATCGACCGCTACGACAGCTTTACCGTGCTGGATTCGGTGCATGTCAAAGGCGCGATGACCATAGGCGAAAACACGGCGGACAATGGCGGAATCTACATCGCCTACGATGCCTTCAAGCTCACGGAGCAGGGGCAAGACACGATGAAAACTGACGGGCTGACGCCTGATCAGCGCTTTTGCTATTCCATAGCCCGGATCTGGCGGGTAAAAACCCGTGACGAATTCATGCGCACCTATGTCAACACCAACTCCCATTCACCGGCGATGTGGCGCGTCAATGGTCCGCTGATGAATTTTGAGCCGTTTTACGCTGCGTATGGAATTCAGCCCGGCGACGCGAACTACAAGGCTCCTGAGGAGAGGATTAAGATTTGGTAGGATGGGCTGGGGCTTTCCAAATACATAATCAGTACAAAAACGCCTTCGGAAAAAGAAGATGCTTCCGGTCAAGTAATTCTCCTTGCCACGATAACAATTTCCATCCTGCAGTGTTTTTCTAAGAAAAACCGCATGTTTTCCCTTTTCAAAAAAGATCCCCTGAAGTCCCTTGAGGCCAAGCGCAAAAAACTGCTCGAAGAAGCGATGCAAATCCAGCGGTCGGGCGACCTCAGGCTCTACGCTGCCAAGATGGAAATGATCGACCATTTAGAAAAAGAAATTGAAGCGCTGCGTGAGGCCTCGACTGTGCGCGGCGCGAAGGGAGGATGAACAAATTGGCTGCCGGGTGGTTTTCGGACTATGGCAAACATCTTGATTATTGGCGCATCCTCCGGGATCGGCTTATCTCTTTCCAAAAATTTGATTGCTGACGGACACCGCGTCTTTGGCACTTTTCGCAAAACTGAGATCACCCATCAGGGATTTGAAAAAATCCAACAGCTCGACATACTCGACGACTCACTGGATCTGGGTTTTATTCCGGAAATATTGGATGGGATTGCTTATTGCCCAGGCGCAATTCAACTCAAACCTTTTTTGCGGATCAAACCGTCAGATTTCATAGACGACTACCAACTGCAGTTTCTGGGTGCAGTAAAGGTACTCCAAGCCTGCCTGCCTAGTCTGAAGAATTCCCCAAGTTCGTCGATTGTACTTTTTTCCACCGTGGCTGTTCAGTTGGGGTTTAATTTTCACTCTCTGGTAGCATCGTCCAAAGGGGCAATAGAAGGCTTAACCAGAACCTTGGCAGCAGAGTTCGCTCCGAAAATCAGGGTTAATTGTATTGCTCCATCCATCACCGATACTCCGCTTGCGGGCACTTTGCTGAATAGCGAAGAAAAAAAAGAGGCCAACGCCCAGCGCCATCCACTGAAAAAAATCGGAACCTCAGAGGACATCGCCAATCTGGCAGCGTTTCTGTTGACCGACAAATCCGCCTGGATCACTGGCCAGGTGCTGCATGCAGATGGGGGAATATCCAGTCTTAAAGTCTAAAGGACCGATTCATGAAAATCCTACTCACTGGCGCTACTGGCTATATTGGAAGAAGGTTGCTTCCGGTCCTGATAGAGGCAGGCCATCAGGTTTTCTGTCTTTTGAGGGACAAGCGAAGGTTTGACTGGGATGACTTTTCCGAGGAATTTTTGAAAAATGTCTCCGTGGTAGAAGCGGATCTCAATGAGCCTGATTCGCTAAAGGGCCTGATCTCGGAAGTCGACGTCGCTTTCTATCTGGTTCATTCGATGAGTTCTTCAGATCCGGATTTTCAGGCACTGGAAGCCAAGTCGGCGCAACATTTTGTCCAATTTCTTGACACAACATCCTGTAAACACCTGATTTACCTTAGCGGAATTGTCAACGACGCGAACCTTTCTGACCACTTACTTTCCCGCAAAAACGTGGAAGATATCCTGGCAAAAGCCAGGGCCCCGCTCACAGTGCTGCGAGCTGCCATCATCATCGGCTCCGGCAGCGCTTCGTTTGAAATCATCCGCGACCTTGTCGAAAAGCTTCCGGTGATGGTGGCGCCAAAATGGCTCAATACCAGATGCCAGCCAATCGGTATACGGAATGTCGTCGAATATTTGAGTGGCGTGATGATGAAGCCGCAAGCCTACAACCAAACCTTTGACATTGGGGGGACGGAGATTCTTACCTACAAACAAATGTTGCTCGGTTTCGCCAAAGTGCGTGGGCTAAAGCGAGTGATCATCACTGTTCCGGTTTTGACACCGAAACTCTCTTCTTTGTGGCTTCTACTGGTCACTTCGACCACTTTTTCTCTTGCCAGAAGTTTGGTCAGCAGTATGAAAAACGAAGTCGTCTGCCGGGACAACCGAATCTTGGAAATCGTGCCCATCAAGCTGAATGATTATACGGAAGCTTTGCAACTTGCTTTTGACAAGATCAGCCAAAAAAATGTGGTATCTACCTGGAAGGATTCGATCTCGCTCTATGGCATAACCAACTATTTCAACGAAAACATGCAAGTGCCCGAGCACGGGGTATTTACAGATCAGCGTTCTGTCGCGTTCGAGCGCGACAAAGAAGAAGTTATCGAAAACATTTGGTCAATAGGCGGCAACCGCGGCTGGTACTTCGGCAACTGGATGTGGAATATCCGGGGATCGATGGACATCCTCGTGGGCGGGGTCGGCATCAGGCGGGGAAGGCGGAGCGATACCGAATTGTGGGCTGGAGATGCCCTTGATTTTTGGAGAGTATTGGTTGCAGACCGAGCCATTGGGCGCTTGCTTCTGTATGCCGAGATGAAGTTACCGGGCGAAGCTTGGCTGGAATTTAAATTCAAAAATGAGGGAACTAAAACTGTTTTACAACAAACCGCTACGTTTCGACCTCTTGGTCTTTGGGGTCGATTATATTGGTATTCGGTGCTGCCGTTTCATGCCCTGATCTTTCCGAAGATGTTAAAAAATATCATCAGAAAGTGACCATGGACTACACCGTTGGTGCGGGATTTTTGATAAAAAAAAAGTTTGCATTTGCGGCAAGAAAGGTTTGGGAGAAAATCATGCTAAGCCCAAGATCGCCAATAGAAAAATGCTTAACAGGATTTCACAAAAAGCAATCGAGAAACTGTACGGTGCTACGGTCACGACAGGTGTGAGCAACTGAGCCATAATTCTTGATCTGTTTTATAATTTATGTTATGTTAAATATAACTTGAAACCTTCTCTTTCCGATTCTTTTTCTATCTTCCCTTCCGAATCCTTTTTAACACCAAGCCTTCCCCTTTTAGATGAACAATTGGCTTCCCCGACTGGGATTGTACCTCGGCCCTTTGACTTTCCTTGCACTGATCTTTTTGCTGGACTCCCCAGGACTCAATCCCGAAGCCAAATCCATGCTTGCACTAACGGCTTGGATGGCGATCTGGTGGATCACCGAAGCACTGCCCATCGCCGGGACGGCTTTGTTGCCGCTGATCCTGATGCCAATCCTGGGTCTTCTCCAAATCGGTGACGTCTCCGCCAACTACATGCATCCTACGGTGATGCTCTATATGGGCGGCTTTCTCTTGGCCACCGCCATCGAAAAATGGAATCTCCACAGACGGATCGCACTTAACATAATAAACTTATTGGGCACTGACCTTCGGACGACGGTGCTGGGATTTATCATGGCCACCGGATTTCTATCGATGTGGATCTCGAATTCGGCCACGTCACTGATGATGCTTCCTATTGGTTTGGCCGTGGTCAGCCAGTTTAAAGCGCAATTAGGTCCTTCGAACGAACTCCTTGCTGACAAGCTCGGCAAAAACATCATGCTGGGAATCGCCTACTCCGCCTCCATCGGCGGCATGGCCACGCTGATCGGCACGCCCACGAACGCGATACTCTCAGCAGTGATCAAGCAGCTCTACAACTACGAGATCGCGTTTAACGAATGGATGCTCTTCGGATTTCCATTTGCGTTTATCTTGCTGATTATCTGCTGGTATTATCTAGTCAGCTTTGGCAATAATTTACCCAAATCCTTTCAACTTGACGATGCCAAATCGGTGATTTTCACCCAGCTGAAATCTCTAGGAAGAATCAGTTTTGAGGAAAAAACCGTGCTGATCGTCTTTGGGCTGGTCTGCTTTTGCTGGATTACGCGGAGTTTTTTGTTGGCAAAGTTCATCCCCGGACTAGACGACACTATCATTGTCCTTACGGGAGTGGTACTGTTGCTGATCCTCCCCTCGTCCACGGCCGGCAAGCGCATCCTTGACTGGAAGACAGCGGAGCAGATTCCCTGGGGAGTGCTGATACTCTTTGGGGGTGGCTTGGCACTGGCAGAAGGCTTTCAAAGCACGGGACTGGCAGAGTGGATTGGACAGAAGTTTACCCTGCTGGAAGGCGTGAGCTTTTTTATCCTTCTTTTGGTCATCATCGCCTCCGTCAACTTCCTCACCGAAGTCACTTCCAACGTGGCTACGGCGTCCATGCTGCTGCCGATCCTGGCTTCCGTGGCGATCAAACTGGATCTGCATCCCTTTGGGCTGATGGTAGGCGCGACTCTGGCGGCGAGTTGTGCCTTTATGCTTCCGGTAGCGACGCCTCCCAATGCCGTGGTGTTTGGCTCCGGCTACCTTCAGATGAAAGACATGGTGAAGGCGGGCCTTTGGCTGAATATCCTCTCTATCGTGATCATCACGTTGATGGTGTACTTTATTCTTCCCTGGCTTTGGGGAATTGAGTTGGAGAAGTATCCTTTTTAATATGTCGGATGACCGATGTCGGGTGTCGGATGCCTCTCTTCGAATTAACGACTCTCGTCGCTCAGGTGCTCAGGGTGACATTCCTCCCTACTTCCCGACCTCCTACCTCCTGCTTTCATCCAAACTGAGACTTCCTGCTTCGAACTGCCCACTTTCTTCAAATCCACCCCCCAAATCCCCGGTTTCGTCACATTTTTTTGATCTGCCTACTCGCTTGAGGTAATGTTGGTAAAATTTTCAACAAGAAAACTAAACCAACTCTTTATCTCTACCCAGTCCTATCCATGGATGCAAGCACAAACAGGAGAAACGACAGAAGTACGGCATTCTACCTCATCATTGCGGCCGCGCTGCTGTACAACCTGATCTTGTTGTTTGCATCCAAGGAGAAGGCCCAAACGCTTGCCAAATCGGAAAATGAACGAACTACAACCATACGCTATGAATAGTCTTTACCTTTCGCCCATGAAATCCAAAAGCCTCGATTTCCGCCAGATTGAATGGTGGATCGTCACCACCGCCTTCTTGGCAATCATACTCTTCAACCTCTTCGGTTTCAGCCCCGGCTTCCATGAAACCTCGGGATTCAGGATATTCCAATACGTATCCCGCTTGGCCATTCCCCTGGTACTTTATGTCTCCTTTCATTTGATTCACATGGTCCTGATCCCAAAATATGAAAGGGATCAAAAACCGGCTCTGCCGATCATCTTTACCTTTTTGATTGCTATCGTTTCGCTGACTATCTGTGCGATTCTGGCCTACCAGACAGATTTGGTGCGGGCACCATTTCCCAGCTTTTACCTCGGAGTAGTGGGTATCTATACCTGCTACCTGATCGGAGCCTATATCCTGACACAGGCGCTGACGCCACCTAAGCTGCGGGATTTTCAGATCTATAATATAGTCCGATTGGCGTTCATCTACTTGTTCGCTATTCTTTTCCTGATCCAAATCATGAGCATCACCAATCCAGGGCCCTTGATCGTCTTTGGAATGGTCGTGCCGGGATTGGTTTTCCTTGGCCTGTATCACTACTATCTGATCTACCGAAACAAAGTCGCCGGCAAGATCAAACGCTCCCGCTGGTTTAACTGGGGACTCATGGGAATGATCTTGTTTGTATTCTTTTTGATAGCTGTGGATACCCATCATGGAGAGGAAATATTCTTTCTCGGAGGCCTACCTATCGTAGCTTTCCTGCAGGTGGTGCTTTTTCCACTGGCTACGCTAATCTTCAAAAAATACGACTCCTATGTCGGCCGGATATCCACGCTGACCAACCAAGTCGACCACGGCAATGCCAGCATGGATTTCCTCCGCTCCCAGATCAATCCGCATTTCCTTTTCAATGCGCTCAATACGCTCTACGCCAGTGCGCTCCTGGAAAATGCGGACAAGACTGCCGACGGCATCCAAAAGCTAGGCGATATGATGCGATTCATGCTCCATGAAAACCAACTTCCCCGCATCCCGCTTTCCCGTGAAATTGACTACCTGAGAAACTACCTCGATCTGCAGATGCTGCGCTTTGGCTCCCAGTCAAATCTAGAGATGGACATCCAAATCCAAGATGGCGCCTGCCATGGTGACATCGCACCGATGCTATTGATTCCCTTTGTGGAAAACGCCTTCAAACATGGCATTTCCGCCAAGGAAAAATCCTGGATTAGACTGAACTTAAGATGCATCTCCGGGTCAGTACATCTAGACTTGGTCAACAGCGTACACCCAGAAAAACCGGTAGCAGAAAAATCCCGTGAAGAATCAGGAATCGGGCTCGAAAACGTGAAAAGCCGTCTCGCACTGCTCTATCCCGAGCAGCACAATCTTAGCATCATATCTAACGATTCCGATTTCTTTGTCCATCTTTCTGTTCAAATCCACTCCTGATGATCAAGGCTATTGCCATAGACGATGAATCTTTTGCTCTGGAAGTCATCAAGTCGCATGCTTCCAGAGTTCCTTTTTTGGAACTGGAGGCGACTTTCACCGATGCGGTGCTGGGCCTGGAATACCTAAAAACCAATGCCGTTGACCTGGTTTTTCTGGACATCAACATGCCGGATATCTCCGGGATAGACCTTGCCGCGCTGGTGCCAAAAGAGACTTTGGTCGTGTTCACCACCGCTTATTCCGACTATGCGGTCAAGGGCTTTGAGCTCAATGCCCTGGATTACCTTCTTAAGCCCTTCAACCTCAGCCGCTTTCTGAAATCCTGCCAAAAAGCCCAAGAATGGATAGAGCTGCAGCCCAAAAATGAATCCGCATTTCTATTTGTGAAGACTTCGGATGGGCAAGTTCGCGTGGACTTTTCGGATCTGTACTACTGCGAGGCTCAGGGAAACTATGTGAATTTCCAGGTGGAGAGGGAAAAGATCATCAGCCGAATGACGCTATCGGAAACGGAAAGGCTGTTGCCTTCCTATTTTATCCGTACGCATCGCTCTTTCCTGGCCAACAAAAACTTGGTGAATAAGGCTGAGCGCCACCAACTTCATCTCGGCAATCATAAGGTACCCCTGAGCTCTTCTTATATAGATGAGGTCATGGAAAAGCTGAAAGTCTGATTCGCCGGTCGCAGTTATCAGTAAGCAAGTACATCAAGCCGAGAACGTATTCATGAACTCCCGTCTGTATTCGACTGGAGTTTTCTTTATCCTTTCCTTAAAAAGCTTGTTGAAGTTAGACAGCGTAAAAAAACCGCATTCATAAGAAATTTCACTGATATTAAGGTCAGTCTCGTGCAGCAGCTTGCATGCATGGGAGATCCTCACTTCGGTGACAAAGTCTGTGAAAGACTTATTCATGCGGGACTTGAAAAACCTACTGAAAGACGAAACGGAAAGATTGGAGAGCTGGGCTGCGTCCTCCAGACTAACCTTGCTTTGGTAGTTGTGCATCACATATTCGTAGACCTGTCCCATGCGGTCTTTTTCGGATTCCTTGTTGGTATTGATGTAGGCTGCGTCTGCGATCAGCTTGCAATCGCTCGATTCAGCGATGGCCTGAAGTATTTTTAACAGCTGGACAATGCTTTTCACACCTCTGATTTCCAAGAGGTCTACCATCAATTGCCGGACGAGGATGTTGGTTTTTCCCTTGATTTCTATCCCCCGTAGCGATTTCTTCAGCATTGCGGCGATGGTTTCAAATTCATCCAGCTGGAAAACAGAGTTGTTTAGGAAGTTGTCCGGAAAGTAGATCACGATGCCGTGGGTCTCCATGCGGTTTTCGGGGATGTGATAGGCTTTGTCGTTTTTCCACAAATGTGGCAGGTTTGGCCCGGTCAGCACCATGTCACCTTCCTTGAAATTCTGCATGTGGTCGCCAATAAAGCGCGTCCCGCGTCCTTTCAAAACTACAAAAAGCTGATACTCGGAGTGAAAATGCCAGTTAACATCAAAAAATGGCGCTATCAACTCTCTGATTTCAAATGCTTTGCCTTCTGGGATCCTTGATTTTTGAAAGGGGGTCTTCACTGATTTTTGCTCTTTTTGAAGTTTTTGAAAATACAAATTGGCAAAAAACAGTCACAAATTAGGGGAATACAGTAAGAAATTCTTGGACTAAATAGGGAATATTAACGTCTAAAAAATCCGCTAACCCAAAGTATGACCAATTTGAAAAAATCGGGGATAAAAAGCCTTCCCCTACTCTACGTTCTCGTATTGTTGTTTTCCTGCGGCAAAAAAGACTCATTTCTTTCTATGACAGAACCGAGGCGGGTAGAAATTCTCGTCTTGGGACATGACAGTGAGCATCACAACTCCGAAAAGTTGATGCTTTATTTGGAGACGCCTTTTTTCCAAAAGGGAATCAATCTGACCTACACATCCGACCCCAACGACCTCAACGAGTCGGTGCTGTACAACTACGACGGTCTGATGATCTATGCAAACCACGACTCCATCAGCCCAAGCCAAGAAGCGGCGTTGAAAGATTACGTACAAAGTGGCAAAGCGCTGATCCCTATCCACAGCGCCTCTTGGTGCTTCAGAAACTCAGACTGGTTCGTAAATGCTGTCGGTGGCCAATTTAGCACCCATGGTACCGGTCGATTCACGGCAGATATCGTCGACGCTGAGCATCCTGCGATGAAAGGCATCGAGGAATTTGAAACTTGGGATGAAACCTACGTTCACTCCCACGTCAACCCCGATATGCATGTCCTGATGGAGCGCGTCGAGGGCGACAAAAAGGAGCCATACACCTGGACAAGAGAAGAGGGAAAAGGGCGTGTTTTCTATACCGCCTATGGCCATAATGAAGAGACCTGGAAGCAAGAGGAGTTTCAGGAACTAGTCGCAAATGGCATCCTATGGGCTGTCGGCGACAAAGTGAACGAGCTGCTTGCGGAGTACAAAATCCCAGTACCGCAGTTTCAGGATGCCGAAATCCCCAACTACGAAAAGCGTGATCCAGCACCGCGATTTCAGCTCCCCCTCTCTCCAGAGGAAAGTATGAAGTTGGTACAGGTGCCAGTGGGCTTCGAAATGGAGCTTTTTGCCAGCGAACCGATGATCATTAATCCCATCGCAATGGCTTGGGACGAAAGAGGTAGATTGTTTGTCATTGAGACGGTCGACTATCCCAACGAAATCAGAAAAGAAGGCGGTGACGACAAGATCAAAATCCTGGAAGATACGGATGGAGACGGCAAGGCCGACAAGGTTACCGTATTTGCAGACAAGCTGAACATCCCTACCTCCATCATGGCCGTTAACGGCGGGATGCTGATCTCAATGGCGCCGGACTTTGTGTTCCTCAAAGATACCGACGGAGACGACGTGGCTGATGTACGCGAAGTGATCATGACTGGCTGGGGCAAAAGCGACACCCATGCTGGGCCTTCCAACCTGAAGTATGGTTTTGACAACAAAGTGTGGGGCGTATTGGGATACTCTGGATTCAACGGGGAAGTGAGCGGCCAAAGACATGCATTCGGCCAAGGCGTCTACCGATTTGAGCCAAGCGGCGAAAATCTGGAATACCTTGGGAATACCTCAAACAATACCTGGGGACTTGGATTCACCGAGGATTTTGAAACCTTTATTTCCACTGCCAACGGGCAGCACAGCGTGTATTTCTCCATGCCAAACAAGTACCTGAGACGCCCTATCTTTCAGGGCTCTGCCAATACGGTTCATGGCATAGACTCTCACTACGACATGCCTCACCTCACGCCATTCTTACGCCAGGTGGACTGGTTTGGCGGCTACACCGCTGCGGCTGGACATAATTTTTATACAGCAAGAAGCTTCCCACAAAGCTACTGGAACCGCATAGCCTTTGTCGCAGAGCCAACAGGCCGCGTACTTCACAAAGCCATCATCAATAGCGAAGGCTCTGGCTTCGAGGAGAAAAATGGATTTAACATCCTGGCGAGTTCGGACGAGTGGTTCTCTCCTGTGCATGCAGAAGTAGGACCTGATGGCGCGCTTTGGGTCGCTGACTGGTATAACTTTATCATCCAACACAACCCTACTCCACGTGGCTTTGAAAACGGAGAAGGGAACGCTTACATCAACCCACTTCGTGATGCCAAACATGGACGAATCTACCGCATCAGCTACAAAGGGGGCAAGGACTCAGAAGTATTTGACCTAGGAGACGCGGATGGCAATGAACTCCTGAAGGCGCTGAAAAGTGAAAATATGTTCTGGAGATTGACTGCGCAGCGCTTGATCGTAGAAAAACAAGACAAATCTGTACTCTCCGGACTCTATCAGATCATCGGAGATCAAAGTGTGGACGCTGTTGGTATCAACGGACCTGCCATCAACGCGCTTTGGACCCTACAGGGATTGGGAGAACTAAATGGCGAAAATGCGGAGGCTATTCAGGTAGTCGAAAAGGCACTTTCCCATCCTTCTGCCGCCGTGCGAAAAAACGCTCTGAGAGTATTGCCTAGAACTGAATCCTCACTGAAGGCGATCTTGTCATCCAACATCATCAATGACTCTGATTTGCATACCCGAAAAGAGGCCTTCTTGGCGCTGTCTGATATGCCGTTTTCCGAAGATGCGGCTAAGGCGCTGGTCGAAGCTGCAAAAGCTCAGGACAACGGAAAAGATTCTTATTTGCCCCAGTCGATTTTCGCAGCTGTTTTGGCGCATCCGACGGAGTTTGCCAAGCTCGACAACACCAATGCCCTTCAGGCTGCTGCGGATGCGGAATTCTCCTTGACCGACCGAATTTCCAGGAGCTTGGTAGCTGAGCAGTATCCTTTGGATCAGCGTAACAGCATCCTTTTCCCACCAGATGTCGCCGGAAAGGAAATTTCTATTCGTATGATTGTTTCCAAAGGAGACAATCCATTGGAAGGTGTGCTGGTAGCCCACGGAAACAACACCAATGGTTACAGCCTCTACATCTATCAGAACGACTTGTATTTCGCGTTAGCGCAGGACGAAAAACTCACGCTTCTCAAGTCCAAAAAAGCGCTTCCGGAAGAGCAGTTTACCATCGACGCCAGTTTGGTGGAAGATGGAAGCCTGAGTCTCAAAATCAATGGCGAAGAAGTGGATAAGGGAAAAACCAAAGGGCTATTCACAGAACCGCTCTCCCCAACAAGAGTTCGAGTGGGCCAAAACGATAGCAGGAATGTCGTAGGTAAATATGAGGGAACCTGGTGGTTTGGAGGCAGACTAAGCAATAAGTCTACCCTAGCCTTGAAAAATCCGGGAGCTGAAATCGATGTCCTTGGAGAGTCTTCCAAAACTGTCACTGCCAACGGTTCTACAGTAGTCAAACTTGCCGTGACTCCACATGAGATGAAGTTCAACAAAACGACCTTCACCGTAAAAGCGGGTTCCCAAGTTACCATTGACTTCGAAAACCCTGATTTCATGCAGCACAATCTGGTCATCGGTCAAAAAGGCTCCATGGAAGTCATCGGTGCCGCTGCCGACGAGCTTGCACGAGATCCTAAGGGCGCTGAACAAAACTATGTACCGAAGATCCCGCAAGTGATCGCTGCCACCAAGTTGGTTGATCCAGAAGGAAGAGAATCGCTGGTATTTGTAGCGCCGACGGAGCCGGGAGAATATCCATTCATCTGTACAGTTCCAGGTCACTGGAGAATTATGAACGGAATCATGAAAGTTGAATAATCCATGGCCCTAGACGTAAAATTTGCGGTAAGCACTTGGCTATGGACCTCGCCATTCAACAAAGAGGCGACGTCCCTTTTTCCAAAAATCAAAAGCTACGGCTATGACGCAGTCGAGATTCCGGTAGAAGATCCGAGCCTGATTGACATCGACTGGGTAAAAAAAGCACTATCGGATAACGGGCTTCGGCCCGTCATCTGCGGAGCCTTTGGCCCCAGTAGAGACTTGACCAATGAAGATCCTTCCTACCATCAGACCTGTTTTGACTATCTGGACGCCTGCTTCGAAATCGCCTCGGAGCTCGACGCTGGCTTTGTAGCTGGTCCTATGTACTCGGCGGTTGGAAAAGCCAGACTGGTGTCTCCAGAACAAAAGAAAATCGAATGGGAAAGAGCCGTAACCAACCTTCGAAAAGTCTGCGACACCGCCGGGAAATACGGCTTGGAGATCGCAATCGAAACCTTGAACCGCTTTGAAACCGACCTGATCAATACAGCGGCTGAGCTAAAGCAGTTGCTAGACGACATCAACGAGCCCGAAGCCAAAGCTATTCTGGACGGCTTTCACATGAATATCGAGGAACCCAGCATCGAAGAGGCGATAAAGACGGTCGGAGATAGATTGATCCATGTGCAGGTATCGGAAAACTACCGGGGTACCCCTGGCACCGGCCAAACGAACTGGGCGGCTTGGAAGCGCGGCTTGGAAGCCGTCAACTACAAAGGCTACGTGTCGATCGAGAGTTTTACTCCGGAGGTCAAGGAGCTGGCGGGCGCCGTATGCATTTGGAAGCCACTGGTACCGTCTCAGGACGGTTTTGCCAAAGAAGGCCTGGATTTCCTGAGAAAATGGGCCGCTGAATAAAACTAAAACGCAAACCCATCGGACATGCTGATTACCTACCACCTAGATATTGAAAAAAAACAAAACACGATTTACCCATGACCAAAAAACCAATCAACATCGCCATCATAGGGCTGGGATTTGGTGCGGAGTTTATTCCCATCTACCAAAAACATCCCTTGGCCAATATGTACGCGATTTGTCAGAGAAATAAAGAAAAGGCCGAAGAGATCGGGAAAGCATTCGGGATCGAAAAGGTCTATACAGACTACGATGATCTTCTAAAAGATCCAAACATAGACGCGGTACATATCAATACCCCTATCCAAAACCACGCGGAGCAATCAATCAAAGCCCTAAAAGCGGGCAAACATGTTGCCTGCACCGTCCCTATGGCAACTACGGTCGAAGAATGTCGCCAGATCGTAGAACTCACCGAAAAGACCGGCCTGACCTATATGATGATGGAGACTGTGATCTACAGCCGTGAGTTCCTCTTCGTCAAGGAAATGTATGAAAGAGGCGAACTAGGCAAAATCCAATTCCTCAGAGCTTCGCATCAGCAGGAAATGGCCGGATGGCCAGGATATTGGGAAGGCCTCCCTCCCATGCATTACGCGACCCATTGCGTTGGGCCTGTCTTGGCATTGCCAAAAGCACAAGCGGAGTATGTGTCCTGCTTTGGATCCGGAAGAATAGACGAAAACCTAATTCCAAAGTACGGGTCGCCTTTTGCCATCGAGACTTGCCACATCAAGTTGAGGGATTCTGATCTGGCTGCGGAAGTGACCCGATCCCTTTTCAATACCGCAAGGCAATACCGCGAAAGCTTTGATGTCTATGGTTCAAAAAAATCCTTTGAATGGACACTGATCGAGCACGAGGACTCGGTAATCCACACAGGCGAGACGCCTTTACGCGTGAAGATTCCTGACTATGCCCATCTGTTACCAGCTGAGATCGCCTCCTTTACAACCCAAGGCGTGTATGATTCTGACGACAACCAACACCTTTCATTTATCCAAGGCTCAGGACACGGCGGCTCCCATCCTCACCTAGTCAATGAATTTCTAAATGCCTTGACGGCCGAACGAGCGCCATATCCTGACGCTAGGGAATCAGCCAACATTACCTGTGTGGGGATTTTGGCCCATGAGTCGGCGATGGAAGGAGGAAAAATCAAACACTTGCCCGAATTCACTCTCAAATAAGCCACCAGCCTATTAAACCAAGAAAGGCGGTCCTTATGGGCTGCCTTTCCTATTTTAAACCGTATCTAAAGGCCGAAGTGTTGGAGTTCTTTTGGCCTCGTACAGCTAACGCGTTTTACTTTATCCGCTTCGCCTCTGCGGTAAACATGCCCATCAGACTTCCAGAAGAAAAATCCTCATCCACCTTTTTCAGGTCCAGCGTAACATCATATCCAGAGATGGTAAAGGCTGCATTCAGCACATCCCCGGCCACAGTCACCGAGCTCATCTTGCTTTCCGTACCCGAGGCATCCTCGATAAAATAGCCCATGGTTTTGTCGTCAACCGTCTCAAACCGCATGGGGATGGTCGCATCACCCTGAGGGGTGTCTTTGACCAGAACTTCCCATTTGCCGTCAAAGTAAGAGGCTTGGTTCAATTCCTTTTCTTGTAAATCAGAAGACCCAAAAAAGGTAACTAGCAAAGCAATGCTTGTAAAGAGTAATTTCATCGTAATGGGGTTTAGGGTTATAACTTGAAAAAATTAGCAAAAAATCTTCAATATGTACTTCCGCTGAAAAATAAACTTTTCGGGACAACAAGTCAAAGAGAGTCCGAAGCATTAAACAGGCCCGTTGCTGGGATTTCCACGGTAGTTTTCGGCCTCTTCAAGCCCATCTACTACTTCTGCTACTTTGCCCTTTGTACGTATGTCTCAATCAGAGTGGTCTGCTCCTAGGAATGTTCCCATAAACGTCCCCTTCCTAGGTCTGACCGACCTAGCAACCTTTAGCGGCGGGACCACAATTCCCAAATCACTCGAAATCTATGAGTCCATAAAAAGAAAAACCACCCATTTCTGAGTGGTTTACTGAGCCCCTTGCCGGGATCGAACCAGCGACCTACTGATTACAAGTCAGTTGCTCTACCAGCTGAGCTAAAGAGGCTTACCTTTATCGTGGTGCAAATATAGACTTTCGGGTATTTCTCTCCAAGTCCGATATCCATGTTTTTGCTTCCGCTTCTCTATCTCGCAGATTTTGAGAGAGAAAAATTTAGAATTCTTTCAGGATGTTCAGCTTCTTCTTAAGCTTGTCAATTTCTTCTTCTGCCTTTTGGATCTTGATGTCAAATTGGTCTTTGAGTTTATCCGCGGTTTTTGAAGCAGTAAAGAACTCGAGGTTGTTTTTCCACAGCGTAATGTTGTTTTCCAAATCAGAGATCTGCTTGCGGATGCCATGTTCTTTCTTGTTCAGCGTCTTGACTGCATTTGGATCGGATTGGATACGGTTCAGATTCAGTCTAAACAAGAAGTCTTCTCTGTCCGTGTCTGTGGAGTCCAGATTTTCCAGATATTGATCGACAGCTTCCTTGAATTGGGCCTGGACTTCCTTGATGTTCTTACGCGGCACGAAGCCAATCTCGTTGAATTCGGTAACCCAAGTCGTCAGTGCCTCCTCGCTCAAATTCTCCCCTGCAGCAGCGGACAAGATGGTCTGAATAAGTTCTTGCTTTTTCTTCAGGTTCTGATCAAATTCTGAATGAGCTTGTCTGTTGGAATTTCTTCGGTTTTCGAAGAAAGCATCACAGGCAGCCTTGAACTTCTTGTAGAGCGAATCCCTGTTTTTTTCCGGGGTGGGTCCCAGCTTTTTCCAGTCCTGCTGCAGTTTTACCAATTGATTGGCGGTATTTTGCCAGTCTGTGTTTTCCATCAAAGATTCTGCTTGAGCGATAAGCTCCTCCGCTTTTTTCTGATTGGTCGCGCGGATTTCATCCAGCTCTTTAAAGAATAGGTTTTTGTTGTGGAAGAAATGCTTGAAAGCCGCCCAGAACGCCTTGTTTATTTCTTTTCCAGCCTCCTTGGGCACCGGTCCGATCTTTTCCCAAGCCTTTTGAACCTCCAAAATCTCTTTCGTCTTGATATTCCAGTCTTTGATTCGATCAGCCTTGAAATCGGCAAATGGAGCCAACTGGGCAATCAGTGCCTCTTTATCAGTTTGATTCTTTTTGAAGACTTCTTTCTGACCTTCAAAAAACTCCTTTCTGCGGTCGTAGACAGCATCTGAGGCAGCCTTAAACCGCTGCCAAAGATTTTCTTGGTCTTCTCTCGGTACGGGCCCAATATGCTTGAATTCCTCATGCAGCTCATTCAGCTGACGGATGGCCTCTTTGAGTTCCTTCACGTCTTTGAGCAGCTCGGCTTTCTCACAAAGCTCAGTTTTGCTTTCCAGATTCTTTTTTCTGTCGAGCTCTTTTAGCTCAAAGTAAATGCTACGGTTGTCGTAGAAACGGTCCATTAAGGCATTGAAACTTGCCCACAGGTTACGATTTTGAGCGGTAGGCACTGGGCCAATGGATTTCCACTCCTCCTGGATTGCTTTGACCGCGCCCATGCTCAGGGTAGTCTCTTCGCCGTCTACCAGGTCCCGAAGTTTATTGAGTAGTTCGTTTTTGGCTGTAAGGTTTTTTTCCTTCTGCTTTTCGGCTTCCTTTCTGAGTGAGTTAATTTGATACCTGAAGTCGTTGAACACTTTGAAAAATTCGCGTTCTTCTTCATGCTGACGATATTCGAAATCATCTTCCGCTCCGCCCTCAGCTTTGAATTTGCTCAGAGCTTCCTCCTTGTCTTTGGATACTAGTTCGTCAAATGCAGCCTTGATTTCATGTGCAGTCTTGTCGAGCTTCAGTACAGGAATATGGTGGATTTTGTCTTTGAGCAGCTTCAATAGCTGAACCTTGTTCAATCCGGATAGTTCCAAGTGCTCGTCTGCATGCTCATGTTCTTCTTCCTCTGTCTCTTCCCCCTGGGAATCCCCAGCTTCGGTTTGTTCGCTACTTTCGCTACTTACTGAAGGTTCATTTGAAACGGTTGATTCGGATTGAGTTGCTTCTTCCACTTGAGCGTCATCACTAGAAGCTGGCTCCTTACTCTCAGGTTCGGAAGATTCGGATTTACTTGCAACCGCTACAGGCTCACTCTCTTGTATGTCGCCATCTTCCAACGCCTGAATGGCTTCAGATTCTTCGGCTTGTTCTGCATTTTCGATACCCTTCACTTCCTCGTCAGAAGCTTGGGTCACCTTGTCTTTTTGGGACAATTCGTTACTTTTCTCAGTCATAAAAACGATACTATTTCAAGGCAATATGGGCAAAAGTAGGGATTTTGCCTAATTTAATCTTGGGTCGAGGGGATAATTTGCGATTACCTTAAACTCCCCTCCCATGTTTTTCAAAAGCAATCTCCAAAGCTCATCGGGGGTGTTTCCAAGGACGTCCGCATCCACTTTATGGTCACAGATAATCCAGGTATTTTCACCCAATTCATCTGACAGTTGGCCCGAACCCCACCCGCTATATCCAATAAAAAAACGTACGTCATGGGGGGCCAAAAGCCCGCTTTTTAGCTGGTCAACCAAGCTCTCAAAATCCCCTCCCCACCAAAGATCCTCCCCGATGGCAATGCTGCCTTCGAGGATTTTTTCGCCGAAATAGATAAAATGCAAAGTGTTTTGCTCGACCGGGCCCCCAACGAAAACTTCATTTTCCAGAAATGACAGTTCCTCTACCAATTCACTCAAATGAAGTATAGACGGCTTATTAAGAACCAGCCCAAAACTTCCTTCGGAATTGTGTTCACAAAGCAGAACCACGGATCGCACGAAGTTCTCATCCTGCAAAAACGGTTCAGAAATTAGTAGATTTCCTGCTTGGGGAATTTTCGAAGGCTCATTCTTCATGCTTGTATCCTTTCCTTTTCAGTGAAAAATATAGGCTTAAATTTTAAAAATCCAATGCCTATGGTACTTTTATCAAGCAATTTCCAACACAAGAAAATCAATGACAAAACTCTCGGAAATCCGTAAAGACTACAGTTCCAAATCACTGGATATCAATGATATAAATTCAGATCCAATTCAGCAATTTCGAATCTGGATAGATGAAGCAATCGATTCCGAAGTACCTGAAGTGAACGCCATGTGCCTGTCCACGATGGGGCTTGACGGCTATCCGAATGGCAGGATAGTGCTGCTGAAAGAGGTAGATGAGGGCTTTGTGTTTTTCACCAACTACGCAAGCGAGAAAGGGCGGGAAATTGCCGCAATTCCCCGAGGGTCGCTGACCTTCTTCTGGCCAGAGCTGGAGCGACAAGTAAGGATCACTGGAGATCTGACAAAAGTTAGTTCGGCGGAATCAGACGCCTACTTCCTTTCCAGACCGACAGCATCCCAAATTGGGGCCTGGGCATCACCCCAGAGCACAATCCTTGGCAGCCGGGAAGAGCTCAGTTCGCGTCAAAAGGCTTTTGAAGAAAAATTCAAGGTCGAAGAGCTCACGAGGCCAAGCCATTGGGGAGGTTACCGACTATTGCCATTCCGCCTCGAGTTTTGGCAAGGAAGGCCCAGCCGACTCCACGACCGAATCAGCTATCAGAAAAATCCAGACGAAAGCTGGACAATCAACCGCCTTGCTCCTTGATTATTTCAAATCAAAGAGGTCATCGATGCCGATAAAGCGCTCCACTGTAAATCCTTCTCCATATTTGGCCATAATTCTATGCCCAAACTCTCTGGCTCTGGATTCGATGAAGGGCAAAAAGTCCGGAGAGGAAATAAAGCTGGATGGCTCTTCGGAGAAAGGGTCATAAAACTGGGACTTAAAAGCCATGATGCTGGCCACCTTGATGTCCCAAAACGCTGAAATATCGAAGATAAAATCCGGCTTTATATAGTTGTTTTGAATGTAGTGGTAGACAAATTTTGGCCGCCAAGGCTCTTGGGCAATACCCGCCTCAACAGTCTCAATCTTGCGCAGTCCACTCATAAAGCAGGCATTCGTAGCCAAAGAGGACCCTTTTCCATGGTCTGGATGCCGATCTGAAACCGCATTGGCTAGGACAATATCCGGCTGATACTTGCGTATAACTCTGATAAGCTCCTTTTGGTGGACTTCATCATCCTTGAAATAGATGTCTCTGAAGCCCATATTTTCTCTAGCGGAAAGCCCAAGAATTTTGGCTGCGTCTTCCGACTCCTTCAGCCGAAGTTCTGGAGTACCACGTGTTCCCATCTCCCCTTGCGTCAAATCGACAATGCCAACCTTGTGTCCTTTCGCTACGTGCGCAGCGATAGTCCCCGAACACCCCAGTTCGGCATCGTCAGGATGAGCGGCCAACACCAAAATATCCAATTTCATTTGTTTCCTATTTTATTCTGAGATTCTGCCCGACACGCAAGATAGAACGAGTGCTGATCCCGTTCAATCTGGTGATTTGACTGATGGTCACTCCGTATCTCCTTGCTATTGAGCCTAGAGTATCGCCTCTTTTAACTCGATGGTACGCGGCCTCCCTAGCCTTCGCTACGTGGGAAAAAAGATCCTTAGTGATCAGCAGATCTTGTATCGTCAACTCTCCTTTGTCAAAATCATATACGTTTTCCGGATCAAAAGGAAGCCCCCGATACCGCATCTCATAGTGGAGATGGGAGCCGGTACTTCGGCCTGTACTTCCGCCCTTTCCGATAATATCCCCTGCTTTTATCTCGTCGCCTACCTCTGCGATCTGCTTCGAAAGGTGTCCATAGAGCGTTTCTAAGCCATTTTTGTGCCTTACTAGCACGTAGTATCCCCAGCCATACCTATCGTAGGATCGTACCCGTACTATCCCATCAAAGGCGGAATAAACCGGGTCTCCGGTATCCAAATCCAAGTCAGTGCCATAGTGGTTTCTACCCCATCTAGGACCAAACACCGAGGTCTTTTTGGATTGATCCAAAGGAAATTTCCACTCCATGCCGTAACGCTGGTCATACAATCGCAGCTGCAGGCTATCCTGAAAATTTCGGATGTCAAAATTGTAGATGTCGACTTTCTTGCTGTCCCATGTCGAATAGTATTCAAAGGCTGTCACCCAAATGCTATCTATCTGGATTTGCTCCGACACTTTGACCAGCTGGTTGGTGGGAGCCCAAGCCATTACGTTCTGGTCCTCACTGATGATCGACCTGATCCTAGCCAGGTTCACATCGTATTGAAAAATCAATGAATCGGTCTGAAAGGTGAGTGTCCTAAGGTAGGATTCTTGGTCAAACTGTCTCAGTTCGATATTTCTTCTCTCCTGGGCACTGGCGGGATTATTTGCACTGTTTTTCTTGACAATCTTAGGAAAAACCTGAGCATTGGCTTCAATGAAACCAATGCTCAGCAGGATTCCCAAAATTGTTCTCAGAATGTAATTCCTCATCAATTGGATTTAATGATTCTCGTGTGCTGCCAGGAAGCGCTCCGCATCCAACGCTGCCATACAGCCTGTACCTGCTGCGGTGACTGCTTGTCTATAGACATTATCCTGAGCATCTCCACAGGCAAATACGCCATCGACGTTGGTTTTTGAACTTCCCGGAATGGTCTTGATATAACCGGAAGGATCCATGTGGACAAAATCCCTAAAGATCTCCGTGTTGGGTTGGTGACCAATAGCAACAAAGAAGCCAGAAATTGCTATTTCCTTTTTTTCTCCGGTTTTATTGTTGAAAATCCGCACGCCTCTTACCTCTTCTTCTCCCAAAATCTCATCGGTCTCCGAATTCCACAGAATTTCGATCTTAGGATTGTTCATTACGCGATTTTGCATGATCTGGGATGCTCTCATTTCCTCCCTTCTCACGATCATGTACACTTTGGAGCAAATGTTTGCAAGGTAGCTTGCCTCCTCGCAGGCGGTATCGCCAGCACCAACGATGGCGACTTCCTGCCCGCGAAAAAAGAAACCGTCACAAACAGCACAGGCAGAAACACCTTTCCCATTCAATCGAGTCTCGCTTTCGATTCCCAACCACTTCGCTGAGGCTCCGGTGGAAATGATCGTTGTCTCCGAATGGATGGTCACTTGATCGTCCACTGTGACTACATGGGGACGTGAGGAAAAATCCACCTTGGTCACCATCCCGTAGCGCACATCCGTTCCGAATCTTTCTGCTTGCTTCTTAAAATCTTCCATCATTTCTGGACCCATGATCCCGTCTGGGTATCCGGGGTAGTTTTCGACATCGTTAGTGATGGTAAGCTGGCCACCGGGCTGACCTCCAGTGTACAATACGGGTGACAATCCAGCTCTCGATGCGTATATCGCCGCTGTATAGCCGGCAGGGCCCGATCCGATGATCAATACTTTGACCCTTTCAATTTCTTGGTTCATTAATAGCTTGTATTAAATCGGTTAAATTTTGTCATTTTTGGGTAGGCAACAAAACTCGGCATAGTTAAAATTCCCTAAGCAGATAATTGTCACTTAATACCAGATAAATAAATTATGGCATGAAAATAAAAAAGGGGCCTGAGCCCCTTTTTCAATTATCCCAGGTAGGGTTTTAGCGTCTTACTTCTGGAAGTATGACGTAGCCTCCTGATTGCTTTTTCCTTGATTTGTCTGACCCGCTCGCGGGTCAAGTTGAACTTCTCTCCGATTTCTTCGAGGGTCATCGCATGCTCGCCGTTGAGTCCAAAATACAGCGTGATGACATCAGCTTCTCTTTGGGTGAGGGTAGAAAGCGCACGCTGAACTTCTTTTCTCAAAGAATCGGTCATCAGCCCATCATCCGGCTTCTCGTCCCCGTCGTTTTCCAACACATCCAAAAGGCTGTTTTCTTCTCCCTGCACAAACGGAGCATCCATTGAGACGTGACGGCCGGAAATCTTCATGGTGTCGACCACCTCAGAGGCAGTCACCTCGAGTACTTCTGCCAGTTCCTCCGGAGATGGCTCCCGCTCGAACTTCTGCTCCAGCTCACTGAAGGTCTTTGAGATCTTGTTAAGGGATCCTACCCTATTCAGCGGCAAGCGAACAATCCTGGACTGCTCTGCCAAAGCCTGCAGGATGGATTGTCTGATCCACCACACGGCATAGGAGATGAATTTAAAACCACGGGTCTCATCAAATCGCTGGGCAGCCTTGATCAAGCCAAGATTCCCTTCATTGATCAAATCTCCCAAAGAAAGGCCTTGGTTCTGGTATTGTTTAGCGACAGATACCACAAATCGAAGGTTTGCCTTGGTCAGTTTTTCCAGCGCCAGTTGGTCACCCTCGCGGATTCTCTTTGCCAAAACTACTTCTTCATCAGCTGTCAACAGGTCTACTTTGCCAATTTCCTGAAGGTATTTGTCCAGTGATTGGGATTCCCTGTTGGTAATCTGTTTGCTAATTTTTAGCTGCCTCATTCAAATTAGAATTTGAGAAATTAATTTTTTAATGCAAATAAGATAATCAATTGTTTGATTATGCCTGTTCTTTAGGAGCAGGTTTTTCCGGCTTTGGCAATAGAGCCTTTCTCGAAAGCTTGAATTTGCCAGTTTTTTTATCGATTTCGATCAATTTGACCACGATCTCTTCGCCAGGCTCAAGCACTCCTTCCATGCTTTCCAGTCGCTCCCACTTGATTTCGGAGATATGGAGTAAACCATCTTTGCCGGGCATAAATTCCACAAAGGCGCCAAAAGGCTGGATGTTTTTTACTTTTCCGGTGTATGTCTCGCCGATTTCAGGCTGAGCAACGATCGCCTTGATGCGCTTGATCGCAGCGTCCATGTTCGCTTGGTTAGCAGAGAACACGTTGATTTTACCCTGGTTGTCGATCTCTTCGATCACGATGGTAGTCGCGGTGTCCTTCTGGATCTCCTGAATTACTTTTCCACCTGGTCCGATCACGGCTCCGATCAATTCCTTAGGAATCCACATCATGAATGAACGTGGAGTATGAGGCTTCAGATCCGGTTTAGGCGCAGCCAAAGTCTTGGAAATCTCATTGAGAATGTGTAGACGTCCCTCTTTCGCTTGGTACAACGCTTCCTTCAGAACTGAATAATCCAGTCCTTCGACCTTCAAGTCCATCTGGCAAGCGGTGATCCCCTTTTCTGTGCCTGTAACCTTGAAGTCCATGTCACCCAAGTGGTCTTCATCTCCAAGGATGTCAGAAAGGATCGCATATTTGCCTGTTTTTGCGTCGGAGATCATCCCCATCGCAATCCCGGTCACCGGCGCTTTGATCGGAATACCGGCATCCATCAACGCCAAAGAACCGGCGCAAACAGTTGCCATCGAGGATGAACCGTTGGATTCCAGAATATCCGATACGATTCGGATGGTGTAGGGGTTTTCGTTTTCTGCTGGAAGAACTTTTTTCAGAGCCCTCATGGCCAAATTGCCGTGCCCTACTTCCCTTCTACCCGGTCCTCTGTTTGGCTTTACCTCGCCAGTGGAAAATCCCGGGAAGTTGTAATGCAGGAAAAATTTATTATATCCGGAAATAACAGCTCCGTCGACCATCTGCTCGTCCATCTTGGTACCAAGGGTACAAGTGGTCACAGACTGGGTCTCTCCCCTAGTAAAAACCGCCGAACCATGTGCCGAAGGAAGGTAATCCACCACAGACCAGATCGGTCTGATTTCGTTTAGCGCTCTCCCATCCAGTCTTTTCTTGGTTTCAAGAGTCAAGTTACGGGCGGCCTCCTTGTGGATTTTATGAAAGTATGGCCCAATCAGGCTTGCTTCAAATTCATGCTCCTCACCCAGGCTCTCAACAAATGCATCTTTGATTTCCTTGATCGCTGCGGAACGCTCCGTTTTGTTTGGAGTTTGTTTGCTGACGGAAGCAAAAAGCTTGTCGTAAAGCTCAGCTTTCATCTTGTCATACAACCCGGGATCGGACTTTTCGTGAGAATACTCCCTCTTCTTTTCCTTGCCAACCATTTGGGTCAGCTCTACCTGCGCCTGGCAATGACGCTTAATCTCCTCATGGGCATATTGTAATGCCTCTACCATTTCATCTTCCTGGATCTCAGACGCTTCGCCTTCCACCATCAAGATGTACTCAAGAGAGCCTGCCACAATAAACTCCAAAGAAGCCTTTTCAAGCTGGGATGGAGTTGGGTTGATGACCAAGGTACCGTCGACCTTGGCAACTCGAACCTCGGAGATCGGCCCATTGAATGGAATGTCCGACACGGCCAAAGCCGCAGAGGCTGCAAGCCCCGCTAGGCTGTCCGGCAGCACTTCACTGTCAGCAGACATCAACGTGATGGCTACCTGCGTGTCAGCATGGTAGTCATCCGGAAATATCGGACGGATTGCTCGGTCCACGATCCGACTGATCAAAATTTCGTAGTCGGACAATCTGCCCTCTCTTTTCAAAAATCCTCCGGGGATTTTACCGGAAGAAGCAAATTTCTCCTGATAGTCTACTGATAATGGCAAAAAGTCAACTCCTTCCAAAGCGTCTTTCTTGGCGACCACAGTGGCCAACAGCATCGCTTTTCCCATCCGCACAACTACAGAACCGTCAGCCTGTTTGGCAAGTGCTCCAGTTTCGATAGTGATTTCTCTGCCATCCTGTAGTTGGATGGTCTTCGTGATCAAATTTGGTAACATAAATTGTTGTTAGTATAATTTTCTTCGGTTTGAAAAATAAAGGCATCTAGCTTAAAAAGAAAAAAGTAAGGTTCTCTAAAATTGAGAACCTTACCGAAAGGATTATTTTCTGATTCCGAGCTCTGCGATAATCGCTCTGTAGCGCTCGATGTCTTTCTTATGGAGGTAGTCCAGTAGGCTTCTTCTTTTACCTACCAACTTCAGCAGACCCAATCTAGAGGAGTGATCCTTCTTGTTTGACTTTAGGTGCTCAGTCAAATGCTGGATTCTGTGGGTGAAGAGGGCAATCTGTGACTCAGGAGATCCTGTATCAGTAGCAGATTTTAACCGTCCATGATTCTGAAACAACTCTTGTTTTTTCTCTGATGTTAAATACATGTTTAGCTAAATTTTATAAAACAGCTACAAAGGTAAGATTAATATTTTGGAAAGTAAACAATCACTTGGACTTTGCTGGACGTTTGGGCAAAAAAGCGGACACTTTTTTCCAAAGACCCGAATAAAAATCCGCCTCAAAGAGCCTTGCGTCCTTTCTTGCCTGCCTCAGGAAGAACAATCCAAAAGGAAGTAGGCATAGGTTTGAGAAAACCGTCCCAAATAGCGGATCTGTTATTCCTTCCTTAGCCCACTTTTCGCCGGTGATAGTCAACATATAAAAAAGGATAAAGAAAATTATCGAGATCAAAACCGGCATTCCGAGCCCTCCCTTTTTGATGATAGAACCAAGGGGTGCACCGATCAGAAACATCACAAAGCAGGCAATAGCCTGCGTATATTTCTGATACCAGGCTATCTCATATCTCCTGTATTCCCGCTGATGGCTTTCAATCTGGCTTTTCTTGACATCAAAGGAGTTTTTGAGGTTTCGTGAGTTATTTAGCGCCATAGTATAGGCATTGGATATGTAGCCTCTCTTTACCACGACCGAATCGATCTTCGCCCGTTCCTCATCCGTGAGGGGTGCAGTTCTTTTGGCCTTCACAGCAACGGTGTTCTGAGTAGGAATAGAAGGACTGACCATGGTCGAGTCGGACGAAAGTGAATCCCGCAATGAAATATTCACCTTAGGATTTCGGCTGAAAATAGAGTCTGGCTTCGGCGATTCTGAACTACTCGCTAGATATACCTTAGGATCGACAGGCTTTGTCGAATCATTTTGAGTTACGGCCACAGAATCTCCTTCTTTTTCCAGGGCTTTAAGGGAGTCCTTTTCCGCTTTCTCTCGCTCGATCTTTGCCTTCCTTAGTTCATCATCCCTCGTTTTTCGGTTCCTTATTTCCTCCGAGGGAGTAAGCTTGCGCTCTTTTCCAAAAAAATTATAGATGCTTTGTGCGGTGGTGTAGTTTTGAAATTTCAAGTCATTGACCAGAGTAGTGATCGAGTCTAGCCCAAGCTGGATCTGTGAGATATTCTTTATCGCCCGGTTGGTGGACCAGAGATCTTCCGGAGTCCTGCTAAGCTGAAAAGCATCCAGATCAAATATGATGACGTTTTCGTCAAACTGTGTTCTTGAGAACTCCACGGGAGGCTCACTGATTCCCCGAGTTTGGCGCTCCTCCTTATAGTTCTGGCCATTGTAAAGGGTTAGCTTGAGGTAGCTGTCGTTAAAAAAAGTCTCCATTCTGCCGGAGTCCGCCAAAGTCATGTTTAAGTTTCCCTCCTGCCCAGCATGGTTGTAGATAATGATATCCCGAAGTCGGACGTCATCCATTTTTTTGTTGACCTTGATGCTGTAGTTGGGTATGCCTGCGTAAAAAACGCCCTCCTTGATATCCAATGCCGGCGATTTCATACGGATGTCATAGAGGAGGCTGAACGTCTTCAGGTTGACCTTTGGCACCAAATAATTGTTGGAAAGATAGGCGGCTATTGTGAGCAAGACGGCGAAAATACCTATGGGTCTCATTGCCCTGATCAGGGAGATCCCGCTGCTTTTAATGGCTGTAAGTTCAAAGTGCTCCCCCAGATTACCAAAAGTCATCAGGCTGGACAGCAGCACTGCGAGCGGCAAAGCCATGGGGGAAATGCTGATTACAAAATAGCCGATCAGTTCTGCATATATCCAAAAACCTAGCCCCTTTCCGAAGATCTCGTCGAAGTACTTGAGCATGTTGACTATCAGCAGAATGAAGTCAACGACTAGAAAGGTTAATAAAAAAGGCCCCAAAAAAGACCCCAAAATAAGCTTATCGAGTTTTTTCATCCGTGCAAACTTCCCCGCTTGGAAAACGATTTTCCGGAGGCTGGGTTCAAAGTTGGCAATTTGAAGGCAATTTACCCACCTATTATTTCCTTTAGCTTCGAAATCAGTCCATCCCAAATCGCCTCAAGCTCCTCCTCTTCGTAATCGTTGGAGTAGTCGATCACCTTTAGAAAGAGGGATTGGGTCAGTTCGTTCTCCTCCAACTTGAACTCGATGAAGGAATGGTCCGCTTCATTTGGGTTTTTGGGATCGAAAAAATCGAATTTCACGTGCAGGTTAGACCTCAGTGAACTCAATCGGGCGTGGTGATCCTCATTGTCAAAATTGAAAATATAATTCTTGTCCTCGTCAATCCGAACTTCATCCGCAAACCACTCTTCCAATCCGCTGGCAGTACTTAAATAATGGAAAACAATTTTCTTGGAAGCATTTATTTGATAATCAGCGACAAACTTATTTTTGACCATGATGGAGTAATTTAAAGGCGAATTTTTCACACTTTTTCTCAAAACTGAACTTGCATTTCAGAGCACAAGACCTCATATTTGCATTCCCTTTCGAAGGGGGGCTCAAAATGGCTGATTTCACACGGAAAAAGCCTGCTTTTTGGAAATTCGATGGTGCTTTAAGTTAACCATTAATTTCAAAAATCAATATCTGGATAAATTAATAAAAATACGGTGAGGTAACTCCGTAGGTTAGAGCACTGGATTCATATCCACCGCGGCGGACATGGGTTTATTGTACTCGGATTTTGAAATATTGAAAAAACATTTGGCGAGGTAGCTCAGTTGGTTAGAGCGCAGGATTCATAACCCTGAGGTCACGGGTTCAACTCCCGTCCTCGCTACAAAGGCTTTCGAATACGGAAGCCTTTTTCTTTTTTGGCCTATGGATTCGTATGTCGTCTACATCCTTTTTTCTCCAAGTTCCGGAAAGACCTACACCGGAATGACCTCTGACCTGATCACCCGGTTCCACTTCCACAATTCCAAATCAACCAAGGGATTTACCACCCGCTATAGACCTTGGATGATTCTCCATGTCGAATTTTTTGAGTCAAAATCTGAAGCCTTTCAAAGGGAAAGCTATCTCAAAACAGGAAAAGGGAGGGAATGGGTCAAATCGAATGTCCTCCGCTTTTGAGGCGAGGAAGCTCAGTTGGTTCGCGTGTAGGAGTCATATCCGCCCAGACGGACACGGGTTCAACTCCTCCCGAACCCTTTCGGGACTACAAAGGCTTTCGAATACGGAAGCCTTTTTCTTTTTTGGCCATGGACAGTGGTCAACGTCGAGTTTTTTAAGCGGAAATCAAACTCGCACAAGTGATGTGTTATATTTCTCTCAAATCGACAATTTGCATCTCACTTTGATCGCTCGTTAGTTTCAATCTTAACTCAAGGATGGATTAATTTGGCTATATTCCTTGTCAATGAACCCAAAAACAATCCAAGACCCACCGAGTTCGTTTTTTGGAAAACTCCGATTTCTCGGCCCGGGATTTATCCTATCTGCATCCATTGTGGGCTCCGGCGAGCTGATCGCCACTACCCTACTCGGGGCCAAGGCTGGCTTCGTCACCTTTTGGGTGATTTTGGTCAGCTGCTTGGTCAAGGTGGCCATTCAACTGGAGTTTGGCAAGAATTCGATTGTCTCCGGCAATTCCCTTATGCATGAGTTCAACCAACTGTCTGGGCCTAAACTAGGAAGGAGTAATTGGGCGGTATGGTCTACTTTTATTCTGACCTCCCTCAAAATATTGCAAATAGGTGGAATGCTGGGAGGGTCAGCGATTGTGCTGAATTTGATCGTTCCAACACTTCCTGTGACCGCTTGGTTGATCCTCTTGGCGGTTAGCCTCGCACTTTTGATATACAAAAACTACTATCGCTTGATCGAAAAGGCATCTACCCTGATGGTATTTGGATTTACACTCTTTACCATTGCTTCCTTGGTTGCCATTTTTTATACGCCATTTGGATTTTCATTCAAAGAAGTCATGTCCGGTTTGACTTTTGACCTACCCCAAGAGGCTATTTTCGTCGCCATCGCGGCATTTGGGATCACAGGGGTCGCCAGTGATGAAATCATCGCGTACACCTATTGGTGTCAAGAAAAAGGCTACGCGGCATTTGTAGGTCAAAATGATGGCTCTGAAACTTGGAAAAAACGTGCTCGGGGATGGATCAAGATCATGTATTTGGATGCTTTTTTGGCCATGGTGATCTATACTTTGGTCACAGCGGCCTTTTATCTGTTGGGGGCTGCTATACTTTACGGACAAGGCGAATTTCCCGATGGAAACGACCTGATCAACTATCTCGCTTCCATTTATACCCAGTCTCTCGGATCCGATGCTCGACTGATATATTTGGCAGGAGCCTTTTTTGCGCTGTATTCCAGCATTTTCGCATCTCTCGCCTACTGGTCGAGGCTCTATCCCGATGTTTTTTGTGAGTTTGGATGGATGCGCAGAGGCGATGAATCCCAACTGAAAAAATCAGTCCGAATTTTAGCTTGGGCCTTTCCTGTCATTTGGACGATTACCTATCTTTTCATCAAGCTTCCTGGGATCATGGTGCTTTCCGGAGGGCTTGTCGCATCTGTTTTGTTGTTAATCGTTGTTGCGGCGGCCATAAAATTCCGGGCTAAAAATCGGGACCTGAAACTGACTCCAGGCTTTTGGTCAGACTTGATGTTCTGGATCAGTGCGGTTTCGATCCTATCGGTCTCGGCTTATGGGATTTTCCAGCTTTTTTAACCAAAAAGTCAATGCCTCCATAATATCGGAAAGCCAACGCCGCCCGCCCCAAAATTAAAAAAGCCTTCCCGAGGGGAAGGCTTTCCGCAAAACAAGGATGTGCCGACCTTATTTCACTCTTTCAACTACAGCTTTGAATGCCTCTGGGTGATTCATTGCCAAATCAGCCAAAACCTTTCTGTTAAGTTCGATTTCAGCTTTCTTAAGCAAACCCATCAATTGAGAATAAGACACACCGTGCTCTCTAGCACCGGCGTTGATACGCTGAATCCATAAAGCTCTGAATTCTCTTTTCTTCGCTTTACGGTCTCTGTAAGCGTACTGAAGACCCTTCTCGTACTTGTTTTTTGCTACAGTCCATACGTTGCTACCTCTTCCGAAATAACCTCTTGTGGCCTTTAGCACTTTTTTCCTTCTTGCTCTGGACGCTACCGCGTTTACTGATCTAGGCATAGTTTTTTGATTTTTGACACTTGGTGTTCCGAGCGATTCGGAATCTTTTTTACCAAAGCATCTGGTGAATTAATGAACCTTAAATTTTAAAGAGATGAGGCTAAAGATCAGATCTTCAACATGTCTCTTACTCTACCTTCGTCAGAAGTGTGTACCAGACCAGTTTTGGTCAAGTTGTGCTTACGCTTGGTAGATTTTTTCGTCAGGATGTGGCTTTTGAAAGCGTGTTTCCTCTTGATTTTGCCGGTTCCTGTGAGGGCAAACCGCTTTTTTGCACTGGATTTGGTTTTTACTTTTGGCATTTTGCTGTATTTAGTTGGTTGAAATTATTTCTTATGGGCCTTCGGAGCGATAAAGATGTTCATCCGTTTTCCCTCCAACTTCGGCATTTGCTCCACCACTCCGTGGTCTTCGAGCTCCTGCGCGAATTTCAACAACAGCATCTCTCCCCTTTCCTTGAAGACAATCGAACGACCGACGAAGTGTACGTAGGCCTTTACTTTTGCTCCTTCTTTCAGAAAATTGATCGCATGCTTCAGTTTGAAGTTGAAGTCGTGGTCATCGGTATTAGGTCCGAATCTGATTTCCTTTAAAACAACCTTGGCTGCGTTGGCTTTGATCTCCTTTTGCTTCTTCTTTTGCTCGTATTTAAACTTCGCATAGTCGATGATCTTACATACTGGAGGGTCGGCATTTGGAGAAATTTCGACAAGGTCAAGTTCGTTGTCCTGGGCCAGTTTGATGGCCTTTTCGATAGGCAAAACTGCGTTTCCGCCTTCGACGAAATCGCCTACTAGTCTTACTTCACGAACTCTTATTTTGTGATTGATTCGATAAGGTTCTTCTTGTCTTCCTCTTTGTTGCTGGTATGGTCTTTGGCTCAAGTTAGCTTTGGTTGTTTCTTGTGAAATTGCCTGCAAATATCGGAATTATTTCTAATTCTAAAAAGCAGAATAAAATATTACGTTTTTACTGCTTACTCAGGGATTCTGAAATAATCCCCTGAAAATACTGGATAAACTCTCCTATCGAGAAGCTTCCCAAGTCCCCCTGCCCATGCTTCCGCACAGATACTTTTTGTTCTTCCTGTTCCTTTTCGCCCACAATCAGCATAAAAGGCACCTTTTTGACCTCGGAATCCCGGATCTTTCGACCAATCTTTTCATCCCTATTATCGATGTTTCCCGCTATTCCCGCTTCGTCCAAGATTGCTTTCAGCTCTTCCGCATAGGCGATGTATTTCTCGGAGATAGGCAGAATATTTATCTGTTCGGGAGAAAGCCAAAGTGGAAAATCGCCCGCGCAGTGTTCGATCAAAACGGCCACGAAGCGTTCCAACGAACCAAAAGGAGCCCTGTGAATCATCACCGGACGGTGCTTTTGATTGTCTGAGCCGATGTATTCGAGCTGGAAACGATCGGGTAACTGGTAATCTACCTGGATGGTTCCCAATTGCCACTTTCTTCCCAAGGCATCTTTGACCATAAAGTCGAGCTTAGGTCCGTAGAAAGCAGCTTCACCAAGCTCTGTGACAGTCTGCAAACCCTTTTCTGCCGCAGCCTCGATGATCGCAGATTCCGCTTTTTCCCAAGCCTCATCAGTTCCGATGTATTTCTGCTTGTTTTCAGGATCTCTCAATGAAATCTGGGCAGTATAGTCCTGGAATCCCAAGGCTTTGAAAACGTAGAGTACCAGATCGATCACCTTGATAAACTCTTCTTTCACCTGGTCTGGGCGACAGAATATGTGTGCATCGTCCTGAGTAAATCCTCTCACTCGAGTCAAACCATGCAACTCACCACTTTGCTCATAGCGGTACACTGTACCAAACTCAGCGTAACGGATAGGCAGATCTTTGTAGGATCTTGGCTTGTGTTTGTAGATTTCGCAGTGATGCGGGCAGTTCATCGGTTTCAGCAAAAACGCCTCTCCTTCATGCGGAGTGGTGATCGGCTGAAATGAATCCTTCCCGTATTTTTCGTAGTGTCCTGAGGTTTCGTACAACACCTTGCTTCCGATATGCGGAGTGGTCACCTGCTGGTAGCCGGATTTGTCCTGAGCCTTCTTCATGAAGCTGATCAGGCGCTCGCGAAGCAAAGTGCCCTTTGGAAGCCACAGCGGCAATCCCATCCCTACTTTCTCGGAGAAGGTGAAAAGCTCCAATTCACGGCCAATCTTACGGTGGTCACGCTTTTTGGCTTCTTCCAACAAGGTCAAGTAATCCTTCAACTCCTGGGCTTTTGGAAAGGTCACCCCGTAGATACGGGTTAACATCTTGCGCTTTTCGTCGCCTCTCCAATAGGCTCCGGCGATATTGGTAAGCTTTACAGCTTTGATAAATCCTGTATTCGGAATGTGCGGACCACGACAAAGGTCTGTGAAATTGCCCTGCTGATAAAAAGTGATCGAACCATCTTCGAGGCCTTCCAAGAGATCCAGCTTGTATTCATCGCCCTTTTCCTGGAAATAGGCGATTGCTTCCGCCTTTCCCACATCCTTGCGGATATACTCATTCTTTGCTTTGGCAAGCTCAATCATCTTCTGCTCGATCTTCTCCAACTCATCGCCCTCCAGCTTGTGGTCACCGAAGTCTACATCGTAATAGAAACCTGTCTCAATTGGAGGACCGATTCCAAATTTGGTTCCCGGATACAAAGCCTCCAATGCCTCCGCCATCAAGTGCGCAGATGAGTGCCAAAAGGTGTTTTTCCCCTCGCCGTCGTTCCAGGTGAGCAGTTGTAGATTCACATCGGAATTGATGGCGCGGGTAGCGTCCCAGACCTCTCCGTTGACTTTGGCAGCAAGGACATTCCGCGCCAAACCCTCGCTGATACTTGCAGCAATCTGTAGCCCGGTTGTTCCTTTTTCGTACTCCCTCACGGAGCCATCCGGAAGGGTAATCTTAATTTGTTGTGACATGTGTTGTTGTTTTTCTGCCCATACAAACAGGCAATTGGTCTAAGCTGCAAATATGCAAAACCGACCAGCAAAGGAAAAATTTAGGGGAAGGGAATGTGGAAATGATATTTGATTTCCTTTCCTTGAGAAGGAGAACGAGAATCAAAATGTAGATTCCTTTGCTGATTGATTCAAAAAAATTAATCCAACTCAAAAACTCTTTCCAAAACTTAATCCTGCATGATAAGGATAGAAGGACCAGCTTTTCCCTTCTCTAACCGGAACATCAAAAAATGGAGTATAACCAACCCGAAAAAAGAATCCACCCTCGGGTTTTTGGTATCTGTAACCAATTCTTACAGGAACTATAGCACCAAAAACTACTTTGTCACTAAATTCAAATGTTTCCGAATCAATTTCTAAAGTTCTACCTAAGTAAGAAGTGACTCCAAAACCCATTTCCAGATGATGCTTTGACTTGCCATATAGTGCGGAGACCTCTAAAGGAATAACCGGAAGCCAAATGGTTTTGAAATCATTTATTTTATTCCGCCACATTGAAAAACCAGCGCTCGCATTAAGTTTTAACTTGCCTCTTTGATGGAAAATCTTGCTGTAGTTAATCGCGTATCTTCCGGAACTTCCGCCAACTTCAAGGTAAAGCGCATTTTTTGAGGTAAAGGTTTCGGCCTCGCCTTGAGAAAAAGCAAGAAATGGAAATACCAACAAAATTAGCACAGCCGAGACAATTATTGATTTCGGATGAAATGACATGGCATTTTGGATTAAAAATCAAACCATCATACGTCTCTTTTAACTAAATCAAGATCAGCCGCAGGTGGAGTACGATGATTGTTGTGGAAAATAGCGATTTAGAAAACTACGTCCAACTATTTTCTTTTCAAATGCTAAAAATCAAAGAATAAACTGGGCGCTGATTTTTACATGGAATGGCTTGGCTCCCGGATTGTCCAAATAAGTCATTCGATGGAAGAAATCCACACGGAAAAACTTGAAAATGTTCTCAACGCCATAGCCGAGTTCCAGATAGGGATTTCCAAAATCTAGACGTCCAAAGGTCTTGAGCGGATTGCCCTCCGGATCAACATCAGGCACGTTTTCGATATTATAATCTTTCACAGAGCCCCAGAGGACATTGGCATTGCCCACGAAGCGCCACTTCAAGCGCTTGATCAGCGGAATGGAATTCAGCATAAAGCCTTCAAAAGACTGTCTATAACGGATGCTGAAGTACTGGTCTGAGGTGAATTCGGTAAAGTTCATCGTGTTGAAAGCTGCCGTGGTGTAAAAAAGCGTCTCATTACCCAAATGGTTTTTCAGAATCGGATAAGGCACTTCTCCGAAAATCTTTCCGGCATCCAACTCGTACCTTCCTACACCCAAAAGGCCCATGTTGATGCGCTGATAGACATAAAGGCTGAGTTTCTGGTACTCTAGGTCTCCACCAAGCCATCTCATCCCTCTGGCATAGTTGACTTCGAAAATCGGCCATTTGAGAGAGCCCAAGGACGAACGCTCATTGTCGTTGATAATAACGATTTCATCTCGGCCATAACGGATTCCGGCTCGGATCTCCGTGGTTTCAAAGTTGGAGCGGTATTCTCTCGTATCCTTTTCCAGATAATAAAAATCATAGAGCGGGTCAAATTGACCGACGTTCACACCGACTTTGACCAAAAATCCTTTGAAAAACTCCCGTTGCACATTCAATCCATGATTTGTGCTGAAGTAGGGACTCCGCAAAGTCCCAAACCGAGACGCAGCTAGGAAGACGCTATTACTCTGCAGGTTTGCGATCTCCAAACCCACCTGATCGATTTCTTTATTGGAATAGACTTGGGCGGTAGTCCAGCGGCTTCTGTCCAAAATCCGCGTTGCAGACGCGGCGTACTTCCACTTCATGTCTCCAAATCCGTAAGCCAAATATCCCTTCAGCTCCCACTTCTTGCTGAACTTATAATTGGTACGAACTCCCATTCCAAGACGCACACTTTCTACGTCATTGTAATTGAAAAAACCCGGCCATGGCCCGATATCTATCTTACCGATAGGCTTATATCCGGTTGCAAAAAATTTCAAGCCCTCGGAATAGAAACGGATAATCGGAATCTTCTTTAGCGTATCGACCATCTGCAACACCGCCAACTCCTCCGAACTCAGCGGATCAGGCCGATTGGCTTCCCAAAAACTTTCCTCTGCAATTCCAAAATCCGGCTTCAATTCTACCGCTTGGTTGAAGAACTTGGTTTCCTTCGGCTGGTTCACGATCACACTGTCTGTCGATGTGTAAAACTTCGCCAACAATCCCGCAGTATCATCCGTCACTTGTGCGATTTTTATCAAAACCCGCGTTTTTGAAGGAATCAAGGGCCCGGCAGAGCTTGGCCCCAATTCCTGTTGGATTTTGATCCGGTCCACAAAATTCAGATTAGCGGCCTTGGGAATCGTCAAGTCCACCTGCTTGAGGGAATAGTCTTCTTTCTTAATCCAGATCGTGCCCGTAAATGCCAAATCTTGCTCCCTGCGTGGATAAACCTGCAGTTTGTAGCAGGTATCCTGTCCGACTAGAACCGAGTCCAGCAGATCATAGTCGTAGAATGACTTCCATCCATCGGAGATTGGGGAAATGAAATCCTTGTTGAGTATCGAGAGCCAATTTTTATAAAAATTGTATTCCTGAAAGACCGAACCGGTGATTTGGGAGGTAGTCGAGCCATCCGTGATGCCCACTCCGGTCACTTTGGATTTTTCGATGACTTCTTTTCGGAGTTCCGGGTTATTCCGATAGTAAAACTTAGAAACGGTCTCGGAGAAAAAGACGGGAAGGATTTTTTCGCCCTCGTCATTGGTCAGCTCCTGGATACTGTCCAGCACATGAGTGACTTTTTGGACGGACTTTCTTTTCCTAAAGTCCTCCGAAAGATTGTCTATGTCAATCTCAATCTTGGTATAATTCTTCGTTTCATAGGCGCTGAGTGATCTTTTATCAAAGTCCTTTCTTCGCTCCGACGCCCGTCTGATGATCTCAAAGGCCGGGTTTTCACCCGCTTCAAAGACAAATGCTTCAAGCTCGAAATCGCTGGGTCTGAGTTGAAAATTAATGATCTGTTCCAATTGATCGGACAAGGCTTTGGATTGGGCAATGTATCCCAAGTAGCTCACCACCAGACTGTCACTGAGTGCTCGGGTCGAAATCTCATAGTTGCCTTCGAAATCCGTGGTGATTCCGGTCGTCGTACCTTTCAGGATCACATTCGCAAAAGCGATCGGGTCACCGGTTTCCGCGTCGGCGACTTTTCCCCTAATGGTGTATTGCGCCCACAGGGAGGAGGAAACGAAAAAAAAGAGAATGCTAAAAAAGAGACTACGCATCGATTTGCAAAAACACAGCTGGTGAATTCGGCCGCAAGATAAATTCAAAGCAGCCCTACTTGGTTAGACCAAGATGTGAATATTTCCAAACAACATGCGATTTCTGTAGCGAAGTATGCTCTTGGAATGAACTTTCCACTTGTATATTTGAGATCAAATTGACTTTGAAAATGACATACGATATAGCCATTGTTGGAGGCGGAATTGTCGGCCTGGCCACGGGACTGAAAATCCAAAAAGCACGACCTGATCTCAAGATTGTGATTTTGGAAAAAGAGGATCAATTGGCCAAACACCAAACCGGGAATAATTCGGGTGTGATCCACTCAGGACTCTACTACAAGCCAGGTTCACTCAAAGCCACAAATTGTATTAGTGGATACCACGAGCTGGTGCAATTTTGCGAAGAGGAAAAAATTCCCTTTGAAATCACCGGCAAAGTGGTCGTGGCCACGAGAGAAGAGCAAAAACCATTGCTACAGACTCTGTTGGATCGCGGCTTGGCGAATGGGCTCGAAGGGACCCGATACATTACTTTGGAAGAACTCAAGGGCTATGAACCACACTGCGCCGGAGTAGCCGCCATCCATGTACCCCAGACTGGAATTGTGGATTACTATCAAGTTGCTTTGGCTTATGGACGAAAAATCATTCAGAATGGCGGAGAAATCTTATTGAACCATAAGGTTCTGAATATAAGCCAAAAGGAAGGTATCAACCACATCGAAACTCCAAACAAAACCGTTGAAGCCAAATTGGTCATCAATTGTGCTGGACTCTATTCGGACAAGGTGGCTAAGATGAATGATCCAGCTGTAGACGACGTGAAGATCATTCCTTTCAGGGGAGAATACTTCAAGCTGAAAAAGGAAAAAGAATACCTGGTCAAAAATCTGATCTATCCCGTGCCTGATCCAAATTTCCCATTCTTGGGGGTACATTTTACCCGGATGAAAAAAGGCGGGGTCGAAGCGGGCCCAAATGCAGTGCTGGCTTTTCGCAGAGAAGGATATAAAAAATCCCAAATCAATCTCAGTGAGCTCGCAGAGTCGCTGGCTTGGCCTGGCTTCCAAAAAGTGGCTGCAAAATACTGGAAAACCGGTTTCGGCGAGTTGTACCGATCTTTTTCAAAGGCGGCCTTTACCAAAGCGCTTCAGGAATTAATCCCGGAAATCCAGGAGTCTGATCTGGTCGAAGGCGGAGCCGGGGTTCGGGCCCAAGCCTGCGACAGAACGGGGGGCTTGCTGGACGACTTTGCCATCAGGGAATCCCAATTCGCGATCAACGTGCTCAATGCTCCTTCTCCAGCCGCCACAAGTTCACTTGCGATTGGTGGCACGGTAGCGGCGATGGCCCTGAAAAGGTTTTGATCGAAGGTCAGTCCAAATGATGCGCAACTGAATCGGGGAAAAAGCGATTCGCGAAATCCACCATTTCATCTCCCCGTACCAGATCACGGACAGTCAACTGGGAGGTATGCTCATGGCCTGTGGCGCCCAACAATTCCTTGACTGCGTGAACCGTGTTTTTGTGGAAATTGTAGACCCGCTCCGACTTGTCAGTGACGACGAGTCCTTTTTCCAGATGCTTGTCCTGCGTAGCAACTCCCGTCGGGCAGGCGTTGGTATTGCAGCGAAGGGCCTGGATACAGCCTAGGCTAAACATAAAGCCCCTTGCCGAATTGCACATATCGGCTCCGAGGGCCAGATTTTTGACAATCGCAAAGGCACTGATCGCCTTCCCGGACGCTATGAGCTTAATTCGGTTTTTGATATCATACTTCTCTAGGGTAAGCCTTGCAAAAATCAAAGCGGGCTCCAATGGAAGTCCGACGCTGTCCGAAAATTCCAGCGGTGCCGCTCCGGTCCCCCCTTCCGCTCCATCGATGGTGATGAAATCGGGGTAAATACCCTCCGAGACCATAGCTTTGCAGATTGCTTCAAATTCCTCCGTTTTGCCGATGCAAAGTTTAAAACCGATGGGTTTGCCGTCTGACAGCTCTCGGAGCCTTTTCACAAACAGCACCAGTTGGTGGGTATTGGAAAAAGCGGAATGCGCAGGTGGCGACAGTATGGTTGTGCCTGGAACTACGCCCCTGATTTCGGCAATTTCGGCAGTGTTCTTCACGCCTGGCAGCACTCCCCCATGGCCTGGTTTTGCACCTTGGGAAATCTTGATTTCAATCATTTTGACCTCGGGCCAAGATGCCTTTTCCCTAAACTTTTCGCCGTCAAAGAACCCGTGTCCATCTCGACAACCAAAATACCCTGTGCCGATCTGCCAGCACAAGTCACCCCCCTGACGGTGGTGGGGAGATATTCCGCCCTCGCCTGTATTGTGAAAAAATTTTCCCTTTTTTGCTCCCTTGTTTAAGGCCATCACCGCATTCCCGCTTAGGGATCCAAAACTCATCGCCGAAATATTAAAAATAGAGGCGGAATAGGGCTGCCTACAATCTGCTCCGCCTACTATCACACGGAGATCTTCCTCACGGGGGCTCTTGGCATAAATCGAATGCCTTAGCGCTACGTAATCTTCCTCATTGATATCACGCTGCGTGCCAAAGGGATGCGTATCATTTACGTTTTTTGCCCTACGATACACGAGCGCACGAAGATTTCTGCTGAAGGGCCTCCCACTGGTATTTGATTCGATGAAGTATTGCTGAATCTCGGGACTGATGGACTCCAGAAAATACCTAAAATGACCCACCACTGGGAAGTTCCTCAGGATTGCGTGTTTCTTCTGGCTCGCGTCCCACACGCCTACACAAGCGATCAAAAAGAGTACAAACAAAATCAGATAACCGATTCTGAACGAATCAAAATCATTAAGCCACATGAAAAAAAGCGTGGCTAAAAAAAGGCCTATCAAGACCACGAGTGAAAGCTTTCTCATAAACCTGACTGGATAATAATTGGGAAAATAGCTATTCTAAATCAATCAAACCCTATTCAAAAACTCCAAGAATCGATATTCGCCGAATGTAAACTCCTGATCTTTGAGCAAAAAGCCGGTGTGACCTCCCCTTTTTGGCATTTCAAGAAACAGGTTTGACTTGGATTCGGCAAGGCGCGTGGGAAAGCAGGCCGCTCCCAAGAGCGGATCATTGACCGCGTTGATGATGAGTGTGGGGATTGCGATGTGCTCCAGCCAATTGTCAGCGCTCACACTTTCATAAAAATCCGCCGCATCCCTGAAGCCATGCAGCTTTGCGGTAAAATGCGTATCGAAAGCGTCGAAATCCTGGACACGTCGAAGCAAATCTAGATCCACCAAATCAGGAAACTGAAGTGCTTTCGCCTCCATTTTCTTTTTCAGCTTGCCTAGAAACCGATTTTTGTAAAAGAGATTGGAGCGGAGTTTCAGCGTAGCGGCGCTTGAAGCGAGATTGCAGGGTGTAGAGTAGACGGCAGCTCTGGAGATCTGCGCTGGCAAATCCGAACCCTTTTCCCCCAAATATTTCAGCGTCTGCGCGCCTCCCATGCTGATTCCTGCAAGGAAGATCTCTTCATAAGTAGCTTGATTGAGCGCGTGTTGCACCACTGTCTCCAGATCATAACTTGCACCATGATGATAAAGAATCGGCCTTAGGTTTATCTCACCGCCGCAAGTCCGGTTGTTCCAGACGAGTACGTCGATCCCGTTTTGGTTGAAAATTTTGGCTAATCCCATCGCGTAGTGCCTCTTGGAGTCTCCTTCCAAGCCATGGGATACTATCAGGAGCTTCGTTCCCCCAATTCTAGCCCAATCCACGTTCAAAAAATCCCCATCCGGCGTGTAGATCTTCTCTCTATAATAGGAAACTCCATCGATTTTCCTCAAGAGGCTCGGGACTATAGTCTCCAGGTGGGCGTTAAAAAGGTATCGGGGAGGTTTGGAATAGGCACTTGTGATGATCGGCATGAGATCCCTTATCTGATTCTTCATTCGAAAATAACACAGCCTTAATCACTGCCCAATCAAGGGCATTTACTTTTGGGAAGAATTTTTCTTCATAGGGTATACAAGTAAAAATGGGAGCTGCGGGTGCAAGCTCCTTTTTTTTAGCTTTTCAGGAGTTCGACTTCCAGCAAAGCCATTTCCACGAGCTGCAAAAAAGCATCAAAGTGGGTATCAAAAGATGCTCCAAAACCTTCAGAGTCTAGGATTTCCTTTCCTTGCTGCAGAGAATCCGCTAAAAGCTCAAAATCAAACATGGCTATGGTCGGCTTGATCTTGTGTCTGATCAGCTGAATTTTCACATGGTCCTTTTCAGCCCTGCCTTCCGAATACTGGGATTTCAGTTCCAGTAGTCCGGTATATATAGCTGCAGTCAACTCGATCCTAAAGGCATCATCGCCGTCGGCCATTTCCAGAATCCTTTGGTTCAATTCCGGGTAGATGTTGTTCATATAGTACGCTCCTTTATGGACTTCCCGGCAAGATATCCAGTCGACCAAGCGGCTTGAAAATTAAAGCCACCTGTAATTCCATCAATGTTCAGGACTTCGCCGGCAAAGTATAGGTTTGGGTGATAAATACTTTGCATGGTTTCGGGGTCCACCCCTTCCAAAGAGATTCCGCCTGCAGTGACGAATTCTTCCTTGAATGTGGTCTTTCCGCTGACCACCAAGATATAGCAAAAAAGATTTTGAACTAGCTTGTTGATGGACTTTTTTGTCAGATTTCCCACGAGGGTATTTTCTTCGATTTCCGCCTTTTCGCAAAAGTGCTCCCAAAGCCTACCGGGTATTTCAAACAATGGATGAGAGCGTAGCTTTCTGTTGGGATGAGCTTTGGCATAGCTTAGCAAATGCTCCAAATAGTCGTTTTCGCCATAGTTTGCATTCCAGTTTATAATGGCGCGCGCGCGGTACTGGTGGTCATGAAGCCATTCCGCTCCAAAAGCGGAAAGCTTTAGTACCGCTGGCCCGCTTATTCCCCAGTGGGTCACCAGCACCGGACCTCGGTAATTCAATTTCGTCCCCTCGATCTTCACCCAGCCCTCGGGCACCGCTATTCCCATCAGTTCCCGGATTGATTCTCCCGGAGTATTGAAAGTAAAAAGTGAGGGAATAGGATCTTGTATCTTGTGCCTAAGTGATTTAAGAAAATAATATCCATCTGATTTAGGCTGCCCCCCCGTCGCTACGACAACGTAGTCGCATCGAAAAACCCCTTTTTCTGTGATTAATTCAAAGCCCTTTTCTAATGGGTTCAATTCCTTAATTCCCGTGGAAATCTGGATCGACACTTTGGCTTTTTCTGCTTCCAGTTGCAGGCATTCAATGATGGATTGGGAGGAATCGCTAAGCGGAAATACACGCCCGTCAGGTTCCACCTTGAGCTCTACCCCACGGGACTGAAACCAAGCAAAAGTATCCGCGATAGAAAAATGCCGGAATGTCCGCTTCAGAAACTTCTCACCACGGGGATAGTTTTTGACCAATTTGGATACCTCCATTGGCCTGTGGGTTACGTTGCACCTCCCACCTCCCGAGACTTTCACTTTGGAGAGCAGCTTGGGGCTTTTCTCAAAAATAGTTACATCCACACCGGGACCACTCGCGTGGATTGCGGCAAAATAGCCCGCTGCTCCCCCACCGATTACCGCTACTTTCAATGTCTATAATCTATTAACTTACAGGAAATTATCATCTTCTTCTTTTACCAGAGAATGAGCCTAGAATTCCCCTTGCAAGCTCGCGAAAAAGGGTTCGGCCAAGCTGTCTGACCATGGTGTTTTTACTTAGCTCTTCGATAAGAGATTCATCTTCTTTCGTGCGACTACCTGTGGTTCGGGAAGACGAGGGGCCGGGAAGCACGGCTTTCTCCTGAGCTTCTTGGACCGCCTGCATCTTACGCTCCAAAATCTCGAAGGCGCTGTCGTGATCCAAATCCTGGTTGTATTTATACACCAAATCAGAGCTTTTTACCAATTGGTCGATCTCGCTATCTTCCAAAATGTCCATTCGCGTGATCGGCGCTCTGACCAAGGTGTGGGCAAGCGGAGTGGGTATCCCCTTTTCGTTAAGAGCCGTCACCAATGCTTCTCCAATTCCCATAGCAGTCAACACCTCTGCTGTATTATAAAACGGCGAATCCGGATAATTCTCGGCAGTCTTGGTGATTGCTTTACGATCTTTGGCCGTGAAGGCTCTCAACGCGTGCTGTACTTTCAACCCAAGCTGTCCCAGCACGCTTTCCGGAACGTCAGTTGGAGTTTGTGTGCAAAAGAACACGCCCACTCCTTTGGATCGGATGAGCTTTACAATGGCTTCTATCTTTTCCAACAGGTCCTTGGAAGCATTGCCAAAGACCAAATGCGCCTCATCGATGAAAAGGCAAAGCTTGGGCTGGTCAGCATCTCCCTGCTCAGCAAAAGTCTCATAAATCTCGGAGAGAAGACTCAGCATAAACGTGGAAAACAACTTGGGCCGACTCTGAATGTCCGTCAGGCGAATTACCGAGATGACGCCTTTACCGTCTTTAGTCCGAACAAAATCATCCACATCAAAGGAAAGTTCACCAAAAAAACGTTCCGCACCCTGCTGCTCCAGCTCGATGATCTTGCGCATGATCGTATTGACTGAAGCAGACGACACCTGCCCGAATTCCTTTTCGATTGCCGTTTTCCCCTCGTTGGTTATAAACTGCAAAACGCGCTTGAAGTCCTTCAGGTCCAGCAATGGCAAATGGTGCGTGTCACAATAGCGGAAAACCAAGGCTACAACGCCCTGCTGGGTATCATTCAGTTCCAGAATTTGGGAAAGCAATACAGGGCCAAACTCCGACACCGTGGCTTTCAACCTAACTCCTTTCTCATTGGAGATGGACATCAATTCCACTGGAAGCCCTTGTGGTGTATAGTCAACCCCTATCGTTGCTGACCTTTTCAGTATAAAATCAGAAGATTCTCCAGGTTTCGCAAGCCCAGAAAGATCCCCCTTGAGATCCATCAACACGGAAGGCACGCCCTTCAGCGACAGCTGCTCGGCAATTACCTGAAGGGTTTTGGTCTTGCCCGTTCCGGTGGCTCCAGCGATCAGGCCATGACGGTTCATGGTCTTCAGCGGTACTTTTACCTGGGCCTGGTCCACCGGCTGTCCATCCAGAATTCCTGCGCCTAAAACGATGTAGTCTTTCTTGAATACTTGGCCGTCTTCCAGGCATTTTTTGAACTGCTCAATAGTGCTCATGGGGAAAAGTTTTGGGTTCCAAACTACAAAAAAACCCTGAGTCTCCTCAAGGTTTTCAGTTTAGCGGAATGCTTGCACTCGGCTAGTAGCTCACGACCGGGGCAAGCGCCTTGGCTTGGGATACGAAGTCCTCGATTTTGCTGAGCGGAGGAACTACTTTTGTCAATCCTTTTTCCTCCTGGGTTTTGGTCAGGGCAGCATGCAGATTTTCGGGGTTCCGCGTTCTCAGTTCCTTCACGGTATCTACTCCGGCTGCCTTTAGCAATTCTGCAAACTGGCTACCTATCCCGTTGATCCTGAATAGGTCTGCCATATTCACCCAGTCGAGGATTTTGCCCTCATCAATGCCCGAATCTCCTGCAATTGCCTTTCTACCTGCTTTGGTTGCACCTTTTTCCAAAAGTCCTTCTACCGTGGTAACCCCGGCCTCCGCCAGCTTTCCCTTGTAGACCTCTCCGATTCCTTCGATCATCGTGATTGTTTTGCTCATCGTTGTTTTGGTTTTATTTGGATGTTTTAAAAAAGAAAATTAGATACTCAAATTTCCGACGGGCCTTTAAAATAGCAACAATTTCCCGGTACCAAAGCGAAAATGCAGAAACGATAGACGATGCCTGCAAATTTTAACTTTGAGTTAAAATGGGAGTTAAGTAGTTTTCGAGGAATTAAATTGAACTGACCTTGTCTCCCAAATACCGTATCCTTGTTCTTCTCCTCTTTTCATTGCTTCCTTTGGCTAGTTTCGGCCAGGTCAATCTTGGTCAGACCGACCGCTGGATGAAGGGGGCACTAGCCGCCATGGAAAGAAGCGATTACCAAACTGCGAATTCTATTTTTAGAAATTTGATCGATTCGGGCCTTCCCCTGCCAGATGAGATGCCCTACTACTTTTCGGAGACGCTCTTTGAGCTCGGGCAGTATGACAACAGTTCCAACTTCCTGAATAAATACCTCGAACTGACGGGATTTAAGGGTGAAAACTACGAGGGGGCGAAACAGTTGCAGAGCAAACTCAAAGAACCGATTGCAGCTATTCAGTCCTGCAAGCTTTGCGACCGAAGAGGATACCGTTATGAGACCTGCTTTACCTGCGAGGGATCCAAACAGATAGAGCAGATGTGCGACTACTGCAAGTCCAAAGGGATCGTAGGATGCAGCCGATGTGCCGCGTCTGGAATGATAAAAAAGGTAAATGTTTTCAACATCGTCGAGTTTTTTGAATGTGAGCGCTGTGCGGGTAAAGGTCGGCTCACCTGTCCGGAATGCAGTGGCTCGGGGAAGCAGGTAAGCGACTGCAAGACCTGTGCGGGCGCCGGAAAAATCACCTCGGACGCAATATGCGACCACCAGCCCCACGAACATTAATTCTTTTTTCCTTTCAAAAAATAGGCGCGCTGCCATGAATAGAATTAACTCTTAATGGCAGATAAAAAAAATCCCGCAGGAAGCGGGATTTCAGTTAGTTGCAATATTTATCAAGCATTTCCTTGGCGCCCGGATAATCGAGCATCACCGCGAGTTTGAAATCATCGCAAGCTTGCCTGTTTCTTTCCAGGGCGACTTTCAGCATGCCCCTGTTGAAGTATGCCTGCCCGAATTCCTTGTCGATCTGAATGGCATTTCCATAAGCTTTCAAAGCGTCTTCAGCCATTCCAAGCTTATGAAGCGCTCTTCCTTTGAGAAAAGACGCCATCGCCGGAGCTCCAGAGATCTCCTCCGCCTTGGTGGCATAGAGAAGCGCACTCGCATAGTTGCCTTCTTCCAGCTGGAGGGCGGAAAGGCTCAACAACACCTGGAAATTTTTGGGGTCTTGATTCAACGCGGACTCAAAATCGGACTTTGCCTCGGCTACATTCCCCATCTCCTGATGTGCCCTGCCCCTATTGTAGAGCATTTTGACATCAGTAGGCTTAAACTTCAAATCTTCAGTATAAGTCTGGACGGCCAATTCATATTGTCCCTTTTCGAAATATCGATCCGCGGAATTTTTCTTCGTTTCGGAACAAGCCCAAAGTGATCCGGCCAGCACGGGGATCAAAAGGGCCTTGGAAATTGATTTCATGATTCTTTTTGTTAGACTGCTACATTGTTTTCCCGGAGGGCATCATTGAGCGAAGTCTTGAGATCGGTAGAAGCTTTGCGCTGACCTATTATCAAGGCGCATGGTACTTGGTACGTTCCTGCCGGGAATTGTTTGGACAAAGAGCCCGGAATCACCACAGAGCGCGGAGGCACATAACCTTTGTACTCTACTGGCTCAGCGCCGGTCACATCGATGATTTTTGAACTTGCCGTCAAGGTAACTCCCGCGCCGATCACGGCTTCTTTTCCGATGTGGACGCCTTCTACGATGATCGCACGAGAACCGATAAATGCTCCATCCTCTACGATCACAGGCGCAGCCTGTACTGGCTCCAAAACTCCCCCGATACCAACACCGCCACTCAAATGAACATTTTTGCCGATCTGTGCACAAGATCCGACAGTAGCCCAAGTGTCAACCATCGTGCCACTATCGACATATGCACCGATATTAACATAACTTGGCATCATCACCACCCCTGGAGCCAAGTAAGCACCATAGCGTGCCACCGCATGAGGCACCACACGAACACCCTGAGCGGCGTAGTTCGTCTTGAGCGCCATCTTATCATGAAACTCAAACGGCCCGACCTCAATAGTCTCCATTTTCTGGATTGGGAAATAAAGGATTACTGCCTTTTTCACCCAATCATTTACTTTCCACTTGCCATCTTCGGTAGGTTCGGCACAGCGGAGCTGACCAGCGTCCAATTGTGAGATGATGGATTTGATGGCGGTTTGCGTTTCCACCTCCTTTAGCATTTCGCGGTTTTCCCACGCGGCTTCGATGATTGTTTTCAGTTCCATTATTTTTTTTAGTTTCGGCTATGACGCAGCCACCTGCCCGAAAAATCCCCATTCTGATCGCTTCTACGCTGAAGCCGATCCGAGATGTACGGGCTTTTGGCAAGCTGGCCTTTTCACTCGGCGAAACAAATACATACGAGCTTAACATCATAGGCTTTTCTCCTAAAAAGCCCCAAACACAGCCCGGAATCCAATTTTTTTCCTCTATGGGCAATTTTTACTCCCGAGTGGATCGCATACTTTCTCAGGCAAGATTCTTGAAATGCCTGCTACAAGTCCGGCCAAAAATTTTGGTTTGTTGCACCTACGAACTGCTTCCCTTAGCCTCCCTTTTAAAGCCTGTTTTGGGATTCAGTTTGGTTTACGATGTCCAGGAAAACTACCTGACGAATCTTGACCTCAATCCAAGCCTTTCCCCCACGGCAAAGTCCAGGTCTTCCCAAGTTATCCGCAGAGCGGAAGCCGTGCCCAATGTTGATCTTTTCCTCATGGCGGAAAAATGCTACATCAAGGAGATGCCGGGAAAGCGTCCATTTTTGGTATTAGAAAACAAGTTTCGGGGAGAGATCAACAAGGTTGGCCCACTAAATTATCATCGGAAGATCGGATTTCAATTTTGCATTACGGGGACGATCACGCCGTCTTTTGGGACTTGGGAAGCTATGGCTTGGTTAAGGGAAATCCTGAAAGCCTATCCTCTGTCCTCCTTGGAAATCATCGGACATTGCCCGCTCCCAGGCTATGGGGCGAAACTTGCCCAACTTGCCAAAGCGCTTCCTCAAGTCAAGCTTCGGCTAAGCCCAAATCCAATCGCGCACGAAGAGCTCATGGAGGCGCTGGCCAAGGCCGATTTTGCTCTCCTGCCGTATCATTTGCATCCGGCTATTTCAGGCAAGATGCCTACCAAGCTCTATGAATGTGCGGCAATGGGCATCCCAGTACTGGTCAGTCCCAACCCGCTTTGGGATGACTTCCTGAGTTCCTTTTCAGGTGGATATTCCATTGATTTTTCAGATCCCTCGTTAGCGCTTGGCCAATTTCAGTCTGCGTTGACCCGCACCTATTTTTCATCCCCACCACCGGAATCAGTCTTGTGGAAAAGCCTAGCCGCTCACTTACAGCAGGCTTTCACGAAACTACTAGCCTAAAGCCTCCCACCCCCTTTTGATTCGTGGATAACTGGAGCAGGTTATCCACCCTCCCTTGCCGAATTACACTCGATTTCAAGAAATGGAAACTCGGATTTCAATATATTCTTTTAGACCTCGGGAACTATAGAATCACTTCAATACTCTGTTTTACAGATAGATAATCATTTATTTAATTATTTCTAAATATATATTTAGATATACCTAAATTTAAAATCACATCGCAATTGGGCTTTTCCACAAGAGATTTAGCTTTTATAAAATTTATTTTTAGCTATATCTAAATTAATTTTTATATTTGGCTTATTATCAAAATTGGGATAGCCATGGAATTGACTACGGCAGAGGAGAACTACTTGAAAGCGATCTATCACCTCTCCGATGGAGGTAAAAAAAGTGTCGCCACAAACGACATTGCCGCTGAAATGAATACAAAGCCTGCTTCGGTGAGCGACATGCTGCGGAAGTTGGGCGATAAAGAGGTGATCGAATACCGAAAGTACTATGGGCTACAGATCACCGAAACAGGAAAGCGCTTTGCTCTGCAGACTATCCGCAAGCATAGACTCTGGGAGGTGTTTTTGGTGGAGAAGTTGAATTTCGCCTGGGATGAAGTGCATGAAGTTGCCGAGCAGCTGGAGCATATCCAGTCCACTCTATTGATACAGCGCCTCGACTCCTACCTCAACTATCCTAAATTTGACCCGCATGGGGATCCAATTCCAGATGAATTTGGTGATGTGCGGGCGAGACCTCGAGTCCAACTGAATGAAATGGAGATAGATCAAACTGGACAGATCGTGGCAGTCAAAGACAGCTCGGCGGCATTCCTTCGCTACCTCGACAAAGTTGGCGCATACATCGGAGCAAGGATCAAAGTATTGGACAAAGTGGAGTTTGACGGTTCTCTGGAAATCCTGGTAGACCAGAAAAAGACCCTCTTCATGTCCAAGGATGTGGCAGGCAACATCTTGGTCTTGCAGTCATGAAGCATTTCCTCTACATAGCGCTTCCCTTATTGCTTTTTTTTTCTTGCAAGACAGACTCCAAAGAGCACCGAGCCAAGCCACGAATCGTAGCTACGACCAGCATCCTTGCGGACGGTGTTCGAAATCTGGTCGGTGACCAAGCAGAAGTGGTGGCTTTGATGCCGGCAGGTGTCGATCCTCACCTCTATAAAGCTTCCGTCAGGGATCTTGACCTCCTCACCGACGCAGACTTGGTGATCTTTCACGGATTGTACTTGGAGGGAAAAATGACAGAAATCTTCGAGAAGCTGGCCCACAGTCAAAACTTGATCGATGTGTCAAAGGGCCTGCCGGAGGAGCGCTTGATCCGCTCTGGACCCGAGAGTCATAGCGTTGATCCGCACATTTGGTTTGATGTTAACCTGTGGTCAATCGCAATGCAATACGCATCGGAGCAAATCGTGCACTGGAAGCCAAGCTGGAAACCTACGCTTGAACAAAATTCAGAAATTTACCTAGGAGAGCTTTTCCAACTGGATTCAGAGGTTCGGACCAAGGTCAATGAACTTCGGTCAGCGAAGCAGGTTTTGGTCACGGCCCATGATGCCTTCGCGTATTTTGGAAAGGCGTATCGACTTCCAGTCAAATCTCTACAAGGCTTGTCGACCCTTAGCGAGCCAGGCCTACGGGATTTAACTGACCTGATCCAAACTATTGAAGAAAATAACGTCAAGGCGATTTTTGCGGAGCAGACCATATCCCCAAAAGCTATCCGCGCTGTTGCCGCAGGTGCCGCTGAGAAAAATCGGCAAGTCACCCTAGCGGGCCCACTGTTCACAGACAGTCTCGACGCAGAGGGGACTCCCGCTGGCACCTATATCGGGATGGTGAAAACCAACCTCGAAATCATCTACGAAAACCTATTGCCATGATAACCCAAGTAGAAAATCCCATTCTTGAAATCCACGACCTTACTGTAAGCTACGACCAAAATCCCGTGCTATGGAATGTGGATTTAAGTCTTCCGGCAGGCAACCTAGTCGGCATCCTCGGTCCGAATGGCGCTGGAAAGTCCACACTGATCAAAGCTATCATGGGACTTATTCCCCCCACTTCCGGTTTTGTCAAGATCTTTGACAAACCGCTGAATGACGTGCGCGCCCGAATCAGCTACGTGCCGCAGCGTGAGTCCGTCGATTGGAACTTCCCTGCCTCGGTTTTGGACGTCGTCATGATGGGAACTTATGGAAAACTTGGCCTTTTCCGCCGTCCCGGCAAAAAAGAAAAGGAGCTCGCGATGCAAAGCCTCGAGCAGGTGGGCATGGCAGGATTCTCAAAAAGGCAGATTTCTGAGCTTTCGGGCGGTCAACAACAGCGGGTTTTCATCGCTCGGGCATTGGCGCAAGAGGCAGATCTCTACCTCATGGATGAGCCATTTGCAGGAGTGGACATGGCTACAGAGACAGCTATTTTTCAGCTGCTGCGTGATATGACTACTTCAGGCAAGACGGTCATTGTCGTCCACCACGACATCCACTCTGCCATGAACTTCTTTGACTGGCTGATCATGCTGAACCTACACTTGGTAGCATCCGGACCCAAGGAGTCCGTGATGAATGAGGAAATGCTACGTAAAACGTATGGAGGCAAGCTCAACCTCCTCACCCGCGTTACCGACTTGATTCGACAAAAAGACTTCAACCCCTTAAAAGGCTGATATGGAAGACTTCGTTTATTTCTTCACTTTCCAGGATCCGTCCATTGCATGGGTAGTATTGGGAATCACCCTGCTCGGGGTGGGCTCGGCCTATGTGGGGACATTTTCCTTTTTGGACAAAAAAGCCCTCCTCGGTGATGCCATTTCCCATGCCGTGCTCCCTGGGATTTGCATGGGCTTTGTTTTGGCTGGGGAGAAAAACCCCATCTATATTGTCACGGGGGCTTTTCTCTCTGGCGCACTGGCCACCTTTATGAGCTCATGGTTAAAGAGAAATACCAAGCTTAGCGAGGACACCATTATCGCTACTATTCTCTCTGTATTTTTTGGATTCGGAATCGTGCTTCTGACCGCGCTCCAAAAATCCGGAAACCCGGAAGTTGCTGGCCTTAACTCCTTCATCTTCGGCAACGCCATAGGAATCTCCGAATCAGATCTCATGCTGTATGGAGGATTGGCTATGGTGATCATCTTAGTCCTGACCCTTGCCCTGAAGGAATTTCGTCTGATGGTTTTCGACCCTGAGTTTGGCCAAGCCATAGGCTTTCCCATGAAGGCCATCACTTTTCTTTTTAATGTCTTGATGATTTTGGCTGTGGTGATAGGCATCCAAGCCATAGGCGTCGTATTGATGGCGGCGCTGCTGATCACTCCCGGGGCTGCGGCCAGATTCTGGACCGACCGTCTCAATCCCCTCCTGATCCTGGCGGCCATGTTTTCTGTAGTCTCCGGAATATTGGGAACCTATGTCTCCTTTGTCATCCCACAGATGCCGACCGGACCCTGGGTGGTGGTTTTTCTTTCCGCATTTGCCTTGATTTCGTTTCTGGTTTCCCCAAAAAGCGGCATTGTTTTCCGTTTTTTTGCCAGAAAGAGATATCTGGAAAAAACCCACCGTGAGCACCTGTTAAAAGCGCTTTATAAAGCCAAAGAGAGCAAAAAACCAGGCCTGACTATAGAGGAAATCTATGGGCTCTACCCCTTTCACAAAAGAGAAACATTGCAGTCAATTTCCAGTTTACAAAAGCTTGGTTTTACGACTAAAGATCAGCCAATTATAAAACTTACTTCAAAAGGGATTTCAGAGGCAATGCGAGTCGTTCGTCTTCATAGACTATGGGAATTGTACCTGAATGAGTCCATGAATATTGCTCCAGATCACGTGCACGATTCGGCTGAACAGCTGGAGCACTTGATCACCCCAGAGCTGGAGGCATTGCTGGAGCAGCGTCTCAATTATCCTTCTGTGGATCCCCATCAAGAAACTATTCCCCGAGAAAACAATGAGCTTCGATAGTAACGCCTTCCTGATCATCTTCACCGGGGCGCTGATCGCGATTTCCTGTGGATTTCTGGGTGTCTTTATGATGCTCCGCAAAATGTCCATGACAGGAGACGCGATTTCACATGCGGTCCTTCCCGGTATTGTCATCGGTTATTTTGTTTCCGGCAGCCAAAGAAGTCTTGAAGTCATCATCGGCGCGGGACTGCTGGGCATTCTGGCTACACTGATGATAGACTGGCTTCGCAAAAAGGCCAGGGTACAGCTAGACGCATCCATAGGTATCACTTTCACGCTTCTCTTTGCCATAGGCATTATCCTTGTCAACATCCTGGCTTACAAGGTGGACTTGGATCAAGAATGTGTCCTGTACGGGGAGATCGCTTACCTGCCCATCGACAGCTGGATTACGCAAAGCGGCCTGAATCTCGGTCCAAGAATCACTTGGTTGGCCGGCCTAAACTTTGTTTTCGTGTCGGGCTTTATCTATCTGTTGTTTAAGGAATTGGTCCTGACCAGCTTCGATGAAAACTTCAGCGCGGTCATGGGCCTTCCTTCGAAGGGCATCAATTTGGCGCTCATGAGCATCGTGTCCTATACGACGGTTAGCAGTTTCGAATCCGTTGGAGCGATACTGGTGGTGGCGCTCCTGGTGGTCCCTCCCGCAACTGCATTTCTTTGGACAAAGCGCCTGATCCCTTTGCTCAGGCTGACTGCTATCATGGGAGTTTTAATTGCACTTTTTGGTTATTATCTTGCCTACTGGATTGACAGTTCTATTGCGGGGATGATGGTGACCGTGGCGGGTTTTTTCTTCTTGGTCAGCGCATTCATCCACAGCAAAAAGCCCTCTTGGCTTAGCGGAACTTCTGCCAGTACCCAACCGTTGGAGCTAGAATGACGATGAAATTTAAATACCTGCTTTCCTTTTGCCTCTTGGCTTTGGTGAGTTTTTCGCTGCAAGCCCAAGAAGAAATCACCTGGATGAAATTTGAAGAGGCGATTGCCGCAAACGAGCAGTCTCCGAAAATGCTCATCGTGGATGTGTATACCGACTGGTGCGGCTGGTGCAAAAAAATGGACAAGGAGACCTTCACAGATCCCAAAGTAATCGAGCATATCAACAAGAACTTCTATGCCGTGAAGCTGAATGCCGAGGATACGAAGCGGACTTTTGAATTTATGGGGAAAAAGTACAATGAAGCCCAAATGGCGGCTGCCATGAGGGTTCGCTCCTATCCGAATTTTGTCGTGATTGAGCCCAAACTCCAGAATATTGCCCAACTTCCGGGCTATCGGACCGCAGATCAGTTCTTGACTGGATTGGATGATCTGATAGACAAAGCCTTCAAAAACAAGCCATGAGTTTTTCTCTAGCCGAGCGCGATGATACGATTATCGCTTTGGCCACCCCACAGGGCGTAGGTGCCATTGCGGTCGTCCGACTTTCCGGAAAAGACGCCATTCGGCTCTGTAATGAAGTTTTTTTTGGCAAAAACCTAGAAAATCAAGCTTCACATACGATCCATTTTGGCACAATAAGGGACGGCGAAAAGATCATCGATGAGGTCCTAGTTTCTCTATTTGTAGCCCCAAGGTCATTTACCAAAGAAAACGTGGTGGAGATTTCCACGCACGGCTCCTCCTATATCGTCAATCAAGTCATCAAACTTTTTGTTCGTAAGGGAGCCCGCCCTGCAAAGCCCGGAGAGTTTACCCAACGGGCATTTCTCAATGGACAGTTTGACTTGGCCCAGGCTGAAGCAGTAGCTGACTTGATTCATGCCGACTCAGAGACCTCACATCAAGCAGCACTCAATCAGATGCGTGGCGGATTCAGTGGCGAAATACAACAGCTTCGCCACAAGCTAATCCATTTTGCTTCCATGATTGAATTGGAACTGGACTTCGGTGAGGAAGACGTGGAATTTGCCAGTCGAAAAGAATTGCGGGAGCTGGTAGAACGACTGCTTCGGGTTGTAGAAGGATTAATCCTGAGTTTCGATCTGGGCAATGTGATCAAAAACGGCGTACCGACCGTCATCGCCGGAAAACCCAACGCCGGAAAATCGACCCTGCTAAATGCCTTGCTCAACGAAGAAAAAGCCATTGTCTCAGACATTGCTGGTACGACACGGGATTTCATTGAGGACGAAATCAATATCGGTGGTGTGATCTTCCGATTCATCGACACGGCCGGTTTGCGAGAAACAACCGATACAATTGAAGCTATCGGAGTTAGTCGAACCCAGGAAAAAATGAAGTCCGCATCGCTGATCCTCTACCTTTTTGACCTGGGCGATACAGACCTGGTAGAGATCAACCGGGAAGTTAATAGGTTGGAAAATCAGGGTGTACCCTTTCTGAAAGTTGCAAATAAGATAGACAAAGCCAATAGCCAGTTGATTAGCGAGTTAAAGCAAAAGCATCCTGACACCATTTTTATCTCAGCCGGAAAAAAAGACAACCTCGAAGGCCTGAAAGCGCGCATTTTGGAACTCGTCAATCTGGACAAATTCCGAACTGGAAACACGGTGGTCACCAACATCCGCCACTACGATTCTCTCGTGAAGACACGCGAGTCCCTACTCGACATTCTCACCGGTCTGAATAATCAGGTAACGAATGACTTTGTAGCTATGGACATCCGCCGCTCTCTTCATTTTCTTGGTGAGATCACGGGTGAAATCACAACAGATGACCTTTTGGAGAACATTTTTAGGAATTTCTGCATCGGGAAGTAGACTCCGCGTGAACAGTTGTTTTTTCGAAAGCTCACGAGTTTTCAGCTAGACAGTTAAGTACCGGAGCCTCTTTTCACTATTTGCATCCTCGGAAAAAGACTGGATGCCTATGGCCAAGCCGGAGGCAACACTTCTTTTGGAAAAGCTTTCTCTACAATTTCCCCTCCTGCCAAGGACACATGATAGGCATTGCTTTTTTCATTTAAGGAAACTACCTGTTTCACTTGCTCATTCTCGAAATAGATACCAGCTTTATCATCACAAGCAAAACCTGCTTTGTATTCACCACTCTTGATCTTAGACCAATAAAGTGGTTTCCGCTCACCTTCACCATCATAGTGCGGACTGTGACTTCCGCTAATGAGACCTAAACCCTCCACGGTGGTCAAGCTTCCTGGCCGGGAATCAGTAGTCCCCTGCTCAAACCAACAAAGCGATCCGGCACTGCCACCACCTAAAATCACCCCACTTTCGTAGGCTTTCCGTAACGCATGGTCAATCCCTTGCGCTTTCCATATCGCCATCATATTCAGGGTGTTACCACCTCCTACCAAAATGGCATCCATGCTAAGAAAAATATCTTCAAATGATTCTTTCTGATTGTAAGAGGAAATAAAGGATCGCTGTACAAAGGCATTTAATGGCAGTCCAGAACAAGTCTCAAACCAGCGCATCACATAGCCAGCTGCATCACCTGTCGCCGTGGGCAGAAAGCAGATTCTGGGACTCGTCTTCCCCGTAAGAGAAGCTACGTACTTAGTAAATCCCCGATCAAAATCTCCCCCATAAGCAAATAGCTTCCTAACAATTGGTTTCGAAATTTCAGGCTGCGATTGAAGCGACTGAAGAGGAAGTGCTGATGCCACCATGGCGGATTTTAGAAAATTTCTACGTTTCATTTTTGCTGGCATGTCAGGGGATGACTTTTATGCTTAAACTCATTGGATGATGAAAATCCCGAAGTGGCAAATATCTTTTGAAAGAATGACCTTCAAGATTCTAGTTTCACAGATTTTCTATTATTCTGTTTTTAAACTTATCACAGGATTTAGCCATGCAACCTTAACCACCTGATAACCCACTGTCAAAGCGGCAATCACCAAGGAACTTCCGATGGCCACGACAAAAGTCCAGGCATCCAGGGTAATCTTGAATTCAAAATCCTGTAGCCAGCCGCTCATAAACCACCAGCCGATCGGCGCCGCAATCAGAAACGCAATCAAAATCAGACGAACAAACTCCTGTCCAAACAGCCAGACAATATGGCTTATTCCTCCTCCCAATACTTTGCGGATGCCCACTTCCTTGGCCTTTTGAGAAATCATAAAAGAAATCAGTCCATACAGACCCAAACAACCAATGAAAATGGCAATAAAGGAAAAGAACTGTATGCCTTTGAGTAAGGTGTCCTCAGCTTCGTAAAACTTGGCGATGTCTTCATCCAAAAAGGAATATTCAAACATCTTGTCAGGATATTGCTCTTCCCAAAGCGACTGAATTTCCTCTAGGGTATCCTTCACCGAATTGCCGTTGATTTTGATTGCAAAATTGGAATACATGCCACTCGCCGTGGTGATCAAAGCCGCAGAGATCCGCTCGTGTAGGGATCTATCATGGAAATTGCGGACCACGCCGACCACTTGACCTTTCATCGTCCCCCCATTGGCATAGACCATTTCGCCCAAGGCATCTTCATAAGAGGTGATTCCGAGACTTTGGAGCATGGCTTCGTTGACGAGGACTTCCCGGACAGTATCAGAGGGCATGAGATTCCTGCCGGCCAACAGCTCCAAATCAAACGTGGAGATGTAATCCGCATCTGCAAGTTTCATGTTGGTCAAAAAGCTCACTTCTTCGGCATCTGTTCCAAACCGGATGGAATTGTTCCAAGAATCATCAGACGCAGGAGCCTGATAGCAGAGCGAAACTTTCTCGATTCCGGGCAGTCGCAAAAACTCGTTTTTCAAGACATTCATCGTGTTTAGAGAATCACTTCCCAACTTCACCATCACAATGGATGACTTGTCAAAACCAAGATCTGCCTGCTTGGCAAAGCGCATCTGATTCATGATCACAATCACGCCTATGATCAATACTTGGGAGATGGCAAACTGGACAACGATCAGAGCACGTCTGGTATTAAAGCCGCCCAGCTGCTGGAAGGAAAGCTTCCCCTTCAGCGCCGCCACCGGCTTGAAGCCCGTCAGGATAAGTGCCGGATAGCAACCCGCCAATAGCGTAATCAGGATATCCAAGCCTAAGATAAAGAGCACCAAAGTGCCGTCTACAAGGAAATTGACGGGGATTTGAGTATTGAAGAAGTTATTTACATAAGGTACCAATGCGTATGCAGCAATCAAGGCGATCAAAATACTGAACGTCGCAATAATCGCTGTTTCGAAAATAAACTGCCAGAAAAGCTGACTCCTGAAGCTCCCCAACACTTTCCTCACTCCCACTTCCTTGGATCGTTTCAGCGCTTGGGCGGTCGCGAGGTTGATAAAGTTCACACAGGCAGTAAGCAATAAAAAGATCCCGATTGCAATCAGAATTCCGATGTCGGACTTCTCCATAGCTCCTCCGTATCTTCCATCGAAATGGACATCCGAAAGTGCCTGGAGTTTGTAATGATGCACATTTTTGCTGGTCGGCCGATGTTGCTTGACGTAAGGTGCCAAGGCCTCCTCTACTTCGACAGGGCTCACACCGGGGCGGAGTTTTGTAAAGCAGTACATCCCAGAGTTAATTCCTCCCCAGGCATTGTCACTTGCCAGCCAGGGATTAAAATCTTTCATCGTGCTGTACGATACAAATATCTCAGGGCTGATATCTGTGTTTGGAGGAAAATCCTCCAACACCCCAGTAATGGTGAAGGGCAGAAAATTATCGTAAGTAATGACCTCGCCGATTGGGTTTTGGTCCCCAAAATATTTCTGGGCCAATCGTTCGGTAATGATGGCTGTATTAGGTTCTGTCAGGGCTGATTCCCAATTTCCTTTGGACAGGGGGAAATTGAAAATATCAAAAAACTCAGCCTCGGTAAATGCAAAGCCATTGGGTTCCTTGATCAGCTGTTTTTCTCCGTCCCGTTCAAAGGATATGACAGCATTGGCTTCCTGAAACATACGGGCGACTTTCTCCCCATAGGTGTGATTTTCCCGCAAGACCATTCCCAATGGCGAGGGAACGCTATTCGTGTAAGAGACAGTTTCCCGATGCTGCTCGGTGACCACTCGATAAATTCGATCCTTGTCCGGATGGAAATCATCAAAGCCTAGATGATGTTTCACCAGCACGAAAATCAAAATACAACAAGTGATGCTGAGCGCCAATCCGGCGATGTTGATCAGCGTATATTCTTTGTTTCTCAGGAGCGATCTCCAACCGATTTTGAAATAACTCTTGTACATGCCATAGGGGGTTAAATGTTGGTAAGGTTTTCTTGGGCGAATAATGCCTGGCCGAAAGAGTAGCAGCACATCCAAGATGAATTTCCAGTCTGCTTGCCGCTTTCCCAGAGTTTTGAAATTCCGCTC